>Ga0247809_1001553_pt1 | contig 10316 bp, 13 predicted proteins | sample UWRJL104311B1_FD_180951 | JGI IMG/M metagenome (GOLD analysis project Ga0247809, IMG submission 180951) | Plant litter microbial communities from Arlington Agricultural Research Station in Wisconsin, United States - UWRJ-L104-311B-1 | ecosystem: Environmental > Terrestrial > Plant litter >...
TGGGCAAGGGCAACGCCAGCCTGCCGGACGCGTTGCACGAGCAGATCGATGCGGGTGTGATCGGCCTCAAGCTGCATGAAGACTGGGGCACCACGCCCGCGGCCATCAGCAACTGCCTGGACGTGGCCGACGCGACCGACACGCAGGTGGCGATCCACTCCGACACGCTCAATGAATCGGGCTTCGTCGAGAACACCATCGCGGCCGTCAAGGGCCGCGGCATCTGCGCCTTTCACACCGAAGGCGCAGGCGGCGGGCATGCCCCCGACATCCTGCGCGTGGTGGGCGAAGACAACTTCCTGCCCTCGTCGACCAACCCGACGATGCCCTACACGGTGAACACGCTCGACGAGCACGTCGACATGCTCATGGTGTGCCACCACCTCGACGCCGGCATCGCCGAAGACCTGGCCTTCGCCGAGTCGCGCATCCGCAAGGAAACCATTGCGGCCGAAGACATCCTGCACGACCTCGGCGCGATCAGCATGATGAGCAGCGACAGCCAGGCCATGGGCCGCGTCGGCGAAGTGATCATCCGCACCTGGCAGACGGCACACAAGATGAAAGGCCAGCGCGGCTGGCTGCCACCCGCAGGGACGGGGGCGGACTCGGCTGAACACAGCGCGCGCAACGACAATTTCCGCGCCAAGCGCTACGTCGCGAAGTACACCATCAACCCGGCGCTCGCGCACGGCATCGCGCACGAGGTGGGCAGCATCGAGGTCGGAAAGTGGGCCGACCTGGTGGTGTGGAAGCCGGCCTTCTTCGGCGTGAAGCCCTTCACCATCATCAAGGGCGGCAGCATCGCGATGGCCGCCATGGGCGACCCGAATGCGTCGATCCCCACGCCGCAGCCGGTGCACTACCGGCCGATGTTCGGCGCTTACGGTGGCTCGCTGCATCGCAGCTCGCTCACCTTCGTTTCGCAGGCCGGCCTGAACGCCGGCATCGGCGAACGCTATGGCCTGCACAAGACGCTGAGCGCGGTGAAGAACGTGCGCGGCGTGCGCAAGCAGCACATGGTCCACAACGGCTACACGCCGAAGATGGAGATCGACGCGCAGACCTACGCGGTGCGTGCCGACGGGCACCTGCTGGTGTGCGAGCCGGCGACGTCGCTGCCGATGGCGCAGCGGTATTTCCTGTTTTGATGCGATGACGATTGCGCGGCGCATCGCGGGCCGGATGTTGGCGGACGTGGTTGCCGAGGTGCGGGCGTCGGGCTATGCACAGCCGAGCCTGGAGACCGGCAGCCAGCCCTTCTTCGCGCCGGCGCATGCGCTGTACGAGAAACATGGCTTCAGCGCCTGCGGGCCCTGCGGCACGTACATCGACGACCCGAACAGCCGCTTCATGACGCGTGTGCCTTGATCGCGCTCGACAATGCGTTCTCTCTCTTACCGCGGCGTTCCAGCATTGAACATTGCCGCCCTCTGAAGTCTTCCATGCTCAACGCCAACAAACTCATGCCCCAGGGCGGCGGTCTCGCCGCTGTGCTGCTCAAGCGCGCCGCCACGGTCGAACTCGACTGGGACGTGCGTCAGAAGAGCCGCTTCGACACCATCGATTCGCAGGGCCGTCGTATCGGCGTGTTCCTGCCGCGCGGCACGGCCGTGCGTGGCGGCGACGTGCTGGTGGCGGAAGACGGCTCGCTGATCAAGGTCGTCGCGGCGCCGCAGCCGGTGCTGGTCATCACGCATTGCACGCAGCACGGCACGCCCTTCGACCTGACCCGCGCGGCCTACCACCTGGGCAACCGGCATGTGCCGATCGAGCTCAAGCCCGACCACCTGAAGATCGAACCCGACCACGTGCTGGCCGCGATGCTGCGGTCGATGCATCTGATCGTCCGTGAAGCCGACGAAGCCTTCGAGCCCGAAGGCGGTGCCTATGGCGCGCATGGCGGAGCGCATGGACACGACCATGGCCATTCGCACGGTGCCGCACCGGTCGGGCCGGTGCTGCATCCCGATGCCTACGGCGGTGGGCACGACCACTCGCACGATCACGGCCACGGCCACGGCCACGCACACGACCACGCGCACGGATGACCGACATCGCGGGCGCGATGCCCGCCGCCGCCCTCCTGCAACTGATCTGGCTCGCCTCGCCGGCCCTGCCGATCGGCGGCTTCTCGTACTCCGAAGGCTTCGAGGCCGGCGTCGAATGGGGCGGCATCGACAGCGAGGCGCGCGCCTCGGACTGGATCGCCGACCAGTTGCACCTGGGCCTCGCACGCGGCGACCTGCCGGTGGTGGCGCAATCGATCGCCGCCTGGCGCAGCGCCGACGCCGCGCGCATCGCAGCGCTCAACGCCTGGGTGCTGCAGACGCGCGAGTCCACCGAGTTCCTGCTGCAGACCGAGCAGATGGGCCGCTCCTTCGTCGAGTGGCTGAAGCTGCACCATGACGACGTCGCCGCGCAGTTCGAGGGGCTGGCCGTCACCATCACCTACCCGGTGGCCTTCGCCTTCGCGGCCAGCCGCACGCAGGCCAGCGTCCGCGACGGCTGCCTGGCCTTCGCCTTCGGCTGGGCCGAGAACATGATCGGCACCGCGGTGAAGTCGGTGCCACTCGGCCAGAGTGCCGGCCAGCGCATGTTGGGCCGCCTGTCCGCCGAGATCCCGGCCGCGGTCGACCGCGCCATCGCGCTCGACGATGATGAGCGCCAAGCCTTCTCACCGATGCTCGCCATCCATTCGGCGCGGCACGAGACGCAATACTCCCGCCTTTTCAGAAGCTGACTTTTTCAAACGAGACGCACCATGGCCTCCGCCCTGCACCACATCGCCAATCGCACCAAGAAACTGCCGCCCCTGCGCGTGGGCATCGGCGGGCCGGTCGGCTCCGGCAAGACCACGCTGCTGGAGATGCTCTGCAAGGCGATGCGCGACCGGTACGACCTGGTCGCCATCACCAACGACATCTACACGAAGGAAGACCAGCGCCTGCTGACCGTCTCGGGCGCGTTGCCGGCCGAGCGCATCATGGGTGTGGAAACGGGCGGCTGCCCGCACACCGCCATCCGCGAAGACTGCTCGATCAACCTCGAAGCCATCGACCGCATGCTGGTCGAATATCCCGACGCCGACATCGTGTTCGTCGAAAGTGGCGGCGACAACCTGGCCGCGACCTTCAGCCCCGAGCTGAGCGACCTCACCATCTACGTGATCGACGTGGCGGCCGGCGAGAAGATTCCGCGCAAGGGCGGCCCGGGTATCACCAAGAGCGACCTGTTCATCATCAACAAGACCGACTTGGCGCCCCACGTGGGCGCCAACCTGGACGTGATGGAAGCCGACACCCAGCGCATGCGCAAACAGCGCCCCTACGTGATGACCAACCTCAAGACGCACGCCGGCGTGGCCGACGTCGTCGCCTTCATCGAAGAGCGCGGCATGCTGCTCGAGGTCTGACCGGCTCAGCGCAGGCTAAAGCGCGCTGGCATCCTTAAGGCGACGAACCTTGTAGACCAGCCGCACCGCTGCCCGGCCTGCCGCGTCGACATGCTGCAGATAGACGTCGGTGTCGGCGGTCGACCAGCTGGCATAGGTGCTGCCCGGATCGCGCGATCCGGTCTCGGCGCCGAACCGAGCGCGGCCCCATGTGAGCAATTCTGCAAATGCGGCAGCACCGCGATCCGACACGTCGCCGGAGGCGCTCGACCACTCGACGCGTTGCAGCACGTTGCCGGCAAAAAAGAAGATGGGCTCGAAAACCAGGCCGGCAATCGGGGTCGGCGCGCCTCGCCAGCTGCCTGTCAGTCCGCCGGCGAGGCGGGACGGGCGCGCCACGCGCTCGGCGTCGGGCACGGCTTCGCGCAATTCGGCGGCCGACATGCCGAGTTGGACGCCAGCAGGCAACGACTGCGCCAGCGCGCCTGACGCACCCGCCATTAAGGCGATGCAGAAGAAAAGTTTGGAAGAGAGCGACACAGGCTGCGGTGGCTGAAACAGGATCAAGCGCCCCGTGTGATGCTGGGGACGGGCCGAAGTTCAGCACGAAAGCCTACAGGCTCTACGCCAAGGTGCGCAGCGGTCGCTTCCGCGTTCCGGGCACGTCGGTGTCGACGATCGCCGCGAAGGAAGCCCTGGCAGGCTCAGCAGGCTATGGCCTGTTGTACAGCGGCAGCGCTCTCCTGATCAACAAGCAGTGGATCGAGAACGCAGCGGCTCACCGCTGCTGGGCAAGGACTTCGTCGACTGCCGCGGGAACGTGGTGTCGGACAAGACCGTACCCCCTACGGCAGCCCGCACGTCAACAGCTACGAAGGCCGCAGGCTCTGGGTGTCTGCGACTTACGCGTTCTGACGCCACCGAAAGTCGCCACGGGGCGCGAGCCCCGTCGCGTCTTCAACCGGCGATACCGAATCGCGCCAATTCGAACACCGAGTTGGGTGCGTTGGGCCGCGACGGCTTGACGACCGCCCGCACAGGCTCGGGGCGCCGGAGCGGCTCGGTGTGCATCTGCACACCGAGGGCAATCTGGTCGTCGACCAGCTTCTGCAGGTGAACCGAATCCAAAAACTCCACCACCTTGCGGCTGAGCGAATCCCAGAGCTCCGGCGTGGCGCAGCGCTGCGCGTCGTCGGCGCGCGCCGATGCTGCGGGGGGACGGTTGTCGACGGAGGGACCGTCGACCGCGAAGAGGATGTCGGCCACCGTGATGGCAGAGGCCTCACGGCCCAGCCCATAGCCGCCACCCGGCCCACGGGTCGACGCGACCAGGCCATGCCGGCGCAGGTCGGCGAACATCTGCTCGAGATAGGACAGCGAGATCCGCTGTCGGCGGCTCAGTACCGCCAGGGAAAGAGGTCCGACCTTGCGGTGCAATGCCACATCGATCATGGCGACGACGGCGAGGCGGCCTTTGGTGCTCAGGCGCATGGTGATCTCCTGTGAAGCGGTGGTTGCAGAGGGTGTTGAGAAAGCGTGCGCCGCCGACTCATTCGTCGCGGCCGCCAGCCAGGCCGAGCAGTGCCAGCAGCGACTGGAACACGTTGTAGAGGCTCAGGTACACGCCGAGCGTCGCCGTGATGTAGTTGGTCTCATAGCCATCCTTCACGCGCTTGAGGTCGTGCAGGATGAAGGCGGAGAAGATGCCGATGGCGAGCACCGACAGCGTGATCATCAGCGCACTCGACTGGATGAAGAAGTTCGCGATGCCGGCCACCAGCAGCAGGATGACACCGATGAAGAGCCACTTGCCCATCGCCGACACGTCGCGCTTGATCACGGACGAAAGCGTTGCCATGCCCAAGAACACGGCACCGGTGCCGGCGAAAGCCGTCATCACCAGACTCGCGCCGTTCGTGAGACCCAGCACCGTGCCCAGGAGCCGCGACAGCATGAGACCCATGAAGAAGGTGAAGGCCAGCAGCACCGGCACGCCGGCCGCCGAGTTCTTGGTCTTCTCGATGGCGAAGATGAAGCCGAAGGCGCCGGCCAGGAAGACGATCATGCCGATGCCCGGCGACATGGCGCGGGTGATACCGGTCGACACGCCGATCCAGGCGCCCAGCACCGTGGGAACCATCGAGAGCGCGAGCAACCAGTAGGTGTTGCGCAGCACCTGGTTGCGCTGCGCCGGGGTGGCAAGAGCGCCTGCAGCGCCGTAGTGATGAATGGTGTCGTTCATGGAATGTCCTCTTTGTTGAACCCACGCGGCCGGAAGAAGGGGGAAGCGTCGGACTTCACTCTAGGGCGATCTAAGCTTCGAGAAAAGTCGTATTTTCAGCATCATCCCTTCCGTATTTACTTAACATGGCGGCACGATGAATTTCAAGCACCTCTACTATTTCTGGGCGGCCGCCAAGGCTGGCGGCATCGTGCGGGCCGGTGAACAGCTGCATGTCACACCGCAGACCCTGTCCACGCAGATCAAGTTGCTGGAGGACTCTCTGGGTTGCCATTTGTTCCAGAAACAGGGCCGTGGCGTCGAATTGACGCCCGAGGGCCGCACCGCATTGAGCTACGCCGACCAGATCTTTTCGCTGGGCGCCGAGCTCGAAGCCGCGGTCGGCAACAAGCGCGCTGGCGTGCGCACGCTCAATTTCCGCGTCGGCATCGCGGACGCCGTGCCGAAGGCGATCGCCTATCGGCTGCTCGAACCGGCGCTCGCCATTCCCGAGCAAGTGCGCCTGATCTGCCACGAAGGCCATTTCCGCGACCTGCTGGGCCAGCTGTCGGTCCAGCGCCTCGACCTCGTCATCGCCAACGAAGCGATGGGCAAGCAGACCAGCGTGAAGGCCTTCAACCACACGCTGGGCATCACGGCCATGACGTTCTTCGCCACACCGACGCTGCACGCGTCGCTGGAAGGCAAGTTTCCCCAATGCCTGGACGGCGCGCCGATGCTGATCCCCGGCTCGGCGTCGGCCATGCGGCAGCGGCTCGACCTCTGGCTGGCCGAGCACGGCCTGCGGCCCCGCCTGATCGGCGAGTTCGACGACGCCGCGCTGCTCAAGGCCTTCGGTGGCGAAGGGCGCGGCGTGTTCATGTCGCCCACCGTTCTCGAGGAAGAGACCTGCGCACAGTACGGCGTTCAGGTGCTCGGGCGGGCGTCCGAACTGGTCGAGGAGTTTTTCGGCATCTCGGTGGAGCGCCGTATCACGCACCCCTGCGTGGCAGCCATCACACGGGCCGCAAGGCTGCAGTTCTCGCGCAAATGAGATGCCGCAGGTGGGCCCACTGACCGCCTACGCGTTGAAAACCCGGTAAGCGACGCTCAGTGCGACCACCAGCAAGGCAAACAGCGCCAATCGCTTCCAAGGCGAAGCGTCGTGTTGCGGCCGGCGATGCACTGGGGAAGGCCTGAGGTCTGCGGCTCGGGTGGTGTCGGTCTTGTCCTTGGCCCAGTCGTAGAAGTTGTCGCGCTCGGTGTTCATGTAAGACATTATTACTAATATTTACGGTTTGCGCACGTCGCTTACCTATAGCCGGCCTGTGCAGTCGGCTCTTCAGGCTCGATCGTTAGCAAGCCGTCCAAACTGGTGAGACAGTCCTTTCCACATTGTCTCCATGAATACTTAGGTGTACAACTCATCGCGACGCCCGTACAGCGGCGCGCAGAGGTGACATGTGATGCATTTCTCGGCACACCCGGACAAGCCTGCGGCGTCCTGCGTGATTTGCGCAAAGCAGCTGCCTGATCGCGATCAGGCGTGTCCCTATTGCGGCGAAGGGCCATTCATGGACGAAGGCCCCGCGGAGGATGACGACTGGCTGAATGCCATGAGCGCCTCGGACGAGTCCGCGAGCGACCCTGTCCTTGACGCGATGATGGCGATCGCTGCACCCAAGGCGCTCCTCGCAGAGGGCCCTCGGTCCGTGCTGTTGGCGCCTTCTGAGCAGATGCTTGAGCAGCCACCGTCCAGTACCGGGCGAGACGTTTCGCAGCAGGCGACAACGCCGCATCGCCCTGTCGCGAACCGACGACTGGACCCGGCTGCGCGGCGCATGATCTTCGGCGGCGTGGTGCTCGCGATTGCAGCCGGGCTGACGGGTGCGCAGTGGCAGTGGCACGGCCCAGCGGGCACGCAGAGTCGCGAAGCGACGCCGGTGCCCCGGGACATCGGACCCCTTGCGCAGGCGACGCCGCCCGCGGTTACACCGACCCCACATCGCGAGTTCTTCGTCATAGACGAACCGGCGCCTGCGCCCACGGCCGAGGCGGCGCCCGCGCCGACGAGCTTAGCGCCGGACGCGGCGTCACGAAGTGCCACGTGCAGCGAGGCGCTGATGGCGTTGGCCCTGTGCCGAGAACCTCTCTGAGGCACATCGCGGCGGCTTGCGCCTCAAGGGTGCCCCTGCTGACTCTTGAGATTTCTTCATCCTCTCTGCATGCACCGCGCCGACGCCCAGTCACGCCGTCCGTCCTACACAGCACTCGCCAGTGGACAGCGTAGCTTGTTGTTTTCGAAGGAGTATTCATGTCTCGAGACAACCAAATCGGCAGCAGCGGCGACGGCACGCGTCCCACGACCAGTGGCGGCATCGACAACATCGGCGCGGGGGAAAAATTCACCGGCAAGCAGACGCCCGGCGGCGATGTGGCAGGCCCCGCGCCCAAGGAGCGCATGAGCGACAAGCGGACTGATGCGCGCAACGCCAAGCACGACGACCTTGATGAATTCGGCATGCACGAGTAGGCCTCGGATAGCTCCACCCTGCGATGGCCAACCGCTCCAGCTCGCCGGTTCAGGCGCCGCCCAGCGCGAAGCGCAGGTCAGAGGTGGAACCCAGTGCTTGGTGCTTCATGGTCTCATTGGAGCCCCTGCTCCATCTGCGTACCGCGTGTTCATGGGCAGCCCGACATAATTCTCGGCCAACGAAGTGGAAGCCGCCTGAGATGAGATCAGGTAATCGAGTTCGGCTTCCTGAATTTTCTGACCGAACTCGCCGGCATCGGGGAACCGGTGCATCAGCGATGTGAACCACCACGAGAAGCGCACCGCGCGCCATACGCGCTGCAAGCAGCGCTGCGAGTAGAAATCGATGCCAGCGCTGCTGTGCTCGCGGTAGTGGTCGGCAAGTGCCTCGAAAAGAAAGCCAACGTCGGAGGCCGCGAGATTCAGGCCTTTCGCACCGGTCGGCGGCACGATATGCGCGGCGTCGCCTGCCAGAAAAAGTCGGCCGAAGCGCATGGGCTCTGTCACGAAACTGCGCAGCGGAGCAATGCTCTTCTCGAGCGAAGGCCCGACCACCAACCTGTCGCGCGCCTCAGGGTCGAGCCGCGCGCGCAGCTCCGTCCAGAACGCCTCGTCGCTCCAGCTTTCCACGCGCTCGCCGACCGGAACCTGAAGGTAGTAGCGGCTGCGTGTCTCGCTTCGCATGCTGCAGAGTGCGAAGCCGCGTGGCGTGTTGGCGTAGATCAGCTCGTGCGAGACCGGCGGCGTGTCGGCGAGAACGCCCAGCCAGCCAAACGGGTAGGCGCGCTCGTAAGTCTGCAACACCGAGCCGGGAATGCTTTGCCTTGCCACGCCATGAAAGCCATCGCAGCCGGCCACGAAGTCGCAACGCAGCGTCTGCGCACCGCCACCTCGGGTGAAGTGCACGGTCGGACTGTTGCCATCGGTGCCCTCCAAGCGAACGTCTTCCGCCTCGTAGAACGTCGCCAACCCCGCGGCCTTTCGTGCTTCCATCAGGTCGCGCGTCACTTCGGTCTGCCCGTACACGGTAACGCGCCTTCCGCCCGAAAGGGCGTGCAGGTCGATGCGGTGGCGTGCACCTTGAAAGAGCAGTTCGATGCCTTCGTGCGGTAAGCCCTCGGCACGCGCACGCGACCCGACACCGGCGATGTCCAGCAGATCGAGGGTCGTCTGCTCGAGCACGCCGGCGCGGATGCGGCCGAGCACGTAGTCGCCTGTCTTGCGTTCCAGGATGACGTTGTCGATTCCCGCGGTGTGCAGCAGTTGACCGAGCAGCAAGCCGGCGGGGCCTGCGCCGATGATGACGACCTGGGTGCGCATGAAGTCTCCTGGTTCTCCGTGAATGAAGAATAAGGAGCGCGAGTCGGTGCGGGTCCACCGGATGGCCGGCGCTGCGCGATGCACGACACGCTTGCGCGAACATCGCGCAAAGACCCATCACAGCAGGCAGGGAGGCGTCTGCTTGAGTCCTGCCTGGAAAAGACAGCGCCGCAGCCCGACAGGCGAGTCAGGTTAAAGTCACTTCGAATTGATCAAAGGACTTCTTCCATGTCTCAAAGTTATCAACAGATCCAGCGCCAAATTCAATCATTGCAGCGGCAGGCGGAAAAGCTGAAGTCCGACGAGATTGCGGGCGTCGTCAGCCGGATCAAAGTCGCGATCGCGCATTACGGATTGACAGCCGAGCAACTCGGGCTTGCCGGCAAAACTGCATCCACTTCGGCACAGAAGCGAGTCAAGGGCAAGGCGTCTGCGAAGCAATCCAAATACAGCGACGGACAGGGCAACGAATGGGGCGGCAGAGGGCCTCGGCCTCATTGGTTGCGGGACGCGCTGGCTGCCGGCAAGACACTGGACGAGTTTTCTGTCGGCGCATCAATGAATGCCAATACAGCTGCTGTCGCATCGGCACCGGCCGCGAAACGAAAGGCGAAGCTGCAATACCAAGACACTTCCGGCAATCGCTGGTCTGGCATGGGCCCGCGGCCACGCTGGCTCAGGGAAGCCATCGACGCCGGAGCGAGCCTTGATCAATTCGTCGTTTAGTCGTGGCCCGATCGGGCTAAGAGGCGATTGCGACGTCCAAGTTGAAAGACTTGCCCGGATCCCGGCCAATTCGTTGAACCACAGACCCTAATGGCCGGACTCGACAGTCAGCCCTTGGCCAA
>Ga0247809_1001554_pt1 | contig 10316 bp, 13 predicted proteins | sample UWRJL104311B1_FD_180951 | JGI IMG/M metagenome (GOLD analysis project Ga0247809, IMG submission 180951) | Plant litter microbial communities from Arlington Agricultural Research Station in Wisconsin, United States - UWRJ-L104-311B-1 | ecosystem: Environmental > Terrestrial > Plant litter >...
TAATCAAGGAAGTCGGACGGTGCGACCTGATCAGAAGATTGGCAAGAGAAAAGGAAGAAATGTACACACCGAATCAAGCATGTATGTGAAGTCTGATATCATGCTCATTATTTCGATAATTTCAAGGTATCACCCTCTTTTCTCCCTACCAGCTAGCCAGCTATTTTCATAACAAGAACCTGCTAAATACAAGCTGACCTCTAAATACCTCCCAAGACACGCCACCTCTCGTCAAACTCATCAAGCTACCCATCATTCCATCAACCTTGAGCATCAACAAACTCATCATCACTATCCTCCGTATCCTGCCTCTTTAATGCAGTCTGCTTCGCCTTAGCATTCTTCTCCCTCTGTAGATCTTGCTCCAATTGAGTCAACGCAGTTCCTTTCAGAGGCGTAATGCTCGTATTTTGCAGCTTATTCTCCAATTCTATCTGTCTTTGACCTCCGTTCTCAGTCTGTGCTACGTGAAGATCAGTGGGCATGTACGCTGGTTTTGGTCGTGCTGATTCGGATGAAGGTGCTGGCGAAGGTTGGAGCGGCTGTTGCAAAGACGAGAGGTTTTGCGATTGCTGTACGAGAGTTGGACTAATGGGTTGTTGAACTGGAGCTTTGCTTTGTCCGAAGTCGATGAGATCATCTTCAGGTATTTGTTGAGGTTGAGATGGGGACTGTGTTTCTTGCTGCGGTGGCAGGTTCTCATTTGTTTGTGTTGGTGCTTGTCTTGCTTGTGGCTGCTGCTGTCCTGGTAGAATAGGTGTGAAAGCCAGGATCTGCTCGACTTGCTTCTCTGGTGATCTAGGGTCTCTGCAAGCACTGTCAGCCCATCGCTCTCTAAATGCAATCACTCCCTTACATGTCAATATCAATTAACCATTCCAGTGTCTCCTCCTCCGGCGGCTCTCCAGGTACTACTTGTACAGGCTTGAAGAATTTCGGTGTCCACTGCACGCCGTCAGCAGCTCGTTGTGCTGCTTCAGCGCGTTGTGCATCTTCAATCCTGGTCTTCTCGTCCGTTGCCACCTCATGGTCTCTTGCAATGACTGCTTGAGCTGTGCTGTACCATAATTTTTGCGACTCCCTCTCTTCTTGTTCTTCTAATGGTCTTACTGCTGGTGGACTGTGTCTCGCTCGAGTGGCATCAAAAAGTAAGTCCTTCTTTCCGGTCTACAACGATTAGCACATACTATACTGGGGAGTCTCTGAATAACGAATACCTTCAAGTCCTTGATAAACATCTCCCCGTTCCACATCCCAGAAACCTCAAACAGATTTTGCCCGGTTTTATCATCCTTGATGTATCCTCCAATAGCGTTATACCCACCACTAACCCACCCCTTGACCTTGAATTCAATATCCGCAGAGAGTCCTAGTTCCGGGCATTTGATGTAGCTATGATCTCCCAACTCATACTTCATCTTTCCAAACAATATACCTCGCGCATACATGTTAGGTTGTGTAAGATAATGACTTTCTCCCTTTGGATTGTTTCCTCTGTTCAAGAATCGAAGCACACTTATTCCCTCCATCAAACTTGCAGCAGAGTTTCCAAGGAACTTGCTTCGTGGTTTGAGACAGCCGTCTACGCGAATGTGATGTTCTGGGGCCATGTAAAAGTATGAAGATTTTGGCGGGTGATGAGAGGTCTGCTCGGCGATGTAGTATCCTTTCGTGCCATCTGAATATTCCCAGTAGCAAGAGTACGTTTCGCCTAGGATCGGGTTGAGCGGTTTTTTGACGCCTCTGTACTAAATTCAGCCATTTTAATTCGAGAGTCTCGTAACAGTGTCACATACGGTGGTTTGATGTGCCATCCACTCAAGTAGAACTTGACAACAGACACAAATCTCTCGACAGGATCATCGATGTCCGGCATAGGAAGTAATGTTTCGGGATGTGCCATGAAACTGTCCAACAGTCAGCACCATTTACTTCATCCCAAAGTCGACGCACTTTGTAATCCTCTCCAACATACTCCTAGGCTCCAATATAAAAGTCGGCAGCACCACCCTACTCAAATCCGCGCCCGGCCGCAGGTTCGCAATGATGTGCGAAAGCACTATCTTTCCGTCAGCAAATCGACTCCCTTGAACTCATGATGTACCAGACTCGTGCGTACCATTGCCTTGCTCTGGTTCTACGACCTGCGATTCATCTTCCGCTCCTTCCGATCTGGCTTCGTCTACTGAGGATCGATTACTAGCACCTATGTAATTCGTGATAATATTAGTATTGTGACCTACAAGAGTTTCACATGGTAGATACAAGAGGATGAACCTACTAGCACCAGACATCCTACGATGCGAGATACCATGTAAAGAAACCATCTCGTTCCTCTCTCGTCGTCAACCGCGTCCAAATAGTCAGAAGTTGTTGATGGCGGGGCACAGATTGGCAAGACAGAACGTCACAGCAGTATGTTTCCCTTTCTTTCCTTGCTGACTCTTTATACGAAAGAGGAAACCAGGCTACGTTCAACCGCGAACCTCGAAACAGGATTCCTTAACTTCTTAGAAAAGTAAGCTTAGATGTACGGCAGAAAGTTGTGCAGCCTTCAACGGATGGGTTGTGAAAATTGGAGAAAGAAAGATGACCGGGATGACGCAGCGGCTCGACAACGCCTTTTGACGAAGACCCTTGCAAAGTCGATCGTGGATCAGAGAGAACGAATCGCTTTCCAATGGTCACCTGTTCTTGATTTTTGAAACTTAGGGACAGGATAGTCATTGCACTATATCGTAATAACGGACAACGGATTACAGGAAGAAATGCAGTCTCATGTGTGTTCAGCAGGTGATGATTGAATACCAACTTCATCGGACAAGACCCCAAGACGGAGGTTTGTGATCCTCATGGTGGTGGGGGGTCACGAATGACCTTCTTTCAAACATCATGGGCTTACAACCCTCTTAGACTCTTGTGCTCTTTCATAGATAGTGTACAGTTCATGTGGATGAAAGTGACACCATAACCTAATCTTGATAACCAGCTCCATCTAAACTGAGACTCTCTCTCGTTCTGCTCGCCTGCAGTTCATTGCTAGGCGATTTTGTGGGGCCCATCTACCATATACTGTGGGGATGGCAAGCAATCGTTGTGATCTTGGGTTGCAAATCTTTCCATTCCTTCGCGACGAGAGATGTTATACATCTAGACGGAGAGAGTCCGTGTTCAACACGATATCAAAGAGGTGCTCGCCATTCTAACCGGTAAGGCAATCTCATGGTGAGAACCAAGGACTACCCGATGCCCAATATGCTGGGCTCGTACTCGGCACGGAATTCGAGACATGCCTTGAGTGCCGAAGAACGACTTATTTACCTTGTCAGATGTGGTACAAAATCTCGTGTAGATTAGAGTAAACGTGGCTTATGAAGGCAATCACAGTCAGTGAACACACCAGAACTTTTAACAATTCATCATATAATATTACATATCATCAAGTCTCTTATATCGAGACTATTGTATCATACTAGGTAGCGACTCCTGCCAATTCCTTCTTCTTCTATCTCATACTAAAGAGCTTAGACATTCCATCCAAGATGCCTTACACGTCCAGCTCCTTGAAAACGCCAGCTTAATCGAGACTATCCTTTCTTACAATCCATATCTACAATGCACAACCCATCCAAACCATGAACGGATAACATATGCGGCGCCACCAAACAGAAGAAGAAAACCACTTTTCGATTCAATTATGCTATAGATAACAAGGAAATTCGTCGTCCTGTGCTCTCGAGCACAAAACTTGTGATTAGTAGTAATATAATGCTGAGAAATTCAAAAGTTCTCATCTTCTTCGACCTTCCTCCATTGAAGAAGCGTTACTAAGTCGACCATCCACCACTTCTGCCGAACTGCCCAGATAATCTGGGTTATTCGACGGCGTCACAGTTCTTGCAACATGTTGGTTTACATATCCTACACTCGTTGGCCTTTCTTCACCGGCCATGTAGCCACGAGCGATGCTAGGATTCATAATGGTATCGTAATCATCAAGGGGATTGGTCGATCGCGTCGATACTGTCCTTCTCGCTGAATTGGACCTGTCAAAAGGGAGACGTGTCGAGTCGAGCGACCCCTGACCGCGATGCTGAGTAGGCTGAGGATGGAAAATCCCATGAGCATCTACTTTGGGTAAATCAACAGATTGCGATTTCCGCCGTGAGGACTTCCTCGGCACAGCAGGCAAACGTGATGGGCTTTCTGCTGGGATTCCAGAGAGCAGAGACTGGTCCAGGGGGTAAGCCCGCTTTGTACTGCCAGCTCGCGTTGTCGCCTTTGATGGATATCGACTGGGAAGTTCAATTCCGCGCTCATCAACCTCAATGCCAGGGAGGATCGGCGGGATATTTGATATCCTCGGCAGTCTCTCATCATCGGAGATATCAACATCTTCAAGTGCTAGATCAGGAGATGTTGGACCAAGCTGTGTTGTTAGAGGCTGTCTAGTGGGTGATTCGTCATCCGAATCGATTGGTCCAGACTGTCGCATTACACCAGTGGCAACAGGTATACCCTCAGGTGGCGTATCGGCTTCCGGTTGACGCGCCTGCATCCCAGGTGGCATCCTCGAGCTTCGCACAACCTCAAAGCCTTTGCCCTTCTCCTTAGTTTTCCCACCAAATAAGCCTTTGAACCAACCTGCAGCAGACGCAGCAGGTCCGGTAGGATCTGCCGGACCTGTCTTGATCCTTCTACTTGGAATGTTTGCGTTTAAAGCAGGTCCTCGAACACCATAGTAGAAATCGACTTCACGAGTAGTGTAGTCAGCCGGCGAGCGGGTTGGGTCTGGAGGACTTTCAAGTCCAGATAAAGCCACAGGAGTATTGCGACCAGAAATGGATGGGCCCTCAAAACCTTCCGATTTGTCAGGTGCATTCGATTCAAGCTGACTATCTCTTTTGTTGGCCCATGCCCCACTCGTCCAAGAGCCTCGACTACGAGCACCGGGTGAGTGATTCTCGTTCGTTGGACGCCGCGCTCGAGGTGGGCGGTAGTAAGGGTCAGCTGCGTCTTGATTGAGTGCCAAGATTGTGCCTCTTCGTTGTTGTCCCTGTGCAGGCTGCGAAGGTAAGAAAGAGAATGCGCTCGCTTCACCAGGGGTAGTCGGTGTATATGCACTTCCACCAACCGGTCCTTGCGAGCCACCAGCACCATAGGGGTCTATTGAATCCAAGCCTGTGCTTCGTCTAAGTAGTAAATTGGCGCTTCCAGCAGACTGGCTTCTTACTCTGCCGTCATTGCTGATCATAAATGACCTTCGATCATTCTCTCCCGTGAGCATTGCTGCATTAGAAAGCTGACTCTGTCTGGATGCGGTAGCAGCACGGCCATCGCGCGGCAACCTTCTAGACAATTGCCGCATACCAAACACTCTAATTAACCCTCCTCTAGTGGCTGTGCTTCCATCACCTCCGGCCCCAGCCAAGCGCGCAGCAACCTCTACAATCGTTTGAATAGCATTGAGGAAGAAACCGAAGACAAGTACGATGGCATGCATGAGAAGTATGGCATAACCAATCCATCCTTTCGGCCCGCTCGTTACTCCCAATGAAGGCGAGAAAGAAATCATTAATAAAATTGTTGAGAATCGAACAGCAGCAAAGAAGGTATGAAAGGCGTTCATCGAAGTCGGGGAGTGGAATGGTCGAAAGGCGTGAAGCGTAAGAATTGTGATGACCTCGCAAATTGCGAGAATGACAATCTGCGCAATACCAGAAGGCTGTATGGCGCCAATAGCAATGCCGCGAACGAAAGTCAAGATGAAAGGCACCAGCGCAAACAGTGCAGCATCGTCAGAATAAGTGTTGTACAAAGAGCCGTAAAGCATGAGCGTGGGCAGCTCATCGAAGAGAAGCACTTTATCGCGGGTGCGCACAATCTTCAGAAACAGTAGAACAGCAAATCCGAGAATAAGAATCACAGTCACAACTGCAAGTGCGACTGTGTAAATTGGTGATCTTCCGGCGGCCACGAGCTGAAACATAGAAAGCGTGACAATGGGTAGAAGAAAGTAATTGAAGACAACTCGGATGACGTTGCCAGCTGTGAAGGGGAAATTTTTCGCGCGCAGATCCTCCTCTGGCGTGCTCTGGATCCTGCGTAAAGCCCAACGAACGAGGAACCCGATTTGGATGATGAAGATAAGGGCAGCGAGTATGACCAGGAGCCAGACCATCATGCCAGCCCATACATCATCCTCCGCGCCCATTCCAACCAATTGACGAATTCTATCGAGGCCGAATTCTCCTCTGGTGACATACATTCCATCAATCAGGGCATTGTAGCCTGTTCTGTCAAGAACAAAACTCTGATTAAACATAAGTGTCGACCATGCCACTTTGCTTACCACAGGTTGGTAAAACCCGGGATAGTTTAGGCTGAGACCACCGGTCAGGGCAACGAACTGTATGTATTGCAAGCAATCACCAAATCCGGGAGTGACCAGACGAAGAAGATCCTGGTCACGACCATAATTTGTTGTCCACCTGAAAGTGTTCGTACTTCCCCATGGACTGAAAACAGCAGCGAAAGCTGTGGCAATGCCAACCATGATGAGGACTGCTAGAGGCATGAAAGTAAGTATAGAACTTAGGGTGTTGCCCAGATCTGGAGTTATGTCAACAGAGACACATCCAATGTGGCTGGCATCAATGTCTCCATAGATGGCAATCGTTGTTACAGTGAGACTCGTGAACGCATACGATGAATACATGTTATGTTGGAACTTGAAGTATGGCAGTTGTTTAGGATCAGTCCTGCAATATCCTAGTTAGTTACTACCTCCTAGGCAGGAATTCGACTTACTCATTAATGCCAAAGCGAGGTCCTAGAGGGCAAGTTCCATTTTGCACAAAATCACAGAAGCCTTGATCGATGTGGTATGGTTCATAAGATAGTAGTGTCACGCTCGTTGACGCAGTCGTTCGCTTGTTTGCTCCATCACGAAAAGGCACATCAACAATCTTTCCCCCTTTGTCAGAACTATTTCCTTGCCAGTATTCGGTGTCCGAAGGCGGCGGGGGCGGGTAGGGCGTCCCTGGAAACGTGCCATTGACGTTGATGTATGTCAGAATCTCTAGGCTATGTGCTGAGTTCGTTGTATCGAACGTTGCTTCGACGAACTCTGGGATGAACTGGAGTCGTAGTGGCGTATCCTTCCGCCAGGATTCTGATAAACAATTATCGAAAGGTATCAGAACAGCTGATATAGGGACAGCTGCTGCAAGCAATGCCACGACCGTTGTCACTTTGTGTCCATTGTGCCGTCGTCGAAATGACATCGCCTTTGCCATCGTCTTTGTCCTGGGCGAATGCTCAAAAAGTGGTTGCTTTGTCTTCGCACGCTCGTTTTGCATTTTGATCTGCGATATTTCCATACCACTCAGATTTCCTTCGTGCAATCCGCCGTGTCGCGTTTCTGAGGCCCAAAGGTGTTGCCGTCCCATCTCTCGCTCATTCAACAATTCCTCGTCATTTTGGAGTAACCCATCCCAAGCACAATTCCAGTGCTCGCAGCTCGGACACGAGTATTCGCTAGAGCCTGGACCATCATAATCTATCGTTTCCATCGCAATGGCATCCTACGTTTCCTGCTCTTGCTGCACCACCCAACACGCGTGTAATGTGTTATCGGAAGCTCCCTTCAAGCAGGCATCATGAAGTCATCGGTTGAGTTGGCAGCAGTCAGAAATAGAAGTCGCGATCGGAACTAAGCACAGGGCGAGGTCGAAGCGGTCAAGGTCTGTTCGTAAGAGGGCGTGAGTTGTAAAAGTCTTTGCAGAGGTGAAACGAGCGTGGAAGATAAATCGTAATCTTTGAATCCTCTTCCAGCTTTCACAGGCAAATCTTGGCGAACGCTTGGGTGGATTGTCGATTGTGATCTCTCAGCACCTTTGGTTGAGATTAGGGTATTCTTAATCCCAAATTATTCAGAGGATGATATTATCTTTCGATGAGAATAGGAGAACTTCCATGGAAGATCATGAGGAAGTTTAAATTGGTGCTTGTAAACAAGTTTTCGATCGTCCTACCAGGGTAGTCACCATTGGTGGATTGAGATTCTCGTATTCAAACAAATCCATTCCTTGACACGGGACGGGCATGTTTACATTCGCTTATCCTACGATATTCGACATATCATTGCAAGAGTTGGGGTGTGATACACGCTCGTTATACCAAAGTATGTCATCAGCTGCGCTTCACAGTCTCATATCACTATCACAATTACAGGTCTACCAAGTCGAAGACTACCTGGCCTCCATGAGGATACCTCTCTCACCAGTGATGGCGTTGATGTGGGATGAGATCAGGGACCGTGGCGTTGAACTTCCGCTGTTTCGTTCGTCACTGAAAGTTCCTTGATTGGATGGACACCTGGTGAAAACAGGCTATTTATAACTATTAATTCCCCTCGATGCCATCGCCAGTGACGCACCACCAAGATAACATAACCTCAGCTCACGCGTATCAATGCACCATACCATCTAATGGCAAACACTACATTTACAACATGCTATCTACAAAGTAGCAGAAGGAATGCTACTAACTCGGATCACCTCCAACCTCCAACTCTTCGCTTGCTGGTCCAGTCACAATCAAGTAAACATACCATCCATCTGTAATACTGTCAAGAGCTCTACAGAGATTGATATATAAGATCGCAATTGCTTACACAGGACAAAGACTTGTCACTCCATGGAGTATGCTGCCCAAGTAAGACCCGTTATAGGGTATCGGATCATTTCGGTCTCTGGCTGTTGTTGAGGACTGCGCGACTCCTTGCATTGCGTATGTACAGTAACTTCGGCATCACAGGGGCTTACTATGGATTGCAAGATGCTTCTACTGATGACTGGTGCCTCAGCTTTTCATGGAGGCATGGAAAGACTATCTTCTAGTATGATGGCAATTGTTGTCAGCGCCCTTGCCCTTGCCCATGACGCACATCCTTTCACCCATTCAACTTTGCCAGATTGACACGACCGGGACTGAACGCAGTATCATCTGAATAAATCTGAAAATATCACATCAAAAAATCACTATTCCATTAATTTTACTAAGCTACTCAGCATCACCGTTCATAAACAGTATTCAACCAGTAGCCTTTCGTAAAGCATCCTCGCAATAAGCTCAACGATTCTCCAAAAACCTCACACGTTGGCGGTAAAACATTCTAACATTGCCCATTTCTCGCCATAGTCTGAACAACATCTGTCCGTCCAATAGCCATTCAAGAAGGGAAAGAGGGCGGGAAGCACTTTGCGCCTTTCAGTGTCGACGTTGCCATGCCCGTGCTAGTTGAAGTGATCGTGTTCGTGTACACCGTCGTGACCAAGTACATCGACGTAATCGTAGTCGTCTCAGGCACCACTGTGGTAGATGATGTAGTGGTAGTGACTGTTGCTGTGGTTCCCGTGGTGCAGAGACAGAAGCCGACGCGGCCGGTGAAGGTTTGTTTACATCCTGGGGGAGGAGCTGCTGCTAGGCTATTGTAAGATGTTAGTAATAATATGCATGAGATCATGTGTGTTAACAGAAACGAGTACAAGGAGAAGAGGTAGTGCTCAATAGATGTAGAAGAGATGACCTACGCTGGTGCTAGGAGAGTAAAGATTATTGGAACAGAGAAGTGCATGATGAAGTATGAACTGAAGTGTTGATGTGGAGTATACAGGTAGTGTGGGGTTTGATATATGATTTTGCATTGAGAGATAGTATGAGGCTGTGCTTTGTTGAAGTGCTTAGAGCTGTTCAGATGTCCGAAGGGAATGGCGACGACTCTCTTATATACCTCTTGCAAGGATAGCACATCTTCGTGCTAACTCATACCAAAGAGTATCCCGATAACCGGAAATAGATAGACTATTGCTGCAGCTCTTATAGCACAAATCTTTGGCACTACCGAATCTTTCTGTGAAGAAGCATGCTGAAAGTCTATTCTTTACCCCGTGGGGAGCCTGTCGCATGCTCACAGCACATGCAGAACGCCGTGAGATCCGTACTTGTTCCCATCACACAGCATCACTATAGTGGTAACTGCTCCCTCATCAAACAGTTTTACACGCTGAGAAGCTAGCTCAATGCCACAAATCGTTACTGAGTACGCGGTGAGTATGAGCAGTGGACGGGATCTAGCTCTCAGAAAGTGTATCTTTTACAAGACGCAGTAAAATTTCGATAGTCCCGTCTGTACACGTCGTCGGCTTGCAGCCTCAAGATGCGTTTTTGGAGAGAGTTGTGACTCGAGGTTATTGTCCCTTCCGTTGAAAATATGAGGGAAACGACAGGACAGCGTTCTGTGATCAAGTTTG
>Ga0247809_1001557_pt1 | contig 10300 bp, 8 predicted proteins | sample UWRJL104311B1_FD_180951 | JGI IMG/M metagenome (GOLD analysis project Ga0247809, IMG submission 180951) | Plant litter microbial communities from Arlington Agricultural Research Station in Wisconsin, United States - UWRJ-L104-311B-1 | ecosystem: Environmental > Terrestrial > Plant litter >...
CCGCGCTCACTCGACCAGCGTTTGTTGCGCGAAGGATTGCGCAGCGTCGTGCCCAATCCCGGGTTGTTCAAAGCACTGGTCAACAGCGGTCAGATGTTTCGTGCGTTATTGCCAGGTACCCTGCAAGCCAAGTTGCCTCGGCGAGTGCACCCGGCCAAACCGCGCCCGACTGCGCGCCACTCGAGGCGGGTGCTGATACTGGAAGGATGCGTGCAGCCGGGGCTGTCTCCCAACACCAACGCCGCCACCGCGCGCGTGCTGGATCGACTGGGCATCAGCATCACACCGAGCCCCGAGGCCGGGTGCTGCGGCGCCGTCGATTATCACCTCGACGCTCAGGCCGCCGGCCTTGATCGCGCTCGACATAACATCGATGCGTGGTGGCCGAGCATTGCAAACGGTGTTGAAGCCATCGTGCAAACCGCCAGCGGTTGCGGCGCGTTCATCAAAGACTATGGTCACTTGCTCCGCGCCGACCCGGCCTATGCCAACAAGGCAAAAAAGGTCAGTGCGCTGGCCAAGGACCTGGTCGAAGTGTTGAGAGCTGAACCGCTGGAAACACTCGGCATCCACAGCGCCCACCGCTTGGCGGTCCATTGCCCTTGCACCTTGCAGCACGCGCAAAAACTCGGCGGTGCGGTTGAAGCGCTGCTGATGCGGCTGGGTTTCAACATCACGCCCGTACCCGATAGCCACTTGTGCTGCGGCTCGGCGGGCACCTATTCGCTGACCCAACCCGAACTGTCCCGACAACTGCGCGACAACAAGCTCAATGCGCTCGAGAGCGGATATCCCGAAGTCATAGTCACTGCCAATATCGGCTGCCAGGCGCACCTCGACGGTGCGGGTCGAACCCCCGTCAGGCACTGGATCGAACTGGTCGAAGCCGCCCTGCCCTGATCACGAACCGGAGATTTTCATGAACAGCAAAGCCGTACTGAGCCAGGCGGAAGTCAGCCAGATCCTTGCCGCCGCCCGCACCGAAGCACAGAACAATCAATGGGCCGTGACCATCGTGGTTGTGGACGACGGCGGTCATCCCCTGGCACTCGAACGCCTCGATGGTTGTGCGCCCAGCAGCGCCTACATCGCCACCGAAAAAGCCCGCACCTCGGCCTTGGGCCGGCGCGAATCCAAGGGCTATGAAGAGATGGTTAATGGTGGACGCTACGCCTTTTTATCCGCGCCGTTACTGACGTCTCTTGAAGGTGGCGTGCCGATTATTGTCGACGGCCAGGTGATTGGTGCTGTCGGCGTGTCCGGCGTCAAGTCCGACCAAGACGCGCAAGTGGCCAAGGCCGGGGCGCAGTGCTTGAAATGATGTTATCAACGACGCAATTCCGTAGCAGCTGGCGAAGCCTGCGTCCGACTGTGAAGCAGTCGTAAATGCTGTCAGCGCGATTTCCCTGATACACCGCAGCGTCTGATTTCACGACTGCTTCGCCCGAGCGCGGACCGGCCGACGCAGGCTGCGCCAGCTGCTACAAAGTCGATCGTGCGTTGTTACTTACGCGCCAATTTGTACCGCACGCACTCTTCATAAAAACTCTGCCGCACGGCAGCGGGCTTGAATCGCGACGGGCTGTCGTAGGTCTGCTCGGTGATGCCCATGGCCATCATGTGCATCCACGGTTTGTTGAACTTGTAGGTGTGTATCTTCTGGCGAGCGGCATACAGCGATACCCCGGACAGCTTGAGCTCCTGGGCTCGGGCCGCCGTCCCCGCACCCCAGTCGCACATATAGCGGTCATTGGGTTTCAAATCCTTGGCTTGTACCGCGCCAGCCATGCCCGCCAGGGCGAACGAGATCATCGTGACCGCTACATTGCGCAATTCCATTCCGCCTAACCACCTGAAAATAAAGTGATTTTGGCGAAAACTTGGCGCCAGCGGGGCCAGCAAATTGCCTTATTTGCATAGAACAACCATTATCAGGTTCGGTGTGCCGGGAACGACCAAAAACCCAATGACCTCTCCTCAACGCAATGCCGGTGAACGTGTGTTAAGCATTCGTTTGAATTGTATGAGCGTTACAAACACCGCCAGTCGGCTGTTGATTGTGCTGCTGGGCTTTGTTGTGCCCGGCATGGCCAGTGCCGGGCCAATGCCTGCGAACATGGTTTATTTGCGCACCATCGATCCGAGCATCGAACAGGACATGCGCTACGCCAGCCCTCACAATTTCACCGGGCATCGGCTCGATGGTTACGACGCCGCCGAATGCCTGTTGTCCGTAGACACCGCCAAGGCCCTCGCCCGGGTGCAAGCGGCATTGCGCCCGCAAGGCTATGGTTTGAAGGTGTTCGATTGTTATCGTCCCAGCCGTGCCGTCGCCGACATGGGGCGCTTCGCGACCGAGCCGGGGGACCCACGCAAGGCCGAGTTTTATCCGCGCGTGGACAAGCAGGACTTCTGGCGCCTGGGCTATGTGGCGCGGGTGTCGGGGCACTCCAAAGGTTCAACCGTGGACCTCACACTGATTGGCCCAAATGCCGCGCCCGCCAATACCTGGACACCAACGGCGGCCCAAGTCGATTGCACGGCGCCCTATGGCCAACGCTGGCACGATGGCGCTCTGGATATGGGCACCGGTTACGATTGCTTCGATGAGCGCGCGCATAGCGCCAACCCGACGATCAGCCCCAACGCAAAGGAAAATCGTCAACGGCTTAGCAGCGCCATGGAAAAAGAAGGGTTTGCCGGTTATTCAAAGGAATGGTGGCACTTCACGTTTACTGGTGAGGGAGCACCAAAAGACGTGATGGATTTCCCCATTACACCGATAAGCTCCAGCGACGTGATCGGCGCCAGTGGTCAGCTGATTGTGGTCACCTCCAGGAACTGGGATGACATCCAGGGCACCGCGCAGCGCTATGAACGTGATGGTAAAACCTTTCGAAAAGTCGGCAATGCCTTTCCAGTCGTGGTCGGTAAAAACGGCATGGGCTGGGGCAAGGGCCTTGGCAGCGTTGATGCAATTGAAGGTCCGGTCAAACGTGAAGGCGACGGAAAAGCCCCCGCCGGGATTTTCAAACTGGGCACGGCGTTTGGCTACGACACTTCGGCCGACACCCGACTGCCGTACCTTGCGCTGACACCCACCACCGAATGCGTGGATGACAGCCAATCCAGTCGCTACAACGAACTGGTCGACAGCGCAGCAATGGCCAAGGACTGGAACAGCTCCGAACACATGCGCAAAGAGGAAGGCTATCGCAAAGGCATTTTCATCGAGCACAACACCCCGGCCACGGCGGCCTCGGGTTCGTGCATTTTTTTCCATGTCTGGCGTGGCCCCACTGCGCCGACGGCAGGTTGCACGGCCATGGATCAGGGGGATATTGCTGCGTTGCTCAAGTGGCTGGACCCTCGCGAATCTCCATTGCTAGTGCAGATGCCGGAGGCGCAATACGAGCGGTTTCGTGAAGGGTGGAAGTTGCCGTGAGGTTGATGGGTTTTGGACTCGATCAACGCTCGCCCATCAGCCATCACCTGACATTCCAGAGGTCACAAGACCTGTCGTCGTTGCCTGCGATTGCGCCTGAATCCGCCGGCTTGTGCGTCTATGACTTACCCCTCAAATCAAGGCAATACGTGTAATAACCCGCCTCACGCACATACCCCAAAGACTCATACAACCGCTGCGCGCCAACATTGTCCGTGGCGGTTTCCAGCACCATGCCCTTGGCTCCGCTCAACACCACAAAGGTGCGAGCGGTGTTCATCAGCAACGTGCCTACCCCTCGCCCCCGGGCCTCGGGCGTGGTGAACAGGTCGCTGAGCAACCAGGTACGGTGGGCGTCGATGGAGGAAAACGTCGGGTACAACTGCACGAAACCCAACGCCTGGCCCGTGGTGTCCTCGGCGAGGAAAATCGCCGACTCGTCCCGGGCAATGCGTTCGGCGATAAAATCCCGCGACTGCGTCAGGTTCGAGGACTGGCCGTAAAAGCCTCGGTAGGCGTCGAAAAGGCGCGCAACCTGGTCGAGATGGCTGGCGTCGACGCGTAAGGTTTTTACGACCATGTTGCGCGGCTCCTCGGGGGTGGATTACTTCGGCTGTGCCACAGTGCGCAAGTAAGGTTTGATGGTGTTGAAACCGTCCGGGTACTTCTTCCGCGCGTCTTCATCGGACACCGACGTAGGGATGATCACGTCCTCCCCCGGACGCCAGTTAACCGGCGTGGCGACGGTGTGCTTGGCGTTCAATTGCAGGGAATCGAGCAGACGCAGCACTTCATCGAAGTTGCGCCCGGCACTCATCGGGTAGATGAGCATGGCCTTGACCTTTTTGTCCGGGCCGATGATGAACACGGAACGCACGGTGGCGTTGTCTGCGGCGGTACGAGCGCCACCGCTGGCATTCGGGTGGATCATGTCGTAAAGCTTGGCCACCACCAGGTTTTCGTCACCGATCATCGGGTAGTTGACCGCATGCCCCTGGGTTTCTTCGATGTCCTTGGCCCAGCTTTCATGATTGCTGACCGGGTCGACGCTGAGCCCGACGATCTTGGTGTTGCGCTTGTCGAACTCCGGCTTGAGCCCTGCCATGTAGCCCAGTTCGGTGGTGCATACCGGGGTGAAATCCTTGGGATGCGAAAACAGGATGGCCCACTTGTCGCCAATCCATTCGTGGAAATTCAGCGTGCCTTCGGTGCTTTCGACGCTGAAGTCCGGTGCCTCGTCGCCAATGCGGATTACCATGTTTATTCTCCTTATTATGGGGTCGTAGGGACAACCGTCAGAATCGGGGTACCTCTCCAACGGCGTTCAGGAACGGTGATGAACCTGCCAACGCGGATCAGTATAGGAGACACAGCAAGACAAGACCGTTACCGCCGGCGCCAATCTTTAAGCCATTGATTTCTAAAAATGACAAAACAGCCAGACCGACACTCCGCCGATCTGACTGTTCCTTGGTAAACCCGGCGCCACTAAACCCGGACGTTGCGTCCCGGCAGCGTCGAGCGTTGGCTGGTTTCCCAATCCTCTACCAGACCGACGGGCACATCGGAGGCCGGGAGCATGTTGCGCCCGCGCACCAGATCGCTGGCCCGCTCGGCGAGCATGATGGTCGGTGCGTTGAGGTTGCCATTGGGCTCGGTCGGGAACACCGACGAGTCGATCACGCGCAACCCGGCAATGCCATGCACGCGCAACTCGGAATCGACCACCGCCATGTCGTCCTCGCCCATGCGGCACGAACCGCACGGATGGTAGGTGCTTTCGAGGTTTTCCCGCACGAAGGCATCGAGTTCTTCATCGCTGGTCACCTCTGCTCCTGGGGCGATTTCGCCGTCGCGGAAACGGTCCATTGCCTTCTGGCCAATGATCTCCCGGGTCAGGCGGATGCAGCGGCGGAAGCCTTCGCGGTCTTCTTCGCGTTGCAGGTAGTTGAACTGGATCTGCGGATGCTCGTACGGGTCAGCCGAACGGGCGCGCACATAGCCGCGGCTCTTCGGTTTGTTCGGCCCGGTGAGCACCATGAAGCCGTGGCCCTTGATCGGCTTATTGCCGTCGTAACGCATGGCGGCAGGCAGAAAGTGGAACTGGATGTCCGGCCAACGCAAGCCCTTGTCCGAGCGAATGAAGCCACCCGCCTCGAAATGGTTGGTGGCGCCGAGTCCGTCCTTGAACAGCAGCCAGCGCAAACCGATCATCAGTTTACTCAGCGGGTCCATTTTGCTATTGAGGGTCACCGGTTCCTTGCAGCCGAACTGGATGTACACCTCGGCGTGATCCTGCAGGTTCTCCCCTACCCCAGGCAGATCATGACGCACGCTGATCCCGGCTTTGCGCAGGACTTCGGCCGGGCCGATTCCGGAGCGTTGCAACAGGTGCGGCGAGCCGATCGGCCCTGAGGAAATCAGTACTTCGCGGTTGCAATGAACCTGATGGGTCTCGCCGTTATGGTCATACATGACGCCGACGGCGCGTTTGCCTTCAAGGATGATCTGCCGGGTCATCGCGTGGGTGATCACGGTCAGGTTCGGACGTCCCATGGCCGGGCGCAAGTAGGCGTTGGCCGTGGAGCAGCGCACGCCGTTTTTCACCGTCATGTGCATCGCACCAAACCCTTCCTGCATGTAGCCGTTGCAGTCTTCGGTCTTGATGTAACCGGCTTCGGCACCGGCGTCCACCCACGCCCCATACAGCGGGTTTTTCATGTGGTTGCCGTTGGTGGTGTGCAACGGCCCGGTGCCGCCACGATAGCCGTCGCCGCCCTCTTCGTAGTGTTCTGCCCGTTTGAAGTAAGGCAGGCAATTGCGGTAGCCCCAGCCCTGGGCACCGAGCGATTCCCACTCGTCGAAGTCATAGGCGTGGCCACGGATGTAGACCAGGCCGTTGATCGACGACGAGCCGCCCAGCACTTTGCCCCGTGGGCAATGAATACGGCGTCCGTTGAGGAATGGCTCTGGCTCGGTTTCGTAGCGCCAGTTGTATTTCTTGGTGTTCATCGGGATCGAGAACGCACTCGGCATCTGGATCACCACACTGCGGTCACTGCCACCGAATTCCAGTACCAGAACGGAGGTGGCCGGGTCTTCGCTCAAGCGGTTGGCCAACACACAACCTGCCGAGCCGGCACCAATGATGATGTAGTCGTATTTTTGCGTAGCCATGGTTATCTCCCGGCCTTCGATTCGTTGAAAACAGGCGTCGAGCGAAAGGTCAGCGAGTCGCCAGTGGTGTATTGCGGAGAAGTTTTTTCGATGTGCTGGATGACGGTTTCTTCGCGTTTGAGATCAATCGAGCGGCTGAACCAGTAGTACACCAGCCCCGAAACAATCAGCCCGACCAGCCAGGCGATGTCGATGCTGCCCAGCGCTTTGGCGAGCGGACCGACATAGACTTCGCGCTGCTCGACGCCGTCGTAGATGTAGAAGAACGGGATCATCGACACGAAACCGATGGCGTACGCGGCGATGCCACGCAGCCCCCAATTGCCGTAGATATTGCCGTGGGGCATGAAGAAGTGCGGAATGGCGTAGCGGCCTTTGCGCACGAAGAAGTAGTCAGTCAGGTTGACTGAGGTCCAGGGCACCAGGAAGTACAGCATCACCACCAGGTAGATCCCCAGCACTGACAAGCCCTTGCCCGAACTCTGGATGCTCAGGGCCACACCCAGTTGCAGCAGGATCACAAAACCAATCGCCAGAATGCGCGCCTTGGTGGTCGGTTCGATGTGCTTGATGGAGTCGACGCAGGTCAGCGTAGTCAGTTTTGCGCTGTAGATGTTCATCGCGATCACCGGCAGGAAAGCCAGGATCGTGATCACCACCACCGCCGTGCCCATCAGCGGCGAAACGGTGTTGCCGACTTGCCCGAGGGCGACCAATACATCCGTGGAGTGCAGGTGATCGGCCAGCCAGCCACCCACCGAAATCATCCAAGCACCGGACAACGACGCGCCCAGAAACACCACGGCAATCAGCTTGCCGCTGGAGGTGTTCTTCGGCAGGTACCGGGAATAATCGGACACGTACGGGGCGTAGGCGATGTTGTAACTGGCCGCCGCAGCGAACTGCGCGATGAAACCGGTCCAGTTGAAGCCCAATGGCGCCGGGGCTTCCTCACCTGCCGCAAGTGCCGGCAACACGGCATCGGGCACCCAGCCCATCATCACCGCCAGGGTCACCAGGCCGTACAGCGGGATCGACAGGTACAACGCCCATTTGAAGCTGCGGTGCATCCAGTCATGACCAAGAATCGCGAGGATCGCCGCCGGTATCGTCACCGCCACCGCGATCACCCAAGGTTCGAACCCGAATAAGGTGTGCAGGCCCTGCATCATCAACACCAGGTTGACGATGTTGAACCCGGCAAACACAAACAGCGTCGCCAGCAGGACAAGGATCACACCGCGATAGCCGAATTGCGCACGCGACTGGATCATTTGCGGCAAGCCCAGGTGCGGGCCTTGCGAACCATGGAATGCCATGAACAAGGTGCCGAACATGATGCCCAGCGTACCGGCGAGTGTGGTCCAGAGCGCGGTCAGGCCGACGCTTGGGCCAACGAAACCGATGGTCATGGTGAAGAAAGTGAAATTGCCGAGGAACCAGAACGGGCCTTGACTCGACAGTTTGTCGGTACGCTCGTTTTCCGGAATGAAGTCGATCGAATGGCTTTCGACAACAGGTTTGCCGTCGAGGAGCGACACACCAGGTGCGGCTTTGGCGTCAGTATTCATGATGTACTCTTATTTTTGGAAGATCATGACGAGATAACTGCATTCTTTCGGGTGAACGACGCCCGGCCGCGTCCTTGCCGTTCCCTATTGCTAAAGATGAACTGTGTAGCAGCTGCCGAAGGCTGCGTTCGACTGCGAAGCAGTCGCGAACTGGCGTCGTGTGGGTGACCTGACACTGCGCGAGTTCAGATTTTGCGACGGCTGCGCCGTCGGGCGCAGGCTTCGCCAGCTGCTACAAATTGCGTTCTGTCCGACTGACTAAGGCAGCGTTATCCAGACAGCTTTGGTTTCGAGCAGGTAATCGAGCTGCTCGGCGCCCAGGTCCTTGCCGAAACCGGACTGTTTGTAGCCACCGAACGGCATCGACGGGTCGAGGGTGCCGTGGGCGTTGACGTAGACCGAACCGGCCTTCAACCGTGGGATCAGGCTGTGCACCTTGCCAAGGTCGTTGGAGTACAACGCGGCGGCCAGGCCGTACAGCGAGTCATTGGCCAGGGCCAACGCTTCCTCCTCATCGTCGAATGGTGCGGTGACCAGCACCGGGCCAAAGATCTCTTCCTGGACAATGCGCATGTCGTTGCGGCAGTGGGCGAAGATGGTCGGCTCGACGAAGAAGCCAGGGCCATCGACAGGCTGCCCGCCGTAAACCAGTTCGGCGCCTTCCTGCTTGCCGGTTTCGATGTACTCGGTCACACGCTGCTTTTGCAGGGCCGACACGAGCGGGCCGATGAAGCAGTCCGGATCCAGACCCGGAGCAATTTTCAGCGTGCGGGTGTAGGCGATCAACTCACGCAGGAATTCGTCGTAGACACTGCGATGAACATAAGCGCGTGTACCGGCATCGCACACTTGACCCGAGTTGAAAAAGACACCGTTGGCGACCGCTTGCGCAGCCGCTGGAATGTCAGCATCGGCCAACACGATTACCGGAGATTTTCCTCCAAGTTCCAGGGTTAGTCGCTTCATTTCGTCCAGCGCGGCGCGCCCGACGGTACGGCCTACCGGGGTCGAGCCGGTGAAGGTCAGCTTGTCGATGCCACGGTGCGTGGCCATGGCCGCGCCGACCACGCTGCCGCGTCCGGAGACGATGTTGATCACGCCGTCCGGGATCCCGGCTTCCTTCACCAATTCGGCAAAACGCAGGGCCGACAGCGAGGTCAGTTCAGCCGGTTTGACCACCACGGTGCAACCGGTAGCCAGTGCGGCGCCGAGCTTCCAGGCCATGGTTTGCAGCGGGAAGTTCCACGGCACGATAGCGCCGACCACACCCACCGCTTCCTTGCGTGTATACGCCAGGTAATTACCCGGCAGCGAAGGCTCGACAGTGCGGCCGTGCAGCTTGGTGGCCCAGCCGGCGAAATAGCGCAGGGTATCGACCGTGCCCTGAATATCAACGTCCTTGGCAAACGCTACGGACTTGCCCATGTCGATCGATTCGATTTGCGCCAGCTCTGCGGCGTTCTGTTCAACCAGGTCCGCCAGGCGCTGAATCAGTCGCTCGCGTTCCGCCGGTTTGGCCTGACTCCAGGCGCCACCGTCGAATTGTGCACGAGCCGCTTGCACAGCGCGGTCCAGGTCGTCGCTGGTGCCCATCGGAATACGCGTGATCAGGCCTTCGGTCGACGGCTCGATGACGTCGGAAGTCTGTCCGTCGCTGGCCTCGACAAAGGCACCACCGATGAACATTTTCTGCACCTTGCTGAGGAAGGTCTGGGTCGCTTCGCTGACGCCGAATTTTTGCAGGTACTGCTTAACGATTGCGTCCATTTTCATGTCCTCTGTGCGGCGGTCAGTTCACGCCGTAGCCGTGGTGGTTTCGCTCACGGCGCGTTTCGCCTGAGCCCGCTCATGGAAGATGAACCCAATGCTGTTGAGCAGCAGTTGCGCCGCCAGAATCGAAGTCATGCCGCTCGGGTCGTACACCGGTGCAACCTCTACCAGGTCCATGCCGACGATGTTGCCTTTGCTGCGCTTGGCCAGGGCCTGGATGATTTCCAGCACTTCGTAGTAGAGGAAGCCGCCGTGGCTTGGGGTGCCGGTGCCCGGGGCAATGGACGGGTCGAAACCGTCGATGTCTATCGTGATGTAGTAGTTGATGTTTTGCGGG
>Ga0247809_1001560_pt1 | contig 10290 bp, 10 predicted proteins | sample UWRJL104311B1_FD_180951 | JGI IMG/M metagenome (GOLD analysis project Ga0247809, IMG submission 180951) | Plant litter microbial communities from Arlington Agricultural Research Station in Wisconsin, United States - UWRJ-L104-311B-1 | ecosystem: Environmental > Terrestrial > Plant litter >...
GCCGAGCTGGTGGCGCTGCAGAAGGTGGAATTCGTCGGCCCGCAGGTCGGCGACGAGCTGACCCAGAACGGCTTGAACGCGCTGGTGATGGTGATCGTCGGCGTGATGATCTACCTGGCCGTGCGCTTCGAGTGGAAATTCGCGGTCGCGGCGATCGTCGCCAACTTGCACGACGTGGTGATCATCCTGGGCTTCTTCGCCTTCTTCCAGTGGGAGTTCTCGCTGACGGTGCTGGCCGGTATCCTGGCAGTGCTGGGCTACTCGGTCAACGAATCGGTGGTGATTTTCGATCGTATCCGCGAAAACTTCCGCAAGCAGCGCAAGGCGTCGGTGCATGAAGTGATCGACAACGCGATCACCTCGACCATCTCGCGCACCATCATCACCCACGGCTGCACGCAGATGATGGTGTTGTCGATGCTGTTCCTGGGCGGCCCGACCTTGCACTACTTCGCGATGGCGCTGACCATCGGTATCTGCTTCGGCATCTACTCGTCGGTGTTTGTCGCCGCCGCCGTGGCCATGTGGCTGGGCGTCAAGCGCGAAGACCTGATCAAGCCGATCAAGGAAAAAGACGAAACGGACGGCGCGGTGGTTTAAGCGTCTTCAGTTCGCAAAAATCCCTCCCCGCGCTCGCGCCGGGAGGGATTTTTTTTTGAGTGCGGCTTTCAGGAAGCGTGCATCGCGGTTAGTAGATCACGCAATGATGAGCACGCTTCATCGAATGTGCACCGAAAATTCAACGCTTCGATTGCATCGAACTGTTTTTCCAGTCCAATCCTGCGCTCGTCCAGCTGTTTTAAAACCGCTTCGCGATGCCGCAATATGAAGCTTTTATTTTCCATCAGGGCTTTGTGATCGTGCATAGCAACCACTGCGAAGTCAAAGATATCTCGGCCGGCGATGCGGTCGCCACGATGCCACATCTTCTTTGCGATAATTTCCGCCGCAGTCTCCAGTCGGACTTGGTTTCCGAGGATTGCATGCCATTCGAACCCAGGGTTGGTCAGGTTGGGCGCTGCGATAAAGTCGGTCTCGCCTTCAAGTAAATGGAGTTTGACGTATCCAGCCCCCTCTTGGTAGTCGTCGGTGATGGACTCCGCCACGTCGCTCAGGCGCGGTGTTATGTAACCGAGAGACTGCGGATCGGGAACAAAAATATCAATGTCTTTGCTGAGTCGGTGCTCATATCGGAGCATCAATGCGGTACCGCCGCCAAATGTCCAAAACGGGTCGTTACGACCATGTTTGGCAATCTCTCCTATCAGCGTCATCGCGTGCGCGAATAGGATTTCCCAACTTGCGGATGATGGCAACATGTCCGTTACCAGACCTTTCTGCATGTCTTCCAATCGCCGGCCCAGCGATTGAGGTGCTTCATGATTTTTTGCGTGGGCGCTTCAGGCGTAGCCGCTTCCGCGATTGCGCGCACGACAATCGGCAGCGGTGTTTCGTCGAGTAGCGCCATAAGGTGCGCATGGAAACGCTCCGGCGCCTCTCCTGAACGCAGCATGTCGGTGAGATCGGTTGCTGTTACGATTTCTTTGTAGCTGGTGCTGATGTTGCGCGCGGCGATCACCAGTGCGCTGCTGGAGCTACTGACGTGTCGCGTATTGATGTGCAGGCCGACAAGATCGAGAATGACTTTCAGCTTGGCGTAGCCCAAATCATTCAGCTTCCCGTTTTCCAACTGGTTGATGGTGACACGCGACAAGCCGGACAACTTCGCTAGCTGATTCTGTAATAACCCAGCCTGAATACGCTTGACCTGCACTTGGCCACCGATTTCCGCAAGATTCACATGACCTCCAGACGTTAAGTATATTTAACAGTATAGGATTAATCCGCCCATGTTTGGTGCGTCTGAGGTGCTATTTGCTGGCACGAGAATTGCACATTGAATAATATTCTTGGAGGGGCGCGCTATGGAAGCAACATTGAAGCAAACGCTGGGCACGTTTCAATTGTGGGGCATCGCGGTCGGGCTGGTGATTTCGGGCGAGTACTTCGGCTGGAGCTACGGCTGGGCCTCGGCCGGGACGCTGGGCTTCACCGTCACCGCGCTGTTCATCGCGGCGATGTACGCGACCTTCATCTTCAGCTTCACCGAGCTGACCACCTCCATCCCGCACGCGGGCGGGCCGTTCGCCTACAGCAAGCGCGCCTTCGGGCCCACCGGCGGCTATCTGGCCGGCGCGGCGACGCTGATCGAATTCGTGTTCGCGCCGCCGGCGATCGCGCTGGCCATCGGCGCTTATCTGAACGTGCAGTTCCCGACCATCGATCCCAAGCTTGCGGCGGTCGGCGCCTATCTGGTCTTTATGACGTTGAATATTCTCGGCGTGCAGGTCGCGGCCACCTTCGAATTGCTGGTGACGCTGCTGGCGATCTTCGAGCTGCTGGTGTTCATGGGCGTGGTCTCGCCGGGCTTCTCGGCGGCCAACTTCGTCAAGGGCGGCTGGTCGGGGCAGGATGATTTCAGCATGGCGGCGGTGCCCGGCATGTTCGCGGCGATTCCGTTCGCGATCTGGTTCTTCCTCGCGATCGAGGGCGTGGCGATGGCCGCCGAGGAGGCCAAGGACCCGAAGCGCTCGATCCCCATCGCCTACATCGCCGGCATCATCACGCTGGTGCTGCTGGCGGTCGGCGTGATGGTGTTCGCCGGCGGAGCCGGTGATTGGACCAAACTCGCCAACATCAACGATCCACTGCCGCAGGCGATGAAGATCATCGTCGGCGAGAACAGCAACTGGCTGCACATGCTGGTGTGGCTTGGCTTGTTCGGTTTGATCGCCTCGTTCCACGGCATCATCCTCGGCTACTCGCGGCAGATTTACGCGCTGGCGCGCGAGGCCTATCTGCCGCCGTACTTCGCCAAGATCCATCCGCGCTTCAAGACGCCGCACCGCGCCATCCTGGCCGGCGGCGTGGTCGGCATCGCGGCGATCTACAGCGATGAGCTGATCAAGATCGGCGGCATGACGCTGACCGCGAACATCGTGACGATGTCGGTGTTCGGCGCGATCACGATGTACATCGTCAGCATGTTGAGCCTCTTTAAACTGCGCCGCTCGGAGCCGGACATGGCGCGGCCGTTCCGCGCGCCGTGCTATCCGTTCTTTCCGGCCTTCGCACTGTTGGGCGCGATCGTCTGCATGGCGACCATGATCTATTACAATCCTCTGATCTTCGCTTTGTTCGCGGCCTTCGTGGCCGGTGGCTATGTATTCTTCCTGGCTACCAAGAACAAGCGTTTGGAGCACGCGGCGGCGTAATCGAAAGGGACACGATGGGCGGTTTTTCGCACATGGTCGGCAGCAGGACGTATCAGTTCCGCGATCTGAAGGACTTGCTGGCCAAGGCGACGCCGGCGCGCTCCGGCGATTACCTGGCCGGCCTTGGCGCGGCCAGCGCGGAGGAGCGCGTGGCCGCGCAAATGACCTTGGCCGCGTTGCCGCTGACCACCTTGGTCAACGAATCCGTTATCCCCTACGAGCAGGACGAGGTGACGCGGCTGATCGTCGATACGCACGACGCGGCGGCCTTCGCGCCCATCGCGCATCTGACGGTGGGCGACTTCCGCAACTGGCTGCTGGGCGACCAGGTCGACGCCGCGGCGTTGACGGCGCTGTCGCCGGGGATTACGCCGGAGATGGCGGCGGCTGTGTCCAAGATCATGCGGGTGCAGGACCTGGTGCTGGTGGCAAGGAAGTGCCAAGTGACGACGCGCTTCCGCAACACCATCGGCTTGCCGGGGCGGATGTCGACCCGGCTGCAGCCCAACCATCCGACCGACGACGCCAGCGGCATCGCCGCGAGCCTGCTCGACGGCCTGCTGTACGGCAGCGGCGACGCCGTCATCGGCATCAACCCGGCGACCGACAACGTGCCGCAGGTGATCCGCATCGTCTCGATGCTGGACGAGATCATCGCCCGCTACAACATCCCGACCCAGTCCTGCGTGCTGACGCACGTGACCAACACCATCGCCGCCATCGAGCGCGGCGCGCCGGTGGATTTGGTGTTCCAGTCGATCGCCGGGACGGAGGCGGCCAACACCGGCTTCGGCGTCACGCTGTCGCTGCTGGAGGAGGCGCAACAGGCGGCGCTGTCGCTTAAGCGCGGCACGGCCGGCGACAACGTGATGTACTTCGAGACGGGGCAGGGCAGCGCGCTGTCGGCCAACGCGCACCACGGCGTCGACCAGCAGACCTGCGAGGCGCGCGCGTACGCGGTGGCGCGGCGCTTCCAGCCGTTGCTGGTCAATTCGGTGGTGGGCTTTATCGGGCCGGAGTATCTGTACGACGGCAAGCAGATCATGCGCGCCGGCCTGGAGGACCACTTCTGCGCCAAGCTGCTTGGCCTGCCGATGGGCTGCGATGTCTGCTACACCAATCACGCGGAGGCCGATCAGGACGACATGGATGTGCTGCTGACGATGCTCGGCGCGGCCGGCTGCACCTTCGTGATGGGCGTGCCGGGTGCGGACGACATTATGCTCAACTACCAGACCACGTCGTTCCACGATGCGCTGTATGCGCGGCGCGTGCTGGGACTGAAGCCGGCGCCGGAGTTCGAGGCATGGCTGCAAACGATGGGCATCTTCGAGGGCGATGCGCCGAGCGGCAAGCTGCCAACGGCGTTCAGCAACGCCTTGCTGCGATTGGCCGCGCATGAGTAGCGGCGTGCCGGCGGGCGTTATCGACAACCCGTGGCAATCGCTGCGCCGCTTCACCGCCGCGCGCATCGCGCTGGGGCGCAGCGGTGTGAGCCAGCCGACCGATTCGCAACTGGCGTTCCAGCTGGCGCACGCGCAGGCGCGCGACGCGGTGCATCTGGCGCTGGACCACAAAGCGCTGTCGGATCAATTGACCGACGTTTGCGGACAGCCTTGCATCAGCCTGCACAGCGCCGCCGAGAACCGCCACGTCTACCTGCAACGCCCGGACCTGGGCCGCAAGCTCGACGACGCGTCGCGGCAAGCGCTGGCCGGCGCCCCCACGCCGTGCGACCTGGCTGTCGTCATCGCGGATGGCCTGTCGGCGCTGGCGATCGAGCAGAACGCGGCGCCGTTCCTGCGCGCGTTGATGGCGCGCTTGTCGGCCGAGCAGTGGAGCATCGCGCCGCCGGTCGTCGTGCGGCAAGGACGCGTCGCAGTCGGTGACGAGATCGCCCACCTGCTGGGCGCGCGCGCGGTGGTGGTGCTGATCGGCGAACGTCCGGGCCTGAGCTCGCCGGACAGCATGGGCCTCTACCTGACGTGGGCGCCGAGGCCGGGCCTCAGCGACGCCGGCCGCAATTGCATCTCGAATGTCCGGCCAGCCGGGTTGGACTACGAGGCGGCGGCCTTCAAGCTGCACTATCTGCTGTCCGAGTCGCGCCGGCGCCAGCTATCCGGCGTCGCGCTGAAGGATGAAACCGAAGGCGAAAGCGCCGCGCTGGATGCGCCGCAGCGCAATTTTCTACTGGAGTGATGCCTATGTGAACTGGCGCACAGAGAGGAAGTGGCGGAACGGTTATTCTGGGTTTGTCTCCTCTGGAGGAGATCCCTAGTTTTGGACTTTGCCCGCTACCAAGCGGGCTTTTTTTTTACAACATCAAAACAGAATAGAGCGACTGCACCTCGTGCGCCGATTCGGTCATGATCGCGTGCAGCGTGCCTTCGCCGACCACGAAGTCGATGGTGCGCGCGCCTTGCAGCGTGGTCGCGCCCGGCCGCTGATACAGCGGCGAGTGCACCGGCGCCAGGTCGTTCGCCAGCAGCAGCGTGTCGCCCAGCGTCTCCGGCGGCAGCGCGCGCAGGCCGATCCACATCGCCTCCAGCGATTTGAACACGCCCTCCGGCACGCCCAGCTTGGTCAGCACGCCGCGGCCGATCTCGATCTCGCCGTGCTCGACCCAATCCTCCGGCTCGCCCTCCATCACCTCCGGATAATCGCCGGCGCAGGACAGCATGTAGAACCCCGCCACCTCGTGCACGATGCCGGCGAACAGCGCCGTGTCCGGATCGACATGCGTGACGCGGCGCGCGATGACCTGCGACAGCGCCGCCACGTGCGCGGTGTGTTCCCACAATTGATTGACTTTGGCCAGCAGCACCGGCTCGGTGATCTGGCTGCCGATCTGGCGCACGATCAGCGCCGCGACCAGCGATTGCAGGGTGCGCACGCCGAGCCGCTGCACCGCCGCGCGGACGCTGGAGATTTCAGTACCGGAACGGTTGTAGGCGACCGCGTTGGCGATGGCGACGGTGCGCGCCGCCAGCAGCGGGTCCGCCTGGATCAGCTTGGCGGCCGCCTCGACGTGGCAATCGGGATCGCTCAGCGCCTGTTGCAGCCGCAGCGAGGCGTTGACGTTGGTGGGGAACATCAGTTCCCCCCGGCTCGCTTGAGCAGCGATGGCTTTGAAGGCGTCGAGTCTGTCCATTGAAAAAATTATACTCTCGAATATTGCCGTGAAGCACTTTTTCGGAAAATACTTTTTCGCGGCACAACGCGCCTTCAGCGCGGTTTATTGCTCGCTGAAGATGGCGTCGCAGCCGTCCTGGGTGGCGTCGGTGTCTTGCAGTTCGTCGACCAGGCCCAGGTCGAACAGTTCCTCGATCGCGTTCATGAAGCTGTTGTGCTTGGTCGCGCCGATCAGGCGATAGATTTCACCGGCTTCGTTGCGGACGCCGATGAGCAGTTTTTCCTGGCGCACTTCGTCCGGGGTGGCGACGTTGAGCAGCAGGTTGCCGATGATGTGTTTGTCGAAATGGGCAGGCTTTTTGCCTTCGAGCAGAGTGGTTTTCAAATGATTTCCTTGGTTGAGTCGGGGGTGGACGGGCATCCGGAAACGCCGGCCATGATCACAGTTTTGAGCTTGGACAGGTTTTTTTCAAGCTCGGCGAAGTCGTCGTCGTTATATAGCTCGAACACTTTGCCGCTTTCGGCGATGACGTTCGGGAACACCGTGCAGAACACGCGTTCGCCTTCCTTGGTCAAGCGCACGAAGAAGGAACGTTTATCGCAGTCGCTGCGCTGACGTTCCACCAGGCCTTTTTGCTCCAAGCGCTCGATCACCCCGGTCAGCGTACCCTTGGTGATCAGCGTCTTGTCGCCCAGTTCCTTGTACGACATGCCGGGAGTATTGCCCAGCGTGGCGACGATATCGAACTGGGCGTGCGTCAGGCCGCTCCGGCGCACGTGCTCGCCGGAGAGCCTTTCATAGCCCTGCATGCATTCTGCCAGCAGCCGGATACTTTTCAAGAATCGTTCACCCATAGGCTGTGATTATAGCCGGTTCGCCACGGCGGCTCGTCCTTGGTAAGATATGCCAAACTACAATATTGATGAGAATCCATGCCTTCACACCTGCGCGGCATCGCCGCCCTGCTGGTCGTCACCCTCGTTTGGGGCACGACCTTCCCCGCCATGAAGGACATGACCGGCTACCTGTCGGCGAGCTGGATCGTGCTGTGCCGCTTCGCGCTGGCCAGCGTGCTGCTGTTGCCCTTCCTTTGGCGCGCCCGCTGGCGCGACCTGCGCTGGGGCGTGGTGGCCGGCGTGGTGTTGTTTCTGTGCTACGTGTTCCAGATCGAGGGGCTGGCGCTGACCAGCTCCAACCGCAACGCCTTCATCACCGGCCTCAACGTGCTGGTGCCGCCGCTGCTGGGCATCCTGCTGGGCGCGAAGCTGGAGCGCCGCATCTTCGTCGCGTTGTCGCTGTCGCTGGCCGGGCTGTTCGCGCTGTGCTGGGAGGGCGGCTTCAACTGGGGACGCGGCGACACGCTGGCGCTGCTGTGCGCGCTGTTCTTCGGCCTCTACGTCAAGTTGATGGAGGCCTTCACCCGCAAGACCGACAAGTTGATGGTGCTGACCGCGTCGCAGATCGTCACGGTGGCGCTGTGCGCGGCGGCCTGGCTGCTGATCCGCGAAGTGCCGCTGGGCTTGGCCGAGCGCAGCCAGGATCTGCCCGACTACATCGCCTACATCAGCGAGGGCTTGCGCCGCTACAGCGCCAACCTGATCTACCTCGGCGTGGTGGCGACGGCGGCCATCATCTCGCTGCAGACCTGGGGCCAGAGCCACAGCAGCGCCAACGAGGCGGCCGTGATCTACGCCTTCGAGCCGGGCTGCGCGGCGATCTTCGCCTATTTCTGGCTCGGCGAGACGCTGGCATGGAACGGCCTGCTCGGCGCGGCGTTGCTGATCTCCGGTATGATAGTGAGCCAGTGGAGCACCGAGCGTCCCGCCGCCGCCCTGGCGCCGGAATAGTGCCCGCTTAATCACATAAAGATCGCCTTCCCGCCCGATGTCCTTCGCCCATCTTTCCGGTCTTGCCCAGCAGCGGCCCTTGCGCCTGCTGCTGGTGAACGCTGGCGAGGCCGACGCGATCACCTGGGCCGGCCTGGTGCAGCCGCTGCGCCTGGCCGCCACGGCGCTGGGCCGCGACGCGCTGCACCTGGAAACCATGACCCCTGCGCAAGTGGTATTGGCGCAGCCGGGCTGGCATATCGCGTTATTGGTCGCCGATGAAAACCAGCTGCCGATGGCGCCCGAGCTGGCCCGCGCCGTCATCGAGCGCTGCCGCTCCGCCGAATACTGGGGCGGCGTCGGCGCCGGCGTGTTGTGGCTGGCCGCCGCAGGCTTGATGGCCGGGGTGCGCATCGCGCTGCCGTGGGCCTTGTACGCCGACACCGAAAGCATCACCGAGCGCGCCATCCTGACCCCGCATTTGTTCGAGCTCGACGGCCGCCACCTCAGCTGCTGCGGCGGCGCCGCTTCGATCGATTTCTCGCTGACGCTGATCGAGAGCCTGTTCGGCGCCACCGTGCAGGCCGGCATCAAGGAGGGCTTGTGCATCGAGCGCGTGCGCGGCCCCGAGGAGCGGCAGCGGGTGGCGTTGCAGGCGCGCTTCGGCGCCTTGCAGCCGCGCTTGTCCGAGGCGGTGACGCTGATGGAGACCAATATCGAGGAGCCGCTGTCCACCGACGACATCGCCAACCTGGTCGGCCTGTCGCGGCGCCAGCTGGAGCGGCTGTTCAAACAATACCTGGGCAGCCTGCCGTCGCGCTACTACCTGGAGCTGCGCTTGCAGCGGGCGCGCCAGTTGCTGCTGGAGACCAATCATTCGATCGTGCAGGTGGGGCTGATGTGCGGCTTTTCGTCCGGCTCGCATTTCTCCACCGCCTTCGGCGCGCTGTTCGGCAACACGCCGCGCGAGGAACGCCAGCGCAAGCTGATGCCGTGAACCACCGGTGTCAGTGCCGACATTCGGACACGGGCTCTACCGTAGCGTCGCTACGGTAGAGCCCGTGTCCGAATGTCGGCACTGACACCGAAGGGGGACACCGAAAAGTTAGCCGGGCAGCGGCGCTAGTCCGTGGGCGCCGGCCACCGTGTTGTCGGTCAGGCGCGGCGCCGAGCGCGGCAGCACGATCTGGAAGACGGTGCCCAGGCCGGGGCTGCTCCGCACCGCGATATTGCCGCCCAGGACGCCGGTCACCATGGTCTGCACGATGTACAGGCCGAGGCCGGAACCGCCTTGGCCCAGCCGCGTGGTGAAGAAGGGATCGTAGATCTTGCCGCAGTGCTCGGGCGGAATGCCGGCGCCGTCGTCGGCGTAGTGGATGTCGACCCGGTCGTCGTCCTGCAGGCGGGCGCTGATCTGCACGCGACCGGCCGGCTTGTCGGCGAAGCCGTGCACCAGCGTGTTTTCCAGCAGGTTGCACAGCACTTGCGCCAGCGGCCCGGGGAAGCTGTCCATCCGCAGCGTCTGGTCGATGTCGACCTCGATCCGGTGCGGCGTGGCCTTCCACGCGTTGTGGTGGCTGGCGATCACTTCCTCGACCGTGCGCAGCAGCGGGAACTGGCGCCGCCGCGCGCTGGCCTGGTCCACCGCCAGCTCCTTGAAGTTGTCGATCAGCGCGGCGGCGCGGTGGGCGTTGCGCTCGATGATCTCGCACGCCAGCTGGCTTTGCGTGACGAAGTCGTCCACCGACGAGCGCTTCAGCTTGCCGTCCAGCGCGTCCCGGCCGAAGCTCGCCAGGTGCGCCTTGAGCGTGGTCGACGCCGTCAGCGTGCTGCCCAGCGGCGTGTTGAGCTCGTGCGCGATGCCGGCCACCAGCCGCCCCAACGACGCCACTTTTTCGGTCTGCACCAGCTGGTCGGTCGCCATCCGCAAATCCTCGTTGGCCTGTTGCAGCTCGGCGGTGCGCTGCTCGACGCGCAGCTCCAGCGCCGCGTTCAGCTGCTGGATCTCGGCCTCGCGGGCGCGGCGCGCGGTCACCTCCTGTTGCAGCTCGGCGGT
>Ga0247809_1001561_pt1 | contig 10273 bp, 8 predicted proteins | sample UWRJL104311B1_FD_180951 | JGI IMG/M metagenome (GOLD analysis project Ga0247809, IMG submission 180951) | Plant litter microbial communities from Arlington Agricultural Research Station in Wisconsin, United States - UWRJ-L104-311B-1 | ecosystem: Environmental > Terrestrial > Plant litter >...
ATAATATTTACCTAAATAAATGCACAATGCGCCACCTAATAAGCCACCAACATTAATCCCCGCATAAAATAACCCATAACCAGCATCTCTTCTGTTATCATTTTCGTGATACAATTCGCCAACCATTGATGAAATATTCGGTTTGAAAAAACCAGTACCAATAATGGATAGCGTTATACCAATATAAAATAAATCGTGAGGAGAAAAGGCCAGAATAAGATTTCCAATAATCATTAAAGAACCGCCCCAGAAAAGTGATTTTCTAAAACCTAAAATCTTATCGGCAAATATTCCACCAATAAATGTAAAAGCGTAAACAAAAGCTTGAATTGCGCCATATTGCAAATTCGATTTCTGATCACTTAAACCTAATTGGTCTACCATGAAAAATGCTAAAACACCTCTCATTCCATAGAAACAGAAACGTTCCCACATTTCTACTAAAGATAAATACCATAGTTGCTTTGGATATTTACCTTCGAAATTCTGAATTTCTTCTACTGTAATTGCTTTTTCCGAACTTAGATTCATTTTACTTAACCCCGTGCATTAGTTTTTTAATAATTGGATGTAAGGCTGCGATTAATAAACCAGCAACCATTGGAATGATAGTAAATATTAAGAAAAATGTTGTTAAGCTATATTTATGAGTAATTTCTTCAATCATACTTCCAGATACGCCAGCTAATTTATTACCCATTGCAAGAAACAAATAGTACACGCCAAACATAAAACCTATCCATTTTGCAGGAACAAGTTTACTAACATACGAAAGTCCTACAGGAGAAATACAAAGCTCACCTAGAGTATGAAACAGGTAAGCAAATACCAACCAAGCCATGCTAACTTTTATATCGGGTGATGTAATTGCAGTTGAACCGTAAGCTAAAAAGCCAAATCCTATACCAAGTAATACTAAACCTAATCCAAACTTTAAAGGACCAGGAAGATTGTATTTACTTTCCCACCATTTCGAAAATACAGGTGCAAAGCATATAATAAACAAAGAGTTTAAAATGTTAAACCACGAAGCTGCAATTTCAGTAGTGTTGGCAGAAAATTCACGTTCAACTTTCCATAATACAATACCCCATATAATTATGAAACTAGTAGCTAGTATTAAATTACCGAGTTTATATTTTGAAATAGTTTGCGAAAAGAGTTTAATCAAAACATAAGAAATAATACCTAACGGAACAATAGTTAAAAGGGCATCAACTATTTTAAAAGTTAAGCCAGCGCTTCCTGTTAAAATCCTTGTGGTATTTTCTTTTGCAAAAATCGTCATACTTCCACCAGCCTGTTCGAAAGCAGCCCAAAAGAAAACGGTAAAAATTGAGAATATAAATACAACAATTAAACGATCTCTAACAATATTGGACGGAAGTTTTTCTTCTTTAATTTCTGTTGAATCAGCATTTTGTAATGCCTGTAATTTTTTTTCTTCTTTAGGAAGTAAGCCAATACTACCAAAAATGTTTTTTGTGAAATAAAATTGCAGCATTCCTAGAAACATGAAAATACCTGCTAGTCCAAAGCCCCAGCTCCAAGAAATTTTTTCACCTATATAACCACAAATCATGATACCTAAAAATGCACCTGCATTAACACCCATATAAAAAATAGAGTATGCTCCATCTTTCTTCTCTGGATGATCTTTGTAAATTTTAGATACAATTGAAGTCATGTTTGGTTTAAATAAGCCATTACCTAACATTAAGCAGCCTAAACCGATATATAAAAATGTTGGTGTTTCTATCGCCATACTTGCATGACCAATAGTCATAATTAAAGCACCTAGAATTACCGCCCATCGGTAACCTAACAATCTATCGGCAATTAAACCACCAATAACAGGTGTAAGATATACGCCCATTGTGTAAGTTCCATATAAAGAAAGAGCATCAGCCTTGCTCCATTCCCAACCTCCAGCAGCAATAGTAGATGTAAGAAATAAAACTAATAGTGCCCGCATACCATAGTACGAAAATCTTTCCCACATTTCGGTAAAGAAAAGCACGAATAATCCTGCAGGATGACCCAATACCTTACTGCTAAAGAAATCGTCTTTAGTTTGAATAGATGTTTGCATAAAACATTTGTTTGTTTTAGTTTATGAATTCAGAATTTGTGTGTTGTTATGTTAGTTTAACAGCTCGCAATATAGTGAGGAGTGCGCATTCTAACAAATTTTTAAATTATGTGCAAAGTAATGAGGGATTTATGTTTGAGTAGAAATTAGAATTTTCTGATAGGTTTAACATTTTTACTTGGGTCTGCATATAATGCATCGCTTTGGTTGGCCTCATTTTTTAAAATAACATTTTCTTGAAATTTCAGTTTGCCTCCAATTACTTTGAAAGCATCGGTGCCGCCATCAGAACCATAAAATTGAAATCGACCCACCATTTCAGGATCAAAAGGAGCAAGATGGTCAAAAACAATAAGCCCCGCATTTTTATCTGTTTTTAAAACCATTGCATTTTGCTTATTATATTCGAAAATTACACGGTTTTTGCCTTTAAAATCCTTTCCGTCAAATACAGGCATTCCAAAATTGGCGTTGTCTTTATTAAAAGAAAGAATTTCGATAACTTTTTTAGTCGTTTCTGCTGTATTTCCTTTCCAGCCTAACAAAACATAATAGGGCAATTTGCCTGAAGATACAACTGGAATGATTTCATAATATCTGGCCCCAAACCATTTTTGGTTATTTGTAATAATGTTCGAATCGCCGATATTATCCGTTTGGTCGATTAGTGGAAATAACTTTAATCCACCTTTGTTATTCATTTGTATAGCACCATAATAGCGGTAAGTTCCGTTATCCAATTGAATATACCAGGAAAGAGTTCTAAAAACCTGATCAGGAGATTTAATTACCGAAACCGTTTTTAACGAATCGAACGAATAATTAAAAGAATTCGGTTCTTTTAATGCTTCAACCAAAGTTTTAACAAACTTTCCATTTTCGGTAAGTTTGCTTTCATCACTTTGTGTTTTATAAATTATATTCGATATTTTGATTAAACTATCTTGAAAAACATCAAGTTTATTAGTTGATTGCTGAGCCTGAAGTTTAAAACTTATAAGGCTTATTAAAATTGCTAAATAAAATTTGATGTTTTTCATTAAAAAGATTTTATAATTTTTCGATTACCAAAGCGCTTGCGCCGCCACCGCCATTGCAGATGCCTGCAACACCGATTTTGCCATCATTTTGTTTCAGTACAGATAAAAGGGTAACTACAATTCTAGCGCCCGAAGCGCCAAGTGGATGACCTAAAGAAACAGCCCCTCCATTAACATTTACCTGATTATCGTTAAGGTTTAAGATTTGATTATTCGCAATTGAAACTACAGAAAATGCCTCATTAATTTCAAAGTAATCTACATTTTTGATATCGATATTAGCTTTTTGTAGAGCTAAAGGAATCGCTTTTGAAGGTGCGGTGGTAAACCATTCAGGCGCTTGTTGAGCATCGGCAAAACCTAAAATTTTTGCTAATGGTTTAATTCCCAAAGCTTCAGCTCGCTCGGCGCTCATTAATACTAAAGCTGCAGCTCCGTCATTTAATGTCGAAGCATTTGCTGCTGTAATCGTTCCATCCTTTTTAAATACGGGTTTTAATCCAGGTATTTTCTCGAATTTAACAGCCGTTGGCTCATCATCAGTATCCACCAGGGTTATTTCGCCTTTTCTATCCTTTACTTCAATCGCAATAATTTCGGATGCAAATTTTCCTGAAGTTTGAGCAGCTTGCGCCCTTTTATAAGATTCTATAGCAAATTTATCCTGTGCTTCTCTACTAATATTGCAATCTGTAGCACAAAGTTCAGCAGCAGAGCCCATGTGATAATCATTGTATACATCCCAAAGCCCGTCTTTTACTAAACCATCAGTAATCTGGCCATGCCCTAAACGATAGCCATTTCGAGCTTTATCTAAATAATATGGAACATTGCTCATGCTTTCCATGCCGCCAGCAATAATGATATCATTATCGCCATTGGCAATACTTTGTGCAGCAAGCATAATTGCTTTAGTGCCCGAGGCGCAAACTTTATTTATTGTGGTTGCAGGTAAATCTGGTAAGCCAGCAAATTTTGCTGCTTGCGTAGCTGGCGCCTGACCTAAGTTAGCTGAAAGTACATTGCCCATATAAACTTCCTGAATCTGTTCGGCTTTTAAACCTGCTTGCTCTACCGCGGCTTTAATAGCAAAACCACCCAATTGAGTAGCAGAAAACTGTGCTAATGAACCGCCAAAACTTCCAATAGCTGTTCTTACAGCCGAAACAATTACAACTTCTCTCATGTAAACTAAATTTTATGAATTTTTGGTTAGGCTGCTAAGTTATGCATTTTTTGATATTGGATAAACGCAGTAAAAGCTATTTTAGCACAAAGCTTTGTCAAAATATATAAATCGGGTCGTAAAATAAAAAAGCACAAGTATTGTTACCTGTGCTTTTTAGAAGTTATTCTTCTTTCGATTTTCCCTTCTTTCTGGATTTAATTGCTTGATTTAATAGAAATTCAATTTGTCCGTTAGTACTTCTAAATTCATCAGCAGCCCAGGTTTCAATCTCTTTTAATAGGGCAGGACTAATTCTTAATACAAAAGCCTTTTTATCTTTCTCCGCCATTCTTATTGTACTGCTTGTATACCGTATTCTATTTAATTATATAGTGTTCCAGTATTTACAACTGGTTGCACATGCCTATCTCCGCACAAAACAACCAATAGGTTACTAACCATTGCTGCTTTACGTTCTTCATCTAATTCTACAATTCCTTTTTGCGATAATTTTTCTAAAGCCATTTCAACCATTCCAACAGCACCTTCTACAATTAGCTTTCTTGCCGCTATAACGGCTGTTGCTTGTTGACGCTGTAGCATTGCACTTGCAATTTCTGGAGCATAAGCTAAGTGCGATATTCTGGCTTCCAAAACTTCAATTCCCGCTCTCGATAAGCGTTCATTTAATTCGTTTTCTAAAAGCTCGCTTACTTTTTCAGCGCCATCTTTTAAAGTGATACTTGTTTCTTCTCCTTCGGCATGGTCATAAGGAAAGATATTTGCCAAATGCCTTACAGCTGCTTCACTTTGAATGTTTACGTACTGCATGTAGTTTTCTACAGAGAAAATTGCTTTTGCTGTTTCATTAACCTTCCAAACCACTACAGCCGCAATTTCTATAGGATTACCAAGCTTATCATTTACTTTTAATTGCTGACCATTTAAGTTGTTTGCCCTTAAAGAAACTTTTCTTTTGCTGGTTAAGGGATTTACCCAAAAGAAACCATCTGTTTTAACAGTACCAACATACTTGCCAAAAAGGGTTAAAACTTTCGATTCGTTTGGATTATTAATGATTAAGCCAGGTAAAACCAGAAAAAAATTAAAAGCTAAAATGCAGCCACCAAAAACAAAATTTTCTGTAAAAAAACAAAAAACGGTAGCACCCAATAGTGCTAAAAACAAAACGAGTGTTAAATATCCCGATGGTGGATTAATAATTTTTTCTTGATACATAATTGATATTAATTTGATATCATAAAGTAAAATATAAAACTTGGTAATTGCAAACAAAATCGTTAAAATGTATATTAGATAAAAATGTTATTTTTGACAACAACATATCCACATCGTTTTGGCCAAAATCAAGAAAAATTCGCACAAAATCTTTTACCGTAAGTATTCATCGAATCTAAAATATTTAATGATGATGTTTACAGTATTCGTAATCACACTTTTTTTACCTAAACAACCACGTTTCAGATATGAGTTTGAAAAGGGGAAAGTTTGGATGAATAAAGATTTGATTTCCCCTTTCCCATTTGCAATCTTAAAAACTAACCCGCAGGTAAGCACCGATAAAAAAGATGCTTTACGTGATATTTTACCCGTTTATCAAGTTGATAAAGAAGTAACAAATGATGCGCTTGAAGGTTATTTAAATGAATTTGATATAAAATGGCGATCAGGGCAATTAGATGAAAAGGATAAGATTTTGTTCAAAAATATTTCCTTTAAAATATTAGAAGGTATTTATCAAAAAGGAATAATTGGTTTAAATGTTAAGCATCAAACAAGTGGAAAGAATTACGATTTTTCTTTCCTCGATAATAATATTTCCAAACAGAAAAATACACAAGATATTTTTACAGCGGAAACAGCACTCAAATATTTTAAAGCCAATTTTAAGGCGCCTAATCAAGTTATGCAAGATTTGGTCGATAATTTAGCTGAAGATCATATTACACCAAACATCGTTTTTAACGAAAGGTTAACCGAAGTTATTCGCGAAAATACAGTAAGTAATGTATCAACCACTAGGGGAATGGTGCAAAAGGGAGAACTTATTGTGGCAAAAAACGACGTTATTGACGATGAAATTTATCAAAAATTAGAATCTTATAAAGCTACTTATGATGCTCAAACCAAAACTATAGGAAGTAGGACTTTAGTGTACTTAGGGCAGGTTGTTTTGGTTGCTTTTATCCTTTCTATATTGATGTCTTTTCTTTATCTCTTCCGTAGAGATATTTTTTCTGATAATAGACAACTCTCTTTAATTTTAATTGTAACAACAGGAATGCTTCTGGCGCTAACATGGGCTTTGAAAATGAATATTGCCAGCTTATATTATATTCCTTTTTGTGTTGTTCCTATAATAATTAGAATTCTGTTCGATACCAGGCTTGCGCTTTATTTGCATATGTTGGTGATATTAATTGCTGGATTTTTTGTTGCAAATAGCTTTGAATTTGTTTTCTACCAGGTTACGGCAGGGATGGTTGCAATTTTTAGTATTAAAAACTTTGTGAAACGAGAAAGGTTTTTGGTTTCTGCACTTTTTATACTTTCAGCATACTTTGTTTCATTTGTAGGGATTGCTTTATTAAGAGAAGGGTCTTTCAGGGAAATTCAGTGGATCAATTTTGTTCCCTTTATTTTTAGTGTTTTACTTTCTCTTTTAGCATACCCTTTAATTTATATTTTCGAGCGAGTTTTTGGTATAACGTCTGATGTTGCATTGATAGAACTTACTAATACCAATAATAAATTGTTAAGAGAGCTAGCTTTTAAAGCACCTGGAACGTTTCAGCACTCTCTGCAGGTTGCAAACCTAGCCGAAGCTGCTATCTTTAAAATAGGTGGAAACTCTGTTCTGGTTAGAGCTGGTGCTTTGTATCATGATATTGGTAAGGTAGATAACCCCCAATATTTTATCGAGAATCAAAATACGGCAGTCAGCCCGCATGATAAGCTTCCTTACGAGCAAAGTGCTCAAATTATTATTCAGCATGTACATAAAGGAATTGAGATTTTAAGAAAGAATCAAATTCCCGAAGCGATTATCGATTTTATCAGAACTCACCACGGAAATACGAGAGTCGATTATTTTTATCAGTCATTTCTTAAAAATTCGCCCGAAAAATTTGTCGATGAAAATATTTTTAGATACCCAGGACCGATACCTTTTAGTAAAGAAACTGGTGTGCTAATGTTAGCAGATTCGGTAGAAGCTGCCTCCCGAAGTCTGAAAAATCCCGATGCTCAGAACATAAATGACATAGTTGAACGGATAATTAACTATAAATTGGAGCAAAATCAATTAGATAATTGCGATTTAACATTAAAAGATATTGAGACTATCAAATTGATTTTCAAGACTATGTTGATGAGTATCTATCATGTTCGAATAGATTATCAACAAATTTTGTAATTTTTTTTTGTGGAATAGGTTGTTTTGCTATATTTGCAGACCTCAAAACAACGTCGGTAGGACAAAAACTTAGAGGAATAGGAGAGGTGCCTGAGAGGCCGAAAGGAACAGTTTGCTAAACTGTCGTACTGGTAACGGTACCGCGGGTTCGAATCCCGCCCTCTCCGCAAGAAAAATAAAATTGCAAAAATAAATGGAATTATCATTTTAAATCCGTTACTTTGCAGCCCTTAGAAATAAGGAAAAAAGGAGATACCAAGTTCGGGATGTAGCGTAGCCCGGTATCGCGCCTGCTTTGGGAGCAGGAGGTCGTAGGTTCGAATCCTGCCATCCCGACAAAAGTTCAAATCCACTTTAAAAAAGGATTTAAAAAGGAGATACCAAGTTCGGGATGTAGCGTAGCCCGGTATCGCGCCTGCTTTGGGAGCAGGAGGTCGTAGGTTCGAATCCTGCCATCCCGACTAAACAAGACTTAAAACCCTCTAAATATTTATTTAGAGGGTTTCTTGTTTTTATCCAATTTAAGTGTGTTAATAATATCTGTTGCTAACTCAGTTTGTACTCTAATTTTCCCGTCAAAAATAAAAATTCGAAAGTTGTTTTTATGCAACAAATAACTGTTCTGCTTTATCATCCATTCTTAGTTTATTGAAAAAAAAGCCAACAAAATGTGGAGAGAATTAATTGAAGATTTCAAGATTGATAATTAATTTCGTGACCCAATAAATTTTATGATAGAACTTAACTACCGCTTTAAAGATGTTTATGGACATTACAGAACTTTACAACTATCTCAAATTGCACCTGAGGATTTATGGTGTTTAAATGAAGAAGGAGTATTGTTGGCAAGATTGTCAAAGATTCATGATTCATGGAAACAGTTATCTGGTGAATTATTGCCTAAAGAACTCATCCGTGGCGCTGGAGCTTATATTCAGCAGAATTATTATGATTCTATACCATTGCAAATTAAAGATCGATGGCCAGGGATTATTAGCAGTGCGGAAAAAAAATCTGATTCAGAAATCACAATTATTTGTAAACCTCAGGTAAATCTTTTTACGTTTCGATCTATTTTTTGCAAACACGTACCACGCCTCTTTAATCAAGAAATTAATGTTGAACTTAAAGTTTATAGCTATAATTATGCTCAGGACTTCAGTCTTAAATTAGATATAAAAACCAAACGCTAAAAGCACTAAAATTTGATTATAAAACTAATTAATAGTAAAGTTTTGTGTCTTTTTTAGATCATTCAATATTTTGAAATACGCCAATTTTAGGCCAAAAGTTTTATTATATTTGCGGCATGATCATAGGCATAAATGAAGCTAAATGCTGCGTTTTTCTTATAATTGTTTGTTGCCAGGTTGTAATTCAGTAAATCAGGTAATTGAATAGCTTGGTCCCGTAGTTCAACGGATAGAATAGAAGTTTCCTAAACTTTAGATATGAGTTCGATTCTCGTCGGGACCACTTTTGTATGTTTTAAAACGATTCAAAATCCTGTAAATCAACATGTTACAGGATTTTGTTTTTCATCAAAAACCACTAAAAACGGTGAGTTTTCACGCACTTTGGTGAGTAATTCGGTGAGTTTTGGAAAGAATCGAATTTCTACCACGGATTGAGTCTAAAATATTGATTGTCAGTATGTTCGAATTTTGAACATCTTGTTTTGATCAGGTTGCAAATCTAACTTTGTTAACCTGTTAATTCAAGCTTATGAACCAGAATTTTAGTGTGCTTTTCTATCTAAAAAAGCAAAAAAAAGAAAATGAAAACGGTCTTTTGCCGATTTACCTGCGCATCACCGTATGCGGAAAACGCTCTGAGATTTCAATCGGAAGAGAAATTGATACTGAACAATGGGACAACCGCCGAAACAAAGCCAGGGGCACCAGGCAGGAAAGCCGTGCTTTAAATGATTACTTGAGTAGCATCATTTCCAAAATCAGGAAGATCCACACGGGTATGATAGACCGTGATGAAGAGATTGATGCAGAGACCATTCGCAATCACTACCTTGGAAAAGGCACAAAATCGAAAATGATTCTTGAAATTTTTCAGGAGCATAATGAAAAAGTGGCTGAGCTTATTGGCAACGGCTACAGCAAGAATACACTTAAGACCTACAAGAGTTCAATTAAGCATCTTGCTGCCTACATTCTGGCGAAGTATGAAAAAGCTGATTATCCCTTAATCAAGGTAGACTTTGGATTCATTACCGGATATGAGCACTATCTCCGGGTTGAAAAAGAATGCATGGCCATCTCTGCACAAAAATATATTGTTCATTTAAAGAAGCTCATATTTTTCAGCCTGGCAAACGGATGGATAGTCGCCAACCCGTTTCTGCATTATAAATTAAAAGCTAAGGCGTCTCCAAGAACATTTTTGACTCAGGCAGAGCTTGATGCCATGCGGACAAAAAGGCTGCATGTGCAGAGGCATATCCAGGTCAGGGATATTTTTGTTTTCAGTTGCTATACCGGTCTTGCCTACATAGATGTAAAAAAACTTAAAAGAAGTGAAAT
>Ga0247809_1001563_pt1 | contig 10271 bp, 9 predicted proteins | sample UWRJL104311B1_FD_180951 | JGI IMG/M metagenome (GOLD analysis project Ga0247809, IMG submission 180951) | Plant litter microbial communities from Arlington Agricultural Research Station in Wisconsin, United States - UWRJ-L104-311B-1 | ecosystem: Environmental > Terrestrial > Plant litter >...
AACAATTTAAACGCTTGTTTTGGAAGCCATCTAGGAGCTGTGCCCGCCTCCGACTCTTCGATTCACGTCACGTGAGATGCACGTCTTTGCTCATGCTCTTGATCATGTAGTATACCAAGAGGGAAGAGGCTATGACTAGCATGGCTAACATGAAAAGTATAAAATCAAATAAAACTGAACATATCAGGACAATTTTCTTTTTTTGGAAATCTTTCTCTCAACGCTTCGAGTCTACAATTCCAAACAAATATACCAAAACGCAACATGGTACCGAGATGTGGTTGCATCCAAAAGAAATGTATACTAGTAGAATTACAATTTGTACAGTACATCCTATCTAAACAAATTACAGAGGAGTACAGTACCTACTGACGTAGTGTAGTCTTGACCTTAGCAACCAAATCGCTTTGATGCTCAGCGAGCATATCATCCAGAGCTTGCTTCTCAATGAGCACTCGTCCAGTGTTCTCCAGTAGATCCTTGACGTCCACATCATCCATCGTTAGGACCCTTCCGTCCTCTGAATCCTCTTTCATTGCCGCAAATAAATGTTTGTTTTCCTTTGATGTAATAAGCAGAGTTCTTCCACTCTCCTTTTTCCACCCATGATGCTCAAGAATAGCTTTGATATATCCACCATTTGGCTCGGCAATTTCCATTCCATTTTCACATATGATAAGCTCTCCCTTCCTGTACCGATAACTTAAGGCTGTGCGCCACGCTATATCGTATAACTTCTTTGGCAGCCCAGTGGCAAAATCACGGGGACGAGGACCAAAAACCTTTGCACCACCTTTCAACATCGGCGATTGTCGCGTACCTAAACGAGCTTTTCCTGTTCCCTTCTGAGGTCTGACCTTGCGATGTGAACCCCGGATCTCCCAGCGGGTCTTTGTATTTGCGGTTCCCTGACGAGTGAAGTCGCCCTCAAACACCACTGCCCGATGAAGTATATCTCGACGCAGGGGCATATGTAGATGTTTAGCACTATATGATTCGAATCGCAGAGGCTCCATAGATGGGAACCGATAGATGGTTGTCTGGACAGTAGATGCTGAGGAGTTGATTAGCAGCGTGCGATATAATTCGGGAGATAACATACGTATGACTTCGGAAGCATCTGGAATTCCGGATGCTTGAGGCGCAGTCTGCTTTATTAAATCATTTCCATAATCTAAGTCGGCTGGCAACTTTGTCTCTGTTGCCATTGACCTCGAGAGCCGTGGTGCCAGACATTGCTATATTCCAAATTAGCAAGAACTAAGACACACAAGAACATGCGACTGACCAATAACGGGTCTCTCGAACTCAAGGCCGCTGTCCGAAAAGAAATCAAGCTCTTCGCAAAGCTTTGTATACTTCGCGTAGCCATTGTGGCGGGTTTTGCAGATTTTGATGTTTTGTCGTTGTCCGTTTCGACGGAGTTCAGGAGCTCCAGAAATTTGTCGGCATGTTCCGTTCCAGCTCAACCTCCGAACAATTTTCTAAATCGTCAACAACAACCATCAACACAACAATGGTACCATGTCAGCGGGCCGCTAGGCCATTCATAGAGTGTCTACGGATTGCTCAATCACCAGCTTCCTCATCACGGTCAATTCGCGCATTCTCGACAACAACTCGCGGTAATGAAACAACTCAGGCTGTGGCCGAAACAGTTTCTCCAATGTTCGACCCTGATACTGTCACCTCAATAAAGGGAGAGCGGGCATTAATGAAGACTGGTATCCTGCCAATTGGATCTAGACGTCGTCGTGCTGCGGTGAAGAGCTCAGATAATATACCTTTTGAGCAATTGCCGTACCAGTGCTTCCAGGAAGCTCGAAAAGTGCTGATGGCCGATCGGGAGGAGAAGCTGGACCTTATTCGACAGATGAAATTAAAAATATATTATCTAACAAATGCCAACTATTCAAGCAAATTGGCGCATGAAAGTACGAGGCAAATCAGACTTGCTGCTATGAGAAAGCATTTGGAATATTTGAAGATTCAAGCAGATATCAACGATCCTCTAATCAAGAAACGCTTTGAAGATGGCGACGGTTTGTTGCTCTAGGTTTATAAGAAGGCTTTCGTTTGCTAATTTACCTTGCAGGTGATATGAACAAGCCCATCTACCGACATCTAGCAGACAAAAAATGGCGGTCCTACCAGCGGAAGGTCATTGTGCAGCGCATAAACCAATTAGGTGTTATTCCAGATGTTTTACCACGGTTCGAACCATCCGCAGAAGTCCGGTTAGCCTTTGGCAAACGTGTTGTGCATCCTGGAGAGTTTGTTGATTCCCGAGTCAGCGAGATGCCAGCACGATTGAAGGTGCAGGTTTTCGATAAAGGGGAGCGACTTATCACTGTCATTGTTTTGGACAGTGATGTTCCAAATATTGAGGACGACAACTTCACAACTCGAATCCATTATATGGCTAGCAATATTTCGATTTCCCCCACAGAGACCTCCGTACCTTTGGGTCAATCAGCTAGACGGGGTCAGCTCGTGCACAACTGGTTGCCACCGTTTGCGCAAAAGGGATCGCCATACCACCGCTATTCGGTCTGGGTTTTGCAACAGAAGGAAGGCAAGAAATTGGACATTGAGGACCTCAAAACGATAGAACGTGATGGGGGCAGCCTCCGTCATCTTCAACCAAAATTGAAGTTGGATCCGATTGGAGTACATGTGTTCCGAAGTTTGTGGGATGAGGGCACTGCTGGTGTTATGGAGAGGGCTGAAATTGAAGGGGCCGACGTTGAATTCAAGAGGAAGAAGATTGAGGCTCTGAAGCCGAAACAGAAGGCCAGAGGTTGGGAAGCTCGACATGCTGGTCCCAAATACGCATCGCTGCGCCGTGGCAGAGACGCTCACCTTGAGAGAGTTGTGAAGAAGCATACCAGAGGCAGAAAGGGAGGACATTAAATGGTTGATAAGAGTATGTCAAATGTATCATATGTGTATCACTTCCAAATAGAGGAATTTTTTTGGACGTGCAAGGATTGTGTCCCGTAATAGTGCAATTTTTCAGCAAGCCTAATTAGAACTGCACTATGCAATTCGCTATGAACATTTTTCCTTGCACCTATTATAAATAATATGTGCAGTTTCGTAACCTATCAAACCTACTACGAAGGTATTATTGCTGACAACAGAGACGATATACAATGGACTGAAGTCAAAACAGAAACTGAACAAATAGCAACAGAAAGCCTTTGATATGATGTGGTGGGATGACTTAGTTTAGATGGGAGAGGGCAGATTCGAGGAACTGGATTGAAATTTGAAGGAAACCAAATTTGAAAGAATGAGCGCTGACAATGTGCGGAGGTTTGTTTTTAAGTATCCAATATGCAATTGTTTATTAATTGGATAAGCAGATTGATAATAGAAGCTTCGGTAATAGCGTTGCATTGCTAATCGATTATTCGTAGGCTTCAGAGGGAGTCGCAATCTCTTCGGTGACAATGAAAAGGAGACATCACTACTACCATAGAGTTCATTGGCCTTCACAGCTGGTGCTGATCAAGTGCCTAGACTTGAGTGAATGGTTGTCGTCCGAAGGCTTAGCAGTCTGGGCAAGGCTACGTTCAAGTCCACTCTGTTATCATCCAGATCGCTCTAGATAGCCTTTACGAGGAGAGACAACCTTTAGACAATAGGCGGTTTATCTGCGCTGTCGACGAGCAACTCTTTAGCTTCACGGATATTTTAAGCATAACCAGATATGATCTTGTTTGTGGCTAGTCGCCGCTAAATACAGGTCTTCCATGCTCAATTTGAACAGGAATTATTATGGCTATATGCTCAAATCTCTAAATTGCAAACTTTACACATCACTCAACCGGCCATTTTCTTAGTAGCTATGTCAAGTAGAAGGACACCAACACTCATCCTATCTCAGAACATCATGCGATTACATACCATACCCTACCCTGAGGTCTACTACTAGTTTCCTGACTTACCTTCCTATCCTAACACTTCCATTGTGCTCATCCTTTAGACAGTCCCTGATCCCCATACTCGAACTATCATTCCCTATACACTTTGGTGATTTTATTGGAGGGGATCGAGAGTGGACTCAAACAAAAAATACATAAATCAACACCATTCCCTCTTCTCCTAACGTTAATATGCGAGGCACACTTTAAATGGATGATGGTGTAAGGAATGATAATATTACCCTCTATACCGTCTATTGCCCTTCAACCCCGCCGGATATAGGAGTTTTGTTCATATGTGGAGGAGTATTATTGTGAATAAATATAAGTATCTAGGACTTAATTGGGATGTTCTACATGTTCTTGGACCAGCTTCCTTAATTCAGGGTCTATGGGTATTCCTGTGTAATGAGTTAGAGAAGTGTCTTTATATAGAGTACTATCTCCTCTATTACCAGGAAACATCGTAGAGTTCAAATAATTGATCCAGCAGCTTTAAAATCCGGCGAAAGATCATACCTATTGTATAAATCATGCTGAAGCTTTGTCCCTGAGTGGTGCTCTGTTACCTATCATTATGGGGCGAGTAGTTTGATTATGGTGATGAGTAAATACTAGGTAGGCTCGATACGAAGCGTCGAAGCAGAAAGTAGCAACTTGATTCCGAGTATTGACGCTTATCATCAAATGTGTTTATGTATTAGGAATAGAACAGAAGAACAGGGCAGAGACCAAGCAGAGCGGCCGCCATACACTCCTTAAATGTTCACCTTTCCCACCCTCGATTCATTGCCAGACACTTCTAATCATTTCCTACCCGCTTCCTCCCCGCTTCCTCAAACTCTAGACTATAATCAACAGACTCCTCCATATCTCCAGACCAGTGCCCAGCTCCTGTTGTCACTATTCTCGATGCTGCTGATGCCAGTGACGGTGGGAAAGACTCAAGACGGTAGAATGATATACTTGTTCGGAATGACCCAGAAAGTTGTGATTACGGCCGTGTTGGCTACCTACTGGTACCACATACAAGAAACAAACCCCGATTCAGATAATATATTATTAGATACAGTTTCTCAAGAGTTCTTTTGTCAATTAAGTTCCGTATACGGATCTTAGCTTGAAGTTATTGCAGAATTGTGGTGATATATTGATCAGGGTTACAATAAGATCAGTATATAATAATTTTCTTGAATTGTAGACACAGTAAAGTTTTTGTCACAGTAATACCTTTTAATCACATCTAATTAAATTGGACTCAATGCCTCCCTTCACGTTGCTTATCTGGGGATTTTCCGACACCCAGGAAAATGAACCTCCAAGGTGACATATTTCACCCCGATCTAAGGGTTCAGATTCCCTCGCTAATTCTTTCCCGTTTGTTTTCAGGACAGGACGGGAGCTACAGTGTTGCCTGGCTTTTTTGCCGTTCCTAGCCTAATTTGCATCTTTACTCCGTAAAGTCTAAAGAGTAGGAAGGTCTACTCTTTCAGGAAGCTGCATGTTGCCAAAATATCAGGAGTAGAACAGTATAACGGCACCTAGTCTCGAGCTAGTAAACTTTATTTGCGGTCTTACCGTTACAAGCAAGTCCAACCGTCCGCTACCGCGCTTCGTAGTTGGCCACGTACACTCCACCCCTGTCTCCGACAGCACGGGCATTGGCTCGAGGATTTTAATGTCCAGAAACTGGATGGAAATAGCAGTTAATTGCAATCAAACACAACGGTCATTTCAGGCATATATCTTCCATATTATATACAACCCGAGGCGGCTAGCTAGTTAGAAATAAGATTTCTGCAAAGATGTGATGGCTGAGATGCCAAGAAGATCGCGGCCTACAAGTGGCATGGTGCTCCTGGAAGTTCTCAGCACTGCCTCCTTTCGTCGGTCGGTAGTCAGCCAACGTTTATAATATGGAGAGTGATTATAGCGTACCGGTCTAACGGTCTAAAATCTCTAAATCACTTCCTCCATATGCTTTGCTTTCTCTATATCACTGTTCTTGGCTCTACGAAAAACTAGGACTGACTGAAAAGAAATGGGCAACCATGAGTGGAATTTCGTTACCGTCGGCCAGACTGGCATACCAAGCAATGCAGACGATCGTACTAGAATTCGTAAAGCAGCCATGCAATCCTTCCGGCGAAAGGAGAGGATCGAACGTGTGAAAGCATTTGCGACAGAACAAATACAGAAAAAAGAACCGATAGCTCAGTTAGTCGCATTGCCTGGGAATGAAAGCGGTTCGAAGTTGAGTTCCGAGGCTTCCGACAGCATCAAAGTTGAAGCAAGGCCAACATCAAATTTCTCATCACCGCCGCATAAGATAGAAAACGATATATTCGTTTCCGGAAGAACAGAGTGGCCTGGGATATCAGCGAAATTGGGCCATCCCATTACCCAGCCCCACGAAGATGATGCTCTTATGAAATATCTTGTCGATTATTGTACGTACCAGTACACGTCCTCCGTTTGCTAGATTGTGTAGTCCTCAAGCAAGGTTTAGAAACCAAATCAACGAATCTAACGAGTAAATAGTTATCTCGATGATAATGCCTATCATACTTCCTCTTGAATCTGAATCGAGCCAGGGTATGCTAAGGTCATTTTGGAATTTCATTTCCGCGAGAGACCTTCCGTCTTCACTAGACACAGTGCCACGTCCGGAATTTTTCTTGGATGCAACTAAGAAAACCACCATTCCGGCCGCGCATATAAAGGATGCTCACCATCTGATCAACGAGAAGATGTCCTCGGAAGACTCTGCAATAGCAACCGAGGTCCTTGAATTAATTGTGTTAATGGGAATGAATTGTGTAAGTAGTTGCACTAAGTCTTTTTGATAAGTTGACACTAATGAATAAAGCATGTCGCCGGTGCCGTAGAAAAGTCTCAGATCCATCTAAATGTTTTGGAGGAGACGGTAAAATTGAAAAAGGAGAAGCAAAATATAGAATCCAGGAGCACTTTGAATATGGCAATATTATGGTAAGTAATATTTGTAAGGAAATGGAAGCCTACTGATACTGGTAAGGTGCAATGCAACCTTGGCAAGAATTCACAGTTCAAAGCCATACCTCATCTCTCCAATCAGCCCATTCAACCAAGCTGGCCGGGATATTATGTATGCCCAACCAGTCCCCACCCCGAAAGAGGAGGTGTTTGGTTTAATCGAAAATCTTCGGTATCTGGCAGCATTAAAAACAACACTTGACAACAACCAAACCGCAACACTAACAAAAGTCCAAAACTTTGACGCCCAGAGACATGCTCTAGAAGAACAAATTCTCACTTTGCGACAAACATTTCGTGCCATGCCCAGCCTCGGATTTACTGATCAGTTCCTCGATATCTGTTGCATAGCTGCATCAATTTACATGTCTGTTTGTTTCCGGAACTTTGATCACGAATATTCCGCACTTTGTGCTCTGAAGCATGACATCATCGCTGCAATTGAGAATGTCGAGGTATTGTATGGGGAACTCAAGGCAATTCCGGACTCTGAAACGCCATATGCAGAGATTTTGCTTTGGGCATTTTTTGTTGGAGGTAGTTTAGCGCTCGAACCATCCGAGACGACTTGGTTTGCGAGCCGAGTTGTTGAGGTTCTTCCTTGGACGCCTGTCGCAAACTGGCTAGAAGCAGAGGCATGCTTTCAACGTATGTTGTGGGTGGATAAGATGCTTAATCCTGCGTGTGCTGCGTTGTGGGCGGAAGTGCAGGAGAGGTTTAGCTTGAGCTCCTGACAGGCCAAGCCATTATTAATAAAAGAGTGCATCGCTTGAAGGGGAGTTGGAAAATACACATATGATTCATTGCAAATCACATAGGACTATGGCGTTTAGGAACGGTAACTAGCTTCACTTGAGCACCAGGACATGTTTGCCCGGCTCCATTGGAACACCCTGTCACTCTTTAAAAACGGGGCAGATAGAATATTACGGGGAAATGGGGATGCTAAGACATCCTTTAACTTTTAGCCACCATCTTAGCTATATATGCTTAATAGAGAAATAGACCAATAGATTATCACATCCAAAGAAGAGCCTACTGGTGCTATTGAGCGAGACGATTGCAGAGTTCTGTCCAAAGACTACCACCTCCACAAATTCTTCAAAGGACGGACCCTTTTATTCAAGAATTGAGGGAAGAATAAAACTAGAGGAAATGGTGTACTTTCTATAAGTTTATAGATACAAGGAGCTAGGTCTCAAAGCCTAGAGAAAGAAGTCCAGTGTAAAATTTGACAGACAGGGAATGCTAACAAACAGAGTATTGGCTTAGCAAAGCTCACCACAACATGAAATTACCTTTGTATTCGCTGCGGGCGGGGAAAAGAAGGTAGGTCTTAACGAGATAGTCAATATGCCCGCCAGTTTTGACAAGTTCTAGCTTAGTGTCCCCCAAATCAGGTCCTTATTGTTTGAAGACGATATGTATGTAACTGAACAGAATGAATCCCCTATCTATATACTCTAATCAAAATCCAACAAACAAAATTGGTCATCTGAAAAAAAAGGTCGTGCTCCCAGCAAATCTTTCCTCAATAACCACGTCATCTCATAATCAAGGCGACTCAGGAGGAAACTTTCCAGAACTCCCAAAATTATCATATGTACACCGCTAGTCACAGGAATGCATACCACACCGTCTTAATGAAGGTTGCATCTACAATAATTTAACCCAAAGACAAGGGGCACGATGAGGCTCAACTCTAGAGTGGGCCACCGAGTATTGCCCTGGATGTATAAAGGCGTTGATGCCCAACACTCGATCTCCAACGCCACGATACGACTACGATATGATCGATGCATGCTGTACTATAGTTACTTTACATGTACATGATGCATTCCCGCTGCAGATTGTGGGTCTTGATATCTACTCGGTATTTGAGGCTCTTTGCACTGTGGTTTATTGGGAGAGCGAGGTAGTGTGGAAGTACTGTTGGTGTACCGGCATTTCCATGGCTGAGCCAGAGGTCGAGATTCTCCTTCATTTCGTCGATTCGAATTCGACTGGCCGTAAAAATTATAAAAAAGGGTCAACGTCAGTTCCTGCCAAGTGCAATCAGGTGTTTTAGAACGTAAATATTTGGAGAAAGTAAGAGGTAATCTGCAGCTTTGGGTTGGCTCTCTATGCCCAATTATCATTAAACTCCCTTAGAAAGCCTGCCTTTGTTATACTCCATGAATTTGTTCAAACTAAATTGCAACAATTTGCACAACTACCGACATATCTGATCCGTTTTTAGGCTACGCTCCAGGTTTATTGCTCAGACATGACGAGCTATGCTGAGAGATAGTAGTTAGACGTCTTTATTACATATTGAAGTTGAGAATATGTCTTTGAATTGACTTGCGTAAATCACTGAGTGAAAGCATCTTGTGAAGATTATCTAAGGTTAAGGGGTGGCTGAACATTATTGCGTAAGTGGCCTTCGGTGTATCACAAGGGCTGTTATGTTATTGCATTACTTCGATGCATGATCACACCTTTAGACCAAGGCTGTGAAGACGCACACTTCGGCCCAGCAAGGTCTCATCAAATTTCGGCATTGGGAGAACGTAAGGAACCCACCAACGTATCACATTTTGTTCGCCTCATATTTTGCTAAGGCTTATCTTCCATGAGGGATTTTTGTCTTAGAAGCTCGATGGCGTAGAAGAAGAGTTTCTCCTGGATGAGATCTTGGTTTGTGATAGTTGAAAATGGCCAATCACTAAGTGAATTTCCCGTGGCTGGCAAGAGACTTGTTATTTCTGGGAAGTCCGGGAGGAAGTGTAGAATCTACGAGTAATAGAATATGGCTTTTAATAGTTCTTTGAGTCAGCTGCTAGAACAGGCCCCGAGAAACTGGTGATTGGTTGAATTGGTGCGTTTCTCGGGACGAGAACAAGCCCAGTTGACTTATAGAGGGGTTGCTGTGGCACAAGTAGCTCGAGTAGTAACTTTCCTGGTGCGGGGTTCTATGTTTGCTTTTCTAGACCTGATTTAGACAAAAGTTTCAGTTGAATGGCCTATGTTTCCTCAGATGTAGTGAGATGCACATGCCGACAACATGGTTGCATTTGAGTTTCAGCCGGACTTACGGATGCTCGGATTCGGAAAGCCAAGTTACATGAGTGTCAGCTACCGATCGATCCCTCAATACTTGAGAGATTTGTGGTCCGTAGGTCTTTTATCAGAGTGATAGGTAGTAATTTTATGGGAAGCTGAAAATTTGCGACACGATGTACCGCAGAAGGCTAATAGTTCACATGATTTAGTGAACTCCAGCATAACCTAGACGAGAGAGCTTATGTAGACTTTGTAAATCGGCATCAGAGAGTCGATGGATAA
>Ga0247809_1001564_pt1 | contig 10267 bp, 9 predicted proteins | sample UWRJL104311B1_FD_180951 | JGI IMG/M metagenome (GOLD analysis project Ga0247809, IMG submission 180951) | Plant litter microbial communities from Arlington Agricultural Research Station in Wisconsin, United States - UWRJ-L104-311B-1 | ecosystem: Environmental > Terrestrial > Plant litter >...
TTGTTATACATATTTACATTGGTTCCTCAGCAGTCACATCGTCCGACCCAGCGCGGGAACGTGACTACTTCTCGAATGTTGGGGGTTCCAGACAAGTAGCCTAAGAATCTGTCAAATCCAAGGCCAAAGCCACCATGTGGTACACTTCCCCATCTTCTCAGATCAATATACCATTTGAGGTCCCCCAGCTGATCATCTGACAAATATTCTCCTGCAGGAAGCATATTGTGCTCTTGCATGGTTCTTATCAGATTATCCAAGCGGTGCTCACGCATTGATCCACCTACAATTTCGCATGTCTCAGGGACGAGCAAATCGAAGCAATCCACCGTCTCTCCTTCGCCAGCTGCCTTCGCCGACGGTAGCATATAAAAGGGCTTGGTGGCTTTCGGGTAGTGTGTAACAAAGACGGGAGCGCCAGCAGCGACAGTGTTGGCAATGTAGCGCTCATGTTCGGCTTGAAGCCCTTGTCCCCAGACAGGTTTATGCTCAAAACTCTGTTGACTTGTCTGCAGGATCCTGATCGCTTCCGAGTAAGTGATCTGTCCCCAACTCCCGCAGATCTTTTCCCATCTCTGCTGTAATTCTTTTCCTTGCGTTGTGAACTGCATATCTGGTAAGGAACTACCTCGCCCATAGAGTAACTCATTTCCAACTCTTGAGGACATGAGAGACTTGGTCACATCCTGCACCAAGCCTTTCACCACATCCAGTACATCCTGCATATCATCTACAAAACGCAATTCCGCTTCCAGCATGTAGAACTCACTAAGATGCCGTGCTGTATCACTTCTTTCCGCTCGAAAAGTGGGCGATAATGTCCACACATCCCCTACGGCTTGCGAGATTGCTTCCAGGTGCAGCTGACTAGAAACAGTCAAGTACTTTGGCGATCGAAAGAATGTGCCATCGTCGTCCTCCTTCGCTTCTGCCTGATATGCACTGCCAACATTGAATACCTCCCCAGCTCCTTCGCAATCTGAAGAGGTGATCAAGGGTGGGTGTGTTTGCGTAAAGCCCTTGCGTCGAAAGAATTCTGTGGCTGCTGCGATTGCATCTGATCGTAGTCGTAATAAGTTTGAGTTTACGGCAGTTCGTGTGCGCATGTGGGGCATGGTACGTAAGTACTCGGGAGTATGATACTTCTTTTGAAGAGGGTAGGTCTTGTCTTTGATATCAGCCAGCCATCCATCCATTTACAGGTTCCTCCACGCAGTGCGGTTCCTCCCAGCCAGCCATGGAAGGATACGAAGCGAAAAAAAGGAAACACGTGTGTACTCACTGCGCCATCTGCTTGACCAACGATGTCGACATCAGTGACATGCAGCTCATGACTCTGCGCCTTTGGATTCGGGGAAGCTCTCCACGAGCCTTGAAGTCGTACAGCAGATCCAGTAGTCAATCTTGACGTGCATTAGGTGATGGATCTATTGATCGGGATTTGAGAGCAAATACCGTTGAGCTTGCGCCGGACTCAAGAGAGCTTGGAGTGGTTCCAACGTCGAACCGTCGCCAATGGCCGCGAAAGAATGCTGCTTCTGGTTCCGTATTGATCTGATGAAGCCATTGACCACTACCTTCTCCGGTCTTGCAGGTCCCTTGTCGAGCAGATGCGCTATCGAGGATGCTGCTGCTTCCTGGAGTATGGAGGATGTGTGAAAAGCTCGCTTCATGCCGCGCATGCAAGTCCTTGAAGCGGCCATGTCCGTTCAAGATTCAAATCGATTTTCTTGAGGATTCCGATTTACATGTACATTTGCGAAGCTGAGGACCATGTGTCAGAAGCTGATGTGGGCGTGAGAATGTGATAGGAGGAACAGGACTGTCGCAGGGGTTGAAGTCAACAAGAAAGTAAATAAAGTTGTCTAGGCTCTCAGCCCAGCTTCGACAGGGGTTCTAGCGGTGATCAGTCCGTAGTCTTGGCACTATCAAACCCTATTTGGAGCCTGGACCTGGATCTTCAACATCATTGTACGCACTACTGAGATACCCTGACACTACAATCATCGAGGGTCTTTCACTACAGTCTATACGAGGGGAATATTGTGATTGTCCCAAGCTATGAGCTAAGTGTATTGCTGGCGAGTGACGCCCTACGCTCGTTCTTGCTCAGTCGGCCGCTTCAGCCAATCACAGGCACCGTGCTTGCTTTTTGTGATCTGGCAAGCAGCTGACATGCAGCATCGCCCTGTCTTGAGGTTCCATACGAGATGGGAAGACTGGAATATCCTGTCCTGTCTTGATCACATATCGCTTTGGCAGGGAGCGATTCTGGAAGGAAGCAAGGAATAATAATAGGACGATCGTCTTGTTTCTGGCGGCCCGGTGCGGTTTATGAGATGTGCTCACCCGTAAGATCGTACAGTACAAAGGCATAGAGCTACAGATCATGAGTTGACGGGTGGCGTTGAAATGAGTCAAAGTACTTACAAAGCGTCTGTCATCAACCGGGGATGCTTTTGGGCGAGCGCAACGACCGTGCGTCGCTGTACCACTCGATCTTGTACTTCGGCTGACTGCGTACACAGATTGGCGAGGGCCCAACATCTCAGTCATTCGCCCATTCGCATGACTTTGTGTCCCATGTTACGCGGATGATGCTTCCGTTTTGTGGTTGATTTTTGACACAAATTCTTGTGCGACGTGAGCAATCTCTGCTTTCCACTCTTTTGGCACTTTCTGGCTGGCTGTCTTTTCAGATGTGAACTTTCATTGTTTTCTTAAGTGCTTGACGCGCTTAACGTTGTAAGGGGATTCACTCTGGCCTATAGACACACACACGGATATAAAGTCCTACCCCATGTCACCCGTCAAGCAGGATGCATTGCGTTGTTGTATCGAAAGTCTGCTTGGCACTGCTTTTGAGTTTTCCAGAATGCCTCGATCAAAATTGAAGCCCTCTGAACTTGCGATGGAGGCGAAGAAGTCTTATATACCCTACATCAAACACAACTTCAGTCATGACTATCCACCAAGTTCCTACCTGTGTGACTCGGACTTCATGGTACCAGCATCGACAAGTCCAGGTCACATTTGTAGATTCGGTAAGTGTCTTCCGACAACTACAATGAACCCTCAGGATTAACATATCAGCTTTCTATGATGAAGATCCTGTAGATTTGGCTCTGAAGTGGGCTGCGGGAGGAGATCCGATTCCGGTAATAATGCCTGCAAATGAAAAAAGAGCAGGAGGTGATTGGGAAGCAGGTAAGCTGCGTTCAAAATGCTATGTCTACAATATAATTGACATGTGTATGTCAGGGGTCATGCAACCTGAAGAATGTCTGTGTCGGCGGAGTAATCTTTACGCGACATTGACAACACCAAATGAGAATGGTCAGAATACCGCCAACTATCCGATCCCGACGAGATCAGGCATATACTCAAATACGGTTGGTATGTAGCAGACGTTCGAAGAACTCTACGTCCAAAGTCCACACCAACTAACCAACGCTTGTAGTTGTTTTCCGAGATGGCCCTCCAGACTATGATCCATGGGAACCACCATATCGTGCATTACCCGTCATATCGGTTGCTCCCGTCAGAAGGCCGAAACTTGACTCTACTGGCAAGAAGTACTCATTCTCTCAAGAAAGGGACCTCATGCGCGCAAAGATCGTGGCTGCTCTTCGAGTAGCGGTCTATTACGGCCACGAAAATTTGTGCATCGGTACATTTGGTCTCGGACCAGGTTTTCGGAATCCAACGGAGGAAGTGGCTATATTATGGCGAGATGCGCTACTTTTTGATGAGGAATTCAAAGGAAGGTTTCGTGATATTGTGTTTGCCTTTGAGGCGTGTGAGGGGCCAGAAGGTGCGATCAGTTCACCGAGCTCCTCATCCAAACACTCCTCAAAGTCAAGTTCGAAATCATCAAGTTCGAAAACGTCGACTTCGAAATCTCCAGCTTTAGACCGTACCTTAAGTTCAAGTGGCGTGGCAGGGCCGACTGCTATGGAATTGGATGTGTTTAGACATATTTTCAAACCTTCCGTTATTTATGGCACCTGACACTGATCATTGTAGTTGACGACACGTTTCTTCTTGAGTAGAAGTGTATCACGGAAGAGAGAATTAGTCGACTTTGTTATAGGGTCGATTACATGGCGGTATCAATTCAGGAAGCACGATTGAGTAGGTGGCGGACACAACGTTATGGTCGGAAATCTGTATACTTATTATCTTATTCCCAAACGCAGATTCTGCGGGTTTCCAGAAGCTCCTACAGTTGCAATGCCAATCACAGAGATATCATAGCATCTGCTACCGCATTGAAGTTTGTTCTTCATGACATCGATAATCTGATCATCTCGGAGTCTTGTAAAAAAGACTACGATATGTTCTCCGCTTGCTTTGCGGGTACTCAGGGGATATATATTGTCTGCCGGTTTTGATCTGTCATATCCAGCGCTGTTTCATTACAAGGCCTCGAGGAGATGTGTCGACAAGGTAATCATGTCTGTGACTTACAAGGTCCTCTTGCTAGACCTTTCACTTCAATTTCACAAAGATTCAAAGGTCACAAACATTTCAGTTTCAGGTTTCACATCCGCAAGCGACAAGCTCAATGCGAACGACGTATATAGCTTCACGGCAGCCAGAGCTTGACTGAATTCTGGTCAAGAGGAATGGTTCATTGAAGCACGGATCATGTTGCCACAGCAGAAGTCTGCGGGCTTGATTGCCATGTGTCAGCTATCATCGTTTCATCCTCATTTTGGACCATATAATTGATCAGATTGTGAGTGTATTCTTCTCCAGGGTCGTCCTGTATGGTAAGGTAGTTTCCACGACTTAGTTAACTGCCTTGTGGCGCTTGCAAATACGGTATTCCCTACATACAAAAAGCAATGTGTATTGCAGATGCTGCAAGATAAGACCAGCAGGGTTGATACTGTACACAATCAAACAACGAATGAGGAGCTGTTCTTTCCGAGAGTCAGCGCACTTTTCAAGACGATGGCTGAGCATTATCCAGTAACGAGATCCAGGTAGTCGGAATCATAAGTTCTCCATTGGCTCGATACATGCACATGGGGTATCACGGTTGACGGTTCTCTCATTCTTAGATTGATACAATGATCCTAGACCATGCAAGTTCCTATCATGCAAGAATCAACACGACTTGACCTCTTTATGAACTTCCTGACCACACCCAAACCAAAGACATAATACCACCATTATTTCCTCAAGGACGATAGTCTGCAGGTGGAGGTGGTTGCTGATGGTGAATCTGCTCTGGTTGGACATATGAAGCTGGCGGAGGTGGCTGTTGGTCGACAGCTTCCATTCCGTGGCTTTCAACCTTGCCTTGTTCGGCATCTGCTGCAGGTGGCTTGTTGGCCTTCCTGACACGATGAATGGCCATGCTTGTATAGACAAGTGTAATTATGAATAGGATTCTAGTGACCTATTAGTAGTGTAATCTGAAATCATGCTCGACCGCTCACAAGTTAAGGCCCGAAAAGCCTGCCCCCACACTCATCACATTAAGTCCTCCATGAGAAGCGACTCTGTATCTCTTGATAAGATCTCGTTTCCAGCAGTAGCTTCCACCGATCTCCCCCGTATGTCCACAACCATTGATCGTCACGTCGACAACAAAGCTAGCTCTTAGTGCTCCAAGAGCTGCCATGGCCGAGAGCCAGAAAATGATGGCGAAAATGTCAAGGCCCATGACCGCCCAATGATTGTAGAGCTTGTTCAAGGAGGGAATCTTTGTGCTGAGAACATTGTACAGGACGATGATCATGGTCGCCAAAGAGGTGAAAAGGGCAAATCCGAATGCCTGTACGAGATGTTAGCTTTGTTACCTACACTGACTGTCAAGGTACTGACACTCCATGCCACCATGTAGACACCCCATGCTGAGAGACCAAGGACAATGACCGAAAATAGTAGCTGAATGCCACGTAGTATGATGAGCCACTTGGGCACTTCGAGCAAGGCTGTCGTCATACTGAAAGATGTTCGTTCTATTAACGCTGTGTAACCAACATGCAGCAAGGGAGGAGTTTGTGGTGCGAGCGAGACTGTGCGTGAGGACCTTGAAGTGAAAGATACGAGTTCGTTACAGAATTTGTGATGGCATGAAGTCGTGGGCGAAATCTTTCTGGAGACTTTCTCCTTCCTTTATATCATGTCTCACCATTTCCACATCGCACTTTCCACATGATCCATATACATGCATTACTTCGGAAAAGAAGCCCTTGATAACCTACACTACGCCTGATCGTCCCACTGAATCCGCCAGTACTTTCTCAAAACGTGCGGCTGATGCCGCGTAGGAATTCTTTCGAGCAGATGGCGTTCTTGGTTTTATTTTGTTGTAGAGGCATCACCAATGATGAGAATCAAAGGTGCCGGCGCGGCTGAATCTTAGTGGTACGGGCGTTTCTTGGTAGGCGTAACTCTCGATGGTCTCAGTCGTTTCATTCCTTTTGTGTAGCCCAGGCAGATTATGATTGAGACGTCGACCAGTGAAGTTGGGATGTTGCAAGCCACCAAAAGTACGTTTGTGGAGATTGATACGAATTCGGAACTGTCTTGGAAGTACGTGCAACTCACCCCTCATCACAGGGCAGAACGACAACAACAACGAGATTTTGGAAGGAAGATGAAGCTTTTTAAATGTTGATCCGTGGAAAGCCTGTGCATTAATGAGCTGCGTAGTACCTTGGTATCCATCAAGTCGGATATAGCAAGTCAGCAAGATAATCAAAGCATTGGACAAGTGTAAAGTGCAAGTTGATCTTGTGGTGATTTGATCCCTTCTCGTGTTGAAGTTGTAATCGCACCAGTATCAACATGATACAAAGTTGTTTATGTTATGTTCAATCGCGCAATGTTGTCCCAATATGCCTTCGAGGATGAAGCTGTCTATTTGAGGGATCGTGGAAGGGAAGTTCTGCGCGTTCACATTACTAATGCAGATATCCTCGCTCTGCTTGCACTTCATTGTCTTCCAGCTTACGTTTTGTGTATTTGATTGTTACATTGATTTTGATCGAGTATAGCATATATTCATAGGTATTGAAGGGGTAGCCACTGCTGTTTGCGAAATGACGAAGTGTCTTGGTAGTTGAGGAAGGAGAAGCCAGACCACAAGTGTCTACCGATTGTACTACGATTGTTCCCCTACGACTTGAAAACTTACACATTCATAAACTAACATTTCTTTCCTCTACCATTAATAAGTATCTTCGAACAATGGAACCAAATTCTAACCCCGAAGTATCGATAACACGAACTTTAGGTCGCCTCGACATTTCCAAATTGTCCCAGCCCTCCATCCATGACGAACGACCCACTTCTAGTTCTGCAGCGAGTACAGTCAACAGTCAGATTCTATACATCAAAGATCATGACAGACTTCACCGCGGCAGATTGTCATCAATCAGCAATGACTCTGCAATTGATCTTGAGACAGAGGATGCACATCAACTGAATTCGACACAGGAGTGGACGATCGCCGATCAAGAAATATTCGAGTGGCAGTACTCCTGTCAAACTGGTCAACGACAGGCGAAAGGAAGAACTTTCAGATGCACATATCCTGTTGCAGATAAGCACAACTCCTTCGAGACGGAACAAGTAGTACGTTTGAGCTCTGAGAAGGAGGGACTGCCCTTGGTCGATGTGGTGTCTGCAAATGATGACGGCCATTGCAAGAATGACAGACAACATGAACTCGCGAGATTGGCAGCTATGCAGATGCTCGGTTCTTGCTACACACTCCCGATGACACCAGGTTACCATGCTGATGGACGGTTTGACAAAGACCAAAGTCATGGCATCCCCTCCCCTACATCTCAACTCATCGACTCTCTCGACAAGCATTCGCAACACCATCACTCTTTTCCCCTTGATCAGGATGCGCAAACTGTGTCAGACAATTCGAACGAAGTGAACAGGTTCGATGGCTCGTCATCAATTCTATTGCCACACTCAAATTCTCTACCAGACTCTGAAAACTACGATCACACAAGTGCAATGGCTGAAGAGACCACATTTACGCCGCGCGATAAACAGCACTTTTTGCGATTTTATGAATGCAGATCCTCTTACAAGAAACGTCGTCGCAATACCATGTCATTGGTAATGTCCCAACCACGTCGATTTCAAAGATGGAGATCCCGAACAGATCAAGGGTTCAGTAAGGATACCGGTGAGCTTGAAGATTTTGCAACATTACTTCTCAGCAGAACAAGAAATCAAGCACCGAAGACCGCAAAACTATCGCACGACATTCCTCTTCATCCGGTGAAGGATGTCGTCTTGCAAAGATGGAAGAGTCTAGCGAAGAGAGTCGGAAATATTAGAGATCGACGACACTCGTTGGTTGCTGATGAAGATCTCCCAAGTCGGCTACCCAGTCCCACTCTCAGTGCCACTGGCAAGGAGCGTCGACGACGAGCTCAGCAAGAGTCAGAGATTGATGGAGATGTCGATGGTGCACAGCATCTCAACTCGCCAGTTGCTGAATCTCTTTTACCACTTCTCAGCGATCATGATACTGTCTATAGCAGTGGCTCTGAAGAGCAGACGCCACGTCTCCACCTTGCAAATCCAAGGGTTGCAGCCGCAGAATTTGTCAAAGCTAGCAAAGCGGAACTGGGGGATTCTCTCGGTGCTCAAACGAAGATATTAGCTTTCCCGGCTAGCCCAACATTACCATTATCGCGCGGCAGAAGCATGATCAAGTCCTCTAAGAGCTCAAAGGCGACCAGACAAAAGTCGCCACCATCTGCTCGTTCTCTTTCTCAACGTCGAAGTCACACTCGCGGCAGAAGAAAGAGCATGCTCTCTGAAGTATATACTCAGGACGATCTTGACGGCGGCGCGGCAGGACGACTCTGCTCGTTGCAGCTCGACTCTACAACTCTTCCATCCGCCATCGAAGAGGTCAAGACGCCTTCTCCAGCCCGCTATCAACTAGAGTGGCTTATTCCGGGACGAAACGACGTCAGAAATGAGCGAGAGCCAACTGAAAAGAAGGATGTTCGACCAGAAGCTGTTCGCTTGAGTACAAGTGGAACACAAGTCTACCAACCAGTATGAGCGGAAGCTTGCAGAGTATTGGGAGGCGATATCTGACGCTCGGATGAGACATACCTGTACTTTATGGGTAGATGTTGTCTGGTGTATGGCGAACCATCCTTAGGTATGGATACAATACATTAATTATCCATTCAGTTGATCATAGAAGTCAACCATCTGAGCCATTAACTACATGATACAAAAATAAAGTACAATGCCACCAATGATATCCGAGAATATCTGGAATCCTCCGATACCTAGTTTCACTTGACTTGCTCTTCCGCCTTGATGCCAACCATTTCATACTCTCCGCCGCCATCTCTTCCTCTTCCTCTCCCTCTCCCTCTACTGAATCCTTGCTCTTCATCTCCAGCAGGTCCCTCACTACTTGCAGCATTCTCTGTGCTTGCTTGCGCCGTGCTTCCTCCTCCGAAATTGATCGGTCTCAATTCTCGATACTGACAACTCCAAATTCCTAAACTTGCCATCAATGTCGAACTAGCAACCTGCAACCCCCACCACAACCAGTTTCGCGGTACTGAATGCGAATAGAGAGAGGTGACGATCAGATGGAAGAAGTGGAGTGTTATGGTAAAGTCTGGAACGAGTTTACTTCGTGAAATGAGGACGAATATTGCGATCACTCTGCCATGTTGCACAAGTCAGCACGCCAGTCCCTAGAGCTTCATCTGCTTGCTACAGCAAATCGTTCCCCCTCTTCCCCACACACTCCTGAATATCTGTACGTACCCAACAAAGCTGTTCAACATCCAGCATAACCCCAGCGTCCAACCTACCGTCGTGTCTCCCCTCAGAACCACCCAATTCAAGATCATGTCCAGATTAAACTTCTTGCCAGCTACCAGCGCCGAGAACAAGATCAACACCGTCGCTGACAAGTACCATATCACTTGCAGGAGGAAGATTTGCGTCAGGATCTTCAAGGGGGGCAGTTCTGTGATTGCGCCGGCTCGAGGAGGACGGCGACGGCGCGCCATGCTCCTTGTTGGAGGTGTGGTGTACCTTTGATGGAGGAAGAGGGAGATAAAGAGGAGGTGGTCTTATCGTAGGGACATGGATGATTGGGATGTTGTTGAGCAGCTGTGATGTTGATGCTGGGAATAGTGACAGTATCTTATTTGTTTGTAGTGTTGAACCAGTGATGATGGAGCTGTAGTTGTTACTTGTAGGTGGCTCGCAATGTCCTGGTTCTGCCTGTACACCGCCT
>Ga0247809_1001566_pt1 | contig 10257 bp, 11 predicted proteins | sample UWRJL104311B1_FD_180951 | JGI IMG/M metagenome (GOLD analysis project Ga0247809, IMG submission 180951) | Plant litter microbial communities from Arlington Agricultural Research Station in Wisconsin, United States - UWRJ-L104-311B-1 | ecosystem: Environmental > Terrestrial > Plant litter >...
CCTGACTACAAAGTAATGCACCCAGAAAACACTGTTGTTGCTCAAGTAAGAATTTCTCGTGCTGCTATGAAAGCTGCTCAAGAAGCTGCAAAAGCTGCAAAAGCTCCTGCAAAAGGAAAGAAAAAATAATTTTTTTCAAATCATACAAAAAGCATCAATCGAAAGATTGGTGCTTTTTTTTTGCTTTAAGATTCTAAGTTGCTAAGATGCTGAGGTTCTAAGTTTTTTATCTTAATGTCAGGCTGAGCGGAGTCGAAGCCCCTTCTGATGTTTTATGTTTATTTTTTTAGAAGCAGAAATTTTTGGTTTCTTCAAGACCCAACGTTCCTGCCATCCACTTGTATCTTTTCCTTGCTAAAGAAGCAAGAAAAAGGATACCGCTTCTGTCAGGGCTAGCGAGAGGTTTAGTTTTTAAAAGGTTTTGGGCCGATGAGCTTCTATGTCATCCTGAGCGAAGTAGAAGGACCGCAAGTGGCTCGACAATCTACAATGAAATACTTGCGCGGGCTTCGACTTCGCTCAGCCTGACAAAAATGAGCATCACACAATCAAATAAAAAAAATCTGCTCCATCTGCAAAATCTGCGAGAAACTTTTTCTTAGCGAACCTTGCGTAAAACCCTTGCGAACTTTGCGGTTAAGAATAATTATCTAATCAACCAATTGGCACATTCCCTAATTAAGTTTATTTTTGTATCATGATAAAATGGATCAACAAACTGTTTTCATCAATACCAAAAGAAGAGAACACAGACAATATTAAACCGGAGGTTCACGAACACCCAAAAAACAATATAAAAAGCGTGAGTAAAAAATATTTAATCGTAGGACTTGGTAATATTGGAGCCGAATACGTAAATACAAGACATAATATTGGATTCAAAGTCCTTGATTTTTTAGCCAAAAAAGAAGGCCTTTCATTCGAAACCGTAAAACTGGGCGCTTTGGCTGAATACAAATTCAAAGGCAGAACCTTTTTTCTGCTTAAGCCTAATACCTACATGAATTTAAGCGGCAAGGCTGTGAAATACTGGATGGACAAGGAAAATATACCTTTAGAGAATATTTTTGTCATTACAGACGATTTAAACCTGTCATTCGGAACCATCCGTATTAAACCAAAAGGAAGTGACGGAGGTCATAATGGCTTAAAGAATATCAACCTGGTTTTGAACACTCAAAATTACACCCGTTTTAGATTTGGAATCAGTGATCAGTTCAAAAAAGGACAGCAAATCGATTACGTTTTAGGAGAATGGGATGAAGAAGAAAAAGCAAAATTACCGGAACGTTTAGAAATTTCTTCAGAAATTATTAAAACATTTGGAACCGCCGGTTTAGAAAATACAATGACTACGTTTAACGGAAAGTAAAGAATTTCAGTTATTTAACTGTTAAATAATCAAATTATCAGTTAATTATATTCAATTATAACGAAATAGTATTTTCTATTCCAAACTTAAATGTCTAAATTTGAAATAAATTATTATAAATCATAAAATCATAATATCATGGCTTTTGAATTACCACAATTACCTTATGCATATGATGCATTAGAACCACATATTGATGCTCGTACAATGGAAATCCATCATACAAAGCACCACAATGCTTACACTACAAATCTAAACGCTGCAATTGCAGGAACAGATTTAGAAGGTAAGACAATCGAAAATATCTTAATCAACTTAGATAAAAAAAACGCAGCAGTTCGTAACAATGGTGGAGGTTTCTACAACCACAATTTATTCTGGACTGTAATGTCTCCAGACGGTGGCGGATTACCAACAGGTGATTTGTTGGCAGCTATCGAAGCTTCTTTTGGGACTTTCGAAGAATTTAAAGCAAAATTTGCTAAAGCCGGAGCAACACAATTTGGTTCAGGATGGGCTTGGTTAACAGTACAAAAAGGGGGTAAGCTAGAAGTTGTAGGTACTCCAAATCAAGATAATCCATTAATGCCGGAAGTTGCTGGTAACGGTGGGACTCCAATCTTAGGAATGGATGTTTGGGAGCATGCTTACTACTTGAACTACCAAAACAGAAGACCAGATTATATTGAAGCTTTCTTCAGTGTAATTAACTGGACAGAAGTAGCAAGAAGATTCGCTTTAGATAAATAGTCTAAGAAAGAGAATAGAATAAAGATTAAAGAAAAAAGACGGATGGCTTGATGGCTATCCGTCTTTTTTTATTATAACCAATATAGATATTCCTTCTTTTCCAGTCTATCTCCTTCGGTATTTATTCTTCAATCTTGCTTCTTTTTCAATCGAGACTTTGCAGATCAGCGTCAAATGTTATGGAAAAGCATACTCACTAATTTTTTTACCCCAGAGAACACAAAGATTTTATCTAAGACTGCTTTAGAAAGCACAGAGTTCACAAAGCTAAATCAATACAAAGCTTAGCGAACTTTGCCTTTTATAAAGCTAAGGGTAAAAAAAACTTAGCGCTCTTTGCGGTAATTTTTTTTTCCCGCAGGTTTTGAGATTGATCTGACTTATTCTAATAAAAAAGGCGGAATCTCTTCCGCCTTTTTTGCCCCAAATCTACCATAAACTTAACCTACTAATGTTATGGTTCAGTAAATGTATGGCAGCTATTCTTATGAAAAAAACTTTTCTGATGAATGGTAAATATATCCGATTAAGTAAGAAGAGAATAGAATAAAGAGAATAGAATAAAGAGAATAGAATAAAGAGAATAGAATAAAGAGAATAGAATAAAGAGAATAGAATAAGAGAATGTAATAAAGAGAATGTAATAAAGAGAATGTAGTAAAGAGAGAAAATTAGAGGAGGAGTTCTCTGCTGAAAAGCTGTGTTTTTGCTTTTAGTTGATTCTCTATAATCTTTATTCTTTGCTCTATATTCTTTGTTCTTTTAAAAAAAATAAAAAAGGCGGAATCTCTTCCACCTTTTTTGCCCCAAATCTACCATAAATTTAACCTACTAATGTTATGGTTTAGTAAATGTATGATAGCTATTCTTATATAAAAAACTTTTCAGATGAATGGTCGATAAATCCGACCAAAAGAAGATAATGCTTTACAATTGAAACACTTGAGTTTATTCCAATAAAAAAGGTGGAATTGCTTCCACCCTTTTTGCCCCAAATCTACCATAAACTTAACCTACTAATGTTATGGTATCTCAAAAGTATTGTAGCTTTTCAATTTTACCAAACATATGGGATGAACGGCAAAAAAAACCGATGAAATGCACAAATTAACCTTTTGTTAGTATTTTTTTAATATGCTCTTGCGTCTTTTCCTTCATAGAAATTCATGAAAGCCCTGTTTACAACACGATTACCTCCTGGTGTAGGATAATCTCCCGTAAAGTACCAGTCACCTAAATTTTTAGGACAAGCAATGTGCAAGTCTTCTACTTTCTGAAAAATGATTTTCACTTCGGCATTGATTTCCGGAGAACTCAACATTTCGGCAATTTTATCTGAAATTTCCTCAGGAGTAAACTGATCGTAAATAGCAGTAACATAATTCACAACATCACTATCAATATAGTTTTCCTGTGCTTTACATTTTGTATATACTTCGTCTACAATATGGTATAGATTTCTTTCTTTTAATAAAGCCAAAGCTGCTCTAAAAGCAACAAGACCTTCAAGTTTTGCCATGTCGATTCCGTAACAATCAGGATAACGAATTTGTGGTGCCGATGAAACGATTACAATACGTTTAGGATTTAAACGATCCATCATTTTTATGATACTCATTTTAAGAGTAGTACCACGAACAATACTGTCGTCGATGATGACAAGGTTATCCGTTGGCTTGATCACTCCGTAAGTCACGTCGTAAACGTGTGCAACAAGATCATCACGGCTGCTGTCCTCAGTAATAAAGGTTCTAAGTTTAGCATCTTTAATTGCAACTTTCTCAGTACGAATTTTTACAGCCAATAATTCCTGTAAAGTTTCGGCTGTAAGTGTATTTCTGTTGGCTAAAATATAATTGTTTTTTCTTTGATTAAGGAAATCCTGAGCTGCTTCAACTAAACCGTAAAACGAAGTTTCGGCAGTATTTGGAATATAAGAGAAAACAGTATTATCTGTGTCGCTGTCAATTGATTCAAGAACAGCAGGTAAAATTAATTTACCTAAGTTTTTACGTTCCTGATAGATTTCAGCGTCACTTCCTCTGGAGAAGTAGATTCTTTCAAAAGAACATGCTTTCTTAACGGTTGGTTCAAGGATTTGCTCCATAGAAACTTTTCCGCTTTTTTTGATGATTAAAGCATTTCCTGGTTCGATTTCCTGAACGCTTTCAAACGGCACATTGAATACAGTCTGAATAACGGGTCTTTCTGAAGCTACAACTACAACTTCATCATCCTGGTAAAAATATGCCGGACGAATTCCCGCCGGATCTCTAAATACGAAAGCATCACCATGACCTAATAATCCGGCCATTGCGTAACCTCCATCTAAGTTTTTGGCAGAACGGGCTAATATTTTTGCAATATCCAATCGGTCTGCAATTACTGGAGAAGCTTCTCTTTTAGAATAACCTTCTGTTTTACAATCCTGGTAAAGCTGCATTACTTCTTTGTCTAAGAAGTGACCAATTTTTTCCATAACGGTAACAGTATCCGCCATTTCTTTTGGATGTTGTCCAAGTTCAACTAAATTTTCGAAAAGCTCTTTAACATTTGTCATGTTAAAGTTTCCTGCCAAAATTAAGTTACGGTGCATCCAGTTGCTCTGACGTAAAAATGGGTGTACGCTTTCGATACTGTTTTTTCCGAAAGTTCCGTAACGAACGTGACCTAAAAATAATTCTCCTATATAAGGTATGTTTGCTTTTTGTTTGGCAACATCATTTGCGTATTCAGGATGAGAAGTCATCTCTTCGTTGATACGCTCATTGATTTGTTTAAAAACGTCCTGAATAGGCTGCGCATGGTTCGAACGAACTCTGCTTATATAGCGCTCGCCTGGTTCAACGTCTAATTTAATGCTGGCAAAACCTGCTCCGTCTTGCCCACGGTTGTGTTGCTTCTCCATCATCAGGTACATTTTTTGTATCCCGTAAAAAGCAGTTCCGTATTTTTCTTTGTAATATTCAAGCGGTTTAAGAAGTCTAACTAAGGCTATACCACATTCGTGTTTTAAAGCGTCGCTCATTGTTTTTTGTATTTGTGTTGTTGTTGTAAGTTGTGCGTAATAACGTAATAAAAAAGCCCCGTGTTATCGAGGCTTCAGGGCATTATATTTCTATGTCAAACTGAGTTAACGACTTAAACTGTTGTAATCGAATCGCTACTTCTGCTTTGCTTAATGTTTGCATCCTTTCGGTTCCAAATTTCTCTACACAAAATGAAGCTAAATTAGATCCGTAAATAATCGCGTTTTTCATATTGCCAAACGAGATGTTTTCGCTTTGCGCAATGAATCCTGAAAAACCACCTGCAAAAGTGTCTCCTGCTCCTGTTGGATCAAAAACATCTTCTAATGGTAATGCCGGTGCAAAGAATACTTCTCTGTTATGGAATAAAAGTGCTCCGTGTTCTCCTTTTTTGATCACCACATATTTTGGTCCCAATTCCTGGATTTTGTTAGCCGCTTTTACTAATGAATATTCGCCTGAAAGTTGTCTTGCTTCTTCGTCATTGATTGTGATCACGTCTACACGTTTAATTACTTCAAGTAATTCTGGTAAAGCGCAATCCATCCAAAAGTTCATAGTGTCTAAAACTACTAATTTTGGTTTTTTCTCCATTTGGTCCAAAACACTACTTTGTACTAACGGATGTAAGTTTCCTAACATCACAACATCAGCATCTTTATAGTTTTGAGGAACTTTTGGTTGAAAATCAGCCAAAACGTTAAGTTCAGTTACAAGAGTGTCTCTTGAGTTTAGATCGTTGTGGTATAAACCGCTCCAGAAAAAGGTTTTTCCGCCTTTTACAATTTCGATACCAGAGATATCAATATTTTTTGAAGTTAAAAGATCTAAATGTTCTTGAGGAAAATCGTCGCCAACTACAGAAACAATGGCCGATTGTAAGTTAAAAAAGGATGCTGATAAACCAATGTACGTTGCAGCACCACCTAATATTTTATCTGTTTTTCCGAAAGGAGTTTCAATCGCGTCGAAAGCAACCGTTCCAACAATCAATAATTTATTCATTTTATGAATTTCGAATTAGGGTGCAAAGATACTTCATAAGTTGCAATATTGCAACGGTTTAAGTTCTCAAAATTTTCATAAAAAAAGAATATCGTTTTCGGGGCTAAAACTATTGTAAATGAATGAATTAAAATTGATTGCCCTGAGTGCTTAAAATATGTTTTTTGGATTTAAAATACAATATTTATTTTTGAAAAAAAACTTCAAAAAATTATTTAAGTTTTCTAAAAGAAGAAGTTTTTCTTTTTCCACTTAAAACGCCAAGAATTGTAATGTGACTATTTTTAAGTTTAAATATAATTAGCCAGGTTTTATATGTGGCTTCTCTATAAATTTTTGTTTTAGTTGGTAAATTTTCGCATTCAGAATAAATCAAAGGATTATCTATAATCTTAGTCATCGTTTTATTTATACCATTACCAATTTTAACCGCATTTAAAGGTTGATGTTTTTCGAAGGCAATGTAATCGACAATTTCTTCTAAATTTTGAAAATATTTCTCAGATATTTCTAACGTATATTGTTTTGAATCTTCAGCTTTTTCTCTTCCCATTTTTCATTAAACTTTTCTAAAGACATTGTTGGCGATTTTTCAGCAATTTCTATCCATTTTGCAAATTCTTCTTTGGATAAATTACTTTGAATTTGATCAGTTTCATCTTCAAAATCTATAGATACCTTTAATGATTTTCCAACATAATTTTTTGGAATCTCAAAAGAAAGATTAACAATTTTATCTTTGGGAGTAATGGTTTTTTGTATCATTTTATTAAAATTAAAGACATTACAAAATTACAACAAATTGAAATTCAAATTAGTTAAAGTTTTGGTTTAATTCTACAACTCATACTTCTTATCAAAATAATTTTTCAAAACGCCAATCTGAATCAAAATCATAAAAGGAACCACTAATAAAGCGTAAAGTACATTTTTAGAAATATGAATCCCGGAAAATAGAGCAGAAGCTTTATCAGAATATGTTTTGGCAATTTCAAAATTAGCAACATCATTATTGGAGAAAACAGCATAAACAGTCAAAGCGATTAAACTGATGCCAATAAAAATCCACGTAGATTTAGAAATCAAAGGTTTGTAAGCTTTGATTTTGCTTTTTTCGGCCACTAAAACCTGAGACATTATTTTTGAAGTAAAGTCAATAGATGGTGACTCCAAAGTATTTTCGGCCATCATTTTCTCAATCAGATTTTCTATTTCTTTATCATTTTCTTTCATAACATTCTATTATTTCTGGTTCTAATTGCTTTTTCAAAATTACGGCTAATTTTTGTCGGCTTCTAAATAATTTCACCTTAACATTATTAGCGTTAATGTTCATGACTTTTCCAATTTCTTCTAAACTCTGATCTTCAAAATAAAATAAAGTTAGCAAGAAATTTTCTTCACTGGGTAATAAATTCAAACAATTCTGAATGGTTTGCTTTCGTTCTTTGTCTTCTAAAGCGCTCAAAGCATTGTCCATTGTTTTAATTAAATGAGCCGAAAATTCATCTATCGATATATTATTGTCTTCTTTTTTGTTTTTCTTCAAACGATCTAAACACGTATTATAAGCAACCTTATAAATCCAGGTCGAAAATTTAGAATCACCTTTAAACTTACTTAAGGAATTGTAAGCCTTAATAAAAGTATCCTGAGCAACCTCTTCGGCTTCTTCTCTGTTTTTAATCATTTTTAGAGCCAATGTAAAGATCATATCTTTATAACGATCAACCAGCACGGCAAAACAATTGGTCTCGCCCTGCAGCACTTTATCTATATAATGTTGATCACTTATTGTACTCATATTAGGTAAGACGACACGTTCTGTGTTTAGGTTACAACAATTTTTAAATAAATTTCAATTTTTAAATTCTAAATTCCAACTTCAGAAGAGGAAATATGGTTTATATTCTAATCTATATATTGATAGAACTTTGTCAAAGTTTAACCCCAATATTGTCATCCCGAGGAACGAGGGATCTCCATAAGAAACTCCGCAATCAAAATTGCCAATCTTTGTCGAGCTACTTGTGGAGATCCCTCGTTCCTCGGGATGACAAGATTACGGTTACTATATATAAAGATTTATTGTTTCTCGAAAACAATTTCAAACTCAAAATTAACTCATAATCAGCAAGTTTTGGAATTTGGAATTTAAATTTTGAATTTTTTTATAGAAAGTTGTAACCTCAATTCAAAACATGTCGTCATATGGGGTATCAATCAATTATAAAAACATAAAAAATTATGGGAGCACAAATTTTAGTACCAATCAGTCTTTTCTTAATGATCTTCGGAATCGTTTATCTTATTTATTCAACAAGAAACAGAGAACGTTTAGCACTTATAGAAAAAGGAGTCGATGCCAGTATCTTTTTAAAAGGAAGAACCAATGGAGTTCCAGCCTGGAAAATCCTTATTCTAAACACGGCTTTTCTTTTAATAGGTATTGGACTTGGATTTTTTATTGCTTTATTTCTTTCTACTTATACAGCAATGAATTCTGATGTTGTGTATCCGGCAACAATCATCACCATGTCAGGAGTAGGTTTGCTGGTAGGATTTCACAGAGCCAAAGATTTAGATAAAGAATAAAAATCGTTTAAGTTAGTATCTTTAATAACGAGAAAACGCGTCGGAAACAATTGTTTTTTGACGCGTTATTTTTTTATGATTTTGAGCCGATGGTTTCGTAATAAACATCAACCGAAAGGTTTTTTTGCATAGAGGCCATAACAGCCAATTCGTCGCAACGTTCGTTTTGAGGATGATTGTTGTGACCTTTAATCCATTTAAAATCGACCTGATGTTTGCGGTAAATAATTAAAAACCGTTTCCATAAATCAGGATTTTTTTTGCCGGTGTAGTTCTTTTTCTCCCAGCCAAAAACCCATTTTTTTACTACAGAATCAATCACGTATTTAGAATCTGAAACCACCAAAACTTTCATATTGGGATTTTTGAGTTTTTCAAGACCTACAATTACCGCCAAGAGTTCCATTCTGTTATTAGTAGTCAAACGAAAACCTTCGTAGAATTCTTTTTTATGAGGCGTTCCCACCAATTCCATCACTACGCCATATCCTCCATTTCCTGGATTTCCTTTTGCAGCGCCATCAGTATATATATGTACTTCGTGATTCATTTTTTTTAGACTTCTTAGATTTTAGATTTTTAGACTTCTTAGATTTTTTGTTTTTTGGACTTCCTAGAATTTGATATTGCGGACTTCTTGGATTTTAATTTTAAATAATCAAAATCTAAGAAGTCTTATGTCTAAGAAATCTAAAATCTAATCTTCCAATAATCTTGAAATAATTTCTGGAAAATACTTTTGTTCCAGTTCATGGATCTTTTCGGCCACTGTTTCTGGCGTATCATCCTCTGTTAGGGCTACGTTTTTCTGAAAAATGATACCGCCTTCATCATAATGTTCGTTTACATAATGAATGGAAATTCCGGTTTCTTTCTCCTTATTATTCACTATAGCGCGGTGTATGTGCATGCCGTACATTCCTTTACCTCCGTAATTTGGTAAAAGTGCCGGATGTATGTTGATTATTTTATTAGGATATTTCTCGATTATATGATCCGGGAATTTCAATAAGAAACCTGCCAGAACTATCATATCCGGGTCGATTTCTTGTATTTTTTGTAAGAGGTTACTTTCTAAAAGTTCGCTTTTTGAGAAGATTTCGGTTGGAATTTGATGATTTTTTGCTCTTTCGATGACTTTTGCCGCAGCATTATTTGTAAAAACAGAAACGACTTTGGCAATTTTGGTTTTTGCAAAATATTTTATGATGTTTTCAGCATTAGTCCCTGATCCTGAGGCAAAAACAATAATTTTTTTCATAATTGAATATAATTTGAGAATGCAAAAAACGGAATAAAAATCGAAAATAAATAGTATTAAAAAAGCTTTCTTGAAATTAATTTTATAAATTAGTGTTACATTTATAAACTAAATCGTGGTTTTAAAATAAAGTTTTTTATTTTTGCCAACAAATTAAATTCTAAAATTAAAGATTATGTCAGACATTGCATCAAGAGTAAAAGCGATTATCGTAGACAAATTAGGTGTTGACGAAAACGAAGTTG
>Ga0247809_1001568_pt1 | contig 10249 bp, 12 predicted proteins | sample UWRJL104311B1_FD_180951 | JGI IMG/M metagenome (GOLD analysis project Ga0247809, IMG submission 180951) | Plant litter microbial communities from Arlington Agricultural Research Station in Wisconsin, United States - UWRJ-L104-311B-1 | ecosystem: Environmental > Terrestrial > Plant litter >...
CTCAAACGTGTACAAAAGCTCCCACCCAATCACCCCTCCAAGACGCAATCTCATGACGCAGACCCTCACGATAGCGCAAGACATTCGAAAAAGCGTGGACAAGGACAAGGCATGATGTTACTTACCAAGCCCTTGAAGTTTTTGACAAGTTGACGCTAAGCTGTAAGGTTTCGGGTGATGTGCAAGCTAAACGTTTCCCATTGTGAGCCCTAGACCTAATTCGACTATATTGTCGAAAAAAGCAAGAAAAGACAGGTAAAACATAGGTCTTAGAATACTGGGGTCATTCAACCTCTCTTTTCGCACAAAAAGTGACAGTATTGACTAGCTTTGGCAATAGTTTCGATATCAGCTATCATTCTTCCGCCACTGCCGCGGGTATTGTATGTTTTCGTGTTACGCGATCTCGTAAAGTCTCTGCACTCCTTGGGCAGATTCGAAGCTATTTCTCGCGAACTATGTCTAGACGAGAACTCGGTTGATGCGACGCCCCATGTCCTTTTCGACAGCGGAAATGAGTTCCATCTGTTGACCCCAGATACAAATTCGTGCCCACCGATCGTTCTCAGCGACATTGTTAGATCGTCGATCATATCTTGCGACTCTTGTCACACAAAGCACCTATCCCTGTCTCTTAATCCAGAATCCAGTGCTTTGCAGCTATGTTTCCCTGCCGCTTTTCTGCGCAGGAAATTAAAAGCGGTTGTACAGGTAGTTGAGTATTGGCTTTCCTGACCTTTGTATTGGCTCGTTGGGTGTTGGTGACAAGGAAGTGGAAGGGTCGCGACAAGCCAAGAGTAAGGTCCAATACCCAACAGCGTTATAAAAGACAAGCGCAACATGATCCCTACCAATATGCCGTCTGACACTCGGAGGACATTGTTGCGATGGGCATTTAATCGTTTGTCGTGGGTGTGATCAACGAGATGCAGGATTTGCTCGTGATGACATGAATGAATACGCTAATTGTTAAGAATGTTCCTTGATCCTTGATCATTGATCAATGAGGGCATAATCGTAACTGTGATTGCTATGTTGTTGGTGTTCTCTGATTGGAGTGGCTACAAGACTACTTTCTCAAACTTTGGGTACAAATCAGTCACCTGTTCTGCAAGAACAAGCGGGATTGTAGGTATTCATCTGATGACCGAAGCAGACTTTGGCCTCAGGACTTTAACATCAGGAATGGTGACCGTGGGATCGTGCACTTGCCATAGACTCTGTAACGTAAAAAGCTTTGCAGTCATCGCTACTTCAGATGGCCCTACTGCCACAAAAATATTGCACTTGCTTATGTGCACAGCACAATAGTAGACTATGAAGGCGTAATTGTGGAAGTTTACAATGTGTTCAAGGAATAGATATCCTGGATTGAGAATGTGATGAGCAGTGGTGGCAGCTACCACCCCGCACAGGAACGACCTTGTGATCGCAAACAACAAGTACGCTCTACAAATAGACACAACGAGGTACAATATACCGCATAGGAGTTCGTCCAACCTGATGCTCTCAAACACAATGAACTCTTGTATTTTATAGGTGAAGAGAACAGATGCTCGATGTTCTCATTCTCTGGTGACAGTTTCTGTAACACGACAGATACAACGCAAAACACATAAAGAAGTCTCTGAGACATAAATAGCAGCATACGCGATGGTCGACAATGTACCCAATGACATGAAGACAGCGCATGAACCATAGAACGCATAGCATAAATGCTCTACATAATCAGGTTGCTTTGTTGCTTGTAAATAATGCGAATTGTGCGAGACTCGACTGGAGAAAGGTCAACATGAGCAGAAAAATGATCAGTCGCAGAAGCTATTTTTGGGCGTCATGCATGGTTCTCATGCAATGCATCTCACATCATTTTCACTATCAATCATTTAGCACTGTACAAATCGTCATCATCAACCATAGCCTCATCTTCGTCCACAAAATCGTCGAATTCTTGCTCAGTGGCTTCCATGCCTTCTGAGCTCATGAGTTTATTGTTCTTGTCCTCGGCTAAACTGATATCAGCAAGATTACTCAAGCAGCATATGCATATGCAGGGGCCGAAGTCAAAAATAAACTTACTGCCTGGCTCTACCAACAGATTCTCTTGCACTTCGCAATCAGTGAGTGTACTCTCTTCGCCAATCTCACTTCTCTTTCCCAGGATACATCCAGTAAGTCTACAGCCTTTCCCAACAACGACACCGTCCATTAGAACGCATCTTAAGAGCTTGGCACCTGTCTTTATGACGCAGTTCGCGCCAATAACACACTCTTTGATGGACGATTTTTCCTCGACAGTCACGTAATCTGCAAGCAGAGAATCTGTCTTTGATATCGTTGTACGTGATGCTACGCCTTCAGGGTATGCGACTTTACTTGCATGTGCGAGAGGTGAGCAGTTTTCTCGACCTAAAGTGTCATGTGCTTCGAGTTTCGCAAGATGTAAGGAAGTAGCAAGAAGTAGAGGGGCGGTATCGACACGTCGTATGAGTGGCTGTGGTTTTTCCGTCGTGGTCTTCGGCTGTACGTAAGCAAGAATAGGTGGTACAGTCAGTTCTTCATCTTTGTGTAACGGATCCGACGATGGTTGTGATTTTGATATCCATGTCGAACTTAAGCTGCCGAGATCGACATTGTCGTTCTCAACAGAGTCCTCTAGTAGATTGTCGTCAGATTTATTGGCTTTTGGCGTGATGAAGATTTCCCGCAAGCCTAGTCTATCACCTAGACCCTTTTGCCATCCTGCTTTTGCCCAGTAGCCTAACACATCTTCACCCAGACTGTCAAGTTCTTCATTGCTGTTGATCATATCCAATACCCACGCTGGAAAAACATAGATATGTGCATCGCGATGACTTCCTAACATCCGTACTCGTGGATGTGCGTTGATTAGACCGTGTCGTATCGGAAAGCTTTTCTTTTCTTCTGTAATGTCCTTGAGAGTATCGGTTGGTGTTGAGTAGACGAGTTTCGAAACGTGATCAAGTATTGAGAGTTTCGAGGATGGGACTGTACCTTTCTCCAACGGTGTTGTGGCAATAAAATCAGTTTCTTCTCCTTTGATCACCGTTTCGCCTTTCGTCTCATAATATACTGATAGACCACCTCTTCGACCACCCTTTTCACCTCCAACCGCCATCTTTGGTCCTTGGTAGACATCACTACCTCCAGTGGCGCCGCCCAGTCCTCCTTCCTTGATCATCCATGCTTCAAGCAGGGTTTCTCCACCTACTTCACATACAAGGTCACAAGGTAGCACGATGAAATCTCCTTGGATTGCCTTTCGTACTTCTTGTAGTCGGAAGATAGCCGCTGTTCCTGTATTTTGATCCAGGTCTTTCGGTACCAGTAAATCGGGTTTGGGTAGTGGCAATGAGGTGAGATAAGGATTCGTGTCAAGTGCTATTTGGATCGCCTTTGAAGATGACGGTGGTGCTATGAGTGTTATATCTATTGCATGTCAGTGGGAAAAGTCCATGTGTTCAGATGAGCTTGACGCAATATCACGAACCTGTAATTCCCATGCGATAGCAGAAATCTATAGGATACCATACCATGGGTCGATTTGCAATCGGTATTAGTGCTTTCGGATTCTCATCTGGATTTGCTGTAAAGGTAGGGAATGACGACCCAGGCCCGCAGAGAATGATGGCTTGGAAACCAGGCGCTGGCACCGCCAGTGCGTGAGGCATATTTTGTGAGGTTGTTGATAATTTTATGGCAAGATTACACTGGGTATTTCAACCTACAACTAGTCTCTTCTTTGTGAGCGAGCGTCGATTGACTGAGCTGAAGTGTGAGACTCGGTCGTATTGATCCAAATATGCCAAAATACGTGGTTTGTCGTCAATGTTTGTGAAAGTGACTCTTCGAAAATCCGTGAGATGAAGCACGTGATATCCAAAGTTATGCTTGGCAAAATCTGCACGTCAACAAGCCTCGAAGCCTCGGACATTCCCAGCCATCATTGTTTACATGCTGACTTCATGCGCCGCTCCATATTTTGAGCTACCAATGCAAACGTCTGCAAACTGGCACAATTGAAATGAGAAACTGTATGATTGAGCATTAGCAACATGGCATATGAGCGCAGACAACCGACGCGAAGTTCGAATCGAGGTACTTTCAGTTACTGGCTGCCCCTGGCATTCACTGTCACTGCGGCTACAATTGGAATTGCCGCGTGGGTCTGGAGTGAAAGGAGTGAAGACGATGATGACAAACCTACACAACCTCCGCGACCAGGTGGAAACGACCATGTATACCCTAATTATGGACGAAACGCAGATGGTAGCATAAGGACTGGTCCGCCATCCTATGCAGATGTTAGACCTGGAGAAGTAGCATATGGTACAGCCACGAATAGACAACAAGAAGAGTCGCAGAGTTATATGGCACGTATGTCAGGGGCTTTGCGACGGACCCCAAGTCCACAACAGGTATTTGATGGCGCGACCAGGAGTGTAGTTGCAGGGGTTACAGCGGCAGGCGCTGCTGTGGGAAGTGCTTTAAGCTCGATAAGAGAGGAGGATAAAAACGCGTATAAGGACCATAAGACATGGCAGGAGGAGCAAGAGATCAAGGCTGCTACTACGGCTATGGCAAAAGATAAAGAGATTGAGTTGAAAACGAGTGATGAGCCAGGTGTATCCACGTCCAGAGTCGCGCAGCCACATACGAAGAGGAAGACTGTTGCCATCGTGGTATCCGCGGACTCGAGCCATGATTTCGAGGAAGACGATGGAGGATTTCACGAGCATGCCGTATGTATTGATAGAACAGTGTCTCAGTCGAGTGCTAATGCGACACAGTCCATTCTATCACATCTCCCACGCAACACAGATTTTGCAAAGATTAGACTATTCATCCTCATATACGCACCTGGTCTCAAAGAGCACCCATTAGATGCTGCTGCTGCACGACCACAATCACTCAGCTCATCCTTTTCCAACATTCAGACTCCAGGCGAGGAGCAAGATAAGACTCTGTAAGTCGATCAGGACCAAGAACGTTGGCCTCAAAACTGACATTGACAGTGGTTCTTCATCACCATCTCCCCAATTCAACGCGGTGTACTCACAAGCTCTCGCACTAGTAGAGAAGGAGACCATGGTTTTACCATTTACCACTTCTTCTGGGCATGTACACATCTTACGACACCTCGGCCCTGACATTGTCTATCTCCAAGAAGCGCTCGCGGGAGACAATGGTGATGTCATTACTCATCTACAATCCTGGCTGCGACAGGATGTTGTCTTGGTTGTGGGTGCAGAAGGTGGTCATGGTGGACTGGCTGATAGTGAGTCAGAAGCTGAACAGCCTGACAAGAAAGAGCTGTGGTGGGAGAAGGAGGAGCGCGTAGGAAGAGGCAGAGGAGTCGTGGTTGTGGAGGGGATGAGAGTTGGTGATGATTGGGCACGTCGTGTAGAGCGGAAGGAATGATTTATGTGATTTTGGATATACCTTTGGCGGTTGCAATGTCATGTCTATGTGCGGGTTATGCATGAATGATGGACTTGGTGGACGTTGTAAATACTTTTATCTCAGTGTAGCTTGACTTGTCCTACACAATCAATTAAGCTTAAACAATGTTATCATGACCGACCATAATTCTTTGTAACCATTACCAGGAGTGAATCTTATTGTGTATTGCTTGATCTCACTTAGATTCAGAAGAATTGGTGTACACCTTCCCTTCTTGTTTCTCTACATCACAGTCCATTTCGAAGCTCGCTTCCCAAATCCACACCCCGCCAATCTGCAACCCCACTACAGACCCTTCTTCTTGACATCAATCGCCAACCACGCATACAGTGCAACATCATACACAACGCACAATGTCACACGCAAGAATAGAAGAAGTATCAGACAGCGACCCGGAAGAGGGCGATATCTCCGACGTCAGCGACGACTTCGACGAGCGCGAAATCCTCAAACAAGTCTCAAAAGGCCCAAAACCCTCACACGTCGCTCCTCCCTCCCTCTCCGCAGGCGCACCAAACGCAACCCGTAGAGTAGACACCGTTACAAGTGCTGATGGACAGCAATATGTTACTGCGCAAGACAATTCGAAGTTCAATGACTATCAATGCTTATACCCGATATACTTTGATGCGAACAGATCGCGGCACGAGGGCAGGAGGGTAGGAAAGGGTCTGGCGGTCGAGAACCCGATGGCGAGAGAAATTGTCACTGCTTGTGCGAACCTGGGACTGGAAACGCTCTTTGAGCCGACGAAAATTCATCCCAAGGATTGGTCGAATCCTGGACGGGTTAAGATCAAGCTGAAGGGAGGAAGGAACCCTAGTATCAAGAATAGTGCGTATCTACGTTTATGAAATGATGCATGAAGAGGGTTTGCTGATTCAGGGCACAGAACATCATCTGTACATTCAAATATCGCAACATCTCCAGCGCAATCCTTCCACAGTAGATACAGCGACCAAGGTCCGCGTCCCAGGAATGCCTATCCCCGAATCCTCCAAACCATACCCAGAACCAGATGTTCCTAAAGGATGGAAGATGAACAAGTTACTACCATATTACAGTCCGGGACTTTCAGGGGGTGGTGTAAGCGATAATTTCCTGAAAGATATGATGGCAGAGATGCAGGGTCAAGGAGGTCCAGCTGGTTTGCCGGGTGCACCAGGAGGTGGGATGCCGGATATGAGTGGTCTGCAGAATATGATGAGGTATGCTCGTTTTTTATGTCAGATTGGAGGGTTGAGGAAGCTAATTCTGCATAGTATGTTTGGAGGTGGTGGTGGAGCAGGCGCTGCAGGATCGAGTGCGCAAGGTAATGCAGGTACAAAGAAGGATAAAAAGCCAAAGCAGAAGATCATCAGGGGTTAAGAGCAGCTTAATTTACCAGCGAAGTTACGAGAAGATTGCTTGCTGCTTGATTCTACGTTGTCAAGCACTTCTTTGGGTTACGACTACAGGGCGCAACTCTTTCAATCTGCGTGAAAGAACGTCACCCTTGATCGCCGATCAAGTCAGTCCTGGTGACTGTCCAACCGAAAGTCAGCCCATCATCAACAACTTTCAGAGACAAGTCAATGCAATCGTTAGTTGATACTCAAGCTCCGGACTCAAAGTTGAAAATCTGTGGCGTCGTTTTCTGTCATATTTTCGTTCTGACTTACTCATATTCATGCACATCAGCATATGCAGGTCAGACTACAAGCGCAGCCACATGTTTAGACTTCCTCATATATACTCTATCATATCTCACCACTCCCCATGATTTTCCACGCTGGGAGTCTAGAGGTCGATCGCCAGCTGGGGTGGTCTGAATCGTGTTGATCTGGATTCTTATGAGGTCGCTACATTCTTCTTCTTTCGTCTTGTGGTCTGATACTTTTGTCATTATTTAGCATCCAAGCCTCCTTCTTTGGGATAGTCTTTTTCCAGGAGGCATGCCGGTAGTTCGGCAAGGGCGATGCTGTACGGACTTGCAAGCATGGTCGCTTGTATCCTTTCTTTCACTTATCGTCGTGCATATTCTTGTATCTTGCTGAAGATCCATGGTGAAGAGTATGCTATCGCGCTGAGTTCTGTCTATCAACGACAAAATGCGACACATATCTTATCCTTAGTTGAAAGAAACGTTTATCCCTCTTCGTTCAGGTGGAAGACATGTAACACAAAATCTGCCACTAAGTGCTCGCAATTCCACGCAGACGATAGACTGTCTATAGTCATCATGGCAAGAGAACAAGTGAGCGAGAATGTATGGGAAAACTCACTACTGCAAGGTACAAACATGCAAGCACGGCTGATTTTCTCATGGATGTCGACTTTGGATATCACATTGTGCTTTTGCCAACTTTTGTTACCTGTAATGTGTGAAGTTACATAGTGTACAAGAAGCAATGTGCATTGAGATGCTACACAAGATATGATATACCTGCTGCATGCTTTCCCACCTTTCCCACCTCTTTTGTCCATCGATTTAGTTATTGAAAAGACCATGCACCGCGATGACTCGACTCGAATCCTTCCTCCTCCCAGGCTCAAGGGTTCCTACTTGTCATTTGCGGAGAATCAAAATCCTTGCTTATTCTGTCGTCATGGTTATGATCCTGGCGATGATCACTTCGATGTCCGCTTAAGTCTTCGCTTTGTTCACAAGTCGTGCGATCCTCTCGCTCTTCGCACCTTAATCTCCCCTCTTCAGCGATCTCCTTTCCTATCCCATCTCATGACCCCGAACCGTGCGAAGGAGACTCGACTCACTCACAAAACATTGCCATCACGACCACATCTTGCATTGAGCGAGATGCTACCCAAACCGTCCAAGCCAGATCTCTTGCACCCTCATCCTCATCCCAATATTACCATCGAATATTTCTATCACATTTTCAACTCAGACATACATATTAACGTCCACCATGTCTATACTTGCTTTTTCTCACAGTATGCTCAAACAGGAATGGTGAAATGTCTCTGATTAATGCCCTTCTTAGCGTCTGATCCTCTCTCTCTCTCTGTGTGTTGAGGGTACGCTGGCTGTGTAAATTTCCCAGGTGGCGAGTATTGGTTTTCCAAGTGGAGACTCATCATGGATACGTAGGTAAATGCAGCTGTTCAGGGGACTTGTGTAGTACAGTACAGTAGCTTGGAGGAGATTATCGTTGAGAGTCTGGGCGGTGATGAACTGGAGGGGCTCTCTTGTAGAGAGTTGGCGAGAAGGAGCTTGCTTTTGTTAGTTGAGGGACATAGGTGGTCGTGGTGATACCGTAGGATCTGTCCCTCTCAAGAGGTCCCAGATGTTGACAAGAATCGTAGAAGGAGAAAGTTTCCATGTTAGAGATACCCGAGAAAGAATGATTGCAACTTGTTGCTGGGCATGATAGGACGTCATAATATTTCACACTTGTCTGTCAGTCAGCCATGCATACAAGCGGGACTACGCAGTATCACCCTGTATATCACGATGAAAAATCGTGGGAACATGTAAAGTCAAGTACTTGTACGATACTACATGAATCGAAAGGATTAGAGCAGAAAGTCTGCAGTTGTGTGTTTATTGTCTGGTTGCTGTTTTCTGTATACGGTACCGGAAACTGAAAGGCATGATTTGGTCTTTTCTGACTACTGCAGCTCTTTCAGAGTAGCTACACCACAATCGCTTCATCTGTTCACCGTTCGTTAATCGAGGTATATCAGCATATCTACCGATACCATGCCATCAAGAAGTAGTACTACAGCCGTAACTTGACCAATTACTCCCTCTCGAGTTCATCGTACTACAACGTAAGCATGATCACGGCTCGAATCATCATCACATCGCAAGAGCAAAAGATAGCACCATTCTTTCCCACAGAACGAACGAAATCTAAGATAGAGGAGACACCTACCTATCTAGCTCACGGTACTGTACATGCATGGGATTTATTCAATCAATCAATCAGTCACACTTACAAATCAATATTGCTACTACTGAGAGTTTACCTGCAACAGACGTTCAGGCAGCTATTCAAGAGCAGGTGCGAGTGATAGAGATTTCTACACAAAGGAGAGCACTTTATATAGAACATATTGTGTAATGTGTAGCATAATATATTGCGTGACTAATGTTACTACGTATATGTATCACGTATACTCTAGACTCAAGACTCAAGACTCAAGAAATGATGGCATGTGTATACATGTACGTGTAGAAATATGTATATATATTTTCTCTCATTAACGCTATCGCTAATACCCAAAAAGATTGTCTCCAGACATACGCTTCGCTTGCTAAACGACTGAAACATTCTGAACATCTCCTTGCAAGTATTTACATATCTGAAGAACGCTAATTACCCGAAAAATAAGATGCTTCAACTCTCATGTGCACACGTCGCATGTTCTCTACTCATCCATAGATACCTCTACATATCCATGGTATCGCTATAAAATCTCGACGTTTCAAGCTCAATCCACGACCATGTCTTCGACCTGTTCTCCTTCTGCCAACGCATCATCTGCATCTCCAGCATGGATGGACTCAGCAATATGGTCCTCCAACGGAGCAATCTTGCTCTCCGTCTTTCCAGCCTCAGACTCACCTGCCACAGACGACGAGACCTCTGTCACATCATTCATTCCCTCTTTCTCAGGAGCAAAAAGTTCCTCCACCATCTCTGGCGCATGAGTAGCCTCTTCTCTCTCAACCTCCTTCGTCATCGTGACAACCACAGTCTCAGGTTCAGCTGTACTGACACTGAAACTGACCTCCGTTGCAGTAGTAGTGACAGTGACG
>Ga0247809_1001569_pt1 | contig 10237 bp, 9 predicted proteins | sample UWRJL104311B1_FD_180951 | JGI IMG/M metagenome (GOLD analysis project Ga0247809, IMG submission 180951) | Plant litter microbial communities from Arlington Agricultural Research Station in Wisconsin, United States - UWRJ-L104-311B-1 | ecosystem: Environmental > Terrestrial > Plant litter >...
GTACGAGCTTTCAGGAACATTGCGAGTGATTCGTTTGTAGACATGTTGACATACACCTGACAAGCGGTGTCTTACATGACAAGAACCATGTTGTCGAGACTTATGTAACATTGGGCGACGGAGTTCTCTTTGCCTATCTCGAACACTTCGCATTCTTCTTCTTCCCATGTGCAGATTTGATGACCGACATCGAGAGGCTGCTCGCGTGAGGTCAGAGCTTCTTGGAGTAACTGGAGGTGAGCTATGTCGTGGAGTGGCAGGTATGTGCGGGCTAAAGTCTGCTTGCTTCGACCATTTTCGTGGACTGATTGGTAGATTCAGGCTTGCCGAAACTAGATTGAGTCCAGGCCAACCAGTGCGAAGTGAAATTTGTGTTCTTGGGAGTGTTCTGAGTTGTGTGGATAGTGTAGGTTCTTGTCCGGAGTAAGGAGCCTTGGAATTTCGTGGTGATACTGACCGTGTTTGTGCCTGTGGTGTGCTTAAAGTAGCACTATCGACTTTAGCTTCATGTATACCGATCAACGATGAAAATTGCTCGCCGAGGCTTCGTAATGTCGTGGCAAACAAATTATCGCAGAGGTCTTGATTGCCACTGGTATTCTTAGGGTATGTTTCTGTAAGTTCGGATTTAGTTTGAGGCGGCGACATTATAGGACCTAGGTGAAGAAAGTTTTGAGCAAGCCGTGAGATGACAAGTTCGGACAGCATTGGTAGACAGACTTCCTGTGGTGGTGTGAGGGACAGGACCGAATCTATCAGCAGTATCTGTTGCAGTTGGTAGGTACCATGGGACTTTTCCAAGACGGGTGATGTAGAGGAAGTGCGATGCATCCAGATCTTCCAGATTCTTCAAATAGAGTAGTACGACCGAGGGTCTGTGACCTTGACAGCGCAATGTATGGCACTTGCTCGATACTCGTATAGTGCTTGTCAACACTCTTGAGAGACTGAATAGTGACTGCCCAAGTGTTGGGCGGTATGCCATATATTTCAGTAACTTTTACTGGATTTCTGGCAGCAGTTGCCGGACCCCTTGATGATATTAGCGACGTCCGTACCCATCGGGAAGTAGCATCTCCAACCTAACGAAGTTGAAGAGGAGTTGTGACTAGATCCATTGACGAAAATGTTTTGAAGTACTGGAGGATAGAAGAGTTTCTGCCAACAATATTCTGACATAGAGGGTCCCTTCCCCTGAACCACTACCTTCCTTTGTTGCCGTGACTACATTTGGAAGGAAGAAAATGCCTGCTTCGAATCTTTTATTCCCAAGCGATTGAATTTGCTCTTCTTTCATCATAATCCACCAAACATCCATACGTTTAACCCAAACCTCTAATATTGATTGTGCTATCAATTGTCACATATTTCTGCTAATCCAATTACGATAGCCTTTCAACAAAGGACTCGGAGAGAATAACCCTCCAGCATGTACACACGTCCATCCTACGCTCTTGGAATCGTCTACGATGCTGTCTTCTGCCGATGTGTTAGCCCGGTCGAGCACGAGATTATGAAATGTATGAACAATTCCTGATTTACCACCGACCGCCAGGCATACTAAACCATCGCCAGGTACCAAAAGAAAGGCCAACGAGAAGAATTGTTGCTGCTTTGGCCCGGGTGAACATGAGAGGACGAAATGTATGACGATGTACCTTCAATATTTCATGAGAGACATGCTAATCTAGCCATGACAGGTACAAAGGGCAAGGCTTCGAAAAGGTCGATTTTCGACAGAGCGATGAGGATTTGTTTTGGAAAGGAAGCTCTCGAATACGATCATGATTACCGGCCACCGAATGGTGCAAAGTGGGTCGAGCGAAGCAAGATACTTCAGATGTTCTACATTAAAGGCCTTCCGGAGTGCCCTCTCACCACAATCGATGCTTTCGTTAAGGTAAGTAACACATCAAAGAGAAAAGAAGACAAAACAGCAAAGTGAAATATACTGATGAGAAAGTAGGACTGGGACTTCAAATTTTGGGAAATTCTTCACCAACCGGCTTGGATCATCAGACGGTACATTAAACAAGAGGCGAAAGCTGTTTGGGCGAACACTGATGGGCCTGGTACCTTTCACCCTAGTGCCGCAGTTGGCTGGAACCTCATCATGGATACTTTGATGGACGAAGAAATCCATAATCGAGTCGTGGGACGATACATCAAGAGAGACCATCGAAAGCAGTTTTTATCATACAAACACACATCACCACGACCACCTGCACCGTATTTCGTGATCGAAAACGATAAAGTTGTTACAACCCGACCTAAGTTGTTTTGCAGAGAGAGACCATCAAAGAATGCTCAGCCTGGAGTATTGTCTGCAAGCGAGGTCGATGAGATGCATGAGAAGTCGCTGATTGAGCGTGTCGACAGCCTTGCTGGGAAGCGTTATACGATGCGAGACAGGACCGGGAGGCGTATACTGCTTTGCGATCCAAGTTCGAACTTCATGAAAGAGCTAGAAGCATCATATAGGCAGGCAAATGCCATGAAGGGCAATGCTGGGACTCCCCAATCAAGTTGTGCTTGAGCACAGTTGTGTATGAAGCATTTTTCTTTGTATCATGGAAACATCAGCAAGAATTTGACGCTGATCGAGTGGGATTGTTGAGGCGTGGGACTTTTACTTACCAAGCGTGTGCGAGTGTGGTCCTTAGCAGTACTTAGCGTTGTTGCAGTGAACTCATTACAAATATACAATAAATCGTGCGAAGCTACCAGCATTATTGATATTCTTCTCTTCAATGAGTCTATGGTATCTTCTCTATTTTTTAATTTGTGAAACTCTTCGTTCCTACATTAGTCATGATATTTGCCTCGGCATGTCAAGCTGGACGCCACCTCCGTGCAGCCCTATCATTGAACTAACCTTTCAATGCTCAAGCGCTTGTCTTCGGTGCCCAATTTGCTAACCAAGTCCTCGCACCATCCAGCCTTCCACTCTCAGCCTCAAGCGCCGCTACACAGAATTCGAGGGCATAGTCCCCTTCAGCAGCCATCATCTCAGCAATCTTCCTCCTCTTCTGGATCACTTCCTCGGTACACAGCCACATAACTTCATTCTTGACCAACGCAGTGTCAACGAGAGGTTTCGAAACGACCATTGCTTCCTGTGCAGTCATAGGAATAGGCTTCGCATCTGCGAGGTTTGCTTTGCCTATCTTGCAATAAATATTTTCGCAGTGTTTCTTACCACACCCTGCAATGAGTTGCCGGATGTAGACTCTTTCGATGCGTCGCTTGAGACGTGAGAGGTCTGGATCGTGAACGTTAGCGTAGAGTGGCCCGTAGCAGATCGAACAAACACCTAGTTCATTGCCAGATCCTTGTCCCATCCTTCGACCAGCTCCGATCTCGCCGTTCTTGCCAACACCTTCGAGTGTGCGTGCGCAAAGGACGTTTCGGCAGATCGCTGGTGCTGATTTGGACGTCTTTTCGAGGTCGTGATGCTTCAAGTGCGTCGACATGTCTCGTAGTCTGACTATCGAGTTGCAGAGGTGACAATTTGTGGTTCGACCACCATCTGCGAGCTCGTGTGCAGTGAGACCAGAGATCAATTGTTCTGCCGAAGGATTGAGCGGGTCACCTTCCTGTGCGACCTCAAGATGACAGAATTGGCACAGGATTAACTTCTCCGGACATGTTGATACCCGATGCGAAGCGAGATCGATCATATTAGTAGCGTCGTATGGACATCGACCACAAGATCTTGGAGCGTGGTAGACCTCATCGTGTCGTGCTCTACTTTCGGGAGAGTCGCCATTGAAGGAGTCGAGGGGACAATGCCAGTGTGCTGCGAATTCTGGCGATCGTTTCTGAAAGACTTTCTTGCATTGCGGACATGAAACGTTGTTGCGCAAGCAGAAATTTTCGTGCAGCATCATGGTCCGCTTTGGTATCCATTGCTGGCAGTTTTTGCACTGTTCTTCTTCTGAAGAGTGCATATCTATATCATCTTCTCCTGAATCGATCCCTGAAGATGTGGCTGCCCCTGCCTGGGGCAGTGAACTGACCCTGATGTCATACACTGTTGTTGAAGTCGATTCAGACTTGGAGACCCCATAAATTGTAACAAAAAATGCTTCGGCACCTTCGAGCTCGACGTTCGATGGTTGAATGATCAACTTCTTATTGTCTTTGTTGTCGAAAATACCAAAGGTATGCTCATCCTCCCGAGGTCGTACTCGTTGTCTTTTCGAATACGGACTCACAAACATCTCTAGTTCTGCCCCTCTGTCGGTGTTAAGGTCCATCTGCAGTGCTTGCGTGCGGTCCCATGACGAAATCGTATAGTCCACGTATTCACCTGTACGCACCTGACCACTGAACGTGTTCCAAATATCAAGCTCGTGACCCACCGTGCTTCCCTCAGCAGTTCCTGGCGCTTGCTGCTCTTTTGCCATGATCTTCTTGAGTGTTTCTCTAGCTTGCTCCTCATTTAAAGCCTCAATATCTACCTCCAAATCTGTGTCCACCACGCAAATACCATCTCCTTCTGGTACAAACTTGTCAATTAGAAACCGAAATTGCTCTGCTCTACCCCCATCTACCGTCAGAATCTCTCCTTTCGTGAGCGTAGTGTAGTTGTCACGCATGTGTCGTTCCAATAATGACTTCCAATCAGCCGGGTTATATCCTGCTTCTAAAGGGCGCAACCGGACATATGTACCCTTCGAAAGCTGCTTCGCATGGACTGTAATCTTTGGAGGTATTTCCACTTCGGTGTCCTCCTCGACGACACCGGTCAGGTCGATAGGCGCATCCACATCTATGACACCATCGCCCTCGACACTCTTCAGTCCTCTCGATTTCTTCGTCCGTGGCTTGGGTGCGTCCAACCCTAACGCTTCCAGCAAGAAAGGACTCAACCCGATTTCTCCTTCTTGAGCAGAAAACTCTCGGATGCCAGCGTGCACCACATTCCCATTACTGCTATTGACCAGCCGGAATGTGAGAGGGTGTGGCAATTGCTGCTTAGTATCCTGCCACCGTGACTGTTCTGCGCGTGCTGCAGCTAGCGAATATGGATTGAAGGAGTCGAAGTTGTAATCGCGCTGTCTCTCTACAGGCACTCGAACCGTAGCAGCGGAAAGTAGTTGTTCGAGGGCGGAAGGTGGTAGAATGATCTTGTCTCCAGGCAATTTCTGTAAAGGGTGTGCTACATTGTATAGCCCAGTCCAGCTTAACTCAACCTCTTCCGTATCCATTATGTCAAATTTTGGTGTGCGATTCTGTTTCAGCACGTTGAGAAGATCTCGAGGGAGGCAATTGGGTGGTGGATTGCCGGACCGCGATGCGTCTTCAAAGAAATGCAGATCTAGATGTATTGCAAGAACAAATGAAATCTAAGAAAGCGGAGGGGAGACGCTAAAGTACAGAATGTAGACTGAAAGGAAAAGAGTGAAAGATCAAACCACATGTTGAGTATCATGTATTCACTTATTCGTGACATAGATATTGTCGCGTTTAGTCATGTTGTTCGAGAACACTCTATGTCATAGAATGTTCTTGGCGCGTATACCCACAGTTCATGACATAAGCAATTTGACTACAATTGTCGAGCTGCCTCGAGCTCATTCCCTCTTCCATTGGTCGCATATTGGTCGTTCATATATCTTCGATACTCATGCCGTGTTGAAAAGAACGAAACGCAATGCGCGGGATTGATTGTCACATGGATTCAAATAGTCCTGTGCTCACTTCCACTCTCGAGCTTGAGAATGTTCTGTCCAACTCATTGGTAATACATCAACTCGTTCCATACATACCTATCACTTCTCTACTGTCACTTGGAGGAACCTCACAGTCCATTCGCTCCATAATTTATACTACCCCAGGAGTGTTTCGATATTTGAATTTGTCAAATATCAGCTCCGCACAATTCGAGCTCGCTGGAATTGACCATGGAGGTCAAGTTTGGCGAAACGCACAGCTAGATGAAAACGTGACTGAAGATGAGTGAGTCGTGGCTTATCAGTCGCTGTCAAGTCAAACACTAAAACACATACAAGCTTCTATGGAGGTCCATTAAGAGGTATCTTTGGCAAACTCCGGAAGCAAAATATTCTGGGGAACGTACAAACAATGATATTGGACGGCCTATCTGTTCCTTCTGATCTGGTCAGCGAGATCATATTACAAGATTCCTACAACGTGAAAGTCTTGTCAATCAGAGATGTAAAGCACCTCAATGAAGGGAAACTGCAACAAGCTTTGAAATATGCAGTACGAGCGTCCCGTCCAGAGGGCACTCCAAAACTTCAAGCTCTCTATTTATTTGGACCACGCGATCCCAAGCCATCCACTCTGAAGCTGAGACTGCGAGACGAGTATGAAGTTGATTCAAGCAGTTCTGGAATCATTGGCTCGATCGTGCACGCCCAGGGCGCGCAAATAGGGGCGATGATCAACATCAAGCTCGAGTCGACTACACATAGTGCCTCATTGGCGAGGGTCGATAAATGGTATCGTGGAACTGGTAAAGTGCTCACAAAATCCATACCAGCGGGATGGGAGGCTACTTTGATGGACTGTGAAGGTATCATTTGTTTTGACGCAGTCCTCTGTCGAGGCCCGCGTCATTCACATGCAACCGTGGCACCTGGTGTCACTCAGGTCCGACATGCCGAGTCATTGCCACCACGAGCGGCTAACATCTCAGTGCGCGGCTGTCACAGCTGCGGTACAAGTCCGGAAGGATTTGCAATCTTTGGAAAGTCATCAAGCTGGCATCTCCCCTTATTAGCCCCTGCACCTCTTCACGCGTCGACACAGAAAGCGAGCATCTCACCCTTCCTTGATCTCCCTAAGGGTTTCCTAGCACGATGTACAGACTGTATGCGTGCACGATTTTGCGAAAGCTGCTACAAGTGGTGGTGTGAGGACTGCTATACACTACCTGATGTAGCAGCAAATACTCGTACCTTACTGGCTACCTCTGATACCGAAACAGATGATGTAAAGGTACATATGGGACTCTGTGTTGATACTTGCTTGGCACCTTCGATGATGGCTGGAGCAGGAAGCAATGGACTTTGGGGATAAGAAAATCATAAACACTTACATTTTCCTGTTCAATGTCAGCGCTGACCTCTTGTGCAGCCAGGTGTCATCAGAAGCTGTTTCGAGTGCGGTATGAATGTAAGTTGTGTTTGCGCAAGCCCATGGAAGCCTTTCTAAAGTTGCACAATAGTGCGCTGCATGTATTCGTAAGACACAATTGTGGTGTAAGATCTGTGGCGGGGAGTACTGCACAATACACAACGAAGGGTCGACCCTAACTACGGCAGGTCGACACGCAATCTTTGCATGTAGATGTTGAGCTGACATGGAACTAGTGCGATTGTAGGAACAAGTGCATAATCGCACCCTTGAAACAAAGGCTGATTATCAACAGGGTGCATGATATCAGGTCGACGTACCAGGGAGTTATATTGAGTCGAAAGATTTTGGTAAGGTGCGCCGGAGCCTATCAGCAACACTTCGTCAGTTTGCTATTTTTGAAATCTAAGCCTATCTGCTCAAACGCGTGACCGTCATGACACATCGCGTTGCTGTGGACGAAGGCAAGGCGGAAATATCCTCGTCATTCTTCAAGTCTGACCTTGTGTTCAAATTACAATCGCCCCAACAAGCTCACTACAAAGCATTGTTTCTTGAAAGTGCCTAGCCATTCCTGGCTAGTTTTCTTCTCCTCAAGATAGATCAGGATTGATACAGTGACACTCTTGTCAAGCAAACTTACTACTAATTCTTGCCACTTTGACCACGAGCTTTGGCACAGCTTGACCAAAGATTTGCCAACGTCAGTTGCCGACTTGCGCAACAAGATTATCGCAGAAGGTTTCGCCAAGGCACAGCGTCCACAAGTCCACTTCGGCATTGATACGCAATTCAGCAACACCAAAGCTTCAGCCCTCACTAAGATTCTCTCCGACCACTTACGTACACCGTACACGTGTCTGAACAACAATTCTCCGATTTAAATTCAAGCATACATGTAGGGTTAAAAATAAGATATTGTTTCAGAAGTTCAACACCTATCACAAAGCTCCGACCAGCACCGATGGATTCCTCTCCGCGGTAAAGCCGAGCTATACAAGCCACTGTATTCAGTTGACGGCTGCCAGCTATGCTTCCGATGAAGGTTCTGGGACTAAACTGACTAAACTACATGTCATTCGGTGATGCCACTGCCTCGCTCAATATCATCATTGATGGCGTAGTGGTTGACGAATGCAGTCGCACTAGGAGGACCAAAGAGTTGGGGCCGGGAGATGTTTTTAGATATATAAGTCCTGTCACTGCAAGCCGGATTTCGTTTCCATTGCAGACATAACACTTACATTCTACTTCCCAAACGATCAATTCCAACATGCAATATCTTACAGGCCTATTGGCTCTTACAGCTGTATGTAACAATGTTCTTGCACATCCAGGCCATGACCAGAGCACCGAGATTGCCGAAAGAGCTGCTTTCACCAAGTTCAGCAAGAAGGATCTGAGCCATTGCACCGCCAAATTCAAGGCTCGTGGATTGGAGCAGAGATCTATTGCTCGTCGAGCAGCGAGTGCAAAGAAAGCTCGTGTGAAGCGCGGAATTGCGCCTGGTGAGGGCAGTTTCAATAATTCATGGAACGATTGCTCACACATATGTAGATGCGCATTATGTACGTGCTCGTGCTGATCCCGTCAACACTGATCATGAGTCGGCCGTGGATTACAACTCAGATACCTCTGACAGCACTCTGTTCGCTTCCAACAGCTCCTGTATCCTCTCCCCAGAGGTGACTCAAGGTCCTTACTATGTCGGGGGCGAATATGTTCGAGAAGATGTACGAGACTCGCAACAGGGTGTTGAGCTCATTCTCGACACCCAAGTTGTGGACGTCATTACTTGTGAGCCAGTTACCAATGCTGTTGTCGAGATTTGGCATTGCAATTCTACTGGTGTCTATTCTGGTGTTGTCGCAAGTGGTAACGGCGTTGGGTCTTCGGACCCCGGCAACCTGAACAACACTTTCTTGAGGGGTTTGCAGCCAACTGATGATGATGGAGTTGCGAAATTTACTTCCCTCTTCCCTGGTCATTGTAAGTGCACGAAACAATCGTTTGCATACATCTCACTGACATCTGTGCTTCAGATAGTGGCAGAGCGACTCACACTCATATCATGGTTCACTTCAACGGCACACAGTTCGACAACGGGACCTATTCAGGAGGATACGTATCGCACGTGGGTCAACTATTCTTCGATCAGTCTCTGATTTCAGCAGTAAGCAAGGTCTCGCCATACAGCTCCAATACTCAGTCTGTCACTCTCAACAGCGCAGACTCCATCTTGTCAGAAGAGACCGACAATGGCCACGATCCTTTCGTCGAGTATTCCCTGCTTTCCGCGTCCGGTGATGTGTCAGAGGGTATTTTTGGCTGGATTTCTTTTGGCATTGATTTGACACAACAGGAGACGGTAACAGGAGCGTCAACTCTCACTTCGAGTGGCGGAGTTGCTAATGCGAACTCTGGAATGGGAGGTGGAGGTGGAGGTCCTGGAGGCAGTGGACCAGGCAGCAACGGCACATCTGGAGGTGGAAACAGTGGTCGGCCATCTGGTATAGGATCTATGCCTCCAAATGCTACTGGAGGTCCAGAATCTGTTGGCGGAAATGGAACACTGCCTAACAACAATGGCACTGTTGTTGGTGGCGGGAACTCAACTAGTGATACTGTGAGCAGCAGTACTTTTGCTGCTGGAGCAAGCGGACCTGGTGTTGTCTCTACTGGATTGCTCGTTGTTTTGGCGGCATTTGGTATGTTGTAGAAGGGATGCCTGTGAAAGCAGAGACCGAGGAGAATAGTCTTATTGTGCACATAGAGATTCGTGATTTCATCTTCTGCATCTCGTACATGGTACTAGTCGCATTTGAGGTGTTGCGAATGCTGGTGGTCTTGGTGTCATGTTGTATGAGGAAATTGGTAGATATCTACAAGACAGACAAATAAATCGGCTTTCTTCATACAATACTGTACAAACTTGAGTAGTCTTTCTATGCAACATAGATGCTGGGTTTCAGTGAACCCGTCTCGTGTTCATCTGGTAATACCTCAATGAGCGATCCCACCAAGGTATGAGACTAGACACTAATAAGTCCTTATCAAAAGTACCGGATCTTCTCAAATTATGACGTGAACAGTCCATAGGCGAGCTCAGTGCCAATGCAGAATTCAAGAA
>Ga0247809_1001570_pt1 | contig 10228 bp, 5 predicted proteins | sample UWRJL104311B1_FD_180951 | JGI IMG/M metagenome (GOLD analysis project Ga0247809, IMG submission 180951) | Plant litter microbial communities from Arlington Agricultural Research Station in Wisconsin, United States - UWRJ-L104-311B-1 | ecosystem: Environmental > Terrestrial > Plant litter >...
AACTGATTTTAAGCTGTTTGCTATCGGAATACCATTGGCATCAAAAGCCATTGATGGATTTCCGTTTTCATCTAAAATATAAGGATAACCATTTACTGTTCCTCCATATTTATAAGCATATAAACTATTGTAAACTTCGTTCTCTAAAAAGTAATCCAGAGGTGAACTGGCGTACACCGAAGCAATCGACTGTGCTCTTGTAACTTTTTCGACAGTGGTTCTGTTAAAACCTAAAATTAGATTAGAACCAATACGTAAATTACCATTATTGTACCAGTCAGAACCAATACTAAACTCTATTCCTTTGTTCATTAATGCACCTGCATTTATTCTTCTTGACAATGCCCCAACAGTAGGATCTAAATCGGTTGTTGCTAATAAATCACTGCTGTATTTGCGATACATATCTATGCTTCCGTTTAATTTACCTCTAAACAAACTATAATCGATACCAAAGTTTGTGCTTTGTGTTTTTTCCCATCTCAACATTGGATTGGGCTGCCCCGTGATATTCGTGTATTGCAACGATTGATATAAGTTATCATTTCTTCTTGTTGCGGTTACATATGGAGTTGTAGACTGATCTATATTTCCGTTAACACCATACGTTAATCTAAGTTTAAGCGCAGTAACCCATTTTATTTCTTTCATGAATTCTTCGTTGCTGGCATTCCATCCTAAACCTGCAGACCATAATGGGCGATTTTTATACTTAGGATCAACTCCAAACAAATCTGCCCTGTCGACTCTATAACTTCCTGTTACGTTATATTTTGATAAAAAAGTATAACCTACAGAACTAAATACAGAAAAATAACGGTGTAAAATTTCTTTTTGCGTTCTTGATACAGTTGCCAGAGTTCTGTTATTTCCGAATATATAACTTGGAGTTCCTGTCTGACTAAGTGCAAGACTGTTCATTACGGCAGAACTCAATGTTACGGGATCATAACCGTATCTTAACTGTTCGATTGATCTTGGAACAAAAGTTTCACGCATTTCAAAACCAGCCAAAGCGTTTATAGAATGTTTACCATCGCTAAAATCCTCAGTATAATCTAATTGATTTCTAAAAGAATAATTACTAGCCTTACTGCTCGATTGCTCATATCGGCCTCCTGTAGATAAACCTTCGACATAAGTATAAGCACTCGTTGCCGGATTATATGCCGTTAAAGCATTAATGGCATAACGCATTTTATAGGAGTTAACGTCGTAATACTGTTCGTTATCGTTTCTTGTCGTTTCGTATTGAAATTGTGTACTTGCACTTAAACCTCTCCATAATTTGGCACGCAGATTTGCAAAAGCTCTTAAGTTTAATGAATTTTGTTTTTCGATACCTTCCTGAAGCGCATTTAAAACATTAAAAGTCATTGGTTTAAAACCACTTAAACCTGCCATTTTTTCTGCCATAACAGGATTAATGACGCCGCTGGAAGTAAAGCCATCTTTCAGTGACGAAAAAGGTGATAGTACAAGATTTCCGTTATCATCTGTAATTCGTTCGTATCTTTTTTGAATATCATAACTATTGTAATCAGGATCTGTAACATCATCATTACTGTAGGTTGCATTTATTCCAAATGTTGCATTTAACCAGTTATTTACCTGAAAACTGCTTTTGGCATAAAGGTTAAAGGATCGGCTTTCATTATTTATCACACGCCCTTTTGCCTGATCATAATTAAACGATACATACGTATTTTGTCTGCTCGTACTTCCTGAAAACGCAATATTGTAACGCTGTCTGAATTCATTTTGCCATACATTATCGCGATAATCTCTGTAGTAATCATTTTTTCTCCATTGATCCAGCGTGCTGTTGTAGTCTGCGTTATTGATTTTTCCTTCTTCTAAATTTCTGTTCAGCTGATAAAGAGGACTGTAATACTTTGGGTTACTGCTTCCTATATCACCATAAGTATTAAACATCGTTTGTGTATCAGCTACTCTGGCTCTTTCTCTCTTATAAACCGCTTGTTCATAATCGATCAAATCGCTTGTAGAAGCATAATTCATACTCTTGAAACTTGGCTTTGTCGAAATAAAGAAATCCGAATTTATACTTACTTTTAATTTACCATTTCCTTTTTTAGTAGTCAAAACGATAATTCCGTTTGCTGCTCTTGAGCCATAAATAGAGGCCGCAGCAGCATCTTTAAGAACGTTTACACTCTCGATATCATAAGGATTAATATCTTCTAAAGTCAGTTCTGTTGGCAAACCATCAATTACCAAAAGCGGACTATATCCAACATCAACTGAAGAAAAAGTTCCCATACCACGTAAAATTGGTGTATCTGCAGAAGCTCCGGTAGGATTTTTTCGCAACATCAAACCTGCCACACGGCCTTCCAGCGCAGTAGATAAGTCGGCATTGATATTTTCATTTAATGTTTTTTCGTCAATTGTTGCAATTGCACCTGTTGAGTGACTTCTGGTTAGCGTTTGATAACCTGTAATTACAACTTCTTTCATTGCAGCTACTTTGTCTTCAACAATCAGTGTTAGTTCTTTTCTCCCGGTAATCCCAAAAGATTTCTTTTCAATCGTTAATCCTGAACATTCAAGAATGCCGTTTTCCGGAACATTATCAAAAGCAAAACTTCCGTCGAAATCAGTTATGCTCGTTCTGTTTGTTCCCGAAAGAGCAACGGTTACTCCGGGAAAAGGCTCATTTTTATTGTTTAATACTTTTCCGCGGATATCGATTAATCCGTTTCCCAAGTTCTCCGCCTTTTCTTTTACAGCCGTTACCACAATCGTTTGATTGGTAATCGTGTACTTTAAATTTTGAGAATTAAAGATCTGATTCAGCGTTTCTTTTACATTCGAATTCTTAACATTAATGGTTACAGGTTTCGAATCTTTTAGCAATTTCTGTGTGTAAAAAACTTCGTAATTGGCCTGTTTTGCCACTTCCTTCAATACTGTTTCAAGTGGTGCACCTTTAAAATTAATGCTGATGTTTTGTGCTTGTCCTTTATAACTGCACAACAGCATAAGTATCGTACTAAGGCCGCATAAATAGGTAGAAAAACTGCTACTCTTTTTTCTGGTTTTTTTGTAAGGTTTTTTTGGTTGTAAATTAAATTTCATACATTTACATTTGGTTATAGTTAAACAATAGGTGGACAACTTATATTGGCTATTAACTTTTAAAACAAACCGGAAGCATCGCAACTGCTTCTGGTTTTTTAGTTTATAGTCTCAATATATTCGGGTAAATTTAAACTCAGGGATATACTATAATTGTTTTTCCTTCAACCTTAAATTTTATATTACTAAGCTCAAGTACTTTTAATACCTCAGACAAATTTTTATTCATAAACGTTCCGCCGTTAAATCGTACATCCGAGACATCGCCTCGGTATTCTACTTTAATTCCGTACCAGCGTTCTAGTTGTCTCATAACGGTTTTTAAGTCGGCATTATCAAATTTAAAACGGCCATTTTTCCATGCAATCGCGGCTTCGGTATCGACTTGTTTTATTGTAATCTTGTTAAACTTCTCAGATACATTAGATTGTTGTCCCGGTTTTAAAATGGCTTTTTGATTTTTATAATTCACCGCAACGCTTCCTTCTAATAAAGTCGTTTTTACAACAGATTCATTATCATAAGCATGTACGTTAAAATGCGTTCCAAGGACTTCTATATCCTGATCACCGGATTTTACAATAAAAGGTTTATTTTTATTTTTGGCCACTTCAAAATAAGCCTCTCCGTCAAGTTCCACGATTCTTTGATCACCGTTAAACTGGGTTGGATATTTAATCGATGAAACCGCGTTTAGATACACTTTTGTTCCATCGGCCAGAACAATATTGTATTGTCCTCCGGTAGGTGTCGAAAGTGTGTTGAATAAATTAGCATCAGCTTTTGAAGCAACAGTATTTGGATTTATAATATAAGTAATAACACCATTAGCGCCCATTTTTATGGTAACCTCATCTTCTTCTCCTTCTTTGGCAATTGTATCTTTTGCCGAAATATCAGCCAGAACAATTTGCTTTCCGTTCGAAAGTGTCAGGATTCCTCTATTTCCTCCCGGAGCGATTTCTTGTGGTTTTTCAGCAACTTGCGGAATTTGTTCTTTTGTTTTTGTAAAATAAAATATTCCCGTGCCTAATAATACAGCGATCGAAGCGGCTACAGCAACACGCGGCCAAATACGAATTACTTTTGTTTCCTGTTTTAAAGGTAACTTTGCTTTTAGATATTCGTAACTATCTTCCAGCTCGTACTCGTTAAGTTGTAAATTGCTATTAGAAGCTTTATGCAAATACCACGCATCTACTTTATCCTTATCTTCATTCGATAAAGTGCCTTCCTGATATTTTTTTAGCAATGCTAAGATTTCATTTTCATTCATAAATACAATACGAAATTTTGTCCCGTTTTAAGTAAGACAGTTATAAATCACTTTTGTCATAGGCAAATGACGAAAAAAATTAAAAAAATATTACTATATCGTTATCAAAGCAAGAAGAGTATTACTTTTTCTTTACCAAATAAGATGATATGCCTAGATTTTGACACAGAAATTAACAAAAAGACAATACTATAGTCATATCACAAAAACACCCATGAAATTTTTGAGCTTTTCACGTAATATTTTAAGCGAATTATAGACTTGTTGCTTGGCAGTTTTATCGGTAATATTGAGTTGAAGTGCAATTTCATCGTACGAAAGCTCTTCTACTTTTCTCAGTAAAAAAACTTCGCGCATTTTTTCCGGAAGTAAAGCAATTTCTTTAGCAATAATGGCTTCTAATTCTTCTTCCCGAAGATTTGAATCTGCTAAAACATAATCATTTTCAATAAAGTTTGAAATGGAATCAGCGTAATTTGAAACCACTTTTTCGTGCGCGATGTGATTCAGGATTCTGTTTTTTGTTGCTTTATACAAGTAAGAGGAAAGAGATCCTGTAACAATCAATTCGTGGCGTTTGTTCCAGATCGATAAAAATACTTCCTGAACAACATCATTCGCTTCATCGCGGTTACCCAACATTTTATAGGCATGATTGACCAGAATTTTACAATACCGCTCAAAAATTTCTGTATACGCTAGTTGATCATCTTCCTTAAGAAGATCTAATAAATTATGATCAGCATATTCGCTATAAGCAGGCATTAATGGAAAGAGTTGAGAATCAAAAAAGCAATATTAAACATTTTTTGTGTTAAAAACTAAAAGATGATTCAGTTAGAAAAGATCTACAACTTTATAACCATTATTTTCTTATAAAGTATATTTCAGATCAAAAGAAAGGCTTCATGATCTGGAAAGATTTGAATGAGGTCAAGACGTTATCAATATCATTTAGCATTCACTTTTTTATTAGAGCCCGTAATCAATTATATTTGCCCATTCTTTCTTTATAAAATAAAGCAAGATCAACTTAAATAAAGCGTAAAGCAAAAAAGTGGAAAATCAACAAAACAGCTGGACTACTTGTCCGGAATGTCAGGGACGCGGCAAAAAAAGCCGAAGAATCAGCAAGAAAGCGCGACTGCTCTACCAGATTGCTCTCGATCAGTTTGAAAAAACAAACGAAGGAACGGCTCCGGTTTATCCTAAAGGTAATTTATATGTATGCCAAAACTGTAACGGCTCAGGTTTGATTGCATCAGCTACTGCTCCTGTTGCAGATACAGAAAATTATCCACATGTTGCTATTATTGGCGGTGGTATTGGCGGTGTGGCTTTGGCCATTGCTTGCTTACATCGCGGAATTCCTTTTACTCTTTATGAACGTGATCACAACTTCGAGGCACGATCTCAGGGTTACGGACTTACTTTGCAGCAAGCCAGTAAAGCCATAGAAGGATTGGGTATTTTCTCTCTGAAAGATGGTGTGGTTTCAACAAGACATTTGGTTCATACTACAGAAGGAAAAGTCATTGGAGAATGGGGAATTAGAAAATGGCTGCAATTCGATACTAAAACGGCGAATAAACGAACCAATGTGCATATTGCAAGACAATCTTTACGATTGGCATTATTAGAACAACTCGGAGGTCATGATTTTGTACAATGGGGACATCAATTGATTGATTTTAAAACAAATGAAAAAGAAGGTGTTGATTTAAAATTTCAGGTAAACGGTAAAATAAAAAACGTAAAAGCCGATCTTTTGGTTGGAGCCGATGGTATTCGAAGTTCGGTACGAAGATTACTGATTGGTGAAGATATTACTCCTTTGCGTTATCTGGATTGTATCGTGATATTGGGTATTTGCCCATTAAAAGCTCTTGACGGAATTGATAGTGATTTACTGGATTCAGCAACCGTATTTCAGACCGCTAACGGCAATGAGCGCATTTACATAATGCCTTATACGGCAGATTCTGTAATGTGGCAGCTTAGTTTTCCAATGCCGGAAGAAGAAGCCAAAACGCTTAGTGCTCAGGGAACTCGGGCGCTTAAGGAAGAAGCAAGCCGAAGAACGCAATGGCACGATCCTATCCCTCAGATTATAGCAACGACTCAGGAAGCGCAAATTTCCGGTTATCCTGTTTATGATCGGGAATTACTTAATTCTACATTATTATCGAAAGCCAAACAAGTAACTTTGATTGGAGATGCAGCTCACCCAATGAGCCCGTTTAAAGGGCAAGGTGCCAATCAGGCGCTGCTGGATGCACTTGCACTCGCTCGTGGCATTTCAAAAGGATGCAGACCAATGTCGCAATGGAGAAAAGGAGGCATAAGAGAAAGTGTTCTAAATGAATTCGAAGCTGAAATGTTAGAAAGAAGTGCCATCAAAGTAAAGGATTCTGCAGAAGCTGCACAGTTCCTGCATTCAGAAATTGTACTTCATGAAGGTGACGAGCCAAGAGGAAGGTGTATAAAGAAAAAAGAAGATGATTTAAAACAATAAAATCTTAATACAATTCACAAAAAAAGTGCGGTCGTCTTTTCAGGCAACCGCACTTTTTTAATTATTTAAACTTTCTGTTATTTATATTCTTCTTCTTTTTGAGCATACCAGTCTTTCATAACATAAAAAGCTTTCTTTTTTATTCCCTGATCAGAAATTAATCCTTTACGGTTAAAGAAATCCTGAATATTAGGCAACTGTCTTCTTGGTGATCTAAAATCGACTAAAATCCAAGGAGAAACTCCCGCCAAACCTTCTATACGATTGAACATTTGAGTGTTTTGTACATACAATTCTTCCTGATATTCTTCGTTCCAGCGCTCTTTTTTATCACCGTGCAAACCTTGTAAAGCTTCTCCACCAAACTCACTGATAATAACGGGTTTGTTATACGGAATTATCCATTGCATGTCTTTACAGGATTCATTGGTTCCTCTGTACCAACCCAAATATTGGTTGAAACTCACAATATCTACATATTCGTTCATATTATCATGAAGTGTATTCACATTGTTCGGACTTTTGGTTACTTCCATCGCCATGCTTATTAAACGCGAATTATCCTGAGTACGGGCATATTTAGCCAGTTTACTCAAAAAGATATCTCTATCGTCACCATGCGGTGTTTCATTTGCAATGGACCAAATTACAATACCACAACGGTTTTTATCTCTGTAAATCATGTCGTGAAGCTGACGTTCGGCATTGGCGTACGTATCCGGATTTGTCCACGAAATAGTCCAATACACCGGAACTTCAGACCAGATCATTAAGCCCATTTTTTCGGCTTGTTTTACCATGTTTTCGTTATGCGGATAATGCGCCAGACGTACATAATTACAACCTAATTCTTTTGCCCAGGTCAATAACGTAACCGCATCTTCTGTAGACCAGGCTCTTCCTGATCGAAATGGAGCTTCTTCATGAATACTAATGCCGCGTAAAAAAACTTTCTTTCCGTTTAACAAAATTTCTTTTCCTTTTGTTTCAATGGTTCTAAATCCTATTTGATCCGCAATACTTTCATCAGCTTTGTCAATGGTTACGTTGTATAATTTTGGTTTTTCCGGAGTCCATAAAACAGGATTGGTTTTAATCTCAAAATAAGCCATTCCTTTGGCATCTGTTGTGATGTTTTTCTTGATTTTAAGTTCCGGAATTTTGATCGAAACCGACTGATTTGCCGTTTCACTATTCAGTTTCACCCAGCCTGAAATTTTTGTTTTGTCTTTTTTATCCAGTTGCACCAAATAATCCTCAATATACGTATTCGGAACCTGGGCCAAAGTAACGTCTCTGGTAATTCCGCCATAATTCCACCAATCCATGTTTACCGTTGGCACATTATCTTTATGGCGTTTGTTATCTACTTTTACAACCACAAAATTATTGCCATCGACCAATAAATCGGTTACATCAAAATTGAATGGTGTATAACCGCCTACATGACTTCCTGCTAATTTTCCGTTTACATATACTTTCGCATCATAATTAACTGCTCCAAAATGAAGAATACCTTTGCTTTGAGAATTCTTTTTATAATTAAAATCTTTCTCAAACCAAACCGTTCCTTCGTAAAAAAACAATCTTTCGTCTTTAGAATTCCAATCAGAAGGAATATCCATAGTAGCAGAAGTTGCAAAATTATATTCGGTCAACTCAGTGGTGTTGAATTTTTTATTTTGGAAAAATCCATTGTCTTTAAAAGGCATAAGACGATAATCATAATATCCGTTTTCAAGCGGATCTACAATATAACTCCATTTTCCGTTTAGATTGATGTTGTTTCGTGAAGCAATATTCGCAAGTAGCGGAATTTCCTGCGCCATCATTTTCCCAAAAATCAGAAAAGTAAAACACAGCATTATTATTTTTCTCATAGCTTAAATTATTTTTTATTTTTAATTATAATTTTTAATATTTAGATGCACTTTTTTAGGAGCTAATCCCGCTATTCGTTTCAATCTTTTGTGGCGAACCCCGCCACAAAAGGATTTCCACTTCTATCGGGGCTAGGGCAATCATTTTCATAAGAATGTTTTCGATTCCGAGGAACGAGGAATCTCCGTTAGTAGCTCGACAAACTATATACTTTGTGTTAGTTCCTTGTGGAGATTCCTCGTTCCTCGGAATGACAAGATTGTGAGTAATATTGAACGATTGCATCGATCGCGTTTACTTCCGTTAAAAAAATTAATCTCTATTTCTTATCAAAATACTGCGTCAATTCATACGCATTATCATTGATGATTTTCATCTCTTTCAATAAAGGCATATAAGGTTCAAACGCACTGTTTACAATACCTTTATTCGAATCTCTGTTCGAATAATCAGTCGTTAAATCTTCGGGATCATTATCCATATATTTAAACCAATGCCATCCCACCGAATTTTTATTTTTCAGTAATTCCAACGTGAAATTCTGATAGAAAAGTCCTCTCTCTTTCTGTGTTCGAACGAGCCATCCGGCGCCGGTATTGTTAGGCAATCCAGAATCTTCTCCTTTCGTATACCATTCTGTAATTAAAAAAGGTTTTCCTGACCATTCGCCCCAATTGTTCATTAAATCCTGACTTGGTTCCCATTTCCTGTAATGGTTGATCGAAACAATATCCATGTATTTTCCAGCCACCTTAAAAATCTCCGGATTTGTTAATTCCTGTTCTTTATCCTGATTAAAACGGCATCCTAAATAAAGATGATTGGGATCTGCTTTTTTAAGCGCCGCTGTTACCTTTTTCATATAGGTTTCAAAATAAAAAGCCGTAAATGCCATTCTATCGTCCTGATTTACATCTGATATCGAAGCATTAAAGCCTTTTCTTTGATCCAGCCATTCTTTTGCGGCGAGATAACCTTGTTCATCTTTGGCCAATAAAGTTAAATGTTTATCTAATGCGTCGTTATACCACGGCAGTTCATTATCAGTAAAATAACCCATCAAATACTTATCATTTTTGTACTGAGAAAGGTCTTTGAATGCTTTTTCGATATACGCATCAAATTCTTTGTCAAAAACCATAACCAAATCAAAACGGTAATTTTGCCAGTTGGCTTCTTTGTATTTTCCACCGTATTTTTTAATATGATCAGAATGATACATTCCCATTGGAGAAACAATAACCGTGTAAACCAGCGGATTTTCTCCTTTTCGAACTAAGTCTACATTCGACCACGCGCCTACTCCATTAAACCCATTATCGCGAAGCAATTTTGATTCTTGTTTCAGCCAATTTTCAGGACTTCCAAACTTTTTATCAAATGCTTTTTGCTGATTTACAGAACGGCCCGCATTAAAAACAGCAACTCCTTTATAGATAAACGGATAACCTTCG
>Ga0247809_1001571_pt1 | contig 10228 bp, 11 predicted proteins | sample UWRJL104311B1_FD_180951 | JGI IMG/M metagenome (GOLD analysis project Ga0247809, IMG submission 180951) | Plant litter microbial communities from Arlington Agricultural Research Station in Wisconsin, United States - UWRJ-L104-311B-1 | ecosystem: Environmental > Terrestrial > Plant litter >...
TACAGGGTCAGTATCGGGTCTACACGGAGTTCTATCGCGCAGACGCCGCAGAGAAGACCATTATCTTGGTCAACGGCTCGATGGCCACGACTGCGTCGTTTGCACAAACCGTGAAAAACCTTCATCCGCAGTTCAATGTGGTCTGCTACGACCAGCCCTATGCTGGCCGGTCCAAAGCCCACAACCTGCATGAGAAATTGCTGACCAAGGAAGTTGAAGGGCAGATCCTCCTGGAGCTGATCGACCACTTCGGCGCCGAACATGTGCTGTCGTTTTCCTGGGGCGGCGCCGCGACGCTGGTAGCTCTCGCCCACCGGCCACGCCGGATCGAAAAAGCCGTGATCAGCTCGTTCTCCCCGGAGATCAACGCGCACATGCTCGACTACCTCGAGCGCGGCGTCGATTACCTCGGCAGCCGGGACGGCGACCGGGTCGGCAACCTGGTGAACAGCACCATCGGCAAACACTTGCCGACCCTGTTCAAACGCTTCAATTACCGGCACGTCAGCAGCCTGGCCGATCATGAATACGGGCAGATGCACTTCCACATCAGCGACCTGCTGCACAGTGATCGCCAGTGCTTCTTCAAAGCTGCACAGAAAATCAACGTGCCAGTGCTGTTCATGAACGGCGAATGGGACGAATACACCGCCGCCGACGGCGCGCGATTGTTCGCCGAGCACGTGCAGAACGCCACCTTCACGACACTGGAAGCCACAGGCCACTTTCTCGACATGGAACACAAAGCCGCCTGCCGAGACAGCCGCAACGCCCTGCTGGGGTTCCTGAAACCATCGCAGCCTGAAAGCCGAACGCGTTACCACTACGTCCAGGATCACCATGCACTGGCAATCTGAAACAGCGTCCTCGCGAGCAAGCCCCGCCCTACAGTGTTGAATGCATTCCTGTAGGCGCGTGGCTTGCCCGCGAAAGACCGCCTCGCGGTCTTTGGGCTGTTTCACCTGCGCTAAAGTCGTCTCGTGCAAAGAAAAACTTCATTTCCGCGCGCACATCTGGTACAAAGTCAGCCGCTCTGAGCGGGTGTCGTATAATGGCATTACTCCAGCTTCCCAAGCTGATAACGAGGGTTCGATTCCCTTCACCCGCTCCAATCGAATTTTGTTCTCACGTTGTTTTTTTGACGGGGGATGCAGGTAAATAAAAAACCGGTCTTGATGGCCGGTTTTTTTGTGTCTGGAATTTGTATTTCCACGCGAAATTAGCGTTTCTCCACAAAACCTATGTTTTATTAGCGTTTTTCTTGACCAAATAAAGAATTCATCAGCACCGATGCCCGAAATGATCAGATCAACGCGGAGACCGTGTAATGAACATTAAACCTATTCGCAGCCAAGAAGACCTGACCGCTGCATTTGCTCGACTGGAGCAACTGTGGGGTGCAGAAATCGGTTCGCCTGACGGTGATGAGCTGGAAATTCTGGCGCTGCTCATCGAAAAATACGAAGACGAGCATTATCCAATGCCGCCTTCTGATCCGATTGAGGCCATCAAATTCCGCATGGATCAGTAAGGCCTGCCCCCTCGTGATCTGGAACCGTTCATCGGTACGAGCGGGCGCGTATCCGAAGTGCTGAATCGTAAGCGCAAACTGAGTCTGTCGATGATCAAGCGTCTGCACGATGGATTGAGAATTCCTTACGAGAGTTTGCTCGCTGGTGCTGCCTGACGGGTGGCCAAGACGAAAAACCGGTCCTTAGTGACTAATGCCGATCAGTTAAGCCATAACGCAATCCGTAGCAGCTGGCGAAGCCTGCGTTCGGCTGCGCAGCAGTCGTAAAACCTGAGTTTTCGGTCTTCCTGAAACACCGCATCGTCTGATTTCACGACTGCTGCGCAGCCGAACGCAGGCTTCGCCAGCTGCTACAACAATTGCGTTACAGCAGAAATTGCTTAACTGATCGGCATTAGTCCTTAGTGACCGGTTTTTTTGTGGGCGGAATTTGTGTGGGCTGCCAGTCAACGCCTGCCAAATCAGGTGCCGATCACCCATTCACTGGTGGCACGAAAGTGGCCAACTTTCGAAAAGGCAACGTCCTACACGACACTGGGAATTGTCCGTACACTTGCGCATTGCTGTGTTTTTACCATGAAGTCTATAGTCGACCCGCGCCCCAACTGGCGTATTGGGTTTGGCGACTCGATTCCATGGTACAGAAGCCTCCGAGGATTTCTCGGAGCGCTTTTGAACGCACTTGGCTGCCTCTTTTTTGGTGGCTGTGCGTGGGAGACCTTAGGGTCTGCCGGTTTTTACCATGGCCCGGTTCGCCAACCCGCGTACAGCTACCACCCTATTGTTTGGCGACGATTGAGTGGTAGGTCTTCTTCCTATCATGGTGATCACTTATGAATGAATACATGGCTCTAACCAGCAACGCCGACGATTTACCCTCGCTGTTCGTCAACACCACCCAACCGCTGCACTCTCTGCTCAGCACGGCCAGTTACAGAATTCGGGCCGTGACGCAGATCCTCGAAAACCTCGCCATGCGAGGTGACATCACCACCGACTCGGTCATCCTCAGCGATTTTGCATTGCTCTGCTGTGTGCCTTTGCGCGACGGTTGCGATGTGCTGGATGTCATCGCTCGACGCATGGATGCAGAACCGTCTTGACGTGATAACGGGCGCCTTTCGGGGCGCCCTTTGCGTTTCGTGGCTGACTATTGTGACGTATCACTGTGGCGAGGGAGCAAGCTCCCTCGCCACAGGTTCAGTGTGTTCTTACCGAGTCGCAACAATAAACAAGCGCGGAAACGGCAACAGCACCGAACCATCGATCAACGCCGGATAAGCCTGCTCGATCGCAGCGTGGTATTGCTTGAGGTATTGCGCCTTTTCCGCCTCATCCAGCGGTTCAAGAAACGGCCGCAAACCGCTACCCTTGAACCACTCGACCACGCCCGACGCCCCGCCCGCCAGCGGATGATGGTAGGTGGTGCGCCACACATCGACTCGCGCGCAGTGCGGTCTCAGCATCGAGTAGTAATCGCTGGCACTCGCCATTTCCGTGCGTTGCCCGGCGGCATCCGCCAGTTTGCTGGCCCACGGCCCTTCGGCGGCCACTTCGCGCATCAGGCGATGGGATGGCTCGTTGAGGTTGTCGGGCATCTGAATGGCCAGGCTGCCGCCCTGGGTCAGTCGAGCGGCTAGCGATGGCAGCAACGTCGCGTGATCGGGCAGCCACTGCAACACCGCGTTGGCGAATATCACGTCGAACGGGCCGCAATCGTTCCAGGTGCCGATATCAACGGTGTCGAACTGCACGTTTGGCAGGCGTTTGCGAGCGGCTTCGATCATGTCGGTCGAACTGTCGACGCCACGCACCATGGCGTTGGTGAAGCGCTCGACCAGCAACTCGGTGGAATTGCCGGGGCCACAACCGATGTCGATGGCCGAACGAGCGTCCACGGGCGGGATGGCGGCAAGCAGGTCGCGCGCCGGGCGGGTGCGTTCATCTTCAAAAGCGACGTATTGTTTGGCGGACCAACTCATTGCGTTCTCCTGTCGGTGCGTTGTTGTGGGCCAGTGGCGAACAACCGGTCCGATACGATACCTCGACAGGGGCTACCTACCCTATCCCACCTTTGGCCAACGCAAACGTTGGTCGGTTGAAATAAGACTCGCTGACTAGACCCGTCGAGTAGCAGCTGGCGAAGCCTGCGTCCGGCTGCGCAGCAGTCGTGAAATCATGCGACTCGGTGTTTCAGGGAGACCGAGAACTCAGGATTTACGACTGCTACGCAGCCGGACGCAGGCTTCGCCAGCTGCTACAAAACCCGTGTCGCTGTTGAATGCAGGAATGAAAGTAGAATTTTCAACACGCCGTCGCTGTCTGAAATTCAGGCGCATCCCTATAAGGAACACGGCAATGAAATTTGCAAAAATCTCGCAGAAACTCGCCCTGTGGGCTGGCAGTCCCAAGACCTTTATGGCGGCGCTGATTCTTATCGCGCTGTGGGGGTTGAGTGGGCCGATTTTTGGTTTCAACGACACCTGGCAATTGGTCATCAACACCTCCACCACGATCATCACGTTCTTGATGGTGTTCCTGATCCAGAACACGCAGAACCGCGATACAGACATCCTGCATTTGAAAATCGATGAGTTGCTGCGAGTGAACAAGGAGGCGAAGAACGCGATGCTGGGGCTGGAGATACTGGACCTCAAGCAACTGGAGGCATTGCGCAGGTACTATCGCGCCATGGGTGAAAACGATGTGCATGACCTGGCGGGGTTGGCAACGTCGAGCCAGCACAAACAGAATTTGAACGAGTGCTGAACAAAAAAAGGCGCGTGATGTGAGTCACGCGCCGTTTGTTGTAAATGCCACTAGCGACCGGCCTGCAACGCCCTGGCCATTTGCAGATGGTTTTGCAGTTTGGGCAGGGTCTCTTCAGCGAAGGCTTTGATTTGCGGCACGTCGGTGGTCTGAGCTTCTTGCTGAAGTTGTTCGATGGCGGCCTGGGTGGTTTTCACCTGACTGGCGGCGTAGGCCTGATCAAAGGTTGCACCGTCCAACACTTGCGGCATCAAGGCTTTGGCCTTGTCGACCACTTCTTCGCGCGGGGCCACTGGCAAATCCAGTTGTTTGGCGATTTTTGCCAGATGCTGGTTAGCGGTAGTGCGGTCGTTGATGACGACAATGGTGTAGTCCTTGACCTCTTTGGATTCGGTTTTCTGGTGTGCCAGGCGACTGGCTTCAATGTCGGCCATGCCTTGGGCCGAGGCATCGTTGATGAATTCTGCGGGGGACTGGGCAAAAGCGCTGCTGGCAAACAGGCTCAGTAACGTGACAAAACCTGCATGACGTATTCGGGTGGCCATCCTGTTCATGGTCGCGCCCTCCTCGTAAAAAAATTCAAGCGGGAGCTTTCGCCCCCGCCTCTCAATCAAAAACCACTTTCAATCACTACTTGGATTTCTGACCACCTTTGCGGCCCATTTCGGGCTTCGAAGAGTCTTTATCAACAGTCGTGGTGGTAGTTTTCCCACCTTTACGACCGGCTTCAGACGCCTTCGTTCGATCGTTGGCGAAGTTTCCCGAGTTCGAGTTTCTTGAGTTAGGCATGATTCTCTACCTCTTGGTTATGACCCTGGCGAGCAACAGCCCGCATAAAGTCAGAATCGAGGAGCCTAAAAAGGTTTAGAAAAGCTGAAAAAGCCGCGACGAACGGCGGCCCGATTTCAAACTTCGAGCCGCAGATGATGCTGGCGTTTGGCGGTGTACATGGCCTCGTCGGCATGCCTGAGCAGCTGCTGTTCTTCAGTGCCGTGTTCTGGAAAATGAGCGACGCCGATGCTGATATTGATGTTCAGGTTGTGCCCGTCCAGACGCAGCGGCTGCGCCAGGACCTGAAGGATTTTTTCCGACACCCTGCCGGCGTCTTCCGAAGCGTGGATGCTGTGCAACAACACCACAAATTCGTCGCCGCCGATGCGTGCCACGGTGTCGGTTTCGCGTACGCAACCCTTTAGTCGATTGGCCACCGCTTGCAACAGCATGTCGCCCACCACATGGCCGTGGGTGTCGTTGACGTCCTTGAAACGATCGAGGTCGACGTACAGCAATGCCATTCGCCCGCCATCTGCCCGAGCCAGCGCCAATGAAGCCTTGAGACGATCACGCAGCAGCCCGCGATTGGGCAGTTGAGTCAGTTGGTCGTACTGCGCCATTTGCTGCAGCCTGGCATGCAATTGCTTGCGCTCGATGGCGGTCGCGACCTGCGCGCAAACGTATTGCAACAGCTCCTTGTCCTGCTCCGTGTAGCGCTCGCCCCCCGGTACGCTTTTGACGATGAGCGCGCCGATGGTGCCGTTTTTCGAGTTCAGTGGCACACCCAGCCAGCACGACGAATTCGGGCCTTCGACCGACATTTCGAAGCCTGCGTGCAAATGGTCCTGCTCCGGGGTCAGCAATATCGGCTGACCGCTGCGGATTACTTCCGTACACAGGCGCCCGGTCATGGTGCCCGGTTCCTCGGGTTGCAGTTCATCGTCGTCGACGTGATAAGGGAAATTCAGCTGCCCGCAGTGTTCGTCATACAGCGCTACGGAGAAATTCAGCGCCGGCAGCCATTCACCGATAATCAAGTGAACGCGCTTGAACAGCGTCAGTAAGTCTTCCGCTGCGTGGGCCGCCTCGGAGATCGCATACAACGCCGCTTGCCGGGATTCGGCCTGCTTGCGTTCGGTGATGTCCCGGGCCACGGCGATGCGCAGTTGATCGACTTCCGACCAGCGCGCCGACCAGAGGATATGCACCACTTGGCCGTCCTTGCGCAGGTAGCGGTTTTCAAAATTGAACTGGGGCTCACCGCCCATAATTTCCTTTGCGGCGTCGAGCGTGCGCTGGCGATCAGCAGGATGCACCAGATCGATCATCGACTGGCCGATCATCTCGTCTGGGGTGTAACCGAAAATGCGCTCGAAAGCCGCGCTGACAAATACGAAGCGACCTTGCTTGTCGACCGCACACACGGCGTCCAGTAACAGATCGATGTAGCTCGCCAGCGGCGCGGAGTTTCTGTTTGCCATGGAGACCTGCTCTGGATTCAAGCCTTGTTCGTGACCAGCCCCGGCAACGCGTGCGCCAGGGCGTTAATGGCAAAACCGATAAACATGACTCCGCACAACCGGGTGATCGCCAGTTCGTGACGCTGATACAAGGTCCGAACCTGCCGCGCACCGACGATGCCGATGAGAATAGCGTAGGCGATCAGGCCACCGACGAAACTCAGAACGATCAACCACGGCAACATCGACCAGTTCAGTAGCTCCGCACGGCTCGACAACAGCGCCGTAAACGTCGCCACCGCCACCGGGTACGCCTTGGGATTGGTCAGTCCGAACAGAATGCCGTGCCAGAACGGCTGGCGAGCCGGTCCTTGAGGCGCCTCGGCACTGCCGCGTTTTACCCGCACGGCACGCAAACCGAGCCAGAACAAATAGAGACCGCTGAGCACGCCCAAGACATCGAAAGCGGTGCTGCCAATTTCTCGCGCCCCGACAATCGCGATCAGCGCGGTACTGCACCAAACCACATCACCGAGCAAATGCCCGCACAAAAAACCCGCCCCTGCCCGCCGACCGTGCGCCGCGCCAATACCGAACACCGCCAACACACCCGGCCCCGGCGTGATGCCATAGATGAAGCCGGAGGCGAGAACAGCCATTAGCAGCGATGGGGTCATGGGAAGTCCCTTTGAACTATTTGGTCAGTGCGCGCCAGTCTATCTCAGCGCCAGCGCCACAATCATCAACTGCGCGCTATTCCCTCGCCAATCCGCCCGTTCAACCAATTTAACGATTGATCCCCCACTGTTGGAGCCTGCGACAAACCTGCGCGCGCCCGCCTCCAGAAGATTGAAGCTCATGATGATTCTCCAGGCGGACTGCACGTGGGTGTCCGATTGTTTTTGTCGTCAGGTGAGAGGCTGGGTGTGAATACTTTTACTGAGGGAGCAAGCCTGCTCGCGATCGCGGTGGTTCAGTCGACATCTATGCTGGATGTGATGCAGTCATCGCGAGCAGGCTCGCTCCCACAGGGTGGGATGGCGGATCAGGCTTTTTTTGCAGCATGGCTCGATGACTTCTATTCAGCTGAATAGGCAGGATAACCGGGTTTTGCCTCACATCCACACAGCCGGCGTCCTACACGTAAATCTCTTGTAACACTCGACCGAAGCGGAAACGGCCGATTCGCCATCAACGTCGCACTCTGTAAAGTCTGGCAACACACACGGACGGCTTCACCACTCAAGGACAGACACTTCAAATGGACCAGACAACCCACGCGGCAAATACCTACACCAACTATCGAAAACTGATCTCGCTGGCCGATCACGACTGGGAAGTCGCAGAAGCCGGGAAAGTCGCGGGACTGAATGTCGACATCAGAAGCAGCAACCGCATGATTGACCAGCACGGACGTGCGTTTCATCACTTCTGCACCACCTCATACCTGGGCCTGGATCATCATCCCGACCTGCTCGACGGCGCCATGACCACCTTGTGGGAAACCGGCACACTGCGCGTCGCCAACTCAAAAAACCGCTGCAAACTGGCGATCCTCGAACAGTACGAAACCGAGCTGTCAGCGTTGTTCGGCGCAACCTGCCTGAGCACCTTGTCGTGCAGCGCGGCGAGTGCCGGCATCCTGCCGCTGCTGGCCAGCGGCGTGTTCACCGAGAACCGGCCGCCGGTGATGGTGTTTGACCGGTTGGCGCACGACTCGATGAGTCACCTCAAAGCCGCCTGCGCCGACGAAACCAGGGTCGTAACCGGTCCACACAACGACATGGATTTCCTCGAAACGCAGTGCCAGCAAAACACCAGGGTCGCGTATGTTGCCGACGGTGCGTACAGCATGGGCGGGGTCGCCGACCTGGACAGTCTTTTGTATCTGAAGGACCGTTATGGGTTGTTTCTCTACCTCGACGACTCCCACGCGCTGTCCGCCGTCGGCACATTCGGTGCCGGCTTGGTGCGCCCCAGGTTTCAAGCCCTGGAAGATGACGGCCTGATCGTTGCCTCACTGGCCAAGTCCTTCGGCGCCAGCGGCGGGCTGGTGATGCTGGGCAATGAACGGCAGAAGAAGCTGATTCAACGCTACGGCGGCCCCAGCAATTGGTCGCAAAGCCTGAATAGCGCGGCCATCGGTGCGGGCAGAGCCTCCATCCAGGTGCATTACACGCCGGCATTTGCCGCGTTACAGGAAAAACTTCAGGTTAATATCCGGCTCTTTGACAGCCTGATCCGAACCGCACAGCACGGCAGCAACATGGCGGTTCGCTTGATTCACTGCGGTGAAGCGGCGCTGGCCAACCGCATCGCCATCGAATTGGCCAACCTGGGTTTCTTGACTTCGGCGGTGTTTTTCCCGGTGGTCGCACAAGGTAAGGCCGCTCTGAGAATCACCTTGCGGGCGGACATGGAACCGATGCTGATCCGCCACTTTTGTCAGCTCGTCACCGAGCTTTTATGCGCACCCGCCGGGGTCGTCGGCGATTGAACACCAAGGAAGATGTCATGAAGAGCCGCACCACCCTCCTCGTCACCTGCAGCACGGTTTTTCTCGCTCAACTGGGCATGAGCATTTACCTGCCGGCGCTGCCGGAGATGGCTCGGTATCTGTCCGCCGACGCCTCTCAAGTGTCCTGGGGCCTGGCGGTGTACTTGATCGGGATGGCGCTGCCGATGTTGTTCTGGGGCAGCCTCGGTCAGCGCATCGGTCGCAAACCGGTATTGCTCGCGGCGTTGGGCATTTATGGGCTGGGCAACCTTGTACTGCCGCTGGGCCAGACACTTGAAGCGTTCCTGATGATTCGACTGATTCAAGGCATCGGTGCCAGCGGAATTTCGGTAATGGCCCGGGTGCTGATCCGCGATAGCTTTCGCGGCGATCTGCTGGCGAAGGCGTTGTCGTGGATTTCGATTTCATTCGTGGTGGCGCTGGGAATCGGCCAGTACCTGGGGTCGGTTATTCAGGTAGCGCTGGGCTGGCCAGCGATCTTCTATCTGCTGGGGGGCGCGAGCCTGTTGATGGCGACGGTTGTGGCGCGGGTCCCGTTTGCTGTGCTGGCCGAGGACAATGTCCAGTCGTCTGCGTGGCCAAGTTACGGGCGCATTCTGCGCGATCGTGCCTTCCTGCTACCGGCCCTCACCGGCGGCCTCGGTTATGGGGTGATCGTCGCCTTCAACACCGCCGCGCCGCTGATTCTGCAAGGTCCGTTCAATTGGTCGGCGGTGGAATACGGACTGCTGGGCTGGCCGATCAGCGCGGCGTATTTTCTGGGAGCGTTGGCGGTCAATGGCTTGGTACTGCGCACCGGTCAGCGCCGATTGATGGCGGCCGGTGTCGGGCTGGTGCTGGCCGGCAGCGCGGTGATGTTATTGGGTAGCGTCGCCGGTACCTCCATTGCGCTGCTGTTCTGGTTGCCCTATTGCGTGGCGGTGTTCGGGCAGTCGCTGACGTACCCGATCAGCCTGTCGCTGGCCAATGACGGTTCACCGGTCGGCGGCGCTTATGCGATGGCCCTGAGCGGCTTTATTCATCAACTGATGGCGGCCGTGATTGGCGGGATCGCCAGCCTGATTGCCAGTCCGCAGGCATGGCCGCTGTCGCTGTTGTGCACGTTGCTGGCGGTGGGCGCGATGCTCTGCGTGATGCTCGCGCCGGGGCGCCAAAACACATGTTGATCTGACTCGT
>Ga0247809_1001573_pt1 | contig 10225 bp, 10 predicted proteins | sample UWRJL104311B1_FD_180951 | JGI IMG/M metagenome (GOLD analysis project Ga0247809, IMG submission 180951) | Plant litter microbial communities from Arlington Agricultural Research Station in Wisconsin, United States - UWRJ-L104-311B-1 | ecosystem: Environmental > Terrestrial > Plant litter >...
CGGAGCTGGAGCTGGAGCTGGAGCTGCTGATGGGGGAGCTGCCGAACCACTTGCGGGACACCCAGGTCTTTGAGGGCCAACGCCACTTCCAATTGCTTGGATATCGAGCTTTGCGCTTATTCCAGAACTGCATTTAGTACCGGCAGCAACCGGTTGGATATCAGTCCATTTTCCACTAGCACATCGTTGAAATCCAGTTCCACAGACGCAATTGTATTGCCCTTCAGCAGTACAACCGGATCCAGGTGGAACTCTTCCTGTATCAGTGTTGCTAAGAGCCACTCCACCTTGAGGGCCAGGTAACGCAGCCTTTGCACCGCTTGGGGGTCCAGCAGAGGCTGGTGCTGAGGGTTCATCGCCGCCGTTTGGAGCGGATGGAGGTGGGGACTCGGGTGCCTAAACAATTCATGGTTAGTTTTGATTAGAGTAGGGCAAAACCTATCCCAAGCAATTTACTATGAAATGGGTTTCAAGTATAGAAGCTTGAAGAATGCGGCTAAAAGTGAGATATTATAATTACTTACTGGGCTAGACGGAGGGGCCGAACTATCAGGTTTCTTTGGCGGGGATGGAGAAGAACCTGAAGTCAGCTTGCTGCTACTAATGAAATGTTAGTACACATCGTTTGGCAATATAATGTTGAAACCTCAAAAACCCGACTCAGGAGTGCCGGAATAAGGCCCCGTGTACTAAGTGGGAAGAGTCTACTCTCGGATTACTTACTCTGCGCCTGCTCCTGCTCCTGCACCAGCTCCTGCGCCAGCTCCTGCTCCAGCTCCTGCTCCAGCTCCTGCACCTGCACCTGCACCTGCACCTGCACCAGCTCCTGCACCAGGTGATGATGGTGCGGACTTTGGGGAGCTCGAAGGTGCTGAATCACCGGCTGCACCGTCGGACTCTGGAGAATCTGCGTCGTCGCCCGTAGGGGCACCAGATGAAGGGCTCGAATCGCTGCCAGAGGGGGCAGATGCAGATGGGTCTGATGGGGCCTTTGGATCACCGCTGCTAGCTGAGGGAGATTTTGCCCCACCAGCTTGAGGACCGCCGGGCGAGCTCGAGGGGGAGCTTGACGGCCCGGGGGTGGGATCAGATTCCGAGTCGTCCCCTGCTTCTGCCTCCGAAGAGCCAGACGAACTAGCAACAGCTGCTGCTCCAGGTGTTGGACTTGAACCTTTAGAACCTGGCCCGCTGGCTTGTTTTGAGCCGGCCACAGCTCTGCCAACTAGTATGTCTGGGTTAGAGAGACTGGCATCATGAGGTGGGGGCCCAACAGCAAGTGCCGCTGCATTTGATATGAAAAGAGTAGCGAAAACAAAGACTAAAGCATAACGCGCCATGATGAATTCTATACGAAAAAATGAAAAGTGTTGGGAATAAAGGAAACACGGTCGAAAGGACGACCACGAAAGAATGTTGAACAAGAGAAAGAAATTGCCAAGAATGAAGGGAAGTCAGTATATATGAACGATTCCAAACAAGCCAAGATTGTACTGATTAGTCCGATATTATTGGGATGAGTAGGAATTGGATCCCAAGGCTCAAGGAGGAACATGAACCGTGGAGATGGATTGGCACCAAGTGATATCGACCATACCTTCGGGGCTCAAAGTTGGAACATGCGGACCCATTGATTCCATTTGATGACGAAAAGGCTGTTGGCTCCATAGAAAACCCGTAATCTTGCTCATATAAGAAATGTGAGATGTGGCTCAGTATTGGGGGAGGGAGCCGCAGGATCGTATGGGATCGATCCATGACCAACATCCATTAGAGGCAGTGTTTCGGATAAGATAGCACGGGTATGATGGGAGTTATTATATTGTGCGTGCAGTACCTATTAGATTATTGTTGGGCTTAGATCTATTACGATGAAGAGGTAAGTTAAGGCAGTGGTGATGGGAAGATAGAGTAAGAGAGAGAGAAATGATGAGAGAGGTTGACTTCGCCAAGGATGAGGCTAAGTTAGGCGAAGGATCGATACGTATGTCACGTGCCGTAGGTCGTTTACTCATGAGTTTTAAAGATAGCTTCATTTCGCATCAATTGAGCAATACGCGTTAATGATATAAAACGGAGAGGATATACTGCTTGCCAGAGTTGGTACAAGTGAGATTGGACTTAAAAGTTAATAAATCAAGAGTTGCACGTTCACAGTTTTACGTCAACCAAGACAACAACAAGCAGAATGCTAAAAGGAATATTCGGTCGCGAAACGCTGCAGTATAACTGGCGGTGAATCAGTAGAATTGCAGGCAGATTATAATCTAGAGGCATTATTCTCCAATACTACCGTCAGAGTAATATTCAAACTCTTTCGGTACTGGTGCGTCACCTTTCAGGCCGGCATCCACATCTCTCTTAATGAATGGGTTTTGTGGACCAGCCTTGCCAACATTGGCCGGCTGAGAGTTTGGTAGGATCCCAGCTCTGATGCTTTTGGTCATGAAGGCTGCCCATTGCCACGGCGCTGCCTTGTCTCCAGGTAGTGAATTGAAGTACTCCCAACCCATAACACCTCCGAGACCTGGGTATCTGTTTTTTAACGTGATCAAGACTTCTTGTAGAATCTCGAAGGGCACCCAGCCATTACCGTTGCCGGGATTAGTGACAAGCCCAATCACAATCTTTTGTGCAGGCCAACCTCTTGAGACCATAAAATCAAAGCCCTCGGTTTTGCTCATATCACCCCACCCGCAATAGAATTGCGTATTATACCAAGCTATCTGCTTGCCTCTCATAACCTCCAAAGCCTCATAGCTGAATCCACTTAAGTTATGCTGCGGGTTGTCAGATTGTAACGCAGCAGCAACTGGAGCTAACGTGATGATGAACTTTTCACCAAAATCACTCTTTAGCCTGTCGATCAAACGTATAACGCCGGCCAGTGTCATCGGCTCCTCAACATCAAGGTCCAACCCCTCCAGTCCCCGCTCCCTTATCATATCACGCAGCGGAGTATAGTATGCTTCGAAGGTTGCTTCGTCGAGGTCAAGCCTTGTAAACGAACCTTTAGCTGCCCCTCCTAGCATTCCTAGAACTTTGATACCAGCAGCTTGCAGAATTCGTAGCTCTGCCCAAAGCGTCACATATCGAGGGTCGCCTGGAGTATGATCATTCTGTGATACGTTAGTTGTGTCCAAAGGTAGGGTCTGGGCATCATACTCACGAGTGTAATGTTGCCGGGCGGATCATTGAGATGTATGGCTGCCAAAATTACGTGCGTAACAGCGATACCAGGCTGTGTTATGAGGGGCAATATAGAACAGGAAGTGCCATCCTGATTGTGTTGAGTTTGGTAGTATATTACTATTCGAGAGGTCTCGGCTGGGGGAATAGGAGGCATCTGTTGTTCGCAAACGCGTTGGTCCAAAAGAATGTGAGATTGGTCAGCAGGTAGCAGCAGATACAAATATAAACCAGGAAGATTCTTGCAAATAATCACATTAAATCTTAAATTAAACAGAGTCAACCAAACGATTGACTGATATTATATGAGCAAGGCTGAATGTAAAGGCTGCCAAGACATTTCTCAGCCTGCTCTCCAGCGATGTCTAGAGTTCAAATAGCAATTACACGATTTATTGACAAAACCAACTTCTGTCTAATACCGAAGTAGCTTTTCAAAGCACTAAGATGATTTAGGAAAGTCCATATATCTAAAAAGTAATGATCTAAGATTTTACAATGTTTATACAATGTAAATTTCTTGAATAGTGATCCGTTTGGCCAACAAAGGCAAACCATTTCAGTGGTGAGTTTAGAGCAAGTATTTTACAAGTAAATATACAAGAATGCCTCTCTTCATCTCTCCCGGTCCCTTGCCCATCTCTTCACGATGAATTCTCGAACTTTGTATCGTCCCAAAATCTCATCCACGCCTAGATTTGCCTCTGCCTCGGCATTCAAAGGTTTAGGGATGTCTACATAGACAAGTACTAACGTTTTCTTAGCTTGGGTAGTTACTCTGTTGATACAGTGGAGCCAGTGCCAGCTTCTTGTTTGCTTGCCCTTCACATAAGACTGAAGAGAAGCATCTCCAGACCAATACTCATCAGTGTAAGATGGAATGATCAGAAGGGCATATTCAGCATGTGTAAATGGAGGGCCACGCTGGTATAACATAAAGTCGCAGGAGAACTTGGCACCGCCACGGACGCACCAACCCAGTGAGCGGAAATGGTGATAGGTCACATAACTAGTCATAAACGAGTCATCCGGAGAGAGACTCGGGTTTGACTTTGGTGGGAAACTTGAGTTTTTTCGAAATAGGTCAAATAAATCTTTGTTCGGAATAGTGGCTTTGGTGAATGGATCGAGTACAGTGAGGCTACCTAGAGCATACGCAAGAAAAAAAGTTTCCTGCATTGTCAGTTGGAAGTGTTCTCTGCTCACAATAGCCAAAGGTTCCCTTTCCAATTTAAGAGGCGAAGCATGCTCGGGGCTAGGTGGCTCAGATTGCAGAAATGTATTGTTTTCGACTGTGGGTGAAAACCGTACACTTTTTCGCCGTTTAACTTTGGGTGACTCTGGGAGTACACTCTCTGGTCGGTAGGTTTCATTCAGGGTATCACTGGAGACCGTCGAGCTTTGGGTTACTTCATCGTGAACATCTGCAAAGCCATTAATATGCGTACCGATAAGGGTGGGATCCCCGTTCAATTTAGCATTCCCATTTTCAAGCGGCGTGGGAGCGGCCATAGCTTCTGAAACTGCATCTTTTACTGGCTTAGGGGTGCTAATACGAGCTGCTTCCAAGTCATCGAAGGAATTTGGCAATGCCAGAAGCTCGATCGGTCCAACAGGAGCTGCATGAATCCATTGGCTGAGGGATTCTTGTGCGAGAGATACTGACTCCAATGCTTTGCTAGGTAGCCGTAGACGCAAATCTGATACAGAGTTCGGAAGCAAAAGTAACTCCAAAGGGCCTGTGGGTGGAACAAATATCTTCGTAGATATTGGAGCCTCCGGATCAGGCTCTGATACCGTTACACTCGTATCGCTATCCATAGACAGCTCGGGCAACTCGTCAACTACAGACTTATTCTTAGCTATCATTGTAGCTGTCTCCATAGCAGCTTCCTCAAGCCGTATCTGATCAATAGCATCCCTCTCTTTTCGAGCTCGTTCCCACTTTGTCTGCTGTCGAATGGCTCGTCGCTGTAGAGTGTTTTCTTCAGCGGTAGATTTAGTTGCTGCTTTTTCCGTCCCTACTCGGGTTTTCTGGTTTTTCTCTCTGTCCATCCAGTTCGGCTCACTCCGGCTAAGCGTGCCTTTGCCATAAAACCCCTGTTCCCACAACCCGCGAATCGAACGATTGTCAGTGATATGTACTGATCGAGTCTCTGGGGACCATATTCCCTGGTAAAGAGGCGCAAAATTCGAAGCTGGACGGCTAATTGATTGTGAAACCCATACATATAGCACATGGAGTAGCGACAACGGGTTGTGTGGTATGAAGGTCGGAAGGGGAAATGTCCGTAACGGAGCTGGTAAGGCATATAGCTGGTCCATCCTCTGGCGATGGTTCATTTTCGCTTTGGATCTGGAAGGGGTTTTGGACACACCCGTAGTCCCTGGCTGGGGGGGCTGCTCTATATCCGCCATAGCAAGAAGTGACTAGAGGATCTATTCCTGCAACTCCGACGGGTTAGCAGATGTTTGGTGAATAGAAAAATGTCGAGTATATGACAATAGTGTTTTTGCATTGCTCAGATACCGTTGTAGTCATCTCCGAGGAGAATTGAGCCGGCATTGGAAAGAAACAAAGTCAGAGTCATTTCCTAAGCATCGTATCATGGGTCATCACCGCAATGCATTTGGGGGGGAGGGGCGTGGGGCTGGCAGTGTTTCATTGATTTATGAAAAGGTATGAAGGTGATCATTATACATACAGCTTCTAAAGGCAACATCTGCTCTGTAGGAGTGAGAGTTGGGACGACTGGCCCAGTGTTGTAGTTTTCATGGTTTACGGATGTGACCGAAGTGTGAAAATAAAAGCATGGCTGCTGCTTTGTAATTCCTGCACCCCATGTTTTCTACATGCACACCCACCCCACCAAATTTATACAGTAGCTCGAGTAGTATGCTAGTGCTTGTTGATTATTCATGCCAGTAATAAGACCTTCATCATCTGATTGTTAGGCTCTACGTTTGTAGGAAAGGGAGGGTAGGAGATGCTGGCAGATTACACCAAGTCAACTTGCGTGTTAGCAATAGCTTCGGCATGCGGGATATGGTATTTTTTCATCCTCCTGGTCCAGGCTATAGGCTTTACACAATTGTATGAGAAACAATAGCCAATTCGAAACTTTGATTCCGACTAACATGCACCCAGGTATCGATATTATTCCTCTCAACCAGCCAAGGCTATATCCCCAACTCTAAAGTCTGATGATGTACCTCACATTACTATTCTTCGACCAGTAAAAGGACTCGAGCCACAACTCTACGAGTGTCTAGCTGCCACCTTCAGACAGAACTATCCACGCCACAAGCTAACGATTTACCTATGTATAGCTTCTGCAAGCGATCCAGCATATCTGACTCTAAAACGCCTCCTAGCGGACTTTCCTGGCTTTGATGCTAAAATATTTGTGGAAGAGGAGGATCCAAATTTGTGCGGCAATGGGGGTGAGATTGCCAATCTAGGACCCAATCCAAAGATCAGAAACATGAGCAGAGGCTATAGGGAGTCAAAAGGAGATATCATTTGGATAATAGACTGCAATGTTTGGATTGGGAAAGGGGTCGCAGGGAGAATGGTAGATAAGCTATTTGGTTTCAAAGCCGATGGCTCGAAGAGCACCCCATACAAGTTCGTCCATCAACTCCCACTGGTCGTCGATAGCGTCGGGGCAAGCATTGAGGAGGATACCCGGGATTTACTTAATATGGATCGCAACAAAAGGCATCAAATACGGTCGACTAACTCGGCGCCATACGCAACTTCTGTGATTCCAGAGAACGAATCATTCCTTTCAACAGTCCTTCGAACAGGTGGAGGTCGTCTAGAGGAAATGTTTATGTCTTCCTCTCACGCCAAATTCTACACAGCTATCAACACGGTTTCGGTTGCTCCATGTATTGTAGGGAAGTCCAATATGTTTCGGCGCTCTCATTTGGATCACCTCACTTCAAATTCATCTCCGTATTCCCCAGGTATTGACTTTTTTTCCGAGAACATATGCGAAGATCATCTTATCGGCGATTTACTTTGGAGAAATAAAGTGCCTGGTGAGGAAAGAGGTCTCAAGTTTCATAACCACGGCCTTGTATTTGGTGATCTAGCTGTCCAACCAATGGCCGGAATGTCGGTGTCAGAATATGTCGCTCGTCGTGTCCGTTGGTTACGTGTGAGGAAGTGGACAGTGATCCTAGCTACTTTCGTCGAGCCCGGAGTCGAGCCATTCCTATGCTCGGCTTACGGATCCTTCGCAATCACCACTTTACCATGGTTCAATCAAAAGCTAGGCGTTCCGCAAACGTGGGCCGCTTTCTCACTTGTTTGGCTGGTTAATATCATGGCATGGATGACACTCGACTCTTTCGTATACCAAAAGTTGCATTCGGGTTCCTCGATCGAATTAGACTCCAACACTCCATCTTTTGCTCTCCAACAAAACAAAAAGGGACGTCGTCCGCTAGGCGAATGGGTACTTGCTTGGCTAGGTCGTGAGTCCCTGGCTTTGCCAATTTGGATCTGGGCTTGTTACGGAGGTACCACAGTAATGTGGCGAGGCAAGAAGTTCCGAGTAGGACTTGATATGCGAGTGAAGGAGCTCAAAGTTGGAAGTGGGCGTGTTAATTGTGAATCCAAAAAACAGAAATGTAAAACTAAAGATAGACGATATTGAATCGAGGAGAGCAATTAACTAATTATCACCCTTTCCAAGACCTCCGAGACTGTTATATGTCTCAAATAGCACAGGACCATGCTCTTCCTTATTCGGACTTTTCTTCCTATCGCACAAATTTCACAAGTCCTCAAATGCAATGGCAGCTCTCTACTATAGCTGCTCCGGACGTTTCCGGGCCCTAACTACCCCACGCATTTTAATTGGATTAACGAACTATGTCTCTGTGCTTCGCTCCTTGCATTAATGCCTTGGGCAAAGTTGCAACCTATCTCCCTATTACTTCCGGGATTCCCGTGCTCTTGAAGCAAATAATTGTCCTTGATTCGTCATGCATGTCTGACGTGGCACCAGAGCGGGTGTCAATTCAATCGAAAAGCTATAGCTGCACTTCTCTACTTGGAGTGGCTGCAGATGAGGCATTTAGTGCTTTTTCGATTCATGCCTGAATGCTTGGGTGCAGAATCTACATTCGAGGTTTTCTTGAGCTATCGGTTGAGCAGTCAATTATTAGGCATAGAGAACTCTTCACTCTGCAGATTCATTTCGCATGACCCGCCCCTCACATTTTGGGATATTGATCAGATTGGGTCGCACATTGGGTTCGCGGGGTGGCATTCGTGCTTCAACGTTTTACAATATGAAGAAACCCACGCCCGTCTTCCTTGCGTTTCTATAGCCATTCAACTATTGTCCGCAAGCAGCGTAACGTGAACACCTACCAATGCCAAAACACAACTCAAAGGCCGCTTCATCAAATTGTTCTTCAGAATCTCCACCCGAATCAGATAAATCGGCATCAACCACCGAAGCTGCCTGGTCTGGTTGGATCTGGTGGGAAGAAGAACAAATCTATTATCGTGCAAAACTGGACTTTAAGAGTAGGTTTTTACACCAAGAGTGGCTGTGCCCTGAGTTTCTAAGCATGCTGTAGGGAAGGTATGGCTGTACGAGTACACAGCCGGGGCTGATGCCCTTTCCGTAAAAGCTGTGCCTGAACATTATTCGAATAGCGATCTTGAACTCAAGGATGTTTACGTACCGGGAACGAGTGTTGTGTATGACACCTTGGAAAGTTCAACCACCACATATAATGATGGGAATGAACAGCCACCAATAGTGGAAAGGAAGCAAAGTAGTGAAGATGTGGAAGTCAAAGAGCAGAGTCAGAAGGTAGGATTTATCAGTATTCCAATTTAGCTTGGCACTGATTAGGATTGCCAGAAAGAGGATGAGCATGGTGGAAGACAAAGAACTACGACTTCCCGAAAGCAACGAAAGTCCAAAGTACAGAATTACGAGAGAATAGTAGCCTACCTTGAAGCAGCCCAGAGAGAGGAGAAGAAGAGGCTAAAAGCAAGGAGAGGGATATATCGGTATGAATAGTGGTTGACGCTCTGTATTTAAGTGTTCTTGCTTTGAGCCGCAGTAGTTTATGTATTATGTCATGAATTTTCAAAACTTTGCCACTAGACTTCAAATGCTCACAAGTCTTATTTTTGAATTGTTTTGTAGCAATAATTGCCCATGTTCCAGGGAAAATGCCTAGAGTTTGACAGCACTTAGTCAAGAGACTCTTCTCAAGACTTCAGTTACCAGTCCAACTCTAATTTAGTGTTAGTGCATGTTATAAGTCACAGCTTTTGGAAGACAGTGTGTCGCTTGTGTTCAAGACTTTGTAGCATGATTTTTGTATTAAAGGTTGTTTCTCTCTTAGCTTGAATATAAAATATATTTGCAAGTCCTGATCGTCATACGACTTGTTCCATGGACAAGCACATAATATACAGATCATACCAGTAGCATTTTGAACTGCTTGGTTATTGACCCCCCCCCCAAAAATTATGGTTCAAAAGTCGCAGATGTTGTTCCTGTTACGTGACCACGCTCCTCCCTTCTTAACCTAGTCTCAAACGTCAAGCGTAAGTTTACCTATATTCTTTGAATCGTTCTTATTTTATGTTTTTAATTTTTCCAATTTCAAAGACCCCCTCCTTGTTCGCAACAGAATCCAAAGTGAGCTTCAGACGAAACTAAGCCTTGATCTGATCGATGCACCAGACGAAAGCAAGTGATTTTCCTATTTATAAGGTAATGGAGTATAAGCAAACTCATTTTGAGCTGGGCCCTTGTTCCTCAGTAAAAGAAATATGTTATCAGCCACCTGGTCTGTTGCAATACGCAGAACATTGATCAGCTCTTAAAACAGTTGCTAGCTGTCATGGCCCTGGTATCATACAATAGGATGGTGCCTACGAGTGAAATTGGGTATTTCATGTATTGCAAGTGTGAAGTCTGAAGAGTAAGCTAAGTGCCCTGAGAGGCTCCAAGTATAGAAGGATGGGTGACTAAGCGGTGCCAAGGGTCCAACA
>Ga0247809_1001576_pt1 | contig 10218 bp, 14 predicted proteins | sample UWRJL104311B1_FD_180951 | JGI IMG/M metagenome (GOLD analysis project Ga0247809, IMG submission 180951) | Plant litter microbial communities from Arlington Agricultural Research Station in Wisconsin, United States - UWRJ-L104-311B-1 | ecosystem: Environmental > Terrestrial > Plant litter >...
GACGAGCGTTTCAGCAAACTCGTCAGCTTGTTCTGTCGGCTGCACGTAGAGGATTAAGTCGCCCTCTTGGATAGCTGTGTTAGGATTGGTGCCAAGGCCCGTTAGAGGGCGGTATTGCTCTTGGCGGATACAGCGAATGGGGATGGAGATTACTGTCTCGTCTACGCCGCCTGTGGCGTCGTTGGGGACGCTGGAAATTTTCTGATAAGTGGCGTTGAAGCCCCACTCTGTCATAAACTCGTTTACTAGGGCGTGGAAGTCATCAAATTCCGACATACGTAAGCCCATTCATGCCAAGACGTGTATTATCGTTAGCACTGATGTCGGCTGCGAAAGATAATTGCTGAGCTTCCGTACCACCGATAAAGTTGCTGTTCCATGCGCGTTGGAAATCGAGGATTGGGGAGAAATCTGCATTGCTACTGTAAGGCAGCGGGGAGAAATCCATGTAACCGGGATTTGTTACAGTCATGGTAAGGAACTGCTTGTAGGCTGTGAAGGCTTCAGCTCCCCAGACTTCGAGCTGCGCGAGTTTACGGTGAGTCTTGTGAGCAAGCTGGCCTAAGACATAGTAGGCGCAAACTTTAGCTGCCTGTACTACATTACCGGCATTGTCATCAAGGGTAGACTGGATAACGCTGTCACTAAGGTAAGGCATATCGCCTACGTCAGCGATACGGAGACGAACTTTGCCGAGGGCTGTCGTAGGGTCAATAATCATAATTTCCTTTATTAGTTACCACATGTCGGGCCAATATTTATTACCTTTTGAGAGGTTTGCAACAGCCGGGATAAGACGGAGATTACCACTCCAATGCAAGCCACAAACAAAGCTTGACAGCAAGGGCACTGTGTGGTCTACTTGCCACTTAAACCCTGTTGCAGTCTCCCTGAGGACAGCTAAAGTGTATATTTCTTTTAAGAAAAACTCTTCAAATTCTTTGTCTCCGAAATCTACAGTAGCACGGTTGCGATTAGCTCTCCGAAGAGCAGACTTAGCGTTAGCCTTGTCTCTGTTGTTACGGGTATACTCTGCATTACGCTCTTTGTTCTTTTGCCGCTCAATAGGACACTTAAGACGCTTTTTATTCTTTATAGAGCAACAAGACCTGCATTCACACCGAAGCCCGTCAGCCCCTAAAGGATTGACAGTAAATTCTGCTTTATCCTTGATAATTTTGCATGTTCTGCAAAACTTTTCATTGTCCAGCAGCCCTGCGCGGCGGTTAGCTACTCTGCCAGCCATCTTCTTATCCAACACACATTGTGTACATGATGTTTGCCCAGCCATATGCAAGCCTGCTGCTTGCTTAAAGGTATAACTATGCTTTAGGCATGTTATCTCCACAAGCACTGTACGGCCTGAGTAAACTGTGTTACTATAGTCATGTTGAACATTGTGAGAGGATTTAGAACGAGCTTCAAATTCTTGTTGTGTAAGCTTTTTACTCAAGTAAACTCCTTATTAATGTAATCTTACCATTATACACGATAAGATTACATCGGTAAAGAGACTGGACAACTCCCAGCTTATCTTTGTTAAATTACAACAGTCTTAGTTCGACGTAAACAGGCGAACAACTGCTTGTGGGCGCAGCAACGCAGAGATGTGGTTCGATTCGGTTTCGATATCAATCTTCGTACCATTTTGAGCCGCAGTCTCGAAGGCGTATAATTTCTCCCCAAGAGTGTTGACAATACCGAAACGTTCCGCTGGAGCAAAGAAAGTTTTGAACATGCCCGAACCTTGTGGTACGGCTACACCTTCAGCAGCAGGAGTGATCGAAACCGAGTTGTAAGAATCGCGGACTTCTTTGAAGGTGATACCGCCAAAAAAGAACGAACGACCATTTGGCATAACCGAGTTACCTTCAGTCAGGCGACCACGGATAGGGTCGTAGCCAACTTGGTTCTGCTGTGCATACACCCAAGCGGCCTTGACACTTGCGTGGGTAATCAGCTTGTTGAAGAACGTGGTGCCGACCGGCGCGATAATACCGCTAAAGACGCCGTTGCCGCCCATACCGTCATGAGTTTTTTGAATAACTTCTTCAATCTTAGCCAGCACTTCAGTACCCGCAGTGCCCAGTGTGAAGTCAACTTGTGCTTGCGTTACGCCGAATTCGGTCCACCATGATTGCGAAATTGTGCCATTTGGTGCGTAAGCAGTGCCTTGAAACAGCGCTTGAGCACGAGCAGCATTCAACGTCCAATCATGATTCTGGCGAATGCGCAGCATCTTACGGGCGCGAACGGCATCCAATTGTTCAATTTCATTGAAGTTATCGTAAGCCGACTTCTGAGCCAAATCTTTTGGCGAGATATGGTCATCCAATGGGAAGTGAGGAATCGGGAAAGTATGCAGCTTACGCGTACCGTCCAGATTGACGTTATTCTTTTCACCGCGAACACGGTCAAGAATCAGTGCGCCGTTGATAGTGGTTTCTTCAAACATAACGGTATCCGAGGCAACGCCTTCTTCCTCGAAAATGCCCATCATGTTGTAAGTGCCGTATTGAATTGGCAGATTACGGACAGCCGATGTAAGATCAACGGTGTCAAAGTTATTAAGGGGGCTACGAACCAGCATTTTATTTCCTTTTAATTGTCAGAGAATGTTGTCAAAGACAACTATTAGATTGCTGGCAGAACGTCGATACCGACAGCCGCCAATTGAGCATACGCCGTGGTCGTCAGGGCACCCGGAGTAACCGACGCACCGAAGGTCAGAGCTTTGTCAGCCACGCCGCAGATGCCGCGATACAGGACCAAAAATTTCGTATCAGTATTAGCTGCAACGGTAACTGGGACAGGGTGGCCCATGAAGTCACCAACGATAACAGCACTAGCAACTTGCGAACCATCAGTTGCGGTTGCTTCCACTACTTTGAATTTGCCCGTTGCGGTAACTTGGCCGATAACCGTACCAATCGGGAAAGTACCTGCTGGGCCATTCAGCACAACCATTTTCTTGCATTGGCCCCATTCAGGACCATCTTCACGTTTCACCAGATTGCTATAACGCATCGAGTCTGTAGCGATAATTGCCATTTTATTTCCTTATTTCGTTTTAAATGTTGCAGCAAGGGATGCTGCGAGACGGGTTGCTGTATCTTCTTCTACTACGGGTGCCGCCTCAGCGCTGACACCTTTTTCCGAAAACATCTCGGACTTGCTTTCGGCCTCAAAACTAGCTGCGTAACCGCTCAGAACCGTAGCGAAAGCGTCATCGCCAAGACTCTCAAGAGCAACAGCCATTTGTGGCCCTTTAACATCGCCCATCACTGCCGACAAGGACGCTGTACGAGCTTCCATCTTGGCTGCTTTGGCTTGCGAAATAAGCATTTCTTGTGCTTGGGCAGAGGCTGTAAGGGCGGCTTCTGCTGCTGCGTATTTAGTCGAAAGTTCTGCAAATTCTGCTTGCAGAGTAGTCATCGCTTCCGTGACAGTGCTCAATTGAGCGGTCAGTTCTGCTGTGGTGATATCAGTAGCCAAAGCGACCTGATCTTTTTCTGTAGTCATAGAAACGACTTCCTCAGTTGTGGCTTGCGCCGATTGTTCCGGTTCCCCGGAGAAAAACTTTTGAAGATGCTTAAGCATTCTTAGCTCCTTGTTTGTCAGCCATATATTTGGCAAATTGTTTATGATCCATTACGGCTGTAACAAGACCTTGCTCAAGCGCGGCCTCTGCGTGATACATCTTGGCATTCATTGCCAAAACATCTTTCACAGGGATGCTTGTGAATTTGGATACGTGTTGTGCAAATTGATTACCGAGCCGAGTAACATCTGCTTGCATCTCAGCCAAGAACTCTTTACTGAATGCGCCAGATGCATCGAAAGGTGTTTTACCTTCTGTGCTGGCGATATAAATAGGCTTGATGCCTTCCATCTCGTAAGCTTTACTAACATCGTAGATAGTGGCTACACAACCAACGCTGCCAGTGACTGCGCTAGGATGAATGATAGTTTCATCGGCAGCTACACTAAGCGCCAGAGATGCACTAGCAGACATCGTGTCAATATATGCTACCCACTGAACACCAGCTTCATCGCACATGCCACGCAGTTCTTGTACCGTACTAAAACAATGTGCAGCTTGTCCACCTGGGGAGGAGTGTGTAGTAATAAGTGTGGTAATGCCCGAATCAATAAGCTCTTGAGCTTGCTCCAAGATACCCTGGTAGCTTGTGCCAGTTGGTCCGCACATACCGTAGACAGGTTTGTATGAAATAACCCCGTCTACTTTAATTTCGCCTACGCTACCAAGCTTTTCAGCTTTAACTTCCTCAGAAGCTTTAGCACCCTCTGCGATTGCAAAGGTTGTAAAGTTTCCCTTGCTGCGTGCCTGAAGATAGTCTACAATAGGACGAAGTGCAGTCTCAGTTACGAGATGGGGTGTGTTGTAAACACTCTCCAGCACCCTGAATAGTTCATGTGCCATAGCACTCCTTATTTATTATTTGCATTAGCTGCTGACGCGTCTTTGGCACCCATAGGGGATTTAGCAGTGCCATTTCCTGCTGTCTTCATGCCCTCGCCGGACATTGAAGCCTTACCTGTCATTACAGGAGAAAGTTTTTCAACATCCACCGGAGAGTCTGCTGGAAGAGGGGACACACCGATAACCTTACGGAATCTGTTAGCCACTTCACGGTCAAATTCTAGTCCGCCAACTGAGAGCAACTGTTGCCCAGCCTTGCCCATAGACTCGATATCGATATCTTCAACATCTTCATACACAAACTTAGCCATTTTACTTAGTGACCAACCATTTGCTTGATAGATTGTTTTCATCAAGTCGTTATTGAGAACTTCTGCAATCTCTCGCAAACGGTAGTCAATAGCAATAGCCAACACAGATGACTTAGACTCTGCGAGACTGAAAGAACCTGTGCCGTCCGCGCCGAGTTTAAGAATGTCGCAGTTTAAAGCAGCTAGGATGTCGCCTTGAAGACGTTTAATAACAGCCTCCACATCATACTTGGCACTACCCTTAGACTCCATCAAATCGTAAGAGAAAAGAGGATTCTTAGCCTCATCAAACATGTTTGGTACGAGCAAACCACGCTGAGTACCGGCGTTGTAGGAATCAATGATTGCTTGGAAAGATGCTGCAACTGCTTTATCAGCAGGACTAGCATCAGGGGACAAATACTGTGGAGGAATTGCAATTTTCAAGATACCTTGAATGTCTTTTGCAACGCCAATTAACTCGTTCTCTTGCAGTAAGGTAAGCATCTTATAGGCCAAATAAATAGCCTTGTAAATACTGTTACCTTGCGGATTACCTTTATTTCCAGACGCTGTGAACAGTAGAAACTTTTCACGGTCAATTGGAATCAAGCCGTTAATGTCTTTTCGGGCTTGAAAACGGTAAGAGTTTTCAATATTCTGAATGTTCTGGCTCACGCCGAGGAGGTCTGCACCATTGTCGCTGAAATTCCATTTTTCAATAGTGTCAGCATTACGTGGGGCGAGCTTTTTAATACCCACTAAGCCATCATTGTATGCACTACCGTTCCTGTACAAGCGACGACGCAATACCTTCTCATGAATGCCAAAACCATACTCAAGATAAGGAATAACTTCCTCAATAAACCCGCGCCACGAACCTTCCATGTCAGTCATCATCGACTGCACGTATTTCGCGCGCTGTTGCTCGATTGGTCCAGATTCCGGGTCGGCTTCCACTTTCCAATTGACCCGAGAAATGAACATCCGATAAACGTTCATGGCAGAACCCACTGTAGGGTTGTTGCGAATCTCGTTTACTGTCTTGGTAAAGTAGGGGTAATTAAATGCGGATTGTGCTTCAGCGTTGATGCGCCCAGCAGACGTACGAAGTCCCACGAAACCCTGTTCTTTGAGAGTCATGCGCGGGATAGTTGTTCCTTCGTCGGGAGTGATTGCGTCAGCCTGCGGCTGCGTCGTTGTGTCAGCCATAAGCGGTATATTCCTCTAATAAAACTGATTATAACATATTGTGTCTCAATTGTCAAGCACTATCTTTCTTAAAGTACAAAATAATACTTGACTGAGCTACAAAGTAGGGATTGGGGACGCTTGTGTAAGGCTGGGAATAGCAAACACAGGAATTGTGACTTGTCTTGCTAACATTGTAAAAGCATCTGCTACAGAGTCAACCATGTCGTCTTTTTGGTTTTTCTGAATCTTCAAGTCGGCTGTAAAGGACTCTAGCTCATTGAAAAATGCTTCATTCCAGTCCCCACGCACTACCTTGACAGCCCCTGCCTCTGCAATCGAACAGAAGGGCAAGAATCGTGTCAACTTGCCCTTCCCTGCTGTAGTAGGTGCCATCTTGACTGGAATACCATCCTCAGCCAACACGGTGCGGTAGAAGTACGCGGCTGTCTTACCGGCTGCTGCTGGGTCTAGTGGAATGCAGACTGTGCATTTCTCAATACCATCTTCATGTGCAATCTGTGCTACCTTTTTAAGCACCTTATCAGTGGTAATCTGAAACCTTTGCACATCCTCAACATAATATGTGCCAAATTTATCTCGGCTCATCTTCACTCCAGCGGACCAGTCAGGATTGTTCGTCTTGGTCTTTTCTTCGGAGGCAAAATCCCATGCACGACATGACGTAGCGTCAGCAGGAGCAAAATCAACTATAGGTGTCCACTCCCGATTAAAGAACATGCTCCCCTGTTCACGGGCTGTCCACGAACCGTGCAAGAACTTTAATTGGTTAACATAGGGCTGTGAAAGCAAACTGGCAAGATAGCTGTTATTCTTAGGTGGCAGCAGATACGGATTATCAAACACATTAGTAGGCACAAAGCGAAAGCTCTTAGGCATAAACAATCGCTTCTTGTCGTCTACACTAAGCTCATTCAATTGCTTCTCTGTCATCCCGTGAGCATAGATCAAGCCTTTTTCCCTGCCATACAACTCGTAGCATTCTTCAGGGCTATCCGCCCACTTAGCCTTGTTATCCTCCACACAGAACCAACGGATACGATGCTCAGTGCCCTCAACAGGAACGCCTGTGTCTGGATCGAGAGAAAAATCAACCCAGCCCTTAAGAAATGAGTTAATATCTGGGTTACACGTGAGGATTAGTTGAGGATGAATTTTAGAGCCTGCGGTACGAAGACGCGATTGCAAAAACAGCACTTGCTTCTCAGTCCATTTGTCAGCGGCTTCGTCAACCATGATACGGGTAAGCTGGCTACCCTGCCACGAGCCTAAGTCATCATCACAAGAGATAGCACTAAAAGACACCTCTGCACCGCTAGGAAACTGCCAAACTTTGGCTTGCGTCTTGTAAGGAATCTTAGTAAAGTCTGAATACACTTGCTTAGATTCGTCAATCAGTCCGCCGGGGCGCTTTAGTTCAGGTTCATATCGACGCAGCGTCACACAGCGAAACTCTTTATCCTTGATACCATCAAGATTCTTTGTGAGGCAGATACGGGACTTGCCGCCCCCAGCACCACCACCCATGAGGATTACATCTGTGGTGTTGTCCTGAAGGATAAGCTTTTGTTTTTCAGAACAAGGTCCGTATGTTTTCTTGTCTTGCTTTGCCATGAATTCCTCATTTTATAATTATCGAGGTAATCCACCTCTTAGAAACAACTACAGCGGGCACACCCTTTCAGATGCCCCGCTCATTACGTAATCGTGCTGCACAGCTACTCTACCTATGCCGGTGCAACGTGAAGTCCCATTACTGGACTCCCTCTCCACATTACTCTTTCGAGCAATTCTTAAAATCTATCCAACTTGCTGCTCAAATGCTGCGACAGTCATTCCAGTGCCAGTAGTTTGCCGTACAGCCAAAAACCATCCTGCTGGCAATGCTATTGTATATGTATTAGCTTGCTGGCTAGTAATCGAAACTCCAACAACAAGACCACCACCAATAATATTCTTATAAGTTGCTACAGCAGTGCCTGTTCCAGCAGCTACAGTGCTCGCAGCACCAATAACAATCTGTGCCACATTACTAACAGTACCGGACAAAGTGAACGAGCTAGTTGCTTCCAAAGTAATCGTAAACAAAGCAGGCTTAGCAGTATTTGTAGCTTGGTAAGCTGTTGCCAATACCATCGTGCGGGACGTAGGCGCTGCAAAAGACATATTCACTGCCGATCCCGCAACACCTTGGATACCTTGCGCACCAGTATCACCTTTTACGCCCTGAATTCCTTGCAGACCGTTCGTGCCGTCCTTACCTGCCACTCCGGGGATACCTTGCACACCCTGTGCTCCGTCTTTACCGTCTTTTCCTGCTGCTCCAGTGTCACCTTTAGTGCCATTTGAACCGTCCTTACCATTAGCACCAGCATCGCCCTTCATCATCGCAGGGTCTTGTGCAGTAGCGAACAGTGAAGGAATAGCAAACGGTACAATACCTACCGGCTTCATTCTTGCACCAAAATAGTTGTACCTTGATCCGAGTACCCCCAAAGACCGCTTGAGCCATCCGGGGCAAAAGCATAACTACCATTGGCTCCAACATATAGAGGAACACCAAATCCACTGTTACTAGGCTGTCCTGCTTTAATTGCTATCAGGGCGACACTACTACCCTTATTATAAATACTTACAGCACTCCCAGCTGTGATGCCCGCTGCTGTGTAAAGGTTAGTCCACGTCCTTGGGACGAGCATAATATCGTTACGTGTATCTGCCATTTTACTACTGCCACTTGTTATAAAAGCTGGGCCTTGGTAGAGAGTATTTCTTATTGTATTAGGTGTGCTTGGGACTCTTACCCCCGTTAATTTCCTCTGTCGCATCTCACAGAGTACGGCTGTGCATCTTCAGGTAGCGCCTTCAGATTCTGGCGGAAAATGTTGGAGTCGAACCAACTCACCCTTACGAGTGTACAGTTTAGCAAACTGCTGCCTTGCCGTTCGGCCAATCTTCCTTGTTCTTTCCGAGTTCTTCGGTAAGAGGTTGCTCACCCTTTCGGGGCTGTGAAAACACACAGTTTTATTGCCCAACCAAGCATTAGTGCTGGTGCCACCGAGAGAAATCGAATCCCTGACCTGATGATTACAAATCAACTGCTCTACCAACTGAGCTACGGCGGCGAAAACTTTTACTCAACCTGCTGTACAACGCTGAAATCTACGTCTGGTGAATCATCGTCCTCATAATCGAGCTGCTTTGGCCCACCATATTTAGCATTAGCCATAATACGCATTAGACTGTCGTTCTCAATAGACTTTGCAACACTTTCTTGAAACTCTAACAGCTTGGTAGCTGCTGCAAGCTTGATTTTCTGGTCTGTAGACTTCATAAGTGCCACTAAAGTGTCCACAGCGTCTTGACTCTCAGCCGTCAAACTCTTCAACAGCTTAGACAGAGGATGGTTCTGTCTACGTGCAAATCCGACCTCTGAGGCCACCTTAAGTTGTGCGCCCAATTGGCCTCCATAATGTGTTTATTGCTCTAATAACGACATGATAGCATAAAGTGTGTCTTTTGTCAAGAACTTTCGTATTTTCATAATTATCTTGACTTTGGGCACACTTCGTGGCATAATGGTTACTTAGTCGCTGTTATATGTGCTGTATTTATTGTTTTTAAGCAACAAATTACCACTTGACAGCAGCTTTCACTAAGCCTACAATAAGCCTTACATCAACCAACGTAAGGAGTACCATGTCACATACAGCAAAACTTTCCGCCTACTATAAAGACCCTGATAGTAAGCTTCACCATATCAGCGGTGTCATCGGCACTGATCCAGAAGGCGTAACAGAGGAAGACGTTACAGTTTTTCGTAAAGAAATTTTCAGCCACTTGACAGCTACTAACGTAAAACCCCCTATTATGATTGTTATCCAAGGAGGTAAAGCATGACCTACCTCGAAGATTTTGTAGCGGAGATTGAAGCAAAAGAAGCCGCTGAAGACATGCATTTCAGTATCTACTACGTACCAGAATTTTATCAACCACTAGAGGACTTATCCTATGACTAAAGAAACTACTAACTTCCTTGTATCCGGTGTTTACGAACTTGGACAAGAGCTACAAAAACTCGTTCAAGATGGCTGGACACTTGTAGAAGGCTCCCCTTCGCAGCATGGTTGGCAATTTGAGGTGCGTATGGAGCGCGAGGAGTTGGCTACACAAGAAACAGAAGCCTCTGACAAACAGCCTGTAACAAAGCCTAAAGGTCGCCCAGCAAAAGCCGCAGAAGATAAGTAATTTATTAACAGTTGTATAAAGGAT
>Ga0247809_1001577_pt1 | contig 10216 bp, 8 predicted proteins | sample UWRJL104311B1_FD_180951 | JGI IMG/M metagenome (GOLD analysis project Ga0247809, IMG submission 180951) | Plant litter microbial communities from Arlington Agricultural Research Station in Wisconsin, United States - UWRJ-L104-311B-1 | ecosystem: Environmental > Terrestrial > Plant litter >...
CGGTACCACTACATCGATATCAGGGGGCTCATCTGTATCCAGATCAGATGGACACTCAACTTCTACCTCAGCATCCAGCATAATGCTCTCACCCCCAAACACATCCACCTCTGTATCGGTTAAAACACAAGTCGAGATCCAAGCTGTCCCAGCAGCGCGGCGCAAAAGAGCAGCCACCACCTCATCCGCCACCCGTTCCGTTCCCCGTCCGGTTGAATTAACCAATGCAGCCTTTGGCGCCTCCTCGGCTATAGTAAATATATCCACACCACCAAAGCCTACCCTAAGATCCACCTTCAATACATCTTCTACCACAGCCAACCCCTCGACATCACCAAAAGAAGTCATTAATGATGGCGAACGTGAAGAACGTCTCAAATCCGCAGCAGACCTCTCCATCGCCCGTCAAATTTCCGTCTCTCGTCAACAAACACAGCTTCTCATTCCAATAACGAAATTAAACTCCACAGCTCCAAAACCAAAATCCCAGATCCCGATCAAGAAATCGATTTCCGCAGCTACGACTCCATCTACACAGCGGTCACATTCAAACCCCAATTTTCCTACACCTGTTCCAATGAATATGGCAAGAAGTCCACTACAGATCGTATCGGATCCAGAAAGTCCCATTACTGGCACACCGTTCGCAAGACCACGAATGGTGACAGTGAAGCCAAGCACCCCGACATTGGTGGTAACGGGAAATGATGCAGAGCAGTATGAAAAATCGTGGGGCGGACAGACGGCATTGAATGACCCATCTTTCATGGGAAACGAGTACGGGGGGGGTCATATTGGGCTTCAAGCTAGGAGTCCGATCGGAAATAGGAAGAGTGAAAGGGTTATTTTGGAGAGGGTTCATTAGGTTTGGGTTCATCATGGGTTTAAATTCTAGGGCAAAAGGTTTTATAGGGTTGCAACCAGGATATACGATACTCTGGCAGTATACGATTTACTGTGCATAGCATGTGCATTGCATTGGCGTTTCTGGGGGATTATTTGGCTGAGAGCGACCATGATACCAAATTATAGAGCTTCGAAACGGGATGCCTTCTATGTAAATCATCTCTGTCTCTATTTCATAAAATTATAAAACTTACTTTATGGTACTCCCAGCAGAGGGCCAACACTACAAATGAAGTGAGACTCGCATACGTTTAATTCCCTGATTAGGCAGGCGGTTTGATACAACGAACCTCAGACCATAATCGTTGGGCAATCCCTTGAAAGAGAGATTTCCATGCTGTCACATATCATATCTGAATGGTTTCATGGCATATGAGTTCGAGTACTGCTATTGGGAGAACTTTGGCGAAGGTGAGGTTTGGTAGGTGACGAATGAGGGGATATTTGTGCCTTCGTTATTGACATCGGATGGATACCAACGCCAATTTCATATTGCTCCCTCACATGAAAATCCTCACGATATTACCAAGATATCACCAGAAAGCACAACCAAATGCGCAGTCCCCCGAATCCGCAAAGAGTTTGAAAGAACCAATAGTTCTTCCAGTGGTAGGACGCACAATAATTTTGTTGCAAGTCGTAGATCCTGAGATATTAATATCTTCATCCTGATGTGGCTCCGCCTCCATCTGCTCCTATTCCTGTAGCATCACGTGACAAGCATGCTTCGATTACCTTTTGAGTCAAAAATCCTAGGATCCTAGAAGTTCTCTTATTTATATCTGATTCGTAAAGAGCAAGATATGTCTATAAGGTTTGAATCAAAAATTAAGCTATCCAGATCATGATCCGCCCACTCCAGCAATCTGCACTTCCCCTCCTCCTGTTGGGTTCTTCTTCCCCGAATCATCTACGGAGACTCGAGGTACATCAGGAACTTCAATGCCGCCAATCTTATATAGCATACCCACATAACCATCACTTACAATCAGGACCTGCATTCTCCTTCCATCTTTAAAACCACCACCTTCCTCCTCTGAGAACTTCAAAGTCGTCCGCGTTGTCCCTTGAACCGTCTTGTTACCTTGATTTCCGGCAGACCAACTAGCGCGCTTGATTCCTAGAATTTCGTCTTTGGCTTCGTCGCAGAGAATCACAAACCAGCCCTCATTTTGCGACTTTGGGAAACGCGGAGCAAACATTTTGCCATCGCGATCGGTATGTTTGTTAATGCGGTTGAGGATTACTGTTAAGCTTAAGGCTGTGACGTTTCTGATCTCAACTTTGAGGTTTGGGATCATATTTGCTGCCTTGCTAAAGCGTGGAAGTACTGCAGTTGGAATCTTGAGATTTGCGAGTGTTTGTTGGTATTCTTTCTCGGTTTGTGCTGAGAAATCTTGGAGTCGTAGAGGAGCATTCTTTGGAGGAGTGTCGGTCATGACGCCAGGTAGGATTGAGAGAGGGTAGTCAGATGGCCAGCGAGCGGATTTGATACATTGCAGTAACGTGATCATTTGGAGACAGCTTGAGAGGTAGCCTAGTTCGGTTAACACGTCGATGCTAGCTTGGATGATACGAATAGCTTGGTCAAGAACACTGGTTTGATCGCCGACGTAATCAGTAATGGGTAGGTCGATACGAGACATATGCGCCTGAAGCAGGAGGAAAGCTTTTACGTGCGGATCCCACATTGGTAGGCCATCGAATGATGATGCTGGTATTGGCAAATTCTTAGAAAGCTCAGCATTGATGAGATCTTCATTATGACGAACGGGGAGCTCGTCGTATTCGGTCGCGCTTGACATCCAGGATAAAACATCCGAGAAGCTAGCGTTACGCTTTGCGTTCTGCACTAGATGTCGAATTGTGCGATGGGAGAGATAGTAAAAACTCATAATTTTGCCCATAGGAGTAGAATACACATCACCATTTGGGTGCATTTCAAGACAACTGGATTCCGCAAGCTCGCCGAGCGACTTATCAACCATGGATATCATATAGTCGTTCGCCATTTGCTGTGCAGCTATGGTATTGTGCTCTTCAGCTGAGATCTGGAGGCCATAGTACGACGGATTCTTGTGAAGGCGACGGAAGAAAAATGTCCAGGTAAGATAATCTAGAGCGTCTTGCTTTGTGGTAATTGTCTCAGCAGAAACTTCGGCACCCAAGTGATTGTCCAGAACGTTGTGCAGAGACGACTCAACAGGAAATCCAGTGTGTAGAAAATGCTTGTAAAATGCTTTTTTGGCGTCTTGCGTAAATATGCGAGCAATACCAGATGTGTCGAACTGGGGACGACCAGCTCGACCAAGCATTTGCAGGACATCGGTAAGATCCATGTCCTTATACCCTTCAGTTTTAGCGTCGAAAAATTGAGTACCTTTTACAACAACTAGATGAGCTGGAAGATTAACACCCCATGCTAACGTACTTGTTGCTACCAAAATCTGGATCTTGTTGTTTGCGAATAGCTCTTCAGACAATGAGCGATCAGATTCGACTAGACCAGCGTGATGTAGACCAATCCCAAAACTGAGTGCTTCTTTTAATGCATCATCTTTAACTCGTGAAAGGTTCAATTGCAAATCTTCCTCTGACATCTTAAGAAATCGGCGGGGATTATCCTCCATACCGCAATAGTTGATTAAATCTTTAGCCGTGAGCCTTGTTTGTCTTCGCGATGCGACGAATACAATAACAGGCTTGTCTGGACTATGAGTTTTGATTGCGAGGAAGGTAGGACGATTCATAGATTGCATCAGTGGACAAAACCCTCGAACTTCGGGAAATCCATCGATAAAGATCTCTAGCGGAACAGGACGCACACTATGCCGGAAATTGAATAACCCTTCCTTGACCCCAAGCCAATTTCCAAGATCCATGGCATTCGCACAGGCAGTTGACATGCCTACCAAACGAACAGGATTATTTGACTGTGCTGCAATGTAGTTCATGCGGGACACGATAATTTCCAAAATTGGCCCACGGTCACCACCCAATAGATGAATTTCATCGATGATGACTAGACTGACTTTTCGAACGTAGTCTCGGGTTTGCCAGCTTCTACTGATACCGTCCCACTTCTCAGGAGTAGTGATGATGATGTCGGCATCCCTAATTGTCCCCGTATCAGGTGTATTGTCACCAGTCAACTCTACGAGCTTGAGCCCCATTTGCCGTGTTAGTCTGGCGCCCCAATCCTTTACACGTTCCCGAACCAATGCTTTCATTGGCGCAATATAAACGACCTTTGACCCGGGTTTCTCTCTGAATGCCCACCACATAGCCATCTCACAGGCAATAGTCTTGCCGGAGCCGGTAGGGGACCCTAGCAGGACATTTGCAGAAGTATGGTAAAGGCAATGAAAGATTTGCGTCTGCATAGGATTGAAGAACTGAAATCTTTGACCATATATTTCCTCTAGTGCAGGATTCTTCAAGGCAGCTATAGGAAGTGGCTGGAGATTCAAGAGGTCGGTGTATACACTTTCAGTATCTGGCCTAATCAAGTGTTGAAACGAGATAGGGTGCACAGTCTCGGCCCCAAGCCATCGATCAGATACTGCTCTTACATATATCTGTGTTGGCAACGGATCGGACAACGGGATCGTAAAATTCAGTTCATGGTCGTCATATAGCTTTCTTCTGTTTAAAATAAAGAACTCATGATGGTAAATCTCGGAGGTCTCCGAGTTTTCGACCCATATCCAATAACTTTCGGATGTCCCGTTGTGTCGATCATTCCAACGAAAGTCCGGCGTCAGGAATAGCTTGATTCTAAGAACATCTCTGTTTAGTGGAGCTATCTCAGATTCAATACTGATGGTAGGAAAGTTCTCAAGAATCTTAGATATGGTTTTTCCAGCACCATGGTTGTGCACTAACGCGCCTATTTCTGTTGCATCCATCTCTTTCAACTCTTCAATGGAGATGGAACTCTTGGCATCTAGCTGATTCATGACCGGCTTAGGTAGGTCAAACTGGTGTAGAGGATGCTGAAAAGCCCAAATCCTCTTCTCTAGAGATTTGCAAAGTGAGATTAAAACCAAGCATTGGTAACCCCATCTGCGATTTAAAGCAATCATGAAGATGGCTCTGCAAATTCTGGCAGATTGCTGAGCAATATAATTTGAGTCATTGGCAAGAGCAAAGTCTTCCAGTTGTGCACGAGATATGTAAGATTGCAGTAAAATGTTTGTTTTAGCTTGCTGGGTGTCGACTCCTTTATCTGGCACATTACAAGGTGCGAAGTCCTCTTTTAATCTAGTAAGCTCTTTCGACTCGGTATCTCTAGATTGGATGTTGTCGAATTCGCCGCTCATGGCTATTAGTGCTAGAACGTCTGCTTCTGTTGCGTGTGGTCGCATCTTTTCGTTGAACTTCTCAATTGTTGTGTGCAGGATATAATACTGACTCGCAATTCGACCAACATCCTTACTTTTTAACTCCTCGGTGGTCTCATTGAAAATGATCATCTGATTTTTTTGAAGAGTTCTTGCTGCTTCAATGATAAGTTTTCGGCGTCTTTGAACCAAAGTAGGGTCATCTCGAGACTCAGCCCAGTCAATTCCATATGTCATTGGATTTCGCTGCATTCGAACAAATAGATACGAGTAACCAAGCCACTGGACAGCTTCTGGAACCGATGTGACAGTTCCGAGACCTATCTCGGCATTCAAATTATCTACCAGGTGCTTTGAAAATCGTGATTCAATGGGAACCTGAGACGTTACAGCTTGGAGGTAATGAGCAAGCTTGTCTTGTGTAGTGCATATCATGCCGATACCAGTGTCTTGAAATTGTGGCCGTCCAGCACGTCCAAAGATTTGAAGGACGTCTAATATTCCCAGATCAATGAATTTTCCATCTTGAGCGCTATAGACTTGGGTTCCTTTGATGATGACTGCTGCAGCAGGCAAATTGACACCCCAGGCGAGAGTGGCTGTACAGCACAGAACCTTCAAGACCCCATTGCCAAAGAGCTTCTCCATCAGGTTACGATCAGAACGTGCCATTCCGGCGTGATGAATTCCTATTCCCTTTGGGAGAAGTTCACGGAGCTCGCGACCCCGTGAGCTTTGCATATCCCTCACAGCTGCATCATACAACGGATGACCTACAGGACTGAAAAGGTCTGCACATACTTGTTCGACAGCTTTTGTGTGCAGCATCTTTGCGGTATTAAAAGTGTCCTTTCTTGAGTGTACAAAAACCATGATTTGGTGGTCTTGCTCTAGCATATCTCGGACTTTCTCAAATGCGGTGGTATCAATATTGTCACGAGATGTCTTTGATCCAGCTTTGCCTTTGACACCAATAAAATGTTGCTCAAGCGGAACGGGTCTGAAGCTTGCATCAAAGTAAAACAGGCCAGCGTATCTGTTGACCTTTAAGAAATCGGCCACATCGACGTAGTTTGGTAGAGTAGCGGATAAGCCAACAATCCTAATGAGCGACTGAGTACTCTCAACCTGGCGTTCTGTACGTGCGACCAGTGATTCTAGAACAGCACCACGGTCATCGTGAAGCATATGAACTTCATCAATGATCAATAGTCGGACCTTCTGGACAAGCTCAGTATCACCAGTGCCTTTTCGTGTCACAACATCCCACTTCTCAGGTGTTGTAACAATTATCTGAGTCTGCACAATCTCCTTCTTAGTGAGATGCATATCGCCAGTGAATTCCCGGACCTGAATTCCGAGCCAAGCCAGCCGACTACCAAGCTTCTGGGTGATTTCTGCGGCGAGAGCCTTCATGGGTGCAACATAAACGATTTTGAAGTCTTCAAAGTTCACCACAAAGTCAGTCGCATCTGGGCTTTCAGCGGGATTAGGACTGAGATTTTGACCAACGGCGTGTAAGATTGTCAGCATCGCAGCATCAGTTTTACCCTAACCATGTTAGTATCGACGACACATAAAAGATTTATTGAACACCTACAGCACCAGTAGGAGCACATATCAGCATGTTTTCGCTAGTCTGGTATGCGACGGGATATACCAAACTCTGCATTCGATTTAGAGATTTGTACCCTTTGAAAGTTCGCTTGCAGAGACCATCCATCTCGGAGATCTCGACAAGTTTGCGGCCCCTGCCAAGAGTGCCTACCTTACCGGCAGGGATAGAGTACTCTTCGTAGAGCTTTCTGGAATTAGCATATAACATCATGCTGTAACTAAGAGAGTATACAAAGGGGATGGTGACAATGGGGAGGCATTTAAACTTACATGATGTTCTGTTCTCTCATGCCCAACAGGGAGGCCATACTTCTTACCTCTATGGTCAAGAGTGTTGCCAGCTGCATGGGCTTTATAGACGTGAGGATACTGTGGGCCATCGCGATCCAGACTTGGGCCAAGAGTAGCATGCTTGTGCTCATAATCCCGTTTCCTCAAAGCCTCCTCGCGTTCCCTCTTTGTTTGTATCTTACCAAAAATCCCTTCATCTTTCTTCGCAGCAAATGGAGAAGGTGAAGTAAGGGTGGTACGATTAGAAATGAGCTCAATGACGAAGTCCAGGTCATTAAAACCAACGATGTCTGTTAGCGTTGACTGGAGCTCTTCCTCTACACTATCAGATGCCAAAAGAGCCATAATCTGCTCCTCAAGGTCCTCAGCAGAGAGTCCTTGCTTCCTCGCAGCGAATCCAATACATCTGCTCTTCAGCCATTGCAAACCGTAGCCGGTCATTGGGCTGCCAGTTTCATCATCATTAGCATCGCTGCTATCCTGGGTCTCAGCATCGCTAAAAACATCCCAGATGTCATCTCCGCTGTTTCCAGAGGTAAAATCATCATCTTCAACGTATGGGACGTCAAAATCGAATGACTTCTGCTCGTTGGTAAACTGGGGAGGTAACTTTAAGTCTGCGATAGCCGCTTTCATTGCCGCCAGTTGGGCCTTCCACTGCTCTTCGGCCTCGTTCAAAGAAGAGGCAGACATGTCTTTTATTTCAACAGGTTTGAATAGTTATCAGTACGTCAGGCGAAATGATAAGGAACCCATGCATTTATACAGGAGAGAAGTCGTCGTTAATATTGATGAGTCAAGCCGGCGACATTTACCAGCGTTTCTACGGTGGGCGGAATGCGCCAAGCATGTACTGTGACAGTCTAAGCACTCGGCTAAGGTGGGCCCTAAAAGGGGGTAAGAGTTCGGCAATAGATCAATGTAAAACCCATTTGCATGATGTGCACTAGCTATAATGATGAGTGAAATATCAATACAAAAGTCTGGGACACTCCAGATGCCTGATGTATCTATTTTGCTTGGCTTAGTAATTAGATCGGAGCGGTAGTCCCAGCTTTCCGCTTTGACCAGGACCCCCTCATTTACTAGTTTGTAGGTATCAAGTCAAGAATCTTGTAAAGCTCTAAACTCACTGCTGTCCTTTGCTTCAAAACTACTAGAATATGTATAGTATATGTTCTTGAAGCTTGATCTCTTGATGCTTGATCGATTGGCCCGATAGCATTTTTCATATTTATCTCAAGCCAGGCTATGGCAAAGAATTCACAATAACTATTTCTTCGAGAGTAGCTAGCTGTAGCTCAGGAGCCAAATTAGCTAGCTTGGTTCTTCATGTTTATGCTCCCTTGAATGTTGATAAAGATGGAGTGAAAAGAATCTTTCGAATTTCGTGGTCAGCTCTATCGCATAGTTTTAAGAGCTTTGTATTTCTAGCTATTTCCGTGGAAGTATGCTCGACATAGCGGAATTAGAACGAGACAAATATCCGAGAAGTTAGAGCTATTAATTCCGAAAAGGTGAAATATTTCATGCAAAATGGGTCTGAACTGTTTCCATATCCGACGTACATCCGTATCTCCCGAGCCGATGTTCCATCCCCGAGAGAAACACGCCTCCACACATGGAAGAAAGATATAAAGAGTAGACATTTTCCATCAAAATTACGATAATTATCTTTCCATCCCTACATCACTCTAAATATCATACATTCACTTTGAGGTCTAACAAGTCCACATTATTAAAAAAAAAGACTTAACGAACCATGTCACCCATCAACTTTGGCGTCCTAATGATCGAGTATCAAATGATCGATGCAGCCCTACCCCTCGATATTCTTTCTTCCTGTTCTAAGAAGTTGGTTTCCAGCTGTGAAGCCTTCAACTTGCCCCAATACACCGGTCTCACCGATAAAGCCATCGACATAAACTTTCACCACATTGGGGTAACTCTAGGTAATTGGTTGTTCCATATTCTATTATCCAGAAGTAAACATAACCACGAAGAGTATGGAAGGCTAATAAGTTAATAGATCCCGTCGAATTGACGGCCGGCTACAAAGTCGTGCCCACGACTACATGTGACACTTGTCCCCCCTTAGACTACCTCCTGGTCGGCGGTCCGGATCCCATGGCTTTCAAGCTCAGCGATCGGTTTGCGGATTTCATACGTGCCCATGCTGCAGCCAACAAAGTTATCTTCACCACCTGCACTGGCGCTGTAGTCATTGCCGCTGCCGGAATCCTTGATGGTAAAAATGCAACCGTCAACCATGAAGCTATCCCTTTCATCAAGAATACATTCCCGAATGTGAAATGGGATGAGAAGAAGCAGTGGGTCGTTGATGGGAATATCTGGACCGCATCTGGGGCTTTTGCAGGGGCAGATATGATAGCGCACTGGGTGATGGAGAATTATGCCAAGGAGGTTTATACTCTTGGCTTTCTAGCGTTGGATTTCCAACCAAGAGACGTGAACAGGCAACAACTTGTTCTTTGAATGTGAGAAAGAATTTGAAAATCAAGAGATGAAGGTGAAATTAGCTATATATTTCCCTGAGTTGAGATGGTGGGTAGAAAACAAAATATCATTGGGTATCTTCTACATATATACATATTGACGCTCATCAACAAACGCCATAACTATACACATCTTGAGGATTTCTAGGAATAACCCCAGCGGCAACCGCATCCTGATAACTCCATCTGTAGTCACCTAACTGAGCCTTCCAAGTCCAAAATACCCATCCAATCGTATTTCGCTCATAAGAAGTGACCTGCGCTGCAAACCATCTTCTGTAGAAATTTTGCTGGGTATTTGGGTGCCAGCCATCACTCCACTGTACATTATCAGGAACGCTGAGACTGAATTCTCCAACCACGGTGGGAGAATTCCCGCCGCGGTTGTCGCTACAAGAGGTTCTGATGTAAGAGTCTTGGTCGACAGCTACTCTGCTATCCCATTTCAGATAGCGATGATCATCGTAGGCGGCGAAGTAAGTGTTGCTGAGGTGTTCATTCGGATCACCTGACCCCCATGCTGAGTTCATTGGCTGGATGTGA
>Ga0247809_1001578_pt1 | contig 10214 bp, 9 predicted proteins | sample UWRJL104311B1_FD_180951 | JGI IMG/M metagenome (GOLD analysis project Ga0247809, IMG submission 180951) | Plant litter microbial communities from Arlington Agricultural Research Station in Wisconsin, United States - UWRJ-L104-311B-1 | ecosystem: Environmental > Terrestrial > Plant litter >...
CTCGGAGGCCGAGTCTCCCAGAAAGGCCAGCCAGCGGTGATACCGGGTGATGACATCGAACTGATCGCCATGGATCACCAGCAGATGACGGCCATCGGCGGTCACGTGCACGGCTTCATCCACCAATTGGATATTGCCCAGAATCAGCCTGGAATATCGGCGCAGGAATTCGTCGTGATTGCCGGTCACGTAGATGACTTCAGTGCCGCGCTTGCTCATGGTCAGCAAACGGCGGATCACATTGGTGTGCGCCTGAGGCCAGTACATGCCACCGCGCAGCTTCCAGCCATCGATGATGTCGCCCACCAGGTAAATCTTGTCCGCGTGGTAGCCCTTGAGAAACTGCGACAGGTGCTCGGCCTGGCAATCTCGAGTACCCAGGTGCACATCAGAAATCCACAAAGTCCGCACACGTTGCTTACGACTGGGTTTGGCGAGCTCGGCGCTGGTCATGGGCAACCCTCCGCGATGGTTTTTCCAAGCGTGCGCCGGTCGGGTTAATTGACCATGACCGTATTGAGTCATTCCTGTGACAACCACGGGCCGGTGTAGACTTGGCGCCATCTTGCCCAGGAGAACGGTGATGCGACCGATCCTCACACTACGCCAGTACACCGACGACCTGATCGTCCACAGCCACGACCACGCCCAACTGGTGTTCGGCTTGTCGGGTGCGTTGGACTTCGAAGTCGATGGGCATGGCAGTCAGGTGGTGCAGCAGAGTTTTGTGGTGGTGCCGTCCGGTTTCCATCATGCCTGCGGCAGCAGCAATGGCAGCCGTTGCCTGGTGCTCGATGTACCGAGCGATCAATGGGTGTCACAGTCGCTAGGTGAGCATGCCGAGGCCAGTCGCCGTCTGCTCGACAACGCCGGGCGCTTGCCGCTGGATGCCGGGCAAAGCCAATTGATCAGTTGGCTGGCGGGCAGTCAGGTCAACGATCCGCTGATCGCGCAACAAGGCGCGGTGCTGTTATTGGCCAGTCTCAATAACGCCACGCCGGCCAGCGTCGGGGGACGGCGCCTGCCCTATGCGGCGATGAATGCACACATCGATCAGCACGCGGCCTATCCGCTGCAAGTGGCGGACCTGGCCGGTATAGCCGGGTTGTCCAGCGCCCGGCTCCACGCACGGTTTGTCGCCGAATGCGGGCAGACCCCGATGGATTACATCCGCAGTCGACGACTGCATATCGCAGTGGGATTGCTGCGTGACTCGCCATTGCCCATCGGCGAGATTGCCAGTCGGGTTGGTTACAGCTCCCAGAGTGCCTTCGCCGCTGCGGTGTTGCGCGAATTTGGCGCCTCCCCCGGCAAACTGCGGCGCGAGGCTGGCGACAAATGAGGCGAGTCTGACGACAGACACAGCGGGGCATCACGCGATTAAATGTAGCAGCTGGCGAAGCCTGCGTCCGACTGCGAAGCAGTCGCAATCGGGACAGATGCGATTTACCTGACGCACCGCGTGTGCAGGTTTTACGACCGCTTCGCAGTCGGACGCAGGCTTCGCCAGCTGCTACAGGTCGGTGGATTCTGCCGGTTTGGTTTACTCGTTTATCAAGGATTGCAATGACTCCCCGTACCGCCCTTGGCGCCCTGCATATCGGCGCATTGATGTTTGGCCTGACCGGTGTGTTCGGCAAACTCGCCGCCGCATCCCCCGCTGTCATCGTCTTTGGCCGTGCCGCATTTGCGGTCCTGGCATTGGCGGTTTTTGCGCGCTTCGCCAGCAACACCCGTTGGCGCACGCTTGAAGCCGTGGACTGGCGCCGTCTGCTGCTCGGCGGATTGCTGTTGGCCGGGCACTGGGTGAGTTTCTTTATTGCGGTGAAGGTGGCCGGTGTGGCGATTGCGACCCTGGGCTTTGCCAGCTTCCCGGCGTTTACCGTGATCCTCGAAGGGCTGATTTTCCGCGAGCGGATTCGCGCCAATGAAATCCTGCTGGTCGTGCTAGTGAGTGTCGGGCTGGTGCTGGTCACGCCCGACTTCGATCTGGCGAGTGGCGCCACCACGGGCCTGCTCTGGGCTGTCGGTTCCGGGTTGTTGTTTGCCCTACTGTCGCTGACCAATAGGGCCAGCTCCGGACGAATCCCGCCGGTGCAGGCCGCGCTGTGTCAAAACGTGGTGGTCGCGTTGTGCCTGTTGCCTGTGGCGGCACCGCAGTTGAGCGACGTGCGTGGCCTCGACTGGCTGTGGATCGGTCTGCTCGGTGTGTTCTGCACCGGCGTCGCACACAGCCTGTTCGTCGCCAGTCTGGCGGTGATCAAGGCCCGTACCGCCGCGGTGGTGTTCGCCCTCGAACCGGTTTACGGGATCTCCGTGGCCTGGCTGTTGTTCGATGAAAACCCGACGCTGCGGATGTTGATCGGCGGCGCGATTATCATCGTCGCGATTGTGGTCTCCAGCAGGCTATCCGGCGGTTCCAGTAAAAAGGCCGTGACGGCTGAAGCGGCGTCTCACTGAGTGCGGTCGTTGTGGCCCAGGTCGCGGTCCGGATCGATCTGATCGCGGACCCGCTGCTTGAGCACCTTGGCCTCGGGGAAACCGCCATCGGCCTTGCGTTCCCAGAGCTGCACGTCGTCACAAAAAATATGGAACACCCCACCCGTGCCGGGCACCAGCGACACTTTGCCCAAGTCGTCACCAAAGGTGCTGAGCAGCTCCTGGGCCAACCAGGCGGCACGCAATAGCCATTGGCATTGCGTGCAGTAGGTGATGACGATTTCCGGTTTGTGCGCGGTCATGAAGACTCCTTCAGTTTCAAATCAAGCGGTTCAAGTTCCAGTGATTGGCCGGCATTGTTGAATTCGTCGAGAAAGCCGTCCCCCAGAGACGGCGAACTCTCGAAAGGGCTGACCAGGTCCCAACCTGAATCCATCGACACATCATCCAGGTTCAACTGGAACTCGTCGTTGGACACCGCGTTCACAGGCACGACAATCAAAGGTGTGGCACTGTGCAGTTTCGGTTGGCTGGCGCGCAAGTCCTGAAGTTTTGGTGGGTCAAACCCGGCGTCTCGCCGGCTTATCTCCTGTGTTGCGCAGGCTGGATCAAGCATCGGCTCCGGTGCCGTTGGCAAATCGGGGCAAGCCTCAGGCAATGCAAGGTCCTGCTGACGTCGACGACGAAGGAATAACCCCAGCAGTGCCAAGGCCACCAGCGCCAGCAGCCCGGTGATCAACAACCCGTTTCTGGCTTGCGGCTCCTCGACAGCGACGGGCGCAGCGGGCTCGGTGGCCGTCGGCTTGAGTTCAGCCAATCGGTTTTGCAGCTCGGTCATCTGCTTTTTCTGGCCGACGATCTGCTCGTCCTGGCCCATAAGCTTCGCATTCAAGTCATCGACGGTTTTTTGCAGTTGCTGGTTTTGCAGCACGCTGGCAGCCAATTGTTCGGCAACAACGGGATCACTCACGGGGGCGGTGGCGGGTTGAACCGCGACCGGCGTCGAGGCGGGCTCCTTGATGGAGTTTGATGACACCTTGGCCGGCTGAACGTCCGGAAAGGTAGAAGGCTGAGACTCGACGACTGGCTCATCAGTGACGGGATCGACCGCCTCCGCATCAACGTCGGGTGGATCAATCAGAACCGTGTATTCGCGCAGCACACGCCCGTTGGGCTGATTGAGCTGCACCACGAATTCCAGAAAGGGTTCCTTGACCGCTTTGCTGGAGGTCACCCGGATCACACTCCGGTTGCCGCGCAGGACAGGAGTGAACTTCAGATTGTTGAGGAACGACACCCGCTCGACGCCAGCGCGGCTGAATTCATCCGCCGTCGCCAGGCTGACGGACAACTCGCCCTCCTCCAGGCCACCGACATCCACCAGGGCGATGTCGGCACTCAGCGGCTGATTCAGCGCAGAGTGGAGTGTGATCTCACCCAGTCCCAACGCGGGCGCCAACGCCGAGTACGTGACAGCGCCACCCACCAAAAGCAACCTCGCACCACCCTGCAAAACCAATCGCCAACTCTCAAACATGAGCATCCCTTAACGACAGAACCAACCTATGCGTGTTCGCACGTCCGTTACGAACACGTTATTGCCAAGTAGTTCTTTATAGTCTGCCCAACGGGATATCCGGGAAGTCCGGCGAGTGGTTATGCCTCAAGATTTTTCAAGGTTGGCCAGAATGTGCCCGTGAACCCGCATACAGACCTGTAGATCGGCCTCATCGACGCCTGCGAAGAGTTCGCGGCGCAATTGCGTGGCAATGGTTTCAATTTGTTCGATCAGGGGAAGAGCCGGCGTGCAGAGGACAATTTTTTTGGCCCGGCGATCCTCAAGCACAGCCTGGCGCTGGACCAGGCCCTGGGACTCCAGACTATCGAGCAAACGGGCCAGGGTCGGCCCTTCGACACCCACGCTTTGTGCCAGCTCACGTTGGGTGGGCGCTTGGTCGAAACGTGCCAGGTGCAGCAGCACCAGCCAGCGTGCCTGGGACAGGCCCAAGCCGGCGAGACGACGGTCCAGTTCGGCACGCCAGCCACGGGACATATGGGCCAGTTGCATGCCAAAGCGGTGTTGATCGGTTAACGGCATAAAACACTCATGATCAGACTGAAATAAGTAAAACCTAATTATTAGTCAGCTAAGCATGACCTTAAGCCTGAGGCAAGGTTTGGTCTGTAGTGAATCGTTACATCAACCTACAAGACCGCTTAAACCTCAAACTCGGATTGCAAGGCGGCACGCACGCAATACAAAACGCCTTCCGGCACGCGCCCGGCAAACAGCGCGGCAATTTCCGAAACTGCCGGCAACTCGCCTTCGCCGTCAAGGAACGCATCCTGGACTTCGCCCATCAACTCTTCAGGCAGATCCAGCGCCTGCTCCAGCGACAGCTGCTGCTTGCCAATCGCTTCGGCGAGCATGGTGTAGACGTTCTTTTCCGAACATTGCAGTTGACCGGCGATTTGCAGCGGTGTCATGCCGGCACGGGCCAGGGTGATCAGTTCGTGGCGCACGTCAGCCACAACTTTCGGCGCCTCGACCTGACCGCCAAGCACTTCGAGGAAGGCCGCGCCGTAACGCTCGAGCTTGCGCGCGCCGACGCCGCTGACGGTGGCCATTTCCGACAACGAAGTCGGTTGGCTGCGGAGCATTTCCAACAACGTCGAGTCGGGGAAGATGACATACGGCGGCACGCCATGTTCTTCGGCGAGTTTGCGCCGCAAGGCACGTAGCGCCTCCCACTGTTCGCGTTCTTCGCCCCGCACCAGTTGGCTCGCCTGGCTCTTGCTGCTTTTGGCGGTGGTTTGCGGCTTGAGGTCGCGGCGCAGTTCCAGGGTCACTTCGCCCTTAAGCAGCGGCCGGCAGGTGTCGCTCAGGCGCAGACCGCCGTAGCCTTCCAGATCGATATCGGCCAGGCCACGGGCAACCAGCTGTCGGAACAGGGAGCGCCATTCACTCTCGCCCATCGCTTTGCCGACACCAAACACTGAAAGATGCTGATGACCAATGCTGCGGATCTTTTCGTTGTCCTTGCCGAGCAACACGTCGACCAAATGCCCCACGCCATAACGCTGGCCGGTGCGGTAAATCGCCGAGAGTGCCTGACGGGCCGGCTCGGTAGCATCCCAGGTTTGCACGCCGTCGACACAGTTGTCGCAATGGCCGCACGGCTCAGGCATGTCTTCGTCGAAATAGGCCAACAGCGTCTGGCGACGGCAGCGGGTTTCTTCGCAGAGCGAGAGCATGGCGTCGAGCTTGTGTTGCTCCAGGCGCTTGTGACGCTCATCGCCTTCGGAGTTCTGCAACATCTGCTTGAGCATCACCACGTCTTGCAGACCGTAGGCCATCCAGGCATCCGCCGGCAGACCGTCACGACCGCCGCGACCGGTTTCCTGGTAGTAAGCCTCCAGTGATTTCGGCAAATCGAGGTGCGCGACAAACCGCACGTTGGGCTTGTCGATGCCCATGCCGAACGCCACGGTGGCGACCATGATCAGGCCTTCCTCGTTGAGGAAGCGCTTCTGGTGATGGGCCCGGGTTTCGTTGGGCAAACCGGCGTGATACGGCAGCGCCGGGAAGCCTTGCTCGCTTAGGAATATCGCGACTTCGTCGACTTTCTTGCGCGACAGGCAATAAACGATGCCGGCATCGCTACGCCGCTCGGCCAGGAACGCCAGCAACTGCTTGCGCGGCTGCTCCTTGGGCACGATGCGGTAGAAAATGTTCGGGCGGTCAAAGCTCGACAGAAAGCGTTCGGCATCCTGAAGGTGCAGGCGGTCGACGATTTCTTCGCGGGTACGCTTGTCGGCGGTGGCGGTCAGGGCGATGCGCGGGACGTTAGGGAACAATTCCGCCAGCTGCCCCAGTTGCAGGTATTCGCGACGGAAGTCATGACCCCATTGGGACACGCAGTGCGCTTCGTCGATGGCGAACAGGGCTATTTCAAGGCTTTGCAGGAAGGCCAGCATGCGCGGCTGGACCAGACGCTCGGGCGCCAGGTAGAGCATTTTCACTTCGCCGCGTTTGATACGGGCCGCCAGGTCGCGTTGTTGCTCGGCGCTCAGCGTGGAATTCAATGCCGCGGCCGCGACGCCCAGCTCTTCGAGGGTGGCAACCTGGTCATCCATCAGCGCGATCAGCGGCGACACCACCACCGCCAGGCCTTCACGCAACAGCGCCGGCACCTGGAAGCACAAGGATTTGCCACCACCGGTAGGCATCAGCACCAAGGCATCGCCGCCACTGGCCACGCGCTCAATGATTGCACCCTGACGGCCACGAAAACTGTCGTAGCCGAAGATGTCCTTGAGGACGCGTTGAGCCTGTTCGAGCATAAAAACTCCAAAAATCACAAAAACATCCCTGCAAGGCTGGTTCAGAACCACGCACGCTGCACCGACAAATCGTAAGTGCGCATTGCATGACGCTGCACATTTCAGCCGCGACGCCAGCAGGGCATCACAAAACGCGCGAGTATACCCGAGCCCTCCCTTGCACAGGGCACCGCTGATAAGACACATGATGCCAATGCAACAAAGGACCCTGTAGGAGCGAGCTTGCTCGCGAAGGCGGCGCCACATTCAACATCAATGTTGACTGACCCACCGCATTCGCGAGCAGGCTCGCTCCCACAGGGAATCAGGTGCAAAAATGCCGTGCGGCTGGCCTGAGCGCTCAAGAAGGCCTAGAATTCCCGCATCGAACATTCCCCAAGGTAGCCCTTTAATGTCCTTCGCTGAGCAACTAACCCGTTTGCAAGTCTTCCTCGACGCCGACGAACTGCATGACGAGGCGCTGGACTACGTGGCCGCCCACGGCTACCTCACCGCGCTGTCGATCTGTTCCGAAACCGTTCCTGACCGTGAATGGATCGACGCCCTCTTCGCCGAAGAGCCGCACTACGCCGACGACACCGAGCGTGAAGCCATCGAATCCACCCTGCTGGCCCTCAAGGCTCACATCGCCCGCCAACTGGCGTCCGACGAAGAGTTCGAGCTGCCATGCGACCTCGACCTGGGCGAAGAGCCGGATGATTCCGACCTGCGCGGCTGGTGCATTGGCTTCATGGAAGGCGTGTTCCTGCGCGAAGAAGCCTGGTTTGAAACTGCCGAAGACGAAGTCAGCGAAATGCTGCTGCCGATCATGGTCGGTTCGGGTCTGTTCGACGAACAGCCTGAGTTCGAAGACATCGCCAAAGACGCCAATCTGATGGACGACATGATCGTGCAGATCCCGGAAGCCCTGACGGCTCTGTACCTGCTGTGCCAGGCGCCAGACGAAAAACCGGCGATCCTCAAGCCACGTCACCACTAAGGTTTTGCCTATGGACAACCCCATAGGCAACCGCTCCCTGATGTTGCGTTACGTGCTGCTGGCCATCGGCTGGCTGAGCGTGGCGCTAGGGGTGATCGGAATTTTTCTGCCGGTATTGCCCACCACGCCTTTCCTGTTGCTGGCCGCCGCGTGCTTCGCCCGCAGTTCGCCGCGTTTCTATCATTGGTTGGTGGGGCACCCACGGCTGGGCCCGTGGATTCGCGACTACCTCGACGGCAACGGCATCCCGCTCAAGGGCAAGGTCTACGCTATCGCGTTGATGTGGGCGAGTATCCTGTTCTCCTGCTATTTGGTGCCCCTGCCGTGGGCGCGCGGGTTCATGCTGACCAGTGCGGTGCTGGTTACGATCTATATCCTCAAGCAAAAAACCCTGAAAACACCTCGATCGCTGTAGCAGCTGGCGAAGCCTGCGTCCGGCTGCGAAGCAGTCGTTAAATCAGGCAAAACGGTCTTCCAGTTAAATCCGGGACTCTGGGTTTACGACTGCTGCGCAGCCGGACGCAGGCTTCGCCAGCTGCTACAGGTCCGTGTAGGTCCAGGTAAGCAGGTCCGTGTACCCACCCGGCAATTTGTCCGCCCACGCTGAAAACACCACCTAGACTTCAGACAATCTTCACGCGAGTTGCCACACATGTCCCGTCGTCCGCGTAGTCCAGGATGGTCAACGCTCCGACTTCGGCTCGGCGGTTGGCTGCTGCTGGCCGGTTTTCTGCTGACGGGGCTGGGCAGTGTCCTTGCTGACTGGGACTTCACGCAGATCCTGCAAAACGCCGAACAGCGCTACGGCCCCCTCGGCCCCGCCAAGGGAAGAATCGAGGCCTGGAGTCAAATGCTCAAAAGCGAACTCAAGCAGCCCGAGCGCGAGCAACTGAATGCAGTCAATCGCTTTTTCAATCAGCAGCTGAATTTCCAGGACGACACGCGCATCTGGCGTCAGACCGATTACTGGGCCACGCCAGAAGAATCGCTGATCAAGGGCGCCGGCGACTGCGAAGACTACGCGCTGGCGAAGTATTTCAGCCTGCGCTATCTCGGGATTCCCAGCGAGAAACTGCGCATCACCTATGTCAAGGCCCTGGCCCAAAACCAGGCGCACATGGTGTTGACCTTCTACAGCAGCCCCACGGCCGAACCGTTGGTGCTGGATAACCTGATCAACGAGATCCGCCCCGCGTCCCAGCGCAAAGACCTGTTGCCGGTATACGCCTTCAACGCCGAAGGTCTGTACTTGCCGGGGGCCAATGGCGGTAAACGCAGCAGCGACTCAAAAAAGCTGTCGCGCTGGCAAGACGTGTTGGAAAAGATGCAAGCCGAAGGGTTCGCCGTGGGCGAAGGCTAGTCGCCACCGCAAGGAGCGTTTTATGTCACTGCGCAAACAGTTGTTTCTCGCCATTTGCCTGTTCTTGCTGGTGGCCTTCAGCGGCAGTTTTTTTGTCAGCCTGGAAACCTCCCGCGAACAAACGCTCAGCCAGTTGCGCTCCCATGCACAGGACGCCGCCACCGCGCTCGGTTTGTCGCTGACCGCACAGATCGACGACCCGGCCATGATCGAGTTGATGGTCAGTTCGATTTACGACAGCGGCTATTTCAGCAGCATCCGCGTCGTCAGTATTATCGATGAACAAGTGTTGGTGGAACGCAGTGCCCCGGCGAAAATCCAAGGTGTTCCGCGCTGGTTCGTCAGGCTCGTCAACCTGCGCCCAGAAGTTGGTGACGCGCTGATCATGCGCGGCTGGGACCAAGTGGCGCGGGTTGAGGTGGTGAGCAATCCGCAATTCGCTCTGGCCAAACTGTGGGACAGCACAGCGGGCAGCCTGATCTGGCTGCTGATCTGCGGTTTGCTCAGCGCAGTGTTCGGCGGCTGGCTGTTACGTCGGCAATTGCGTCCACTCGACAAGATGGTCAAACAGGCCGAAGCCATCAGCAAACGCGAGTTCTTGAGCCTGCCGAAACTGCCGCGCACACCGGAGTTGAGGCGTGTGGTGCTGGCGATGAACCAGATGGTCGAAAAGCTCAAAACGCTGTTCGCCGAAGAAGCCACACGCAGTGAAAAACTGCGGGCCGAGTCCTATCAGGACAGCCTCACCGGCCTGGCCAACCGGCGCTTGCTGGATGAGCAACTGAACGATCACCTGCTGATCAGCGAACAGAGCAGCGCCGGCCATTTGCTGATGCTGCGCATCAACGACCTGGTCGGCCTGAACCAGCGTCTGGGTGGTCAGCGTACGGATGCGCTGATCAGCGCTGTCGGCGAACGGCTAAAGCGCCTGACGCAACCGCCGGAACGATGCACCTGGCTGGCGGCGCGTAATCGCGGAGGTGAATTCAGCCTGCTCACGCCGAGACTGGACAGTGCCGATGCCGCACGCCTGGCCTCGGAAATCAGCGCCACCCTGGAAAACCTGCGCCTCACCGATGCCAGCGATTGCAT
>Ga0247809_1001579_pt1 | contig 10213 bp, 8 predicted proteins | sample UWRJL104311B1_FD_180951 | JGI IMG/M metagenome (GOLD analysis project Ga0247809, IMG submission 180951) | Plant litter microbial communities from Arlington Agricultural Research Station in Wisconsin, United States - UWRJ-L104-311B-1 | ecosystem: Environmental > Terrestrial > Plant litter >...
TTCAGTACAAGTCATTACCGCCGTAATTTACTGCCTCTTTGCAGCTGGAATTGTATTTGGCTATGCAGCCATCAAACCCGTCCTCATTCACGAGAAAATATACCGCAATCTGTGCACGCAAGACGAACTCGATAGAAACGTACGAACATGTTATGAACAAGAATTACGATTGAACTTGATGTTCACAATTGCTGCAGTTGGGACAAATGTCGCAGCTCTACCGATTGGAGCAATACTTGATAAGTTTGGACCACGAGTATGTGGTTTGATCGGAAGTGTGGTATTGGCCGCTGGGGCCTTGTTGTATGCTTTTGCCGGTCAACTGTCATTTGATGCATATATTCCAGGTTATCTTTTTCTTGCACTCGGAGGACCGTTTATCTTTATATCATCTTTCCAATTATCGAATACCTTTCCGAAACATTCTGGATTGATCCTTGCGCTACTTACTGGTGCATTCGACTCTTCTTCAGCAATCTTCCTGTTATACCGACTCGTTTACCAGTGGTCAGAATCCAGATTCCGTCCGAAGCAATTCTTCTTGCTTTATCTCATCGTTCCTGTGTTCATCTTCGTCGTACAGCTCGTCTTGATGCCAAAGGCAAGCTACAAGACGGTGGGGGAATTGGTAAAGCAAGTCGAGCAAGTCTCAGACAACTCACATATCTTCATAGACCAAGTCGACGAAAACACTGCACTTCTTCAAGAAGAACGACGAGAACGTCGAGAGTCTATTGTCTGTGGAGTTGAGGATTTGATCGGTTCAAAATCAGGAGTCAAGCAGAAGAAGAAGGAAGACGAGAAGAATAAAAAGTCTGGTGTCTGGGGAGCACTTCATGGCAAGACGGTAGCACAACAGATCACCTCACCGTGGTTCATCCTCATCACACTCTTTACAGTCGTCCAAATGACACGCATCAACTACTTCGTCGCCACGATCCGCACACAATACGAATTCCTTCTTCATTCACACGCCAAAGCAGCCGAGATCAACACATTCTTCGACGTCGCCCTCCCTCTAGGTGGAATCCTGTCTATTCCGTTTATCGGTCTGATTCTAGACAACACATCCACACTATTCGTGCTCTCCACCCTCGTCACGATCGCAACTTCAATCGGAATTCTAGGCTGTCTGCCCTACAAATGGGCCGCATACGCCAACATCTCTCTCTTTGTCCTCTATCGCCCATTCTACTACACCGCCGTATCAGACTACAGCGCCAAAGTCTTCGGTTTCCGCACTTTTGGCACCGTGTACGGCCTCATCATCTGTCTTGCTGGGTTAGGGAACTTTTCGCAGTCGGGATTTGATGCCTTGTTGCATAAAGTATTTGAAGGTAATCCGGTGCCGGTCAATCTTATATTGACGGGGACTGCGTTTGTGGTTGGTGCGGCGTTGTGTGTGTTTGTTGGCTGGAAGGCATATAGCATGGAGAGGGAGTTGTTGGAGGAGGAGGCGGAGAGGGCGAGAGAGGAGAGCGTGCCTGAGGTTGCTGGTGGATTTCATGCTGTTGATTTTGCGGATAGGAGGTAGTTGATTATTGGTTGTTCTGAATTAATTCCTCTTTTCCAGGTTGGATACTGTGTATTGCATTTAGCATGGTGGGATATTTCGTCTTGTTTACCAGAATCTCAGAGCATTACATGCTATCATGTTGACAATTACTTATGGGTTGAAATAGTTCATGCTTGATGGTGAGTTTCAAAGTCGAAGAAGAGCATCAAATCTCAATAGACATATCCCTTGACGTGTACTATTCAGTTTGGGCAACAAAAGATGGTATTGTAGTATTCTTGCATGCTTCATTTCACCGTCGGATCGCATATGAAAATTCACTTCCTACTCATCATCATCGACATTTGAAAAGTCGATTTCTCAATGTGAAATATCAAGGTTTGCTTACTTTGCGAGAAAATCCATGAGGCAATCAGTCTCTGTTCCTCAGTATAGAATTTCATTCTTATTCGCTCTATTCAAATCTGGGTACCTACTCATATTTAATCTCCTCCATTTCTTCTCCGTCGTCAACGTATCCCTCTCGTCGTACCCTCTTGCATTTGCTCCCGGGTTGAATCCAAAGAGCTCCAGTTTGTGCACACCTGGAGTGATAAAACCTTGACGTTGTACAGTGGAAGATGTGGTATACTGAGAGGGCGTGCTTTCTAAGCTCCGACAAATCAAAGTCATTGGCACTGGAACTGAAAGTAAGTTGCGTGTTGCATCCTAGAGATTGATAAACACGCGATGAGAGATGGCAAACGTGGAATGAAAGATCTCGTTGAGAGAATGGTGAGCTTGCTTCATGATATCTGTAGTTATAAAAGTGCTTGATTACGATATATCATATTCGCTGCCACGCTTTGGCAATCTCCTTACTACTGTTCGGATTCGTGTCGACAAGCACTTCCACAGCCGGAGCGTCCGCAAAAGTGACAGCTGTAGGTTTCTCTAACACGATTCTCAGCTTAGGATAGTCATTTGTGGCTCCCTTGGCAAAGTCGAAGTTGCTCAAGAACGTCTTGATGATCTTGATCGTAAGGTATGATGTCAGGGACTCGAGCGTCTTGAATTCGCTTTCTGAAATGGCCTACCACAAGTAGATCAGCAACATGTTCACGACTGCATATAGATAAAGGGTTCATGATCACAAACATACCTCGACAACGACGCTCTCCAACTTCACAAACTCATCCCCAACAAGCGCCATACCCTTCTTCCCAGCCTCAATCCCAACGGTTGCAACAACCAATTGCTTCGCCGTCCGTTCGATGTCATTGACCCCAATCAAACAAGGCACACTAAGCTTCTCCAAACACAATACGAACCTCTCTCTTGCGATTCCACTCTTCACCTTACAATCCACATACTTCGTCACCCGCACACCTTGACCCAACAGGGACCCCTTGACGAGGAACACTTCGCTTTTCCATCCCTCCAACATACTCTCTCTCAGGAACGGTTCACTTCCTTGAACAACGTCATTGAAAAGATGTCTGTCGAGCCCTACTAGAAAACCCCATATCGTCGTTCCTTGAACGCTCTTCAGCCACTCTCCAGTCGGATCAGATCTCACTGCACCACAATGTGCCAAGACACTTTTACTTAGAACCCCGTAGTGTACGGTACTGCTCTCGATTTCATCGTTAGAAGCAGCCGAGGAGAACGGCTGTGATAGTGAAAGTGAGACTGAGATTAAAACTGGTTGAGAGTTCGAAGGACGACCCCATGCGTCGGTACTGATTGGGAGAGTGCTTTGAAGGCTGCGGACGTGAATTTGAGAATGTGACTGTGACGAGAAGGGAGAAGTCATTTGGAGGTCCTTGGGTTGATAGGCGATAAGGTGGGTATGTAGACGATGAAACGATTTTGAGTTGAGGGTTGCTGATGACGCATCAATAAAAAATTACAGGGTAGGAGTAGCAAGGACTTACATCTTCTCGCAAATGATTTTTCAAGTAAGATCGTCACGTTGCACTCTCTCGCAATTGTTACGTTTACTTCCTACGTAGATGTAGAGAGGTAGGAAAAGATTCTTATATGGCAGCATACTTCAGTCTTGGCACGAGGTCACGTTTTAGTGTCATATACACATGAGAACAGCCAGTTTCTTGATATCATAGATTCGTGACAACTTTCTTATTCGAAGATTGAAGCTGTATAGCTATGCTACATCGTATTGTATATGAATATCCCAACCCATCCTGCCCTGAACGCCACGCTAATCAGTTTTGCCAACCTCATCCTACCACATTCTATTTCTTCTTCTTGTTATCTTTCTTCAAGTTCTCCTCCGCTGAACAAGTAGGACAGATCCAAATACCTTGTGGCTCCTTCGTGATTCCGACACACTCCCAATGAAACCATTCGTAGGGACAAGCATCATTATCACATGCCACCATGTCACCAAAACTGACCCTTTCGCAAGTACAGTATTTCCGCTCGTCATCTGCATCATCGACTGCTTCGTCCTCCATTTCCGTATCTCTACGAGCATGTGATTCATCCTCTTCGTCACCGGATCCAGACTCAACATCACTAAGCTCACTATCATTTGTCGAAGAAGGAGAGTTTTTGTTTCCGCTTCGTTTGACTCTGCTGAGACCGGATTTAGTAGGCTTGCCCTTACGTGGTACACCACTTTGTCGACTTCCCAAAGGCGCAACTTTCTTAATGGTCTTTTGTGACGCTCTTGGTCCTACACTGCCAGACCTTCCACCTGATGGTGTACCTGCTCGCGGTGTACCAGGAGTCATGGACGCGTGCCTCGCGAGACTGCTCGATGCAGTTGGTAGTGTGCCCAGTCCACTGCCGATCCGTTGCCTCTTATTACTTCCGGCTCCCAACGATGATTCCCTTTGATGCCTATTCAACAATAAGGATGCTGCAGGAGTTGCTGGCGCTGAGCTGGTTGATGTAGCGGCTGCTTGTTGTGCTTGTGCAGCAGCCAGCTGATTCCGTTGTGTATATTGGTTTGGTTGTTTCGGTCGTTCATATGGCGTAGTTGTGCCATTCGTGTTGATCTGTCCCAGGGGCATCGCCGGAGCTGCGGTGTCAACTCGAGGCCTGGCGGGCTGCGCGGCTTGCGGTCGCAAGAGAGATGGAATGTCTGGATCGTTTGGAAATTCCCCTCGATCTTGCAACGACTTGATATACCCATCTAACACCCTCGTATGCTTGTCCACCGAAAACTGCGTCTTCTGCATCAGTGCAATCTTCTCCTCCTGTATCAACTCGGCCGCATCATGATTCAACCGTATCTTCGCCCGCGACTCTTCTTCTTTCGGATTCGGCGTGTGGCTTCCATGTAATCTTATCCATTTCTGTATCTTCATATCCTCCTCTTTGATGATGACGAGGTGCTGTTGAAATATCTTATCCTTCTCTAAAATCTCCTCTTGCATGAATGCGATCTCAGCTGGTAAGTTTGCGACTCGGTTCGTCCACTCATCAAGGACAGCCGCAGCGTCATGATGTTCGAAAGACGTAGGCATCTTCCTACCTATGAAATCGATGGAGAGATCGTCTCTAGGCATGGTTGTCAACGGGGTTGTGCTTGTAGTTTATACCACGATGCGCGCATCTGATCACAACTTGCACTCCTCCAGATCGTGGCAAAAGCAAAAGGATATTCTACATGCAAAAGATGGTAATCACGCTCACCTTTCTGGGAGAAAGTCAACAAACTTTTCTTGACGGAGACTGGGTCGTGCTTTCCTGTTTTGGGTCTCACAAGGCCCTTGCCTATGCGCGTGCGAGGTGTGGAGAATTAGGGAAGTCGCGACGGGCGTTGAAATCTGTCAACCGTGCACCAAGATTTTCTTCTTGGCAGAAAAGACCCTTGAAGGATGAGGCTCACATGTGATTGGCTGCGTCATATACAGACTACTGACTGGCTTCTAGAATGGTAGCCTCGCAAGGGTTCATCAGCCTCGTTCACCTCCATATCTCAAATTGATGGTCTACATGATCTTCTGCAACCCTTGCATAAGTCAAAACCCGAGACTAGAGCATTACAACTTATATTCCAAGTACTTCAAGACTGGTACGAGATATTACGACCCCAGACTATCAGCCACACTCTGCACTACTTGGACCAGTCTCCTTGCGCTCAAAACATTTGACGGTGTCTGGACAAGTACATGTGGGAGACGTCGGGGATTCGGTAGCCACACTTCCAATCGAGGCTCTCTCCGAGAGACCTCAGCGCAAACATGGTTCTATCCTCAGGCAATGGGATTGTCCAAGAATTCTATGCACCACTCGACCAGCAAGGCGATCCTGAAAATTATGAAGTCTGGCAGAAAGTCCGACAGCAAGTCCTCGAGAACAATATAACACGACCGAAAGGATGGACAGTATCCTACCACTCCAATCCCGAAATCGAAAAGCATCACTTCGGACACTCACATCCCATGAAGCCATGGCGGCTTACCCTTGCGAAAGGTCTCATCATGTCATATGGAATGCATGCGGCAATGGACAATTATGTTTCGAGACCGGCGACGAGGGACGAATTAGAGGATTTTCATGCGGCAGATTACTTGCAGCATCTGAAGACCGCGAATGTTGCGCTCCCGGATGACGATGTGCCGCATGTTTTCAACTTGGGAGGAAGTGATTGTCCGATATTCGAAGGACTGTTCAACTATTGCTCAATGTATGCTGGCGCATCGATAGACGCGGCAAGAAAACTGTGCAATGGCGAATCGGACATTGCTGTGAATTGGTCAGGAGGATTACATCACGCTAAAAAGGCAGAAGCCTCTGGATTCTGTTATGTGAATGACATCGTACTGGCCATTCTACAACTGTTACGGCGGCATCCCCGTGTGCTATACATTGATATCGATGTACATCATGGAGATGGTGTAGAAGAAGCGTTCTGGTCAACAGATCGTGTCCTCACACTTTCGATACACAAGTTTGATGGATGGAACTTCTTTCCTGGTACGGGAGACTTGGACAGAACTGGACCAGATGACGAGGCAAATCCAGGCGCACATCATGCCATAAATGTTCCCTTGCAAGATGGTATCGATGACGATCAATATGTGTACCTGTTCAAGACAATCACAGGCATGTGTGTTGAGAGATTTAGACCGACGGCAATTGTTCTACAATGCGGTGCAGACTCTTTGGCTGGTGATAGGTTAGGTCGTTTCAACGTACAAGTTCAGGGTCACGGTGCATGTGTAGAATTCTGCAAAAGTCTAAACATCCCATTATTATTGGTTGGCGGAGGAGGCTACACACCACGAAACGTAGCACGAGCATGGGCCCACGAAACATCAATAGCAATAGGTTGTTCGGATAATCTTAATCCTATCATCCCTCTTCACACGCCGTATCGAGAACATTTCCGTCACGATACGCTTTTCCCCACACTTGAACAGATCCTTGGAGATCTCAAACCAAACAAGAACTCAGAAAAGAAAGTTAGGGAGATTGTAGCTTTCATCACAGAGCAACTGAGGTTTGTAAATGCGGCGCCAAGCGTGCAGAGTATGGTCATACCGCCGGATTTGACCGCTTACAAGGAGGAAGTGGAGAATGAGTTGCAGGAGATACGGGAGGAGAAGGATGAGAACTTGAGGAAGGAACGAGAGGCTGGGTTGGGTGTTGCCATGGAGTTTTGAGAACCTACGAGCGGTTTGTTTATTGTTGACTGGGCATGGGTCCGGCGTTCAGGAGCGGGATGAGATATCTAGTCTACATATGGATCAGTGATCGTACCTTGTGATGCGCATCGTACAATTCATCTACTTCAATCACAAGACAATTTGTGAGCTTAATAATGACAGGATCAGCTGTACAAGACGAATTCGATTCAGTATCTTCAGTATCAATTGTTTATCACTATTTATGAACCAACCCTACAACGACAGCTAGTGAAAAATGGCTCTTATGCAAATCTCAGAAGGAAAGAACGAGGGTATATATGTAACTCCAGTACTCCTATTGCCCAGCAACAATCACGCATCACAAATCACACTGTTTGAATTTTGGCCTAACGTCCTTGAGGCGATTTGTACACGAAGGCTGTGAAACAAGTCAGCATCAATCCCTCACCATAATGATCAACAACTCAAACTTACGCATGCCTTTAGGCGGTAGACTAGCAATTCCACCACTCGCAGTCCTTTCGTGTCCCTTCCTCTTATTCACACTCCACCGGCTCTCGCCTTCTCCTCCATTAGCATGCGCCTGTATTTCCGTAAATGTAGTCAGATGTCCTTCTTTCGCACCAACACTACTCCCATTGTCATTCGCAAACATCGGAGGAGGCTGTAATCCTTCCGTCTTGATCATCCATGTATTGCTTTGCTGCATTGGCTTCCCGCTTTGAAGGATCGCTGGGATCGCGGAGCCGCCTACGCCTAGACCGGAACCTCTGTTGATTCCTAGACCATGTGTATTGTTGTTCTGAGGAGATTCTTGCCAGGCGCGCTGTTCGACGATAGCTGTCCTCTCATCGGTTCCGATGGTGATGTCCCCGAACTCTGATTGCGTGCGGACTTGTCTCGGTGGCGTGACTGGAATGACATCCATTCCCACCCCGTTCTGTCTCACTTTCTTTTTCGGTCGCAATGGAGAGATCTTTGGAATCTCATTGATATGGTTCATGAAATCCTTCTCACTCTCATTGCCCATTTTTGGTGACCTGGTGAAAATACTCTTTGCACGTTTCACTGTCTTCTCGCGTCCCAGATGAGCGGCGTTGAACGCGCTGTTAACGAGTGTTTTAGCAGTCGAGGCTGTCCCAGGTGGTTTGTTGAGGAAGTCTACGCGGCCGTCGTACCCTACTTGTAGATGAGGGGTGCCAATATGTGGGTGGTTCCCCAGCGATTCAGTAGATGATCGAGAGAGTGGTGGGTGAGGATGTTGCTGGGAGAGGAAGGCTTTCTTGCGTGTTTGTCGGCCGAGGAGGCCGCATGTTAGAGCGGCGGAGATGACACCTGTCACGAGGCCTGTGAAGAAGAAGGTCAAGGAGGCTGTGAGCGGGAACTGGGGACATGATGATTGTGGTGCGTTGGTTTGAGGTATTGCTGAAGGCGATGAATCGGGTGTAGAGATAGCTGTCGTTGGTGTAGATGAGGATGTTATTGAAATACTTAAGGATGTCGTAAAGGGTGATGATGTAGGTGTAGGCAGCAACGAGGAGGTAGAAGAGACTGTGGCTCCTCCAGGCGGCACACTCTGGTCCTTATCCAGGACACACAGATCCTGACCCTGCGGTCCACTCTTCGCATTGCACGTGAACCCATGTGGACAACATGCACTCCCACACTTAGCCAACGGCACATCCAACGCCGTAGTCTTCAAGGTCGCATTTGGTCGCACTTCTGAATCTTGCAGATTGATATCGCATGATAATGCCACAATGCTACCACAATTTTGACCTTGACTGCAGCATAGAGCGGTAGTGTTTGCTGCAAGAGAAATACAGGTATCGCCGGCAGGGCAACAGAAATTTGATGGGAGTCCGGCTTGAGGACATTTGGAGAAGTTTGGGAGGCATTTATCTGCTTGGCGAGCGTAGATTGTTGGTGGAGACAAGCTGGTTGTCGTCGTGATGTAGACGGAGAAGAGAAGGACCGTCGGTAGTGTGCCGAAGCGTGGCATTTTGTGATATGTCTGGTTGCTCTGTTGTATATTTTGAACAGTCTGCGCCTATATGCGCCCTTTGTGATGGGTATACCAGGCAAGTTGTAGAGGTATGAAGATAGAATGATAATTTACCAACAGCAAGATGTGACGTTTGAACAAAATGGCAGACACGTGTGTGTATTAGCAACAGTAAGTTGAAAGATAATGAGCAGTAATTGAAATACCACAAAGCAAGAAACAGGATAGAAGGTGAACAACGACGACAAAGACGATCAAAAGGCCCAGGCAACGAGGCTTATGCTTTACAGCGAGATCACTCGACCTGCTCATCAGGCCTACCAGCCAGTAATTCTCCCTACTTCACGGCACTCATTCTCACCATCATCTCGGTACCGATATGCTGATACCATACAGCACAAGTTCATGTCCGCGAATAGCTCAAGCGGATCCCTGCAGCGGCTACATCATATCTCAACTACCACAACCCATCGAAGTTCTTCATCTCACAGCTCAGAAAAGAATCGTGGTGGCTGTGCTTTTGACAAAGGAAGAGATTTCGTAGGAGCTGTAAGAAGTTGGTTGGAGGACGTTGTCGCTTCAATGGTTTGGCGCGCGTGTTTGAAACGGGAGGGTCGAGAGAATGATTGGTTGGCAAGCGTTTAATCTGAAGTAGACGCGCGATTGGGAAATAGAGTGTCCAGTTCGGGGGTCATGTGAGATTTTGCAATGCGATATCCATCTTTGCTTTACAAATGGTTACATCTGGAAAAGAGGTTGTGATGTCATGAGGAAGGTAGAGGACATTGATGAGCCTGAGATGTCGTTTGGTCTTGGCGAATTTTGAAGTATCTTCGGGAAATTACTGGGGATTTCACTCCACTCTACCTACCTAGGTAGGTACTTGTCATTGCACATAGCAGACTTAAGAGACACTAGTCATCGACGACCTCGTGCATCATTCAGGATACCCTCTTTAATACGAACAAAATCTACCTGCTTTGAGACATCCATCTCACCACAACATTCCCGTCCTCGAACCACGGTCCATGTAGGTTGCGTGGTCCATCATAGTTATCCGATGGAGAAGGCCAAATATCGGACGAG
>Ga0247809_1001580_pt1 | contig 10211 bp, 10 predicted proteins | sample UWRJL104311B1_FD_180951 | JGI IMG/M metagenome (GOLD analysis project Ga0247809, IMG submission 180951) | Plant litter microbial communities from Arlington Agricultural Research Station in Wisconsin, United States - UWRJ-L104-311B-1 | ecosystem: Environmental > Terrestrial > Plant litter >...
CCGTTGGCGATGGCGCCCACATCGACACCATTGACCTTGAACGAACCAGCGGCGTAGGCGTTGGCGGTTGGCGCGGTCGGGGTGGCGCTGGTGACGCCGGCGGCCGAACCAGCCAGGCCCGTATCGGCCAGCAAGGTGGCCGCTGCGTAGCTGCCCTGCGTGGTGATGGTGATGTCTTTGCCGTTGGTCGAAGCCAGCTTGACAATGCCGTCCTTGTCGACCGACGCGGTGACGCCAGTCTGGGCCGACACTTTGTTGATGGCTTCGGCGGTGTTCGCGCCTTGGGAAATCGCGGCGGTCGGACCACCGGCGGTGCCAGCCGAGGCAACGCCAGAGGTGGTCGAAGGAGCGACGTAAGCCGTACCTTTTGCAATCGCGCCGATCGACACGCCGTTGATCGAGAAGCTGTTGGCGGCGACGTCGGTGGCGGCACCGGTTGGTGCGGCGGCGGCGGTCACGGTGATGTTGCTTGCGGTGGTGGCATTGGCCGTCGCGGTGACGCCCGACTGGCCGGCTGCGGCATTGATCGCCTGGGCCAGGGCATAGCCCGAAGCGGCGGTCTGACCAGCCTGGCCGCCGGCGCTGGTGGCGCCCACTTGCACGCCGTTCAGCGTCAGATCGCCAGCTGCCAGGGCAGCCGAGGTCAGACCTGAGGTCAGCGAGCTCGAACCGCTCATGCCGGTACCGAGCGAGGTGGTGGTCAGGTTGGCGATCTTGTCGATCTGGATGCGGTCGTTGCTGGTGGCGTTGGCGCCGACCTGGAACGATTGGGCGGTGAACGAACCGTCGAGCAGGTTCAGACCGTTGAAGCTGGTCGATTTGGCGACGCGGTCGATTTCGTCCTTGAGCTGACCGACTTCCGACTGGATCGACGCGCGGTCGGTGTCCGAGTTCGAGCCGTTGGCCGACTGCACGGCCAGGTCACGCATACGCTGCAGCAGATCGGTTGCCGAGTTCAAGCCGCCTTCAGCGGTTTGCGCCAGCGAGATACCGTCATTGGCGTTACGTGCTGCCACGTTCATGCCGTTGATCTGCGAAGTCATGCGGCTGGAGATCGACATACCTGCTGCGTCGTCCTTGGCGCTGTTGATGCGCAGGCCGGTCGACAGACGCTGCAACGACGTGGCCAGACCCGATTGGGACGTGGTCAGGTTACGTTGTGCGTTGAGCGAGGAAATGTTGGTGTTGATCATCGATGCCATGGTAATTCTCCAAAAACTTGTAGTACGGGGTGGGCTGTGTGCCGCTGCTTACCTTGGAGTGCCCCGCTTTTCCGGGACAATCACTCCGTGGTTGAATCAGGTAACGGAGTTCGCTGATGATTCTTTAGAGCAAAATTCGATAATAAAATCAGTGATTTACCCTTCAGTTCTCGAATCCGCCGCGCTTAAACGACCGCGTTGCGCCGATCTTTAGGGTGAAAATAATTTTATTTTTATCCTCATGCGGGGTGCGTGAGGCTGGTTTGATTGTCAAATGGCTATGACAATCGGCCGCTGGGGCCGGGGGCGGGGGCAAATTTCAAGCGGCAGCGCGATGTTACACACGCTGCCGGCTTGATCAAGCGGGGTGCGCAGGCGAAAAAGCGGGTCTGTTCAGGGCTTCGGACCAATGGTCAGGTCGAAGCTTGCCACTCCGGCAACTTCGCCATGGACCTGGTCGCCCGGCAGCAGGGCGCCGACCCCGGCCGGCGTGCCGGAGAAGATCAGATCGCCCGGCTGCAGGGCAATGAAGCGGGAAATGTGGCTGATGATGTCGGCCACCGGCCAGATCAGTTCGTTCAAATCGCCGTCCTGCACCACCTGCTTATTTACTTCGAGGAAAATGCGGCCCTGCTGCGGGTGGCCGATGGCGCTGGCCGGCACCAGCGGGCTGCACGGCGCCGAGTGATCGAAGCCTTTTGCAAAATCCCATGGCCGGCGGGTGTCCTTGGCCACCGCCTGCAAATCGCGGCGGGTCAGGTCGAGGCCGACGCCGTAGCCCCAGACCAGGTCCAGCGCCTGGTCGGCCGGCACCTGTTCGCCCCCTTTCGACAGGGCGACCACCAGCTCGACTTCGTAGTGCAGTTCGTTGGTGGCGCTGGGGTAGGGCAGCACGCCGGCGGCAGGCACCACGGCGTCGGCCGGCTTCATGAAAAAGAACGGTGGCTCGCGGTCGGGATCGCTGCCCATTTCGCGCGCATGGGAGGCGTAGTTGCGGCCGACGCAGATGATGCGGCGCAGGGGGAAGCGGTGGTCGGCGTTGGCGATGGCCAGGGAGGGGGTGGCGGGGGGAGGGAAGATGTAGGCGGTCATGGTGGCGAGTCAGTGGTTGAGTCGCCTTATTATATGCAGAAGGCGGGGACAGGCAGTGCGTGCCTGTCCCCAGCTTTACGGCTTCGATTTAGGATGTAAAGCGGGGGACAGGCTGGGCCGCATCCGGATGCAAGGCCTGTCCCCACCCAACTACTCCGCGACAACAACGCGGTTCTTGCCCGCCTTCTTCGCCGCATACATCGCCTTGTCCGCCCGCCCGATCAGCGCTTCCTGCGTTTCGTTGGGAATGCGCAGCGCGACGCCGGCCGAGAAGGTGATCAAGAGCTTGTCGTTTTCGTGCAAAAAGAAGTGTTTGGTCAGCTCGCGCTGCAGGCGCGTCATGGTCTGCGAGGCGGCGTCCAGGGTGGTTTCGGGCAGCAAGATGACGAATTCCTCGCCGCCGAAACGGGCGATGACGTCCATCGACCGCAGCTCGTCCTTGACGATCTTGACCAGGTGGCGCAGCGCCTGGTCGCCGGCCTGGTGGCCGTGGGTGTCGTTGAGGCGCTTGAAATCGTCCAGGTCGAGCAGGGCCACGCACAGCGGCGTGCCGCGGCGGTCGGCGCGCGCGGTTTCGCGGTCGAAGACGTCGTCAAGGCCGCGGCGGTTCAGGCTGCCCGTCAGCTGGTCTTCTCGCACCAGCTCGCTCATGTGGCGCAGTTCCGCTTCCAGTTGCGAAATCTTCGCTTCGGCGTCCTGCACTTCCTGGCGCGCGGCCAGCATGCGGTCGCGCGACTTCAGCGCTTCCGTTTGCACCAGCCGCGTTTCGCTGAGCACCTCGGCCACCACGTCGTTGAGGTCGGCGATGTTGTCGGCATTGCTGATGCGCTCCGTAAAGCCGCCGATTTTTTCATGGAAGTCGCCGGTCGAGGCGGCCACCGAGCCGAGGCGGTCGATGAAGGTCATCATCATGTTCTTGACGGTGACCTTGACGTCCGACAGGCTGTGTTTGAGTTTGCTCTGCTTGTAGATGACGTCTTTCAGGCTGCGGGTGGCGTCTTCCAGCGCGCGCTGGTCCATCGGGCCGGCGATCAACTCCTGCACGGCGTCGATCTGGCCGCGCAGCCAGCTGTCGTCGTCGAGCAGGCCGCTGACGTTTTCCAGCAGCAGTTTGAACAGGCGCAGCAACAATTCCTGCTGTTCGCCCACATCGCCGCTCTTGATCTCGATCTGGTAGCACAATTGCTTCAGGCGCGCGGCGATTTCGCCCAGCGCTTCGTCCGAGTGGCCCGTCTTGACGGCCGCGCCCAGCGCTTCGGCTTCGCTCACCAGGGCCGGATTGCCGGTCAGCAGCGAAGCGACGGCGAAGGTCAGGGTGCGGCTCAATAGATCGCGCAGTTGTTTCGACTCGGCGCCCTCGGCCGGCATGGCCAGCTCGATGCCACCCGGTTTGCGGTAGGGCTTTTCCACCAGCTGCGACAGGTTGCGGGCGTAGGCGTCCCAGTCGCGGGTGGCGACGGCGCGGTTGAAGCGCCGGCCCAGCTCGGCCATTTCGCCCGGCGTTTCGGTCAGCTTGTTGGCGAAGTCGGCCAGCATGCGCTCGGCGACGGGACTGTCCTGCGCCGCCACGGGCGCCGCCGCCGGGGCCGGCACGCCGGCCACTTCGTTATAAATCTCGCGGTAATTGTCCGGCGTCGGCGCGATGCGGCGGGTGGCCAGGCGGCGGAAGGCTTCGCGGGCGAAATCTGCCGGATTCTGACCGGCGGCAGGCGGTTTGGCGGGAGGCTGGGACATGAAAATAGCTTAAATGGATGGTCGGCGCCGGTCTGTCAGGCGATAACACTATGGTAATGCAGTTCGAATGTTTGGATCGCGCAAACAGGATGGTAAATACCCTCATTCTCTGCGGCATGTTTGCGTGCGCCTTTACCAAGCGCAGTGTAACAATATTTCATTTATTGCAATAAAATGAAATATTATTCAATCAATTGATTTTTGATCGCGTAGTGGGTCAGCTCGGCGCTGTTTTTCAGCTTCATCTTCAGCAACAGGCGGGCGCGGTATTCGCTGATCGTTTTTACGGACAACTTCAGTTCCTCGGCGATCGCGGTCACCGTTTTGCCCGAGGCGATCATGGTCAGGGTCTGGTACTCGCGGTCCGACAGCGACTCGTGCAGCGCCACCGAGTGGTCTTCACCCAGCTGCGCCGCCAGCTCCTGTGCCAGCGCGGCGCTGACGTATTTCTGTCCCGCCGCCACCAGCCGGATGGCGTCGACCAGCTCGCGCGGGGCACTTTGCTTGGTCAGGTAGCCGGCCGCGCCCGCTTTCAGGGAACGGATGGCGTACTGGTCCTCGCGGTGCATCGACAGCATCAGCACGGCCAGTTCCGGCTGCTCTTTCCTGACTTGCTTGAGCACTTCGATGCCGCTGCGGTCGGGCATGGAAATGTCGAGCAGCATCACGTGGCACTTCGATTTGCGAAACAGTTTGATGGCGTCGAGGCCGTTTTCCGCTTCGCCCGCCACGATGATATCGCGCGACTCGGCCAGGATCTGTTTCAGGCCCTCGCGCACGATCGCGTGATCGTCGGCGATGAAGACGCGGATGGTGGCTTTTTCGGTCATTGGGGCGGCGGGCTCAGCTCGATTTTGATGGCCACCATGGTGCCACCTCCGGGCGCGCGCGACAAGGTCATTGTGCCGCCCAGCGCCCGCGCCCGCTCGCTCATGCTGCGCAGGCCGAACGAGCCGGGCTTGCGGCGATCGGCCGGGGCGATGCCGTTGCCGTCGTCGACGATGCGCAGCGACACGTGGGTGCCGTCGCGTTCGAGATCGATGTCGACCCGGCTGGCGCCGGCGTGCTTGGCGATATTCGTCAGCGCTTCCTGGAAAATACGGAACAGGGCAATCGCATGGTCAGGCGAAAGGGCGATGTCGACATCGTCATGGACGAAATGGCAGGCGATGCCGATCTGTTTTTCAAACTCCTTCACCTGCCATTCGAGCGCGGCGACGATGCCGAAATCGAGCATGGGCGGGCGCAAATCGAGCGAAATGCGGTGCGCCGCCTCGATGGTGCGGTCGACCAGGCTGTCCACATAATTGGTCTTGTCGAGCAACTGCGGCTGGTCGGCCGGCAGGCGCCGGGCCAGCATGGCCACCGCCATCTTGATGGCCGTCAGGTTGCCGCCCAAATCGTCGTGAATTTCGCGGGCGATGCGGGTGCGCTCCTGCTCTTTCACCGCCTCGATGTGCGCGGTCAGCTCGGCCAGCGCGGCGCGCGAGTCGCTCACTTCCCGCTGCGCCTGCTTGCCGGCGCTGATATTGGTCATGATGCCTTCCCACTGCACCGCGCCGCTGGCAAGCTCCAGCGCGCGCGGGGTCGAGCGCAGATTGATCCACTTGATGTCCTTGAAGGCGTCGATCCAGATGCGGCCTTCCCAGTTCCAGGGCGTGAGGGCGGCGGCCGAGGCCTGCATCGAGTCGAGGTAGGCGGCGCGGTCTTCCGGCAGGATCAGGGCCAGAAAGCGTTCCGGTTCGGCTTCGAGCAGGGCCGCGGGCAAGCCCAGCAGGGCGTCGCAGCCTTCGCTCAGGTAAGGAAAGCGCACCTTGCCGTCGGCATCGCGCACGAACTGGTAGACCAGGCCGGGCATGTGGCGCACGACGGCGTTGAAACGGGCTTCGTAATCGGTGGGGGAATCAGTCATGTTGCAATGATAAACAATCGCGCGCATTGCACGGTGGATCAGCGCCGGCGCGCGCGGAAAATCGCCTGGAAGCGGCGCAGGATGCGCGCCGGCCGGGTGGCGGCGCGCACGCCGTGCTTGCTTTTGCGGCGCAGACGGGCCATGGCGCGCCGTCCGGCGGCGCGCACCTGCTGCGACATCAGGCCGGCGCGCCGGTAAAAGCCGGTCTCGCGCAGGCGCCCCATCCAGTTGTCCTTGAGCCGCATAAAGCGACCGTGCCAGCGGGCGAACCAGGGCAGGGTCAGCAGCGACGGCAAGGTCAGAAAATACACCCGCGCCACCAGCGCCGCGCCGCCGATCTTGGCAATCACAAACACCGCCACCCCGCTGACGGGATAGCCGGCGCCGATGGCGAATAGGGCCAGCAACTTGACTGGCAGCAGCATCAGCGCCGGCAGCACGAACAGGCACAGGGCCGGGTAGGGCGGCAGCGCGGCGATGCGGGCATCGATCATTTGAAACGGCGGCCACGACGCCACCAGCCGCACCAGCGCCAGGCCGACGTCCCAGCACCATTCTTCCAGCAGCAGCAACAGGGCGGCCGCCACCACCAGGGGCGAGAGCAGGCGGTTGCGCAGGGAGCGACGCTTGGGACGGCGCGGGGAATCGGGCAGAGGCGGCATGGGCCGATCATACGGCAAAAGTGTTTACACCCACATCCGGTTAGAATGGGCCGATGAACAAAGCATTCGTAAAAGAGTCGGACGATGACGACGATGAAGAAGCGCTGCTGCTGTCGCGCGCGATCCCGGCCGGCGCCAAGAATTACATCACCCCGGCCGGCTACCAGCGCATCAAGGATGAGCTGCTGCAACTGATCGATGTCGAACGGCCGGAAGTGGTCAAGGTGGTGCACTGGGCGGCGTCGAACGGCGACCGTTCGGAAAACGGCGACTATATCTACGGCAAGCGGCGCCTGCGCCAGATCGACGGCCGCATCCGCTTTTTGACCAAGCGCATGGATGCCGCCGAGGTGGTCGATCCGACCGTTCACCATGGCAACGACCAGATTTATTTCGGCGCCACCGTGCTGTACCAGAACGCCGCCGGCGAGCAACACACGGTCACCATCGTCGGCATCGACGAGCTCGACCCGTTAAAAGGCAAGATCAGCTGGGTGTCGCCGGTGGCGCGCGCGCTGACCAAGGCGCGCGAGGGCGACCTGGTCACCTTGCAAACGCCGCTGGGGACGGAGGAGCTGGAAATTCTCGAAGTGCACTATCCGGCGCCGGCGGCAGATTAGCCGGCTTCCGGTGGCTGGGGTGCGATAACGGGCGCGGCGGCGTCGCGACGCGCCTTGGCGCGCCGGCCCAGCAGCGGCAGCAGAAATGCCACCACCACGGTCAATACCATCACCAGCATTACCGCTGCAATCATCGAATCCCGCAGATCGTTGAATAAAAACCCGAGTATACGTAATATTTGCTGGTTGAAAACTATTCAATTCTCACAATCGTGGCGAATTTGCATCGAATCCCGCCGGTATCAAGGCGGCAGGTGAGCCAGCCGCTACCATGGGCCTCCCTGTCCAACCGAGGAGATCCCCATGATGGAAGCGCTGAGCGGCTTGCTGCCGCAAATTAGTGGCATCGATGACTTTTTGAAGTTCCTGATCGCGCTGTTGAAGATGTGGAAGTAAGCACCGCCCGCTAGCACCGGCAGCCGTCGTGCCACGCTGGTAAGATGCGCTACCGCCCATCTTGCCAGCCTCATGATTTCACCCGATCCCATCGCCGCCCTGCGCCAGGCCACCGGCGCCCAGCACGACATCCTCGACACCGGTTTGCCCCTGGCGCTGCCCGACGCCGGCTTGCCCGCTTACATCAGCCATTTGCAGATGCTGTCCGCCTGGCTGCGCCCGATCGAGGCGTGGTTGTCGCAGTTCAACGATGGGCCGCAGCAGCCGGGCTTGTTGCCCACCGTCGATCGCCTGGCGCTGATCGACGCCGATTTGCGCGCTGCCGGCGCGGCGGCGCCGCCGATGGCGGGCGGCGCAGGCTGGCCGGCCGGCGCCAGCGCGGCCTACCGCTGGGGTGTCGCCTATGTCGTCGAAGGCTCGCAACTGGGCGGCGCCGTGCTGTACAAGCGCCTGGCCGGGCCCCTGGCGCCCCATCCTTTGGCCTATCTGAAACCGGGTGCCGACGGTCCCGGCCCGCGCTGGCGCCTGGTGATGGCGGCGCTGCGCGAACAGGTGCGCAGCGAGACCGAGCTGGCAGACGCCTGTGCCGGCGCCCGTGACGCCTTCGATCGCATCCTGGCGCTGGGCCGTCCGGCCACGGTCGAACCGCAGCCGATGTGTGCCGCCGGAGCTGCGCGACTGTAGTCGTACAGAAACAGCGTGATCCGGGGAAGGTGCGACAATTGCTCCTCGTTAACCCACCTGGAATCACCATGAAAAAATTACTCGTCACCCTGGCGCTGGTCCTTGGCAGCATCGGCGCCGCCCAGGCGCAGGTGTACTTCGATTCCGGCAGCGCCCGCCCGAACAATCCGCACGCGGTGCGCCACGTGGCGCCGCAGCACCGTGCCCATCCACCGATGCGCCCGCGCGAGCGCCTGGTGCGCTGCCGCGACGGTTCGCGCCGGATTGCACGGTTTTGCCGTGGCCACGGCGGAGTCGCGCGGCGTTAAGGGGGGCAGGCGCTCCGCGCCTGTCCCCAGCTTTACGGCTTCGTTTTAAGACGTAACGCAGGAACAGCGGGGACAGGCCGTCCTTTGGCCTGTCCCCAGTTTTACGGCTTCGATTTAGGTTGTAAAGCTAGGGACAGGCCCGCAGGGCCTGTCCCTATGCCCTCTCGCGTTCGACGCGATTAACCCCGGCAACCTGCCGCAAGTTCCGAATCAAGCCCGCCAGATGCACCCGGTCCTTGACCTGGATCGTAAAGCGCAGCTGCGTCATCACGTGTTCTTCATCCTCGTCCATGCCGACATAGCTGATGTTGGCATCGGCCTCGCCGATTTCCGCCGCCACCTTGGCCAGAATGCCCTTCTCGTTGTTGATCAACAAGCGCACGCGGCAGTCGAAACGGCGGTTCAGTTCGGCGCCCCACTGTACCGCGATCCAGCGGTCCGGTTCTTTCAAGCGCAGGCGCTTGCCCGACGAGCAGTCGCTGGTGTGCACCACCAGCCCCTGGTCGCGGCGCAATTGCCCGGTGATCTGGTCGCCGGGAATCGGCAGGCAACAGGGCGCCAGCTGCACCGACACGCCTTCGCTGCCATAAATGGTCACCGGATCGAGTTCGCCCGGACTTAAGGGGTGCGGATGGTCGAGCGGCAGATTGCCCGATTCGTCGTCGATCAAGCCGAAAATGTGGCGCGCCACCAGCGCCGCCATGCGCTTGCCGATGCCGATTTCCGCATACAGCTCGTCCATCGAGCGGGCCGATGATTCGTTGAGCAATTTTTCGACGGTGGCGGCCGGCAAATCCGGATTGACGTTCAGCGCCCGCAGCGCCTGCGCCAGCAACTCCTGGCCCAGCTCCACCGACTCGTTCAAATTGACCGTGCGCAAATGGTGGCGGATGGCTGAACGGGCCTTGCCGGTACGCACGAAACTGAGCCAGGTCGGGCTGGGCCGCGAGCCGGTGTCGGTGATGATCTCGACGATGTCGCCATTGCGCAATTCCGTGCGCAGGGGCTGGACTTCGTTGTTGATCTTCACCGACACCGTGTGGTCGCCAATGCCGGTGTGGATCGAGTAGGCGAAATCGAGCGCCGTGGCGCCGCGCGGCAGGGCGATGATTTTCGATTTCGGCGTGAACACGTAGACCGAATCGGGAAACAGGTCGACCTTGACATGCTCCAGGAACTCGGCCGAGTCGCCCGTCTGCTGCTGGATGTCGAGCAGCGATTGCAGCCAGCTATGGGTTTTCTGCTGTAGGTCCGACAAATTCGATTCGCCGTTCTTGTACAGCCAGTGCGCCGCCACGCCCGATTCGGCGGTGCGGTGCATTTCCTGGGTGCGGATCTGGAACTCGACCGGTGTGCCGTAGGGGCCGATCAGGGTGGTGTGCAGCGACTGGTAGCCATTCAATTTGCGAATGGCGATGTAATCCTTGAACTTGCCCGGCATCGGCTTGTACAGGCCGTGCAGGGTGCCGAGCGCCACGTAACACTGGGCGAAATCCTCGACCACCACCCGGAAGCCGTACACGTCCAGCACCTGCGAGAACGACAGCTTTTTGTTGCGCATCTTTTTGTAGATGCCGTACAAGGTTTTTTCGCGGCCATAC
>Ga0247809_1001581_pt1 | contig 10208 bp, 10 predicted proteins | sample UWRJL104311B1_FD_180951 | JGI IMG/M metagenome (GOLD analysis project Ga0247809, IMG submission 180951) | Plant litter microbial communities from Arlington Agricultural Research Station in Wisconsin, United States - UWRJ-L104-311B-1 | ecosystem: Environmental > Terrestrial > Plant litter >...
TAAATGCCAAAAACAAAACCTTAAACGGTACGGTAAAAGCATCGGTTATGGACAAGAATTTCATTTCAGGTTCGGCATTTAAAAAACAATCGGCTATAATAAATTCTGATGCGTACGCAAATGGAACTACTGTGGTAAACGGAAAGAAAACTCGTGTTTATCACCTTTTTCTTTCTTAATATGAGCAGAATTGGCTTAATGTCGCTGATTTTTATTGGCGCCTGCAATGTGGCGTTTAGTCAGGAATTGTACGTATTTACCGAACCCGCAAGCAACATGCCTACTAAATCAATCGGTGTTCGTTTAACTAATGAGGGGATGTTTAACAATCCTGGCTTCGTAAGCAGAACCATCCCTGAAGTAATGTTTGGTTTCAATAAAAACCTGATGATGCATGCCCAAGCTTTCCTATCGGATATGGATGGAAAATATCGCTTGGAAGGCGGAAGTTTATATGCGAAATATCGTTTTTTATCTCTGGATGAAGCACAAAGCCATTTCAGGGCCGCCGCTTTTGGCAGAATAAGCACAAGTAAGCGACCAACTTATACCAGAGATATTAATTTGGAAGGAGATAATAGTGGAACACAGGGCGGATTAATTTTCACCCAACTTTTGCATAAGGTTGCTTTATCGGCAACTTTGGGTTATGCGCATGCTTTTAAGAATACTGATAAACAAATAACGGTGATGCCCAGACCAAATAATATGCTCTCGTACAGTTTATCGTCTGGTTACTTGGTTTTGCCTTTTGTGTATAAAGATTATAAGGATCCCAATTTCAATGTATATTTCGAAATATTGGGCAAAACCGACCCGGGTTCGGGCGAATCTTACTTAGATTTAGCGCCAGCCGTTCAGGTAATTTTAAATAGCAGAACCAGAATTGATTTGGGTTATCGCTTTCAGGCGACAGGCAATATGGCCAATCGCTACACAAAAAACATGTATCTGCTTAGAGCAGAATTTAACTTTTTTAACGCATTAAAATAATAGACAACGATGAAAAAAACAATGATAATAGTGGCAATAATCGCCATCGCAACTACAAAATTAACTTTCGCACAAAGTAAAACAGATGCAGCTTTTAACCAGTTATTAATGGCCTATTACGGTGTTAAAAATGCTTTAGCTACCGACAAAAAAGATTTGGCAATTGAAAAAGTAAAAGTATTATCTGCAAAGGTTGATGCAATCCCTCATAATGATTTACCATCCACCCAACACACACTTTGGATGGAACAGGCAAAAATCATCAAAGCAAAAGCTACTGAATTGGCATCTGGAAAAGACATTAAAGCACAACGAAAATCCTTTGAGGGAATTTCTTATGCGATGATTAAAACGGTACGCAACATCAAATTTAACAATGCAACAGTTTATGTTCAGCATTGCCCAATGGCGAAAGCAAGTTGGTTAAATGAAAAGGAAAACATCGAAAACCCATATTATGGAAGTATGATGTTCGATTGCGGCGATATTTCGGAAACCATAAAATCAAAATAATGCAGCTCCATATCAAAAATATGGTATGCAACCGTTGTAAAATGGTGGTTAAAGCCGAGCTGGAAAAGCTTGGCTTTAATCCTATATCGGTTGAATTAGGAGAAGTTTCATTAGCAGAAAATATTTCTGTCGACGATAAAGTAAAAATTGCTCAAAAATTGAATCAGTTTGGTTTTGAGTTGCTAGAAGATAGGAAAACCCAAATCGCTGAACAGATTAAAACAGTTATTATCAATCTGGTTCATTATACCAAAGAACCCTTAAAAATTAATTTATCTTCCTATTTGAGCGAGCAAATCAAGCTTGAATATGCTCAATTCACCGCTATTTTTTCCGATGTTGAAAATCAAACCATAGAGAAATATTTCATTGCGCAAAAAGTTGAAAAAGCAAAGGAAATGCTTACGTACGGCGAACTTACCTTGAGCGAAATTGCTTATCAACTTAATTATAGCAGCGTTGCTCATCTTTCGGCGCAGTTTAAAAAGGTTACAGGTTTAACGCCATCAGCTTATAAAGCGGAAGCTTTCGATAAAAGAAAAACGCTGGATGAGATTTGATTTTAAAATTCCGTCAGTTAAAACAGAGGGCAAATAAAGCAGTAAGGAGGCTCCCATACAAAATCACAAAACATAGATAGCTGCTTAAACACCATCCCATTCATTGCCGTTGACTGAAGTCAACGGCAATGAAAATATTGGCTTTAGTCCAATTCCCTTTTCTTAACATACATCAAGTCCTTAACCTTAAAGTAGGCGTACTTTTGCTTAAATAAAAACTTACAAGATTATGAAAAAATTATTCTTATTTCTGATAGCAGCTTTAATCAGCGTAGCATCTTTCGCACAAACAAGCTGGAAAATCGACCCAATGCACTCCTTCGTTAACTTTTCGGTTAAACATATGGGCATTTCTTTCGTTGATGGTTCATTCAAAAAATTTGATGGTATGGTTAGCGCTGCAAAACCAGATTTAACTGATGCAAAAATTGGCTTCACTGTTGATGTAAACAGCATTACAACTGGTGTAGACATGAGAGATGGTCACTTAAAAACTGATGATTTTTTCAATGCTGCAACTTATCCAACAATGAAATTTGAGAGCACTTCTTTCAAAAAATTGAGCGGCAACAATTACGAATTAGCCGGTAAATTAACAATTCGCGATGTAACTAAAGATGTGAAATTTGCTGTTGTTTACGGCGGAACCGCTAAAGACCAACAAGGAAATACTAAAGCTGGTTTTGGCGCAACAACAACAATCAACCGTTTAGATTACAACATTAAATACGACCCAACCGGTGCTGGTGTTGCAAAGGATGTTGCTATTAAACTGAACTTAGAATTCGTTCAGGCAAAATAATCTACATTCCCGTCATTTCGATTGAAGCGCAGCGGAATAGAGAAATCTTTTATATCAGATTTCAAAGTTTCGCCAATTTGATGGAATGACGGTCTTTTACAAAACAATACCATGTCCACATTATCTCAATTCAGAAGTTTTACTCAGCGTTTGCCATTAACGGATTTGATGCCAACCCTATTTATTGGTCACGGTTCGCCGATGAATGGTATAGAAAACAACGAGTTTAGCCAGAGTTGGGCCGATTTGGCAAAAAATATTCCCGTTCCAAAAGCGGTGTTAGTAGTTTCGGCTCACTGGTACACACATGGAACTTTTGTTACGGCGATGGATTTTCCATCAACCATTCACGATTTCGGCGGCTTTCCGCAAGCGCTGTTTGATGTTCAATATCCAGCGCCCGGCGATGCTGAACTGGCAGCTGAAATTCCGGGTTTAGTTCTTTCTACGGACATTGGACTAGATCATGATTGGGGTTTAGACCATGGCACCTGGACGGTTGTAAAACACATGTATCCCGATGCCAATATTCCTGTTCTTCAGTTGAGTATTGATTACACTAAATCGCCAGAGCAGCATTATGAAATTGCCAAAGAAATTTATGCGCTCCGCAAAAAAGGCGTGTTGGTTTTAGGTAGTGGAAATATGGTGCACAACCTTCGCATGTTAAGCTGGGAAATGATTAACGGTGGTGGTTATGACTGGGCGAATGAGATGAATGATAAATTCAAAAACTTAATCGCGAACGGCGACCATAAACCTTTAATCGATTATAGAAATTTAGGTGCTGACGCGATGCTTGCGATCCCAACACCGGAGCATTATTTACCATTGATTTATACTCTGGGAATGAGGGAAGATAGTGAAGAGGTTTCTTTCTTTAACGATAAAGCGGTTGGCGGTTCGTTAACAATGACATCTGTTTTGGTGGGGTAATAGTTTAGGGTTTAGGGAGAAACGAATCAAAAAAAACTTGTTTTAGCTGATTTAAACGGAGCTTGAACCTTAATTTTCTTAACTCCTTAATGGTCAAAAGCATCTTTTGAAAATTACCATTAAGGAATAAGGGCGTTAAGAAAGGTTCTATGTTTTACATAATGATAGTAACATAAAATTCTATAAAACTTTATGATTATTCTGTAACGCTTATCGCACATGTAAGTGGTAAATTTGTATAAAGAATTTAATCATGACACATACCTATCAACTTACAGGAATGACCTGCGGTGGTTGCGAAAATAAAGTTAAAAGTAATCTTTTGGTTTTACCTTCTGTGACTTCAGTCGAAGTGTCTAAAGACACAAATTCCGCTACGATTTCGATGGATAAACATATCGGGTTAGATGCGTTGCAGCAAGCTTTAGGTGGTGCTGAAAGTAAATACCAAATCGCCGCAACAGCTCATAGCGAAGTGCTCGAAGAAACCAAATCCTGGGCTTCAATCTACAAGCCAATTTTATTAATTTTCGGTTATGTTACCACAATTTCACTGCTAGTCTCGTGGCAAGATGGCGCCATAAACTTCATGTCTTTCATGCGGATTTTCATGGCAGGATTCTTCCTGACTTTCTCTTTTTTCAAGATGTTAAACCTGAAAGCCTTTGCCGAAAGTTATGCGATGTATGATATCGTTGCAAAGAAATTTAGTGCCTGGGGATATATTTATGCTTTCATCGAACTTGGTTTGGGCTTGAGCTTCGCGTTAAATCTTTCGCCTGTTTTGATTAATTGGGCCACTTTAATCGTGATGACCGTGAGCATATTAGGTGTATTAGAGAGTGTGCTGAACAAGAAAAAGATTCAGTGCGCTTGCCTTGGTGCCGTTTTTAATTTACCTATGAGCACGGTTACCATTGTTGAAGATGCGATTATGATTGTGATGAGTGCTGCGATGTTGGTGCTGATGTAGATCCCTAATTTGAAATTTAACATATAAGAAATTTAATTAGGCTAGGCTTCCGAAATGGTATTTGTAATATGCGCCAAATGATGTTTCCCATGCCAAGCATACGTGCCCAACATAATTGCCAAAGTGAGTTCTTTCCCCTGTGCAGGATGAATGTATTTGCGTTGATAATCTTGATTTTTTAGTGTTTTTAGGAAAGCGACCCAGCGCTGATGTAAACCCGTTAAAAGTGCAACAGACATTTCAATATCACCACCTCTCGCCTCTTCAGTTTCGGCCCAACGCTCTTCATAATACGGCCTGATGGTTGGAATATCTTCTGTCATCGCTTGCTTGAAACGAATGTACGCATTCATGTGGCTGTCTGGAATATGATGAACAACTTGCCTTAACGTCCATCCCTCGGGACGATAGGTTTGATTTAATTCTTCGTTACTTAGATTTTCAGTTGCTTTTTTGATTTGTCCCGGCAAATTCTCGATTTCAGATATCCAGATTTTTGCTTGCTTTTCATCGAAAATTTCGGGCATTATGAATTGTCCGATTGGGTATTTTAGTTGTTGTAAATCCATGAAAGCAAATTATGGATATTTAAGTGAATTTAGCCAAATATTCTTGCCACGGAAACACATAAATCACAGATTTTTTTAATCTATTGTTGTACCTGAAAAACTAAATATGGTAAGAATTTTCCATCTCTATTCCGTGTAATCTGTGTTTCCGTGGCAGCCCTAATGCTTTTTATCTTAAAAATCCCTAAATCCTGCGCTACGTTAATTTCTTCAACCATTTCAGTTAACCCATCTTTTCGCTGTGCAGTAGATAAGCTTGTATGAAATTTAAATGCTCTATAAGTTTAATTAGATGGTTTATTTTTCTATTTTATATAGTTAAAATCAATTCATTTCATTAAAAATTCATTCCTTTAAACCATATTGCGGTAATTTTAAATATTACAAATGAAGAAATTGTTTTTTGTTTTAGCTTTCTTAATTCCCCTGATTGTTCATGCCCAAACCATTAAAACAGATGTGCTTATTGTAGGCAACTCAAATGCTGCTTTTGCAGCCGGCATTCAAGCATCCGAATCAGGTGTAAATGCCATTGTATTAACACAAAGTGATGGCTTTAAATTGAGTGATTTTAAAAGCCTGCCTCAAAGCGGCGTTACAAAAGCATTCGAAAGGAGAGCAAGAAAATCTTTAAAACTTACTGATAGTGTTGCCTTACCTGAAATGACTAATCAAATTGTAAATGCGGTTATTAAAAACTGGTCAGACAGCTCTAAACTTCTTGATGTAATTAACAATACGCCTTACTATGAAATTAACCGTTCGGGGATCGGTTGGGAAGCTAAATTGACCAAAGAAAAAAGCATTAAAGCAAAGGTTTTAATTGTAACTGGTAACATTGAGAAAGTTCTTTCTGCATTAAAAATTGGAAATTTAAAACCAGCCGAAATAAATATTATAAATTATACTGAAAACGTGTATCGCACCACAATCGCAGGTTTAAATGGAACATCAAACTACCTGTCGCTTTACAATTTACTTATCCCAAGTCAGGAGAATATTTTATATACCAAAGCTGATAATTTAGAAATCGGACAAGCAGCGGGTGCAACCGCAGCTTATGCCGCATTCTTTAAAACTAAAACCAGCTTATCAAATTTAAAAAGAATTCAAGGCGAATTGCTTAGTTATAAGCTATCGCTGATGCCTTTTGAGGACATCAAGATAGCTGATTCAAACTGGTTGGCGATTCAAAAAGTGGGCATCACAGGGATTTTAAAAGCCGATATAAAAAATGAAAAAGTATTCTTCAGTCCTGAAAAGGAAGTTACTTACGATGAAATTAAACAGCCTATAAAAGATTTTTACTATAAGGCGCAGATCTGGTTCGACGATCATCAAAATAGTCCAATCAATTTGGAAAACACCATTTCTATGGTTTGTTACGTAGGTAATAAAGCCGTTGATGCAACTAAAACGGAAATCGAAAAAAAATGGAAAAAGAACTACAGGTTTTCTTCGAAATACGACTTGAAAAAAGTCTTAACTCGACGGGAATTTTCTGTTATCATCAACGAATATTTAAAGCCTTTCGATGATGTAAATGTGGATAGAACCGGGCGAGTGATAAGATAGTTTTTGCCACAGAAACACAAATTTACGCGGAATTAAGGTCTAAACTTGTCTTCCGTGTTTCCGTGGCAATATTTTAAATGCATTTATCTGTGTTCATCCTTGTTATCTGTGGTTTATTGAACCACAACTTGTAACATTTCCATTTCCTTACAAGTTTAGTTCCTGCATTACCTAAATTGCGGCATCCTAACGAAAATTCATGAAGAAATATTTACTTTTCCTTTTGCTTTGCGCAGGCGAATATACTTTCGCACAACAAATTGCCCCTCTAACTGTCGAAAAAATAATGCGGGATCCAAAATGGATGGGTAGTTCGCCTACCAACTTCCGCTGGACAGCCGATAGCAAAACTTTATACTTTAATTGGAACCCCGAAAACAAACCAAAAGAAGAGTTATATAAAATTTCCGCAACATCATCGAAACCCGTAAAAGCTGCGGATAAAGAAGATGAAAAATTATTAAGTGTAAATTACCTTTACAGCAAAGATAAATCGTTGGGCCTGATAGAGAAGAGCGGCGATATTTATCTCCAAAATTTCAAAACGAAAAAAGAAACCCGGTTAACCAATACCATGGAAAGGGAAAGCAGTCCTGTTTTCTTAACCAATGGAGCTATTGTTTATCAATTGGGCAATAACCTTTTTCAGTTAGACCTAAAAACTGCTGAAACCATGCAAATAACCAATTTTGTTAAGGGAAAAGCAGCAGGAAGAACAGAAGCAAAACCAGCTACCGAGCAAGATAGTTGGTTAAAAGCACAGCAAACAGAGTTGTTTGATATCATCAAAAAAAGAAATGCAGAAACTCGTGGCGGTGTAGGCCGTGGAGGAAGAGGTCGTTTTGGTACACAATCTGCCGATACTAAATCGTTAAAACCACTTTATACAGATGATAGATTTTTGAATGGCGTAGTGATTAGTCCCGATGGCCGTTTTGTTACATATAAACTAACGGCACCAGCTACAAACAACCACAGTACAATCGTTCCAAATTATGTTACGGCATCGGGTTATACAGAAGATATTCCCGGAAGAACAAAGGTTGGCGAAGCTGAAAATATTTCACAAGGCTATATCTACGATATCCAAAAAGATTCTGTTTATTCCATCCAAACTGCGACTATTACAGGCATAAAAGATATTCCTGATTTTTATAAAGAATACCCGAAAGAATTTGATACTTTAAAAAAGAAAAATGCTGACAGGCTTGTTAATTTCTTCGGTCCGCTGTGGAATGAGAACGGAAGTACAGGAATTATTGTAGCCACTTCTGCTGATAATAAAGACCGTTGGGTTTTAAAGTTAGATGCGGCCACAGGAAAATTCAGCATGGTCGACCGCCAGCATGATGAGGCCTGGATTGGTGGTCCAGGTGTTAGCGGATTTTTTCAGGGAAGTACCGGTTGGATTGATAACAACCGCTTTTACTATCAAAGCGAGGCGACAGGCTATTCACATTTATATGTTGCAAATATTTCAACAGGCGATAAAAAACAACTGACTTCGGGCAAATGGGAAGTTCAATCCGTTCAACTTTCGAAAGATAAAAGCACTTTTTATTTCGAAGCAAATAAAGAACACCCTGGCATTACAAATTTTTTTAAAATTGGTGTAAATGGTGGGGATCCCGTTCAAATTACCACCATGAAAGGTTTGAATGACATTACACTTTCTCCCGACGAAAAGTATCTTGCCATCAATTATTCTTACATGAATAAACCAGGCGAACTATACATTCAACCCAATAAAGTTGGTGCAAAAGCTGTAAAAGTTACGGAGTCTACCACGAAAGAATTCAACTCATATAAATGGCGTGAACCAGATATGGTTTCTTTCAAAAATCGTTACGGGGTCGATGTATATGCAAGGGTTTATAAATCTGATAACCCGCATCCAAATCATCCTGCTGTGGTTTTTGTTCATGGTGCAGGTTATTTGCAGAACGTTCACTTTGGTTGGAGCACCTATTTCCGGGAGTTCATGTTTAACAATTTGTTGGCTGATAATGGATACACCGTAATTGATATCGACTATACCGGAAGTTCTGGTTATGGCCGCGACCACAGAACTGGAATTTACCGCCACATGGGTGGAAAAGACTTAACCGACCAGGTTGATGGTGTTAAGTTTTTGATTGAGAAATACGGTGTGAACCCTAAACATGTCGGTTTGTATGGTGGTTCTTACGGTGGCTTTATTACGCTGATGGCCATGTTTAACGAATCGGATGTTTTTGCCAGCGGCGCCGCTTTGCGTTCGGTTACAGATTGGGCACACTATAATCATGGATATACTTCAAACATATTAAATGAACCATTCAACGACCCAATTGCTTACAAACAAAGCTCGCCGATTTACTTCGCTGATAAATTAAAAGGGAATTTATTAATGGCACATGGAATGGTTGATGTAAATGTTCATTTCCAGGATATTGTTCGAATTACGCAACGTTTTATCGAGCTTGGTAAGAATAATTGGGAGTTGGCTGTTTATCCTGTTGAAGACCACGGATTCATAGAGCCAAGCAGCTGGACTGACGAGTATAAAAGGATATTTAAATTGTATGAAAATACATTGAAAAAATAATCTTTATCCCCTCTTGATTTCTGTCAAGAAGGGTTTTTCCCCTTAAATATTACGTCGGCTTAAGCCAAACGGCAATGAAATAAGACCTAAAGGTTATGCATTGGGACTTATACCTGTTCAACTAAAGCACTAATTCGTAATTTTAGCCGTTGGTTTCAACCAATGGAATAATAAGCGGTTTGCGACTACCAGAACACCATGCCTTTTATTTCTAAAAATTCAATAGCAAAACCTTATACATTAAGCAATAATTATAGTTTTCATCTATATCGCTATCAATAAATACAATTAACTATTAGTAAAACCTGGTTGATTGAGAGCTGTTTTAGCCGTACCTTTGCAGTACAAAATTAAAGACAAAAAAATTATGGCAATAGTAGGTAAAAAATTTCCGAGTGTTAGTATTGATGCAATGTCAGATATGGGTGATGACTTGAAAATCAACGTATTTGAAGAAGCTGTAAATAAAAATAGCAAGGTCTTATTATTCTGGTATCCAAAAGATTTTACTTTTGTTTGCCCTACAGAATTACACGCATTCCAAGCGGCGCTACCTGAGTTTGAACAAAGAAATACAATTGTAATCGGTGCATCTTGCGATACTAACGAAGTTCACTTTGCTTGGTTAAACACACCAAAAGATAACGGCGGAATTGAAGGTGTTACTTACCCAATTTTAGCGGATACGCACAGACAATTA
>Ga0247809_1001582_pt1 | contig 10205 bp, 9 predicted proteins | sample UWRJL104311B1_FD_180951 | JGI IMG/M metagenome (GOLD analysis project Ga0247809, IMG submission 180951) | Plant litter microbial communities from Arlington Agricultural Research Station in Wisconsin, United States - UWRJ-L104-311B-1 | ecosystem: Environmental > Terrestrial > Plant litter >...
ACCAGCTGGAGGCTCTCCAAGAACCCACCCTGCTCCTACTGGCACCCCTCTTCCCCCATCTCGTGAGCCGTCTATGGGATATGGGAACGCTGATGCTATTGGGCATATTAGCCCGCCACAACATGGACGTGGAAGTTCGGATCTTCTAGCATCTTTTATGAGCCCAAAGCCAGGGCAACAAGGAAGCCCACAGCTCAGCGCAAACTCTGCCGCACATACGGGTTTTAATGCTACGGCCACATCACCACCGGTCGAAACCCAGAATTATCTCTTGTCGTTGTTAAACAAGCCAAAGCCCTCACCAAATGAGAACTCTGCTTCGAATAGCAAGGTGTATACACCGCCCAGCATGCTTGGCTCGCAATACGATGTCGGCGAAATTACACATGCATTGGAGGATACATCCATTGACTTGAATTTGGTGGGCTCAACATTGTTTGAGGATACACCTGGTCACCTAACAAGCAAACACATTACTCCGGAAGTCCCCTATTCTAAGTTACAGGGTTTATTCACATATGTAAATCCATTTGATCAACTGGCGGCATCTTCTCCGCGTGTACGTACGCCGAAAGATTCTTCTGTTGGTCCTCCATCCGGACCCACAATACAAATTTTGAAGCGACAAGGCGATCATGAAGACCAGAAGCGAAAGATTGACGAGCGTAGCTCGGCTCCTAGTCCGGCTCACACCAAACGCAAGTTACAAGCACCATCACAGGCATCTTCTGGACCACCCACTCCCCTTGCAGATGGTCGCAGTAAGCTTGAAGCCCTAATTGGAATTGGAGCTACCTCTAAGGAAACTGTTGCTCAAGCCTTGAGCGAAGTCGGTGACCAAGCTAACAAGGAAGTCCAAGAGGCAATTGCTCACGCTGAGGAAAACCTGGAAACACAGCTACAAGATGGAGATGTTAGCACCGGACCCCAGTCGAATCAAGGTGTTATTGAGAAAACTCTGAAGGATATGTTGGCAGCCAAGACTGACGAGGAATTCGAAGAATCAGCTCAAGTGGCTGCTCAGTCAATTAAGATGGAGCTTGAGAAAGAGGAAAATATTCATGCTTTAGACGCTTATCCGAAAGGGGTAGCAGAGGCTGTGAAGAGTATTATTGATGACACTGCTAATGGGCATCTTAACGAGGCAGCTCAGAACGATGCCCCCGATAGCTGGGAGAGTGCAGATGCAGACGAAGCTATTTCAAAGGAACCGGAAGTGAAACCCGTCAAGGTGTACAACTTCCCGATGCGTCCGTTCTCATCTGTTACCATCAAAGAACTTAAGGAGCCTCGATCTATCTTTCGTGAGGAGATAGTTAATGATATTGCTCGTCTTAAGAAGGAGTTTGACCAGGTTGACCGAGTTTTGGTGACCGCATCCAATAACTTCATTGTTTACGGCATGTCCAAAAATGGTGGTATCCGTGTTATTAGACAGGATGATGGCAAAGATGGCAGGCTCTTCACAGAGACCCGCGACCGCATATTCACTGTTGTGACATGCACATCCTCCGCCGATCTCAAAGAGTCAATACTTGGAACTGGCATCAGTGGTACTGTCTATTGGGCCCTTGTGAAGGATGGTGAGGGTGATCATCTTGACGAGGACCATCGCGATCACTTGGAAATGCATGGATTCGCTTTGACTCCAATCCAGTCTATGGATAACGAGTCACCAGGTGGTGTTCTGAAGACTAGAGCAAGAAAGAGCTCTACCCACCCTGATTTCTTTGCTGTTGGACGTGGGAAATTTATTCACATTGTCTGGCCGACGGTTGTGATGAAGTCTTTCCTGAAAAATGGAAAGGATCGTTCAGTCGATACCGAAAGATATCTCGCCCAGCATACCTTAAAGGTTAATACCGGCAAGGCTGGTAAAGATTTCGGCTTTAGTGAAGATGACACTACCATTATATCTCTCGATAAGGCTGGCCGTGTTAAGTTCTGGGATATCCGCCCGCTCACCAAGAACGACGGTCGTGGTAATCCTCTTCCGCATGCTGGGCCTATTGAGATCAAGGACCCTATCATTACCTTGACAACTACAGCTGCAACGGAGAAATCATGGCCAACATCTGTTCTCCTCGTAGACAAAATTCGTCCATATCAAAGAGGAGGTCCTCTACGATATCTCATCGTTGGAATGAAGCAAAATCATTCTCTGCAACTATGGGATCTTGCACTAGGTAAGCCAGTTCAGGAGATCCATCTTCCACATGGCAAAGAATCAGATGCTGTATGCAGTGTGCTATATCACGCACAGACGGGAATGATTGTAGTCGGTCATCCAACTCGCAACTCCATCTACTTCTTACATTTGTCTGCGCCAAAGTACAACTTGTCCAAGTCCATGACCCAAGCAGACTTTATGCAAGGCATCGTTGAGAAGAGTGATGCAATCCCAGTTCCTGATTCTACTGCCGTCATCAGTGGGATGCGCGAATACTCGTTCGAGAACAAAGGCTCTCTAAGAAGCTTAGACATTTTGCAAACACCTAATTCGACAACGGATAATGATGACCAACCCACCGTCTTCGAACTCTATGCAATGCACTCAAAGGGAGTCACCTATCTTGCCGTCAAGCAGTCGGATCTTGGTTGGAGCCGAGATAATAAAGTCATAAACGGCATGGCTGCTGAAAAGGAAGGAGTCATCTCCATGGACACTCTTAAAGAGATACCGATTACGCCAACACCTGAGGCTCCCGAATCTGTACCTCAAACATCACTTCCTACACGAATCGCTTCTCGAAATACACCAAAAGAGGGCAATTCCAAAGAAGGTAGTAAAAAGTCACATAACACTGAGTCTGCAGCTAGTGCGACAAACTTCTCAAAGGCGGAGAGTAAGGCTGAGAAGAAAGACCTTAGCTCTAACGGTGCAACACCCAGCAGTGGTGAGAAGTCTGGTAAAGGCAAGAGACGCAAGGCTGCCTCAACAACTGAGTCTCCAGCACCATCCGCTACCCAAAACACTTTGTTCAAGCCAGTTGTCCTTGACCCTTCCAGCAACGCCAGAATCCCAAACGCATCAAAATCGAATATCAGTACTATTCCGGAAGTTAGTTCTGTTGCTTCACATAGCTTTAACGATACTGTCCTCAAGGATATCGAGTTCCGAGTTGCCGAGGAAGTCAAGAAGGTGTTTGATGGCTCTCTTGATACATTTACCCAGGATATCAAATCCGATAGACGTGTACAAACAGCAGTTGCTGAGGGACATCAAGAGGCTATGCTTCGTATGGTTTCTGCCACGTTGGCTGATAATATTGAGGTTACCCTTACGCGAATTGTCAATGCCAGTATCCAGGCTACTGTTGTTCCATCCATCTCTGATATTACCTTGAAGACCGTCAATACGCAACTCAGTGATCAATTGGGTCCAAAGCTCTCCGCAAATATAGCCAATGTGCTGCCCAAGGAGCTTCAGAAGGTGTTACCAGACATAATTGGACGAGCTTTGCAGCAACCACAGCTGTTGAAACTCATGTCTGAGTCACTGGCAAGAACAGTTGCATACAATGTTGAGGAGCATTTTGCTACTCTCATGCAAAACTCCGTGACACCCGCTTTTACTGCGCTGGCGGTTCAGACTTCTCAGAATGTCGCGGCTGATGTGCAACGTCAAGCTGCTGAGCAGATAGGAGCCATCGAACGGCAACGCCAAGCTGATAGTATAAAGATTGATCAGTTGCTGCAGGTTGTAGCTGGCTTGACTGAGACCATATCCACCATGGCGGCTGCTCAGGCAGAATTTCAGGAACGAACACTGCGACAGTTCTCTCGGGAAAACACTCGTCCAACCCAAAGCAGCGACTCTGTTGCCTTAGCCCCTGTTAAGGAGAAGTCAGAAGCACAGAAGCAGTATGAAGATCAACTCGCCGAAGTAAGTTCGCTTATGGAACAGCAGAACTTCGATGGCGCAACCATGGCTTGGCTCCATAGTGCACGTGCTAAGGATATGTTTGTCGACTATTTCGTTCAATTCCGCCCAGACTTCCTTCGTAACCTCAATACGATTGTTCTACTCTCGATTGGAAGCATCATCTCGGAAGGTATCGATGATGCCCATATGATGCGCCGTATAGACTATCTGGACGTTGTCTTGACAGTTTTAATAGGTCAGATCAATGATGGCTCCTTGGTAAGTTGAGATCTATATTAATACGGTCTAATTCGCTTTCTAACTTTTTCATAGTTAGAGGATGCTCGTAGTCACATTCCGGTGATCGTAGCGACCTTTATCCAACGGCTTGAACATCTTTTTATGATTATCAGCAATGTGGACGCCCATGATAGTAGTCTCAAAGAAATCCAACGCATGGTTACTACTTCCAAACGTATTATAGAATCTACTCGAATTCCAGCTTACGGTAATCGAGGTCGTCACTATTAACTTGCCCATTTGCCATAATGACATATAGCAAGTTTCGTGCACCGCATTAGAGCATGTGCAATTCTTGGGCGAGATTTTGCGCATGGCTCACGATATTCTAGCAGCTCTATGCTTACCTAGACACTACTTTGGCACGTGGCTAGCTATCGAGATGCTGGAACGCTCTCCGCTTGTCACTTGGCCATGATCAGCTAAGAATTAGAGATGTGATGGGTTTTCATTTTATTTCATTTGTAGCATGGAAAATGCAATGTATTTGTTCACATTGCCGGCGTTTGAGCCTAAAATATTTACAATGTTTCAGCGCTATTGCTGAACGGGGTCACGAAACTGCCGTATAATGAACTTCATTGCTTGCGGGTGGAATCAATAATTTTTGGTGTGTATGAGAGGAAAACATATGGCTGCAGATGATGCACGATTTCATCCTGCGGTTGGCCGAGGCCTAGCAAGGAATTGTATTCATAGAAAATTAACGATAATGCAAGTTGATGGAGCCTCTTTCGCCTCTTCTTACCGGACCGTGATATGTGGACTTGTAACTCTTCCTGGCCCCTCAGACCGCTATGTACGTAAGAAATCATGTAAAAATTCAGTAGTATTATCGAAATGTGTCTAAACACATGACAGTAAGGGCAGGATATTCACTGGTTCGTCTTTGGTGATTGGTCGATGTGTGTAGGTCAAGGGACAAGTCTATCTAGTGGACAATCTTTTCCAGCAAGGAAGCAGTCACGTCAATATAGGGCCGGTGCATAAAGATTTAAGTACACATTATAATGTGCAGCAGTAATGAAGGGAGTGGGGCAATGAAGGTGATTACAGAGATAAAATAGATACAGATAGTTTTATTAGGTTCCTATTAGGACATAGTGTCTTGGTCTGGCTTCTTTCTATCCGACAAGATCAAATGAGGAACGAGCACCCCTCGGCCACATCCAAATTGCCAATAGGCCCGACTATATTGTAACCCGCCTCCTTCCCCCTTTCTCAGATTTGAAATGGGAGTCTCGCATTTTCAAGCAAGTTTTCAAATCAAATATTGCTCTGCTACACAGCTACCATGCTGGAAAGGAGGCACTTGACTCTTTTGTCAGGTTGTGGTAATCCTCACCACCATCAATCAACACTTGATATGGTCAGCCTAGTACTCCTCTGACTTTGTCATGGGTGCTTTGAATCTGGCGTCCGGATCGAGTCCTTTTGTTATCGGCAGAATAGGCTGGTGGCATCTTGTCTTCCTCACGCATCGCTGCTGGCCTTTCTTTTTGGAGTGGACGGCTCTCTTAACCAATGTCGTGGAGTCTTGATGAAGATGCCTCAACCACTTCATTGCTTAAGAGTACACTTAAGTTGTATCCTAATAATCAAAGAAGCGAATCCTCTCGGTGCTTTCACTGGAGATAGCTCTACTTCGCTTTTCTCAAATGACGAGAAGCTTGTCTTTAGCCTTACAGAATCTGGGCAGACCCTTAGTATGTGAAGACCTTGGCTTCGCAGTTTCCCGTCCTCTTCTTACTTCCAGTTATTACTAATTGTTGCCGTTGCTACACAGCTTGGCACTGTATAACTCCGATTGGGGTCCGACTCCCAGATAACAGTTCCTGAAGATTGAACCTTAATGTACTTGTATTGCACTACCGAGCCTGGAGCCATGTTCAAAGTAAGGTCCCAAGATGGATTTGCAGCTGTATATTGTGATGCTGACAGAGCCACCGCATTGGCAGATGCCCAATTACCTAGCTGCGCGTTGTTGCCAACAATCTTAATGGTATCTCCAATTGATGTTGTGACAACTTCGTTAAAGGTTACCGCAACCGATGTAGGACAAGATTCAGAGGCCGTAGTTGTCGTTGCCGCTGGTGGGGCACTTGAACACATTCCACTTCCACTGAGCTGAGAGGTAGGATAGAAAACCTTGGGAAGTCCGCTGGCCATTGCAATGTTCAAGTTTCCGCTAGAATCGGTTGTATAGGTCGTGCAGCTAAGGACTTCGACCACGGACTGGCCAGCTGAGAAGCCTGTGGCAATGGAAGAGAGTGTGAGGGTGTAAGATCCACCAGTAGCGCCTTGATTTGTGAAAACACTGATGATTTGGGAACTAAAGCAATGTAGTTAGTACCGATCAATCCTCTATGGGCGAAACACGTCGAGCTGTGGAGGCATTTTCTCGGACGTATTTGTATACGTACCCAGTGTCACCTTTTCTCATAGCAATAACAGAGTTATCTGAGTAGACGGGATATGCCTTGTAGGTAACATATGTACTACTCTTATACACAGCTTGATTTCGGATTTGATTCAAAGAAGCGATGAATGCGTAGAAGGTTGAGGTCGTCGGATATGTAGAGTACCACAACGCCTCTCGATCGTGAGGCACTTCGCCGCCGTCATATCGCTGTTCTTGTCCATAATATACTGACTCTAGTTAGCGGGTAATCTAGAAAGCACCGTGAAGTATACGGACTAATAGGAATTCCATCTTGCAACATAGTGAAAGCAATTGCGTTTTTGGTCAACGACACGTCGTGCGTTAACGAAGCGAATCGGACAACATCGTGGTTTTCTAAGAATGATCCCAAAAGGGTTGTGTCTGTGCAAGTAGACCTAATTTTATTGACGCCAGTAACAAGGTTGCTGATGCTTCCGCTGGTAGACTGGAATGCTTGTGTAATCCAATAATATCTGCATAGCACATTAGCACTAATAAATCAGACTCTATGGTAACTGGAGCTTACGTTGGGAAGTTGAGAACTCCACTCATAGAATTCTGGTAAGGACAAACATATGATGGATCTCCATTGAAGACCTCTCCAACCATATACACACCCGCTAAATCAAGTTAGGCTTTTAACTCTTAAATGTTCGGAAGAACTTGCCAGCAGTTTGAAAATCCGTGAAAAAGTTATTGTCGACTTGCTGAACACTATCAATTCTCAAGCCATCAATACTGTATTTGGCAACAAGTGCCTTAATCCAAGTATTCCATATATTCTTCACATTCTGGTCTTCTGTTCTCAGATCAGGAAGAGAAACGGTATTGGAACCCATCCAACAATTCTTTATGCTCGTTTGATCATTATAGTTAATGAGACAAAAGTCGTGGTAGTAGGATTTCTACTCAAGAGTTAGTATTGAGGTTCTCATAGAGCCAAGGAGCTACTACGTGCCTGGTTGAAGGGCAAAAGCTTGCTGTAGTCAACACAATTTCCACATCCAAGATTTGCCATGTGATTGGTCACGATGTCAACCATCAGATACATTCCTCTATCATGGAGTGCTTTCGATAGTGCAATCAGATCTGCTTCCGTGCCGAAATTCTGATTGAGTGAATTGATATCTTGAGCCCAGTATCCATGATAAGATGAGCCATCATTACTCTTTCCATCAATATTCTTGACGATAGGTGAAATCCATATAGCCGTGAATCCCATTCCTTGAATGTAATCAAGCTTCTTGATGATTCCTTGCCAGGTACCTCCACAGTAGATTTGATCTCCTGTGTTACACGAAGCAGTCGTTGAGCCATCCGTACCTATTCGAGTAGTTAATATGGTTTGCGCACTACAACAAGTCTTCCTTTTGGACAGAAGACACCAATGCTTGTCACTATTGACAATATTGCGTAATAGAGTCAAATGCTTCTCCTGTAGCATACACGGTCGAAAACCAAACACTTATCAACAGTCAAAACCAGCTCTCTCCAAAAATTGATAAGTGTTTGGTTTTGGACCGTTGCCAAAATTGGAAATACGAGTGTCGGATTCAGTAGATAGCCAAAACTTACGAGCAAAACGATCAGTCACAACCTGATAGATGGATTGTCCTCGCCATTGTGCTGGCGTAAGCGCGGTGGCCAAGTTGGTGGCTGTGACTAAAGCTAGCAGAACTGTTGCGGAGAACTTCATCTTGGAAAATAGACTTGTTAGAAAGCACTGAATAAGGAAAGCACTTGTATTGAAGACCTACACTCACTTTCATATGTACCTCAAGTCACAGCCATTCTAATAACTGGAGTAAGTAGCACCGTTTCGCCGACCTCATGATTTTCCAGATGACTGGAAAGCTTAAAACTGCCTCTTTCTTTTACCATACAACCCAATGCTAGAAGTATTGTATGAGGTGCTAAATCGAATCTGGACATGTCATCGAACAATGATAATTGAACATGCAAGGCACCGCGTCACCGGTAGCTGCACGATGCTGTACTCCTACAGTTCACCTTTCTATAAAACCTCAAAATGGCAAAAGCCCCGGAAACCAATGTAACATAAAACCGCGTGCATCAAAAACGTAATCTAAGTTACAACTGGAACCTTGGAGGAACCAAATAACAAAGCTGAATTTGATATTCTCAAGTCCTATACTTTACAACATCATGTTTGCTTGGTGATCAACAAGCTGCAACGCCAATTTCTTCAAAATTCATGAGGTCGGCCAAAGAACGACGCTACTTATTGGAATGGCTGTACAGCCAGTAGTGACGTCTTTTTGCCAAAAAGCCCTAGATGGGAATAGTGGTGGAGTTTATCATCCACTTTCTCAAGGAGCTAGCCTCGGCGAAATTTGATGACCACAGGAACGAAACTCTATATACCCCAAACAAAACATGATCACTAGCGCCGGCTGCTGCCATTCCATACAAGTGCAGAATCTGATAATTGTCCGAGATTATGGGGGAAACAAAGAACAGTGCTGACTAAACAGACCACAAAGTCTGAAATGCAAGAGGTTTATCATAGCTAGTCAGAATATATATATATATATATATTATATAGCGGAAGGGTACATTTTACTACGAAACTTTTAGTGCTATCAGACTAAATTTAAGTTTGTGTATCAGCTTCATGGAATGCCACGCAACCAACTTCAAGATAGTAATAGAAACATGAAAGGCATAATACACAACTTGTTGAAAAAATAGCTCCACTGTTTACTATAACAATCAAAACAAGTTAGAGATTATAGCTAATATGTGTGTGTTCAAATACAATATGTTAGAATGCTTATACCATCTGCTATTGTGTTGACTGACTGTTGGTTGGTGGTGAACATGATCCATGATCCTACTTTCCCAGAAGTCGGATAAATCTTCACTTGAAAGTCGGACAGATTACAGAAGCAATTACATTGCAGTGAATAGATTTTACACTATAAAAACCGTACATGGTAGACGGGCTGTCAACGCAGTTGTGCCGTATATGATTGTTGGGTTGAAACAGAGGCCGAAAGGAGCAAGGGCAGCCATTGGCCACAACCTTCAGAACAAGTCCGGCCGAGACGTTTGTTTGAATCTTAACCTGGGAATTCACCTTATTTCAGAAGCAAGGCATATTTCCCACCTCCTCCATTGGGAGATGTCTTTTGGAGATTATCCTATGTGTAGCCCATCTACCGCGTCGAACACTTATGAATCATGCCCAGGTCTATCTCTTCAGAAAGAGTCAGAGGGGCGGGGTATTGCGTACTCTGTAGAAACAACGAAAATGAAGTCTAGAAGAGAAAGGCATTCGGCCCTTATCATCACTCCATTCTCATGTGATGCGAAAGCCCTATCAGGCTCGGAGTAACATATCAAATCAGTACAAGCGCCACGGCAGCAGTTCACCCCGCAATGCGGGGAAATAAGCTCCCATGGGGAAGCTGCGTTTTGCGGATGCTAGGGAAGTTTGAATGATAAACAAAAAAGGTAGAGAAGGCCCGAATTATGTGTTTGTACTATCGCGGTATTTTGCCGTTATTCTGTTATGGGAGTATAGGTTGAATGTAGTAAAGCGAAGTCGAGGCTTGGAGCCTGTAGGAAGTAGGA
>Ga0247809_1001585_pt1 | contig 10200 bp, 10 predicted proteins | sample UWRJL104311B1_FD_180951 | JGI IMG/M metagenome (GOLD analysis project Ga0247809, IMG submission 180951) | Plant litter microbial communities from Arlington Agricultural Research Station in Wisconsin, United States - UWRJ-L104-311B-1 | ecosystem: Environmental > Terrestrial > Plant litter >...
CGCCCTGCAATTGCCATTGGCGTTGCGAATCCCGCTGCCAGACCACGTTGTCGTCGGTGATGTCCATGTGAATGGCCTGCACCGGCAACTTTTCCACCAGCGGTTGCAGATGACGCTCGGCGCGTTCGGCGGCATCAGCGATCAACCTGCGTTGCGCCTCATCCTTGATGACCGGCAGCAGATGGCCGATCAATGCGTTGGCGTGGCGGGCGTCCCACTGCAACGTGCGCTCAAGGCCCGGATGGTCAAAAACGGCCAGCGCCAGGTCCATTTCGCCGCACAGCTGGCCGAAACTGGCGACGACGGCTCCCGGCAGGTGATCGAGGTGGGTGAGCGACTGACCTTCGATGTAGTCGAGCAGTCGCACGTGCACCGATTGGCCCGCGACGTCCAGCGTGAGCAGATCAGCACCGTTTTTGGCCGGGATCACTCGCGGCACCTTCACGCCAGAGTGCTCGCCCAAATGCTTGAGCCCCGCGTGCTGGGCTTTCAGTTCCAGCGCCGCATAATCACCACGGCAGATTTTCAGGACGAAACGCCCCTGGTCGCTGTCGACGCGAAAGTTGAGATCCTGCTGGCTGCCAAGGGCCTGCAACTTCCCGCTCAGCCCGTAATGCCCTTCCAGCAGCTCAAGCGCTTGCTGCGCAGACACTTGCGGGCTGGGCAAACTGGCGCGGTGAATCAACGTGGCGAGCGGCATACAACGACCTCTGAAATGTTATTAGGCGCTTATATCGCCATTGCCAGAGACGATACGCAACCCCCTTTCGACCGCCTGACCTGCGTTTGACACTGGACACAATCAGCCAATGAATCAGGAAAAATCACGGTGCACTCGCCTCGCCCGCCACTTTGCGCAAGAATGTCTCCCATCAATGCGTATTACTGGAGAAACACCATGAATGTAGTCACCACCGACCTGCCCGGTGTTCTGATCATCGAACCCAAGGTTTTTGGTGATGAGCGCGGCTTCTTCTACGAGAGCTTCAATGCCAAGGCCTTCGAAGAAGCGACTGGTCTGCACACACAGTTTGTTCAGGACAACCATTCCCGCTCGCAAAAAGGTGTACTGCGCGGCCTGCATTACCAGTTGGAAAACACCCAGGGCAAACTGGTCCGTGTGACGGTCGGTGAAGTGCTGGATGTGGCGGTGGATATTCGTCGTAGCTCGCCGCACTTCGGCAAATGGGTGGCTGTGCGCCTGTCCGCCGACAACCACCGCCAACTCTGGGTCCCGGAAGGTTTCGCCCACGGCTTCGTGGTGCTGAGCGAGTTCGCCGAATTCCTTTACAAAACCACCGACTACTACACCCCTTCCGCCGAACGCAGCATTCGCTGGGACGACCCGGACCTGGCCATCGATTGGCAACTTGAGGAAGCACCGCAATTGTCCGGCAAAGACCAGGCGGCCGTGTTCTTCAAGGATGCTGAAGTCTTTTCTTGAGTCCTGTCTGAATCTTCTTTGCAAGAGCGACTGGACCAAGGTGCGCAGACTGCGCCATCAACCCTAGGCATAATGCGCCTGTACCCACAGGCGCCAGATGCTCATGACTCCGACCCTCCCTCGCAGACCCCGCTGGCGCAGCCTCGCCCTGCTGGCGCTGTGCCTGGCGCCGTTGCTGTGGCCGCTGGAGCATTTGGCCGAGCGTTACTACCGCAGCGAACTGGCCGGGCAAAACCGGCAGACCCTCGACCTTTACGTCGCCAACCTGTTGGGCACGCTGCACCGTTATGAGGTCTTGCCGCAAATCCTCGGCGATCTCCCGGCCCTGCGCGCGTTACTCGGCGCACCCGATGATGGCGTCACCCAAGGCAATGCCAACCGCCTGCTGAAAAACATCAGTAGCCAAACCGGTGCCGAAGTCATGTACCTGATGGACACGAGCGGCAAGACGCTGGCGGCGTCCAATTGGGATAAGCACGACAGCTTCGTCGGGCGTAATTTTTCTTTCCGGCCCTATTTCAGCGAAGCCATGGCCGGACGGCTCGGACGGTTTTTCGGCCTGGGCACGACCTCGGCCAAACGCGGCTACTTCTTCGCCGCCGCGGTCCGCGACGGCGAAAAAATAATCGGCGTGCTGGTGGTCAAAGTCGACCTGGACCACACCGAAAGCCTTTGGGGCAAAACCCCGGAACAGCTGCTGCTGACAGACCAGAACGGTGTGGTCATTCTCACGTCGCGGCCGGAGTGGCGCTTTCGCTCGACCCGCCCGTTGACCGAGGAAGAAAACAACGCCATTACTGCGATTCAACCGTACCCGACCCGCGATCCAAAGCCGTTGAAGCTCAACCCCAATGCCTGGCTGACCCAAACCCGGCAGATCGCCGAAACTGGTTGGAACGTCAGTATCCTCGCTCCACGAACCTTGATCGATCGCCCGGTCCGCACGGTGGTCGCCATCGGTGGCGCAACGCTGTTGGTGTTGATGCTGCTGCTGGGCCTGATGATGCAGCGTCGCCGCCATTACCTTGAACGCATCGCCTTCGAAGCCAAGACCAGGCACGAACTGGAAGGCCGGGTCGCAGAACGGACCAGCGACCTCGAAGGCCTCAACCGGCGCCTGAAACAGGAAGTGCTGGAACGCGAGCACGCCCAGCAAGAGTTGGTGCGCGCGCAGGATGATCTGGTCCAGGCCGGTAAATTATCAGCCTTAGGAACGATGTCAGCGAGTATCAGCCATGAGCTCAACCAGCCACTGGCGGCGATCCGCAGCTACGCCGAAAACGCTGAAGTGCTGCTCGATCATCAACGCACTGACGATGCACGCGGCAACCTTAAACTGATCAGCGAACTGACCGGGCGCATGGCCTCAATCATCGCTCACCTGCGCGCCTTCGCCCGGCGTGATCGTCACGCGCCGGAAAGCGTTGCGCTGCAACCGGCGCTGGATGACGCGCTAGCATTGCTGGCCAAGCGCCGACGCAGCATGGAAGTCGAGCTGATCCGCGACTTGCCCGCCGCCACGCTGTGGGTAGAAGCCGGGGAAACCCGCTTGCGTCAGGTACTCGGCAATCTGTTGGCCAACGCCCTCGATGCGCTGACCGAAAAAGGCCCGCCGCGTAAACTCTGGTTGAGTGCCCAATCCACCGCTGACGGCGTCAATCTGTACATTCGCGATAACGGCCCCGGCTTTTGCATGGAAGCCCTGGGGCGCGCCAGCGAGCCTTTCTACACCACCAAGACCCGCACACAGGGACTTGGACTGGGGCTGGCGATTTGCGAAACACTGATGCGTGCCTTCGGGGGTGAACTGTCGTTTTCCAACCACAAGGAAGGCGGCGCCCTGATTACCCTGAAATTGCGCGCTGGCGCGCCGGGCGTGAGCCTGCAACCGTCCGAGGACCGAAGTGCATGACCATCGACAGCCGCATTCAGGTCGTGTTGATCGACGATGATCCCCATCTGCGTCAGGCCCTGAGCCAGACCCTGGACCTCGCCGGCCTGAAGATCCTGCCGCTGGCTGAAGCCAAAGGCCTGGCCGCACAATTGGAGCGTGACTGGCCGGGCGTGGTGGTCAGCGACATTCGCATGCCGGGCATGGACGGCCTCGAACTGCTGACCGAACTGCATGCCCAGGACCCGGAGCTGCCGGTACTGCTGATCACCGGTCACGGCGACGTACCGTTGGCGGTGCAAGCGATGCGCGCCGGGGCCTATGACTTCCTGGAAAAACCCTTCGCCAGCGACGCCCTGCTCGACAGCGTGCACCGCGCGCTGGACTTGCGTCGGTTGGTACTGGATAACCGCAGCCTGCGTCTGGCCCTGAGTGATCGCAACGAATTGAGCGCTCGACTGGTCGGGCAATCGGCGCCGATGATGCGTCTGCGCGAGCAGATTGGCGCACTGGCCGCGACCAAGGCTGATGTGTTGATTCTGGGTGAAACCGGTGCGGGCAAAGAGGTCGTGGCCCGGGCGCTGCACGATTTATCGAACCGTCGTAACGGGCCGTTCGTGGCGATCAATGCCGGCGCACTGGCCGAGTCTGTGGTGGAAAGCGAGTTGTTCGGTCACGAGCCCGGCGCGTTCACCGGGGCGCAAAAGCGCCGCATCGGCAAGTTCGAATTCGCTAACGGCGGTACGCTGTTCCTCGACGAAATCGAAAGCATGAGCCTGGACGTACAGGTGAAATTGCTGCGCTTGCTGCAGGAGCGCGTGGTCGAGCGTTTGGGTGGTAATCAATTGATCCCACTGGACATCCGCATCATCGCCGCGACCAAGGAAGACCTGCGCCAGTCCGCCGATCAAGGGCGCTTCCGCGCCGACTTGTATTACCGCCTGAACGTCGCGCCATTGCGCATTCCGCCACTGCGCGAGCGCGGTGAAGATGCGTTGGTGATGTTCCAGCACTTCGCCAATGAAGCCAGCGCCCGCCACGGTTTGCCGCCTCATGAGCTGCAACCGGGGCAACGCGCCCTGCTGCTGCGCCACACCTGGCCCGGCAACGTACGCGAACTGCAAAACGCCGCCGAACGCTTCGCCCTGGGCCTGGAACTGGCGCTGGACAACACTACGCCGCAGGGCGGATCCAGCACGACAGTTGAAGGGTTCAGTGGAGGCTTGAGCGAGCAAGTGGAAAATTTCGAAAAGAGCCTGATTGCCGCCGAACTGGCGCGCTCTCACAGCTCCGTGCGCAGCCTCGCCGAAGCGTTGGGCGTCCCGCGCAAAACCTTGCACGACAAGCTACGCAAACATGGACTGAACTTCACTGGCGGTGCCAGCAGCTCTGCCGACGATCTTGATTGAGTGACCATAAAATCAACACCTACAAACAAGAGGCCCGCGCATGAATCGCGATAGTCGTCACCTGGAATCCATTCTCCATCACGACATCCCCCTGACGCAGGCCATGGGCATCAAAGTGCTCGACTGGCACGACCAGCAACTGCGCCTGTACTTGCCACTGGAAGCCAACGTTAATCATAAAAGCACCATGTTCGGCGGCAGTCTTTATTGCGCCGCGGTGTTGGCGGGTTGGGGTTGGCTGCATTTGCGCTTGCGTGAGGAAGGGATTGAAGACGGGCATATAGTGATTCAGGAAGGGCAGATCAGCTATCCGCTACCGGTGACCCTGGACGCGACAGCGATTTGTCAGCCGCCGAGTGCCGCGGTGTGGAAGAAGTTTTTGGCGATGTATCAGCGCTATGGGCGGGCGCGGTTGACGCTGCATTCAAGGATTGTGAATGTTGGCAGTGATGAGGATGCGGTGAGGTTTACCGGGCAGTACGTCCTGCACCGTTGATGCAAAAATTCGCAGCCTCGTTTCACTCGACAGCTCCTACAGGAGATCGCGCGCCCCTTGTAGGAGCTGTCGAGTGAAACGAGGCTGCGATCTTTTGATCTTTACGCCCGTGCCAACGACAACAGTTTTTCGCGCCAGGCAGCCTTGGCCGGTAGCGCCAAAAAGAACTCATTCAACAACGATTCCCGCGCCGGATAACTAAACGGCGCACCATTCAAGTCCAACACCTCGCCGCCCGCACCTTCCAGCACGCCCTGTGCCGCCGCCGTGTCCCACTGCGAAGTCGGCGCCAGACGCGGATAACAATCCGCAGCCCCTTCCGCCAACAGGCAGAACTTCAGCGAACTGCCGATATTAGCCAGTTGCAACTCACCCAGACTGTCGCTCAACCCGGCCAGCAGGCGCTCTTGTTCCGGGCTCGAATGTCGACGACTGGCGACCACGGTAAACGCCTCCCCCACTGCAGGCACTTCGCGAACCTGGATCGGCAATGGCTGGCTGTCCTTGTCGCCGCGCCAAGCGCCCAAACCTGCACCACCGACATAGAAACGCCCGTTGGTCGGCATCGACACCACACCAAACACCACCCGACCCTGCTCGATCAGCGCAATGTTGACGGTGAACTCTTCACTGCCGCAAATGAATTCCTTGGTGCCATCCAGCGGATCCACCAGCCACCAGCGCTGCCATCCGGCACGCACGCTTTGCGGGATATTGGCGTCTTCTTCGGACAGCACCGGGATGCTTCGGTCCAGCGCGGTCAGTCCGGCCAGAATCAAATGATGAGCCGCGAGGTCTGCGGCGGTGACTGGAGAATCATCAGCCTTGGCCGTCACGGCAGTGCCGGTACGCCAGAACGGCAGAATCGCTTCGCCTGCCTTCAACGCCAATTCGACCACTGGCGCCATCAACGGATGCGGGAAGTTCATGGCAGAAATACCCCGCGCTGGGTCAGCAGATCGCGGGCCAGATACAGCGCCGCCAAGGCACGGCCCTCGGTGAAGCGCGGGTTCTGCGCCAGGGCGGACAACTCACGCAGATTGATCTTGTCCACGCCCATCGGCTCGGGCTCGTCACCTTCAAGGCTTTCTTCATACAGATCGGTGGCCAGCACCACCTGGATCTTCTGGCTCATGTAACCGGGCGACAACGACAACTCGGTCAGATGCTCCAACTGCCGCGCGCCATACCCGGCTTCCTCCTTGAGCTCACGCTCGGCCGCCGCCAGCACGTCTTCACCTGGCTCGATCAGGCCTTTGGGCAAAGACAGCTCATATTCATCAGTGCCGCCACAGTATTCCTCGACCAACACCGCATGATCCGAGTCGAGCATGGCGACGATCATCACCGCGCCATACCCCGCGCCTTTGCCGACCAAACGCTCGTACGTGCGCTCCACGCCATTGGAAAAGCGCAGTTTCAGCTCTTCGACACAGAACAAACGGCTGGTGGCGACGATCTCGCGGGCGAGTACGGTGGGTTTCTGGCGCATGAAAGGCTCCTTGGCGTGAACGCGTTACTATACCCGGCCTATCCTGATTGTTGACTTCGGATATCTCTTTTACCGCTGGAGAAGTTTTTTATGTCCCTGCTGCCCTGGCGCGACATCGACACCGTTCTGCTGGACATGGACGGTACGCTGCTGGACCTGCACTACGACAACCATTTCTGGATGGAACACTTGCCTCAGCGTTATGCCGAGTTGCACGGGGTGAGCCGGGCCATGGCCGAAATGGAGTTGCAGCCGCTGTTCGAACGCAATGCCGGCCAGTTGCAGTGGTACTGCCTGGACTTCTGGAGCGCCGAATTGAAACTGCCGGTGCGTGAACTGAAACTGGAAACCGCACACCTGATCGCCTTGCGCCCGGATGCAGACACCTTTCTGGCCGCGATCAGACAGGCAGGCAAGCGGGTGGTGATGATTACCAATGCACACCGGGACTCACTGTCATTGAAGCTGGAAAGGATTGAACTGGCGCCGTACTTCGAGCGTTTGATCAGCTCGCATGATTACGGTTTTCCCAAAGAGAATGCGCAGTTCTGGGAGGCGTTGCAGGCGGACATCGGTTTCGACCCGGCGCGCAGTCTGTTTATCGACGATACGTTGCCGATCCTGCGCAGTGCACACCGTTTTGGCGTGGCGCATTTGTTGGCGGTGAGTGAGCCAGACAGTCGCAAAGGGCCCAAGGACACGGCGGAGTTTGCGGCGGTAGGGGATTATCGGGAATTGATTGCCGGGCTTTGAGACCGAGTTGCGGCCATCGCGAGCAGGCTCGCTCCCACATTAGATCTTCAGTGAATGCAGTACGGTGGGAGCGAGCCTGCTCGCGAAAGCGGTCTTGAGGGTTATTCAGGAATCCGCAACGACTGCCCCGGATAAATTTTGTTCACGTCCTTGAGCATCGGCTTGTTGGCGTCGAAAATCTTTTGATACTTGTTGGCATCGCCATACACGCGCAAGGAAATCGCGCTGAGGGTGTCACCCTTCACCACGGTGACAAACACCGCAGCTTTTGCCACCGGCCCGGTCACCGTAATTTGGTCATCCACACTGCCAACACCGGCAATATTGCCCACCGCCAACAGAATCTTTTCTTTCTCTTCCTGACTGCCGACTTCCCCGGTCACGGTCACTGTGTCGCCATCCACCGTGGCCTGAACATTCGGATTACCCAGGCCGACCTTGCTGATGTGTTCCTTCAGTTGTTCGCTGGCATTGGCGTTGCCGGGGGTCAGCAGATCGAGCAGTTTTTCCCCTGCTTCTTTCACAAAGCTCAAAAGACTCATGGTGCACTCTCCTTGGTTGGGTTCAGGTTCCAGACCAAGAGACTAGACCAAGCGGGTAACCCCCGGTTTCAAACCGACCAATGACGTTGATCTGGCGCAAGCGCTAGAATCCCCTCCTTCCCGCGCCTTGGAACGAAGATGGACATCAAGCAACTGAAATTCCTCATCGCCCTCGACGAAACCCGGCACTTTGGCCAGGCCGCTGCACGCTGCCACATCACCCAGCCGACCCTGTCCATGCGCCTGCGCAGTCTCGAAGAAGAACTTGAGTTGCCTCTGGTCAATCGTGGTCAACGCTTTGAAGGGTTTACCGCACCCGGGGAACGGGTGCTGGCCTGGGCGCGCACGGTGCTGGCGGCTTATGACGGTTTGCAGGCTGAAGCTGCGGCCTGTCGCGGCAACCTGGTCGGTACGTTGCGGTTAGGCGTGGTGCCACTGTCGAGTTTTGATCCGCTGCCGCTCATGCAACGCTTGCACGCTGAACACCCGAACTTGCGCTTCGAACTCTCGGCGCTGAGTTCCGAGCAAATTCTCGAGCAGCTGTCGAACAATCGTCTGGACCTCGGCGTGTCTTATCTGGAGCGGCTGGACAACGAGCGCTTCGATTCGCTGGCGTTCAGTGAAACCCACATGGGCCTGCTCTATGATCAGCGCTTTTTCAGTTTCGGCGACGCGCCTTTGAGCTGGGAGTCGCTGATCGAATTGCCGCTGGGCATGCTCACCAGCGGCATGCACTTTCGCCAGTCCATCGACCACAACTTCCACAGCCGTGGCCTGTCACCCCAACCACTGCTGCAAACCGATGCGGTGCATCAATTGTTACAAGCGGTTCACGGTGGCATGTGCTGCGCGGTGATGCCGCTGGATGGCGGTCTGGAAAACCTCACCGATCACCTGCGCCTGCAACCCATCGAAAACGCGAAAACCCTCGCCCGGCTGGGGTTGATCATGCGTCGCAGCGCCCCACGCTCAGCTTTGGCGGAAGCCTGTTTTGCGATCTATCAGAAATCACTGGCGGCTTCTTGATCGACGTCATCTATCGGTAGATCAGTAATAGCGATTAGACGCGACGAATTGACGCGCCTAGGCTTAAACCTGACTAAACCCGTCGGTGATGCCTCATGAACACCAAGCGCCCCAGCTGCGCGGCGCCCGCACTCGAAACGCCCGCGCCAGACGCAAGCCAGACCTACAGCTTCTGTGACCTTCAATACACCGAATCGGCCAGCACCGCGCTGGCCGAGGAAGTGGCGTTGGCGATCGCCTATAACGGCATCAGCCAGGCCGTCATGCTGGTGACGCCGACAGACCTTGAAGACTTCATTGTCGGCTTCAGCCTCGGCAGCGGCATCATCGAAGACGCAACTGACATCTATGACCTGCAATTGACCGGCGAAGGGGCGGCGCAGTACGCGCAAGTGACCATCGCCAACCGCGCTTTCTGGAACCTCAAGCAGCAGCGTCGGCAACTGGCCGGCACCAGCGGTTGCGGGCTGTGTGGCGTGGAAGCGGTTGAACAGGCTCTGCCCGACCTCAAGGTGTTGCCGGGGGCGCCGCTGCCGCCCGCCGAATGGCTCGATGGCCTGCGCCAACGCATCGGTGCGTTCCAGCCGCTGGGCCAGCATTGCGGCGCGGTGCACGCGGCGGTGTTCATGAATGCTCAGGGCGAATTGCTGCTGGGCCGCGAAGACATCGGTCGGCACAACGCCCTCGACAAACTGATTGGCGGGTTGATCCGCCAGAAGATCCCGACGACTGGCGGTCTGGCGATTGTCACCAGCCGGTGCAGCCTCGAATTGATCCAGAAAGTCTTGCGCGCCGGCATCCAGACCCTCGTCAGCCTGTCGTCGCCCACGGGCCTTGCCGTGCAATGGGCCCGTCGTCATAACCTCAATCTCATCCATCTACCCCAGAAGAATGCGCCGCGGGTCTACAGCCCAGCGTTGGAGACTCAAGCGTGAGCCAACATCAACAAGCCGACCAGACACCCGTCCCCCGCTACAAACCCTATAAAGGTGCGGCCGGTGGCTGGGGCGCGCTAGCCAGCGTTGCCCGGGCCTGGTTGACCAGCGACAACGCCCTGAAAAATCTGCGCATGATGCTCAAGACCAACAAGAACAACGGGTTCGACTGCCCCGGTTGCGCCTGGGGCGATTCGAAGGAAGCCGGCATG
>Ga0247809_1001586_pt1 | contig 10199 bp, 9 predicted proteins | sample UWRJL104311B1_FD_180951 | JGI IMG/M metagenome (GOLD analysis project Ga0247809, IMG submission 180951) | Plant litter microbial communities from Arlington Agricultural Research Station in Wisconsin, United States - UWRJ-L104-311B-1 | ecosystem: Environmental > Terrestrial > Plant litter >...
CAACTGGGTGTCGCCGTAGCCGTCGCGGGCAACCCAGGCGAGCATCTGCGCGGCCCGCGCCTGCAGCGACCAGTCGGCGGCCGAGTAGCCGTCCCAGAGCACCGAGCGGCTGGGCAGCACCCGGTCGGGGGTGAGCCAGACGAATCTCTCCAACGCGGCCAACGACGAAGGATGCCCGAGCTGCCCGATGACGCAGATGAGGGCGCGGTGCCGTTCGACGTCGAACACCGGCAGGTCGAAGAGCTGGCGGTGCAGCGCATCGGCGCACCCTTCGCGGTCGCGCACGGCGTCGACGGCGGCGACAACGGCATCCCGGTCGCCCGCGGTACCCAGCGCCACGCGGGTCACGAACGCGGTGATGGAGTCGGCCTCGGGATAGTCGAACATGTGTCGACGGTAAGGCAGCCCCGGAGCGGGATCAACGGATGCGGCGGGAATCAGGTAGTGCTCCCGGGTAGTCAGGCGCCGCGCGGCTGGTCTCCCAGTACTCCGGTCTCGGTAAGTTGCTCGAGGAGGCCGGCCCCGTCGGGTGCGAAGACCCAGGAGGTTCCGGTGCCCTGCTCGTTGTCGGCTGCCCGCGACCGTCCGCCGGCGAGAACCGCTTCGCTCGTCGACAGTTGGCGGATCGCGACGGCCGCGACGTTCTGGGGGTGCGACGCGGCGAATTCGCCATAGAGCTGCTCGTCGTGCTGTCCGTCGTCGCCGACGAGCAGCCACTTCATTCCGGGCAGCTCTTGCGCGATGCGTTCGAGGCTCGACGCCTTGTGCTCGCGGCCGCTGCGGAACCAGCGGTCGTGCGTCGGCCCCCAGTCGGTGAGCAGCAAGGGTCCGGCCGGGTAGAGGTTGCGGTCGAGGAACCGGGAGAGCGTGGGGGCCACGTTCCACGCGCCGGTGGAGAGGTAGATGACCGGCGCCGTCGGATTGGCGCGCACGATGCGCTCGTAGAGCACGGCCATGCCCGGCACGGGGCGGCGGGCGTGCTCGTCGAGCACGAAGGTGTTCCACGCGGCGAGGAGCGGACGGGGGAGCGCCGTGACCATCACGGTGTCGTCGACGTCGGAGATGATGCCGAAGGCGGCGTCGGGATCGATGACGAACACGGGCGCCGTCACGTCTTCCGTGTCATCCGACCTCAGAGTGATGGTGTGCCAGCCGGGCGAGAGATCGACCTTGATCTTGGTGTCGACCACGCCTCCGCGGTCGGCGAGCACCTTCTGCTCTACACCGCCGGCGATGATCGTGACCTCGACGTCGTCGACGGGGATGCTGAAGAAGCTGCGCCAGCCTCGCACCTTTGCGGCCCGCTGGCTCGCGACCTCGCCCCGGGTGAGAACGACCCGGCAGAGCACGCGCACCCATCCCGGCGAGCCGTAGCCGGTATAGGGGATGATCGTCGTCTTCAGGCCCCGCTTGCGACCACGCTTCTCACGCCAGGCGTGCACGGAGTCTTCGAGGCGCGCGGCAAAGTGCAGAATCGGGACTCCGGCGCCGGTGGACCCGTCTTCATGGTTCGCGAGAACGTTTCGGGAGCGGGCCATGTTCCCAGTCTGTCACGGTCGCCACGTGCGACGTTTCCCAGCACTCAGGGAACGACCAGTGACCGTACAGGAAAAGTGCAATACTCTGCTATCCACCGACTACCTGTTTCGTGAAATATTTACGCAAATAGTGAGTTTCATTCCTACCCCCGCAATGGGGGCCGGGTTACGATTGCGGTCTAAGTTGATCCGAGGAGACACAGTGTCGACACCATCCGTCATTGACGCAACAATCGCTGGCCAGGTCGCGCTCCGGAACGAGCCCGTGCAGGCGCGCAGCACCGCACGGCTCGCCGCTCTTATGGACGCTGCAGCGGCCGTCGTCGACGAGATCGGCTACGAGAGACTCACCACCGCAATGGTCGCCGAGCGGGCGGGCGCCTCCATCGGCACCGTCTACCGCTATTTCCCCGACCGCATCGCCGTTCTGCAGGCGCTCGGAGCCCGCAACCTCGAGCGTGCGCTCAGCCGGGTGACGGATGAAGCGGCCAACGTCGAGCACGACGACTGGGTCTCCGCCCTCCACGCTTCCATGAACGTCCTCATCGACGCCTTCCGCAACGAGCCGGGCTTCCGCTCGCTTCGTGTGGGCGACGTGATCGACCTCCGCCCCGCGCCCAACGAGACCCCGTTCAAGTCGGTCGTCGCCGCCGCGCTCCTCGACAGCCTGATCGCCCGCTTCGGTGTGCCCGACAACGACGAGGTGCGGTTCGCATTCGAGACGGCGATCGAGATCTCCGACGCCCTCGCGGCCCGCGCCTTCGCCCGCAACCCCGACGGAGACGTCAGCTTCCTCGAGGCCGGCGCCGACATCGTCGCATCGCTGCTCGTACCGCACTTCGGAACGCCCGCGAAAGCCTGATCGAACCCCCGGAGATCCCCGGATGACTCGAACCCGAGTCATCCGGGGATTTTCGTTTCCCGGCCCGCCGTCTCGCGAAAATGAAGCCCTGCGCACTTTCAGCCGAAACACAAGGCCCAATGGATGTCGGTGGCACGACATAATCTGCAATCCGGAATGACAGACGTTCCGAATGATGTTTAGCTTTGTGTCTGGACTGAGAAGTTGTCTGGCGCGTGTCGATTCGTGACTATCACGAGGAATGAGCCCGAAGCATGATCGAATTCCGTTCGGTGACCAAGAAGTTCGGCGATGGCACCGTCGCCGTCGAAGACTTCGATCTGATCATCCCTTCGCGCAAGACCACGGTTCTGGTCGGTTCGTCGGGCAGCGGCAAGACCACGCTGCTGCGCATGATCAACCGGATGGTCGACCCCACCTCCGGCGCCATCGAGATCGACGGAGAGAGCGTGCTCGACCGCAGGCCCGTCGCGCTGCGTCGCAGCATCGGCTACGTCATGCAGAACTCGGGGCTGCTGCCCCACTTCAAGGTCGTCGACAACGTCGCGACCGTGCCGGTACTGAACGGCGTGCCGAAGAAGCAGGCCAGGGCACAGGCTCTCGAGCTGCTCGACACCGTGGGGCTCAACCGCGACATCGCGAACCGCTACCCGAGCCAGCTCTCCGGCGGCCAGCAGCAGCGGGTGGGAGTGGCGCGCGGACTCGCCGCCGACCCCAACATCCTCCTGATGGACGAACCGTTCGGCGCCGTCGACCCCATCGTCCGCGCCGAACTGCAGCAGGAGATCATCCGGCTGCAGCGGGAGCTCGACAAGACCGTGGTGTTCGTCACCCACGACATCGACGAGGCGTTCCTGCTCGGCGACCAGGTCGTCATCCTCGAGAAGGGCGCCAAGGTCGCCCAGATCGGCAGCCCGAGCGAGATCCTCGCCAACCCGGCCAGCGAATTCGTCGCAGACTTCATCGGCGCCGAGCGCGGCAAGCGCGCGCTCTCGATCCGCACGACCGCGACAGGATCGGTGCTCATCGACGGCGACGGCCGCACCGCCGGCGTGCTCGTCGATGCGCCCGCCGAAGGCGTCCTCGGCGACAGCGCTGCCGCCGAAAAGAGCACTGTCGCGTGAACTGGGTCGGCAACAACCTCGACCTCATCTTCGACCTCTCGGTCGAGCACATCCGCCTGAGCATCCCGCCCATCCTGATCGGCTTCCTCATCTCGATCCCGGTCGGCTGGCTCGCCTTCCGGTTCAAGCTCACACGCGGGCTCCTCCTCACGCTGGCCGGGCTGCTCTTCACCATCCCGTCGCTCGCGCTTCTCGTCATCCTGCCTCCCGTGCTGGGCATCAGCGCGCTGAGCGACGCCAACCTCACCATCGCGCTCACCATCTACGCTGTCGCCATCCTCGCCCGGTCGGTCGCCGACGCGTTGTCGTCGGTCGACCCCGCCGTACGCCAGTCGGCGACCGCGGTCGGCTACGGCAGTTGGCGGCTGTTCTGGGCCGTCGAGTTCCCGCTCGCCGGGCCGGTCATCCTCGCCGGGCTCCGCGTCGCCGCGGTGAGCACGATCAGTCTGGTCACCGTCGGCATCCTGATCGGCACCGAGAGCCTCGGCTACCTCTTCACCAACGGCTACCAGCGCCGCATCGTCGTCGAGATCTTCTCGGGCGTCGTCATGGTCGTCGTGATCGCCCTGATCGTCGACTACCTGCTCGTACTCCTCGGCCGCCTCCTGATGCCATGGACCCGCAAGCAGAAGACGGTGCGGCCTCCGCTCGAGCGACTACCCCTCGTTCCAACCGCGACGAACATGGGCGGCGCGCGATGAACCTCTTCTCCGAAGCCATGGCCTGGCTGTTCGCCCCCGAGCGCTACACCGGGCCCGACTCGCTGCAGATCCGCGTCGGCGAGCACCTGTTCTACACCTTCGTCTCGGTGCTGATCGTCGCCGTCATCGCCATCCCGCTCGGCTATTTCATCGGCCACACCGGCAAAGGCCGCGAAATCGCCATCGGGGTCTCGGGCGCTGCGCGGGCCATCCCCTCGTTCGGCCTCATCCTGCTGCTGGTGCTGCTCATCGGCGTCACCCAGAAGCCGCTCGCCGCCTTCATCGCGTTCGTGCTGCTCGGCATCCCCTCGGTACTGGCGGGCGCCTACTCCGGACTCGAGGCGATCGACCGCCGGGTGATCGACTCGGCGCGCGCGGTCGGCATGACCGAGTGGCAGATCCTCTGGAAGGTAGAGATCCCCCTCGGTCTCCCGTTGCTCATCGGCGGCCTCCGCTCGGCGACCCTGCAGATCGTGGCCACCGTCACGCTGGCGGCCTACATCGGCCTGGGCGGTCTCGGCGGCTACATCATCGCCGGCCTCGCGTTGCGCCGCTTCGACCAGATGCTCGGCGCGGCCCTGGTGATCGTCGCCCTCGCCCTGGTGCTCGACGGGCTGTTCGCCGTGGCGGAACGCCTCGTCGTGCCGCGCGGCGTCGCCGGCGGGCGCACCACAGATGTCCGCACACGCTCACCCAGAGCGCGTGCGGTAGCGGAATGATCCGCGAAACAAGAAAAGAGAAAACAATGTTCACAGCAAAGAACAAAGGCTGGCTCGCCGCAGGCGCAGTCATGGTCGGGGCGGCATTGGCCCTGTCAGGGTGCGCATCAGGTGATCCTCTGGACGCCGGTACAAATGACGCGGCCGACAGCGACACCATCGTCATCGGATCGCAGGCGTACTACTCCAACGAGATCATCGCCGAGATCTACGCGCAGGCACTCGAGAACGCCGGCTTCGAGGTAGAGCGCAAGTTCAACATCGGCCAGCGCGACGCCTACCTGCCCGAGCTGGAGGCCGGAAACGTCTCGCTCTTCCCCGAGTACACCGGCAACCTTCTGCAGTTCTACTCGCCCGACACGACCGCGACCTCTTCCGACGACGTGTACGCGGCGCTCGAAGACGCACTCCCCGACGGACTCACGGTTCTCGACCAGTCGCCCGCGACCGACCAGGACTCGTACAACGTCACCAAGAAGTTCGCCGACGACAACAACCTCACGACGATCGCCTCGCTGGCCGACGCGACCGTTCCCCTCACCCTCGGCGGCAACTCCGAGCTCGCCGACCGTCCCTACGGCCCCACGGGCCTCAAAGACAAGTACGGCGTCGACGTAGCCTTCACCGCCACCGGTGACACGACGGTCGAAGACCTGCTCGCAGGCACGGTCAACATCGCCAACGTGTACAGCGCCGACCCGCGCATCCAGACCGAGAACCTCGTCACCCTCGACGACCCCGACGGCCTGTTCCTCGCCTCCAACGTGGTGCCCCTCGTGAGCACCGACGTCGCCGACGAAATCGCCGACGTCATCAACGCTGTCAGCGCCAAGCTCACCCCCGAGGGGCTCATCGCCCTCAACGTGGAGTCGACGGTCGACGAGCAGTCGTCCGACGCCATCGCGACCAAGTGGCTCACCGACAACGACCTGCTGAAGTAGTTCGTTCCCGGCGCACACGGTAGAACGGGAGAGGGGCGGATGCTGCAGCATCCGTCCCTCTCTTCTGTCTCTTGAGCGTTATTTGGGATTTTCTCACAGGCTTTTGTCACCGTGGGCCGTGACAGGATGGACAGATGCACTCGCGCTCCACGACTCGGATTCTCGCGGGAGTGCTCGCCATCGCCGCCATTGTGGGGCTCGCGGGGTGCGGCGCTTCGCCGGCCGACGAGCGCAACACCGGACACGGCGCTCGGATCACCGTCGGTGCGCAGGGCGACCTAGAAAACCGCATCGTCGCGCAGGCGTACGGCCAGGCTCTGGCAGACCACGGTTACCTCGTCGACTACAACGAGGGCGTGGGCGACCGGTCGCAGTACATCGAAGCGCTGCAGGCCGGCCGCATCGACCTCATCCCTGAGAATTCGGGAGAGCTGCTCTACGGCGTCGACGATTCGGCGTTCGCACGCTCGGGCAAAGACATCGAAGACGCCCTGCCCGACGCGGTGAAAGAGATCAAACTGCACGTGCTCGAGCCGGCACCGGCCGACAACGCCGTCGCGTTCGTGGTCACCGAAGAGTTCGGCCGTGCGCGACAGGTCGCGAGCATCGGCGAGCTCGCCTACTTCGGAGACGAGATCACCATCGGCGCGAGCGCGGGCTTCGACAGGGAGTCGTACGGTCCGGCCGCACTGCTCAGCCGATACGGCGTCACCGGGTTCGACACACGCACGGTTACCGACAACGGAGGCGTTTCGACGGTGGGCGACCTGTTGACCGGCATCGTGCAGGTCGCGGTCATCCCGTCGACCTCGCCCGCGATCATCCGCAACAGCCTGCGGGTGCTGAACGACCCGAAGAGCCTCATCACCGCGCAGAACATCGTTCCGTTCGTGAACGCCCAGGGGTACGCGCCCGACGTTCAGTCCATCGTCAACGGGGTGTCGGCACAGCTCACGACCGACGAGCTCCGCGGGCTCAACGAGCAGGCGACCGAGAGCGGCACGCCCTCGCCGGAGAGCATCGCCAGGGGCTGGCTCACCGCCAAAGGACTGGTGCGCGACTAGCTCGCCGGGTCTTCCAGCGTCTTCGTCTCGCCGGCCGCCCGTTTGGCGGGGCGGTTCATGTGACGGGCCTCGAGCTTCGAGAGCACCTTCTTGCCCACCAGCACCGCGATCACGAACGCGACGATGATGCCGACGAAAACGTATCCGGCATAGTGCAGGCGGTCGGCCATCTGCCGGTAGCTGCCCGCGGCGAGTGCGCCGACCGAGACATAGGCCAGCGCCCAGAGGACGCATGCCGGCACGGTCCACGACATGAACCGCCGGTACCGCATGGTGCTCATGCCCACGGTGAGCGGGATGAGCGAATGGAGAACGGGCAGAAACCGGGAGACGAAGATCGCGAGTCCGCCGCGCCGGTCGAGGTAGGTCTCGGCGCGCTGCCAGTTGTGCTCGCCGATGCGCCGCCCGAGCCGCGAGGCGCGGATGCGCGGGCCGAAAAAGCGGCCGAGCGCGAATCCGATGCTCTCGCCGGCGAGAGCCCCGACGATGACGGAGAGAACGAGAAAGACGAACTGCGGCACATTCTCGACGCCGGTCGCCGCGACGAGGGCGATGCTGTCGCCTGGCACGACGAGGCCGACGAGGATGCTCGTCTCGAGCAGTATGCCGAAGCCGGCCAGCAGGGTGCGCAGCACGGGATCCACCGACTGCACAACGTCGAGAATCCAGCTCAGAATCTCATTCACAGGTTGACCCTATCCGCAGAGTCTGGACGTGAGAATCGGGGTTGCCCCCGAAAAAACCCGGGGGTTGCAAAGCAGGGACTTAAGGCCCATGTGCGGCTCGGGGCCGCGCAGAAGAATGGAATCAGCAGTTCCAGCACTCTGCAGTTCCAGCACTATAAAGAGAATCAGGCGGTGACGACGTGGGAGATCTTCTTGACCCGCTTCTGCTTTCCCGGTGGCAGTTCGGTCTCACGACGCTGTACCACTTCCTCTTCATCCCGCTCACGATCGGCATGGTGCTGCTTGTCGCCGTACTGCAGACCGCGTGGGTGCGCACCGGAAAGCTGAAGTACCTGCACCTCACCCGCCTCTTCGGCAAGATCTTCCTCATCAACTTCGCCATGGGTGTCGTGACCGGAATCGTGCAGGAGTTCCAGTTCGGCATGAACTGGTCGGACTACTCCCGTTTCGTCGGCGACGTCTTCGGGGCGCCGCTCGCGATGGAGGGTCTGCTGGCCTTCTTCTTCGAGGCGACCTTCATCGGCCTGTGGATCTTCGGGTGGGACAAGCTCTCACCCAAGCTGCACCTCGCCACCATCTGGGCGACCGCGGTCGGCAGCGTGCTCTCGGCGTACTTCATCCTCGCGGCCAACGCCTTTATGCAGAACCCCGTCGGTTACGAGATCAACGAGGCGAAGGGACGCGCCGAGCTCGTCGACATCGGAGCGGTGCTCACCAACCCCGTCGCGGTCACGCAGTTTCCGCACACCATCTTCGCGTCGATCATGTTCGCCGCCACCGTCATGGTCGCCACCGCGGCGTACCACCTGTCGCGCAAGCGTCACGAGGGCACGATGCGCACGGCTCTCAAGTTCGGCTCGTTCGCCAGCATCTTCGGTTTCGCCGGCTCGGCAATTTCCGGCGACCAGCTCGGCCTCGTCATGGTTCAGACCCAGCCGATGAAGATGGCGGCCGCGGAGGCCCTGTACAAGACGACCGAGAACGCCAGCTTCTCGATCTTCTCGCTCGGCACCCCCGACGGCGCGCACGAGATCTTCTCCATCCGCATTCCGTACCTGCTGTCGTTCCTGTCGACCCACACGTTCACGGGCGAGGTCGAGGGCATCAACGACCTGCAGGCGCAGTACGTACAGCAGTACGGCCCGGGCGACTACTCGCCGATCATCTGGATCACCTACTGGTCGTTCCGCTGGATGATCGCGCTCGGCGGGCTCGGGGCGCTCGTCTCGCTCGCGGGCCTGTGGCTCACCCGCAAGGGCAAAGACCCGAAGCCGTGGCAGTGGAAGGTCGCCATCTGGTCGGCACCGCTTCCCCTGATGGCCGCTCTCGTCGGCTGGATCTTCACCGAGATGGGCCGGCAGCCCTGGATCGTGTTCGGGCTGATGAAGACCGAGGACGGCGTCTCGCCCAACGTGACCGGCCTCACCGTCGCCATCTCTCTGCTCGCCTTCACCCTGGTCTACGGAACCCTCGCCGTCGTCGAGTTCAAACTCATCAAGAAGGCCGCCATGTTCGGCCCCGACGAGTGGGAAAACCATGACGACCCCGAGAACGTCGACCACTCCAAGCTCGCCACCGTCTACTAAGGACCGAAGAACATGGACCTCTCCTACCTCTGGTTTTTCATCGTCGGTTTCTTCTTCGTCGGCTACTTCGTGCTCGACGGATTCGACTTCGGCGTCGGTATGAGCCTGCCGTTCCTCGGCAAAGACGACACCGACCGCCGGGTGCTGATCAACACGATCGGCCCGGTCTGGGACATGAACGAGACCTGGCTGATCGTGGCCGGCGCCGCGATGTTCGCCGCGTTCCCCGAGTGGTACGCCAGCATGTTCAGCGGGTTCTACCTCGCCCTGCTGCTCATCCTCGTCGCACTGATCCTGCGCGGCGTCTCGTTCGAGTACCGCCACCAGAACAAGGGCCGGGAGTGGACGAAGTGGTTCGACCGCATGATCTTCGTCGGCTCGGTCGTGCCCGCGCTGCTCTGGGGCGTCGCGTTCGCCAACCTGATCCAGGGTGTGCCCATGGATGCGGACAACAACTTCACCGGCACTCTGTTCACGCTGCTGAACCCGTACGGCATCCTCGGGGGCCTGACGACGCTCATGCTCTTCTTCACCCACGGCGTCGTGTTCGTCTCCCTCAAGACCACGGGCGACATGCGCGACCGTGCCCAGCTGCTGGCCCGCAAGGCGGGCGCGATCACCGTCCTCGTGGCCGCGACGTTCCTCGGCTGGACGATCTTCCAGCACCTCGACTCGCCGCACGCCTGGCTGATCATCGCGCTGGCCCTCGCCGCGGCCGTCGCCCTCATCGCGTCGTGGCTGTTCAACGCGGTCGGACGTGAGGGGCTGGCCTTCGCCACGATCGCGCTCACCATCGTGCTCGCGGTGGCGACGATCCTGTCGGCATTGTTCCCCAACGTCATGCCGGCCAGCAACAACCCGGCGAACGGTCTCACCATCGAGAGCGCATCGAGCACGCCGTACACGCTCAACCTCATGACCTGGGTCGCGGGCCTCGCCCTGCCGCTCATTCTCGGCTACCAGACGTGGACGTACTGG
>Ga0247809_1001587_pt1 | contig 10197 bp, 8 predicted proteins | sample UWRJL104311B1_FD_180951 | JGI IMG/M metagenome (GOLD analysis project Ga0247809, IMG submission 180951) | Plant litter microbial communities from Arlington Agricultural Research Station in Wisconsin, United States - UWRJ-L104-311B-1 | ecosystem: Environmental > Terrestrial > Plant litter >...
TGACAAACAATAGGCATGTCTCAACACCTATTTACGAATGTGTGATCCACCGATTTTCACATCGAGAACATGTCGCATGGCTTCGATAGTAGAACATCGACATCCCCTCAAGGATCCATCACAACCTGAACACGCAACCAAGAATCGCCCTGATAAGACTCAGCCTGCGTCTATCGAGAGAGGCATGAAGTATGTCGAGGATCTATGTCTAGCCAATGTTCGAGATATACCAAAGATGCTGCGGTGGAATGACAAGTACGGTATCAAGTTCTTGAGATTGAGCTCCGAGATGTTCCCTTTTGCATCTCATGCAGAATTTGGATACAAGCTTGCGCCTTTTGCGAGCGAAGATCTTGCCGTGGTAGGAAAGGTTGCCACAGAGCTTGGTCATCGTTTGACCACACATCCAGGACAATTTACTCAGCTTGGATCACCACGAGCAGAAGTTATTGCTAATGCCATTCGGGATTTGGAATATCATGACGAGTTGCTATCTCTACTAAGGCTTCCTGAGCAAGAGGATAGAGATGCAGTTATGATCCTTCACTTGGGTGGAACATTTGGTGACAAAGCTGCTACACTAGATCGATTCCGGGAGAACTACGGCGGATTATCTGATAGTATCAAAAAACGTATTGTTCTAGAAAACGATGATGTATCATGGTCAGTGCACGACCTATTACCACTTTGCGAAGAATTGAATATCCCTCTCTGTCTCGACTTCCATCATCACAACATCATCTTCGACTCGACCAAATTACGAGAAGGTACACTTGATATCATGTCCCTCTTTCCACGTATCAAGGCGACCTGGGATCGTAAGAAGATTCGCCAGAAGATGCACTACTCCGAACCATGTCCAGAAGCCGTCACCGGTCGCCAACGGCGCAAACATAATCCGCGCCCATCCACAATGCCACCATGTCCCAACGATATGGATCTAATGATTGAAGCAAAAGATAAAGAACAAGCTGTCTTCGAAATGATGAAAGCTCTTCGGTTACCAGGATGGAACCTTTCAAACGCAATCGTTCCCTACGAAAGAGACGACGACAATCGAACATTACCTAAGAAGCCTAAAAAGAAGAAGACAAAGAAGCAAGTAAATCAAGAGATTGAAGAGTTTGGACGAGAGCTAAGTGAAGAGGAGGAGGAAAAGAAAGCTCTCGTTCCTGACGAAGAAGTTGGTATGGGTGGACCTGATAATAGAGTCTACTGGCCAGTTGGGATGGAAGAATGGCTGCGACCACGTAAGCGAGTGGTCAAACCAAAGGGCGGCGCAGCTGGAGCAGCGGACGAAGAAGAAGAAATGTTCAAGAACCCGACACCAGCTAATTTCGCGGCTCGAAAAGCAATCGAAGCTAAAAGAAAGGCTCCGTTGCCCGAAGAGTTCCAATCCAAGCTAGGAGAAGCCAAAACACTCTCTGAAGTCCTCAAGATTGTTGACGATCTCAAAGCCCAAAACGCCGCTAATGAAGAGAATGATGAAGAAATAGATGTGAAAACCCCAGCAAAGAAAGCTCCAGCCAAAAGAGCTACGCCTGCGAAGAAGAGCAGCGCGGTAAGTGCGAAGAAGAAAGTTGCGGCTGAGCTCGAAGAGGCTGAAGCTGAGATGGAAGAGGAGAGTGATTTGAGCATGCCAGATCTGTCAGATGATGAGAATGAGTCGAAAGGAGCTACTGCGCCTATCAGGCCAAAGATGCCGCCTTCCAGACAAAGTGGGAGGGCGAAAGGGAGGAAGAGTTATGTAGAGGTTGATGACGAGGAAGAGTGAGGAAAATAATGTAGTAATATGCATGTATAACAATAGATTATGAAAAGCGCTCAACATGTAATGAGTGTAATAATAGAAATATAGCGATGCTATGTACCCAAGGCACCGTCCTCTTCTATTATTTCCCTGTGCTTGACCATTCTACAGTGTCGTACACGCAGTACTAAATAAACGTACCTGGGTATATCCCATATCAACAACAACTCGGGTATCATTAGTATAGTACGTCCACCTCATCATTCCCGTAGCAACCCACATGATTTAAGCGTACCACTCAGCAACAATAGCAACAACAGTATGAACCTTCCGCTTAGGAAGAATGTCTCCCTCATCTATAAGTATAAGTATAAGTGCAAGTGTAAGTGCAAGTGCAAAAGAACAACTCACTCGCCAACAACCAGAGTCCAATCAATCAATCAATCAATCAATCACAGAAGGACCTCTTTGATATCTTGTTGAGATGTAGGGCGTTGTCAATAGACGTATTTCTACGCAGACAGGACGGTCCAGACACCAAAGGTGATATGGCCTACGTTAGACAGCGACTGCCTCTCCTAGGACGCTCAGGTATCAGCTGAGGCTCTGCCTCGCTTACTTCAACGCGTAGCATGGCATTTTATTGATACAGCGGCAAAATAATGAATCCGGTAGCTAGCCAAGTTGCGGTTCTTCGCATTCGATCAGAGGCAGACATTAGACTTCAAGATAAGACTTACAACTGAGCCCGCGCGAAGATGGGAGATACAGACTTTACTAAGCTGTAGATATTATTCCATTCTATCTTCTCATTCATTACATGTAGACATGGTTCAACATTTGACATTGCAATCCATGATCCCCGAGGTATCAATTACGCAAGATTTTTTGCACGCCAGATCCGCACACCGTATGCAATGCCAAAAACAAGATCATCCTCCACCAAACATGTTTGCCAGATCAAAGCACCAACTTAAAGATCCCTCTCACGCTTGCCGAACTGCTATCTTCCATCGCAGCAGGTTTTACGCTTGCGAAAGTAATAATGTGCTATCGAACCACAGCACAACAAACGGATGTTTCCATCCAAAGTCTCCCGCAAGCAACCCAAGTCTCGCATCTAACATCGAAAATGTGATACAAGAAAAGAAGAACCAGTCCATCAACCATGCTCCATTCCCACGTTTATCATGCGCCGTACTAAAGATGCAGCAAAAACTCCCAAAGATGTCCACCCAGGAAAACGCCAATGTACCATGGTATATCAACTCAAAAACCAACGCAACGCTCATGCTTGTATCGAGATAGAGAGATCTAGGAAGAGTGGAATCCGACCCATGCACCGGAAATCTTGACAGTCATTTCATTCGAACCAGAGGGCTGTACGAACTCGTGAAATCCGACAGCTTTCCATTGCGGATCACGTTCGCCACGCTCGGAGTTTGGAATCTGGCTTGTCAAGACTCTGATGCGTCTTTTTTCACGTTCCTGAACAACACTTGACATAACCTCCTGGCGAAGAGATGATGTAACCCAACCCTGGGCATCGCCCAATCTTGAAGACTCGAGAACGAATTTCAGCGTCTCATGTGGAAGATTGAGTAAAATCCTAGAGATTGTAGACAAAACGACATCTTGATTGTCATCACTACCAAGCTCGCCAAATTTGATTTGACTGAGTTGGTGACTGTGGTGCCTTGGGCGACTGTCTTGCACTGCAGGCAATCTTGGTCGCAATTTGGAATCGGCAACGCTGGCAACAAGATTGAAATTTGCAGGGAACGCAGTGATCAAGAAGTTGATGGCAGCGTCATATAACAGATTTGCAAGGGGTCCCAATGCCTGATAGTCCTTATCGCTCTGTTTACGTTCGAACGTGAAGTTGATAGCTTGCTCAATGGTGTTCCAATTAATGTGAGCTGCAGCAATTTCAAGTCCTCTTGCAATGACAGGCGTATGTTGTAGAATGAAGCCAGCAACGGCATATGCCAATCCCCAAGTAAATCGATCCTCCGTAGAACCACGGCTAAATGGAAGCAACGTTTGTCCGGGCATTTGCGGTGCGTAAGCATTCAGCCAAGCATGATCAAGCAGACGCCATCCATAGAGCCGTTGGATTGCACAGGTGAATGCCTCAGGTCGTAGTACAGCACTATCAGACACAATGGTGACTGCCCGCCTGTCCGAGGAACTCTTTGTTTGCTCGGCCATAGCCTTTACTAACGGGGTGCTCCGGGCAAGGATAACCTGATGGGCTGGGAAGAACACTGGTGCACAACGATCATCGCTGAAGCGTAACTCGAGGATGCAGTCAGCTGTTTGAGGATTGTGGAACTGATCGTGAATGTAAGATAGAAGATCGTTAGAGTGATCAGCTGGCATCGGTGCATGTCCATCTGGATAAACAGGGAAGTTATTAGGTATGTAGGAAAGTGGCTGTTTTGCTCTTGGTGGTTTATACTGATCATTGTAACCATTGATGCCATTTGTCGCACCGTTAGAGTATTGAGTCGCGTTTGTACCACCCTCGGTCTCGCCACTTGGACCTGAGTTCTGTGAACCTTGGAAAGAGTGAGGTGTAGAGGGATCGAAGGCATGAGCCTCTCCCGAGTACGGTGTATGACTTGGCGAATAGCCTTCAGCGCCGTAAGAAGCCATCTGTCTTCGTGAGACATCGTTGAAACCATTCGTAGCGTGATCAGATCGAGGGTAGTAACCAGGTGGTGGATGAGCGAATTGATTTAGTCCATTGACATAGGGGATATTGCCATTTGATGGCTGTGGAGCATGACTAAGGGTGTGCTGTTGATGGTGGCCGTTGTGCTGGACAAATGGGGGCGGTGGGAAGTGGCCAGAGGAAGGCGCTGGAGAAGAGTTATTTGAATCTGGATATCCGCCAAATGCTACGCTGCTCTGACTCGGATGTGCGTGGTGATAGCCATTCAGAGGAGGTGGGAATGGGGGATAAGTGCTTGGATCGGGCATGTCTGGGTGAGCGAGAGGCCGCGAAGTAGTAGTTGGCGGCGACCGTGCAAGAGCCTGGTTTGCTGGAACAAAAGGAGGGGGCATTTGGTATGTTGCTCGAGAGCTAGCGGAAGGTGCTACAGAAGGTGTGGATGAAGGTGGCTCGTGAGCATCTGCTATCAAAGTGTCAGTTTTGCCAGCTCGAATCAGAGGAACGGCGTCATTCTTTTTACCATTGAGTGACTCTGCAGGATCTGTTTGCTCCTCCACAATAGTGGCACCTGCTTCTTTCGTCATTTCCGGCAGCTTTTCCTCCGTATCAACCTTCGCTTTCTCATCTATCGCAACCTCGTCCTCAGTCTCCTCAATGGTCTCTGGTGTATCTTCTCTAGTGCCATTGACCACAGCCGTGACCTTACTCTTTGTCTCTTCCTCTTCAGACGGTGCGATTGCTGCAATTGGCTCAATCTCAACAGCTGTTTGCTTTTCCTCTTGATCCAACTGCTTGACTGGTGCAACGCTCTCCTTCTTTCTCTTCTGCACGTATGACAGAGGTAGAGCAGGCAGAACAGGACGCGCAACACCAGGTCGTGTACGATTCTGCTGCAACGTTCTACCTGGATTCATTGTTGGTGCCATGGTTGTTTGCTGTACAATTTTCTGCCCGAGCTTGAAAGATATTTCGGCGTTTGTAAGTTTTTTTTCTCTAAGGATTGACAGTCGGTTTATGTTGACTGACTTCCCCAAGACTTGACAGTGACCTAATATATGGTCATGTAATAATCTGGGGAGTCGTTGTTTGAAGAAGGGGAGGTAGGAGGAGGGGAAGAATGTAGGGTGGAGTACAGGTAGAAACGGAGTTGGTAGCTCTGGCTCTCACAATGACTGAATAATAATTTCCTCCCCGCCTGACGGGCTTGGCGAACTAGGCTGAAAACAGACAATTGATACAAAAAGTTGTTGACGACGAGGACAAAGGCATTCTTGTGGGAGGACATATCACATTGATGGATTAACATACTTCTACTTGAATATATCTCTGATGAAATCTTTGTTTGGTAACTGACTTCGCTCAACAACGGAATCATCTATCACGCAATTGTTCACTTCTACACTTTCAGCACACTTGTACAACAACTCATTCCATAGCATGTCATCATGACCTGCGTACATACCCAGTCCTTGTTTGCCTAGGCGTTCCATAGACTTATCCAATTCTGCTTCTCTTACACAGCATAGAATATCTCCTTATTCTTCACTTCTTCCAAATTCCATGCCTCCCCATGCACAAATCCGTCCACATATGCAGCTCCTAGCAAGAAGGAAGAATATTCATCAATCCTAGTCCATCTGACAACGAAAGGCAATTCTACACTATTCAGCATACATATTCTATCGCCCTGGCTTATCTTGATTGATCCGAGTCCTAACCTTCCTTGCTTCGTGTAGATGAAGTGCCTCCACTAACTAGCCACGAGTATTCTCTGAAATGCTTGAAACACAATCGCTTGCTCTTCTCTCGTCATAGAACCCGAGTCAAGATATCTATCTTGTCCTGGAATAAGCTTTGTGAAAGTAAAGAATCTTATAACGGCATGCATTGTTGAGGCATGGATTTCGACGGGATAATCTCTTGGTCTTTCTTTATTCCAGTGCGTCAACGTACGGAAGACTGCTTCGGCTGTTAGATAGTTGTCGTGGAGGCTAGCTCTCGCAAGCCCGATACATTTGTTGAGTATGTCAGGATATGTCTGAGACTCGTTGATTGTGCTGCTGAATTGAGTACGTGTTGACCATGGTGGTCTAACTACCTCTTCAATCGTGTCAAATTCGAAACCTCGAACAGGCAATATGCAATGTTCGGTAATGGCTGGATCTATGGCATCGAATTTTCCTGAGCATGAACTGCGGTGCGTACTGCGGCTAATATCTCTGCGGGACAAATACTTGCTACAAGGAATGGAGGTGAGGTTGGAAGAAGCTGAGGCTCGGTGGAGTGCATTGTGCCTCCCATGTATATTGTATGCATGTAGTTGATCCTCACCTGACAGTCAAACCAGGAAGGCTATCCGGGACAGAGTTCTGACAAGATTCCAAGCAGAGCGGAGTCAGTGGATTCTGTCAAGCAAGCCTTCATAGACATGATCGCGACCATGGGGAGACTTAGATTGTAATCGACCTTGACACATTTCTGGACATCTGGAGGCTCAAGTCCGAGAAGACCATATATTCTATCCCTAGGATCTGTGAGCTGTTGTATCCGATCTTGTAACAGTGCCTTAGACAAAAAAGAAATCCGTTTCTTTGCATAAGCCTTCTTCCCTCGCCCATCTGTTGCCAATTCCTTTTAGCAGTGTTCGCTTCGGGCGACAGCCTCATCACATCCAACCTGTTTTTTGTACCGTTCATTTGCAGAGTCTTCGTGTCTACTGCAAGTACCTTCCAGAAGAGCACAAGGTCATTAGGCACAAACTTGTTCTGCCCACATTGAAAGATAGGCTTGGCAGGCAGAATGTATTCTTGCATGACCCAAAGACGTGTGAACCATGGTCTCTTCAATAAAATGCTCATACCATCCCAAAACTTCTGATTTGATGATTTCAAAATTTCTTTTGCAATTGCTTGAATGTCCCGGTCGTGGCTTTTGATAATATCCTTGAATCGAGTGTGAGCGTAGTCATAGTCAGCATTGCCCATAGTCACCATTGCTTTCCCCAAGCCAGATGAGTGTTTCATCGGATTGTTTGTATGTCTCAGTTATAATACTGACTTGATGACTTTCTCCTCGTTGTTTTTCTGATTGATGCAGACGCCATCAATCCAGAGGTACATTACACCAGTGAAGTGTGGTAGGTGTTCCAGAACTCTCTTGACGTTTAGTGTCCCCGGCAAGATCTGACCATCACACAGTAACTCTTGATCAGGATCTGCCCCTCTCAACTGTAGGACAGTGAGATATAGGGGAAGTCGTCCTTGCCCCACCGACGTTTCTTTAATCGGAAGTATTTCCGATTTGACAGAGGCAGACTTGATACCTACAGGCAACGAATTTTGTTATCACCAACTGACTGGTATACATACGAAGAGATAGCAGCTGTTCCATCTTCGGTACTTTGTAATACTGAACACGTTAGCATAGTGAGCATCGTGAGCACATAGATAATGAATCTAGGGTCAAATCACCTTTATCGCGCAGACGTTTAGCCAGCTGCATCGGACTTTTCGAGATGTACTTTATAACATCGTACAAGATGGCCGGACAATTTGCAGAGTCAATGATGTTGGAATGAGTCTTGAGCAAGGCCAGATAGAAGTGGGGAGACATCGGCCAAGACCTCTGCCTGTCAACTTCCTATCGAGCAAAGCGTATAGACTCATCATCATTTATATGTCTAATATCCTCTATACAAGCTACCAGTCGAGTTCCAAACAGAGAGTTTATTCCTGAGCAGATTCGTCAATAGGCGTGAGTTACACCAGTAATGTATTCAGCATTCGGGATTCCATTCGCGCAACAGTTCGATACTTGTTTGTCAACTATTCTCGATCTACCATTTCTCCTTCGACTCAAACTATATTGAGCATCGTTTCTGCAAGTTCGAGCGAAAGTGCTTCACCATGCATGAGCCCATCAACGTAGCATTCCCCAACAAGGGTATAGAAATTTTCCTGGAATTCGACTCCTCGTAGCAGAACAGGGACACTACAGCCGTACAAAACACATATAAGATCACCATCATTGGCGCCTCTAGGAATCATAGCCAAGCGTTTACAGCTTGTGATCATTAGGCGCATGGACATTCCTCGCACCGTATCGATGAATCGACCCCGGAAGGACTGTGTCTCCTCCGCCTGCACTTCCAGGTCATCTTCCGAGCCATGCTCCCCACTGTTGTCAACACACTGCGTAACAACATCCAAGAACTTCCGTCCGCGCAGATCAAGAGATTTTGTTTTCTCAAACCAATTTGAGAAATTTTGATCTGCCATTGGATTTTCGATGATTTCTTTGCAAAGGTGAATGAATTGATTTAAATAGTTCTCTTCAGGCATGGGCAAACCGAGGTACCGATCTTGTCGATCGAGTGTGAGACATCTGCAGACGCCCAGCAGTATATCGTGGGAGTCGCATGGAGCAGTCCATGCGTCACTTGCCGCAATTGTATTTTGCAACCAATTATGGTCTCCCTGACTCCCCAGTCCATCGATTACAAATCCCTTTACCGATAACGTGTTTCCTACAATCGTGTACCACGCTTTTGTATGGCCGTTGGCTTTGTACCGGACCAATTCACCCTCATCTTCCACACTCCATATTGGTCGTAAATTCCCAAGACTAGCATTGCCGCTCTGGCTGACCATGAGAGGCAAGACTGCACGACCCCGATCCGTTGATTGTCGCCAGTCAGGTATCCATGAAGGCAAATTTGAATTCTTTGAGGGAGGAAAGATCGTTGCGAATACACAAATATCTAATGATTGATGCTTTGCGACGAACGATACTGTATAATCTCTATATGAATCCTCTACGCTTTGAGAGTATCTGATGGTAAGTAGATCTCGATCGACAGTCACTAGGCCAAGTAGACCATATAGTCTATCCAGCGGCTGAGTAGCTTCATTTGCACAACAGTAAGCTGCCAGCGCCGGTAAGCTCAATCCTGCGTATTGAGGTGGTACCACGAGATAGTTGTTGTGCCTCAACCAGATTCTTCTACGATTCCAAGCTTGTCGGTAATACACTGAGCTGATAACATCTGGAGGCGCGCAGCTTTCTGCGAACAAAATAGCACGACTGACTGTCGATCGACTCACGGCTCTAACGCCGATCCAAAATGTAATCGAGGGTGGACATGTGAACTCTTGTAAAGTCCAAACTCTCGTCCACCATTTCCTTGTGAAAAACGCCACAAGAAGAGACCATGACGCAGCGTATTGCTTCCCTCGAAACTTCTCCCGCATATTTTCCGTGACTATACGTCCTCTGGATCTATCAAGGTCTTGGATGAAATCAACCACTTCCTCTTCACGGCGTGTAGCTGAGCCCAACCATATGATACAGGCACGACAGTCACTATATAACTGCCGCATGAGCTTGACCTGATGATTCTTCTCTTCGTCGTTGTTTTGATTGATACATATCGAGTCGATCCACCACCAGGTGCCATCCAAAAGCAGATCTTTATCCCGCAAAGCGTCGAAGAATGGTTTCAAAGATTCAAGTACTGCTAATGAACGACCACCCACTTTGATTTTCCAATTCATAGAAGGTGTCCTATCATCCTCCGCCCAAACATATGACAAAGTCTGATATGGTGCAAGATCGTCAATAGAGTATGTGACTAAGTCTGCGCAGATATGGTCAGTTTCCTTGATGAATTTGCATAACCGGACTTCTGCAGCCTGGATAGGCTTGTAGATGTATTCATCCGAGATAATTTCCATTTTAGTTGAGATTGCTCGATCTTTGAGATCATGTTCTC
>Ga0247809_1001588_pt1 | contig 10193 bp, 4 predicted proteins | sample UWRJL104311B1_FD_180951 | JGI IMG/M metagenome (GOLD analysis project Ga0247809, IMG submission 180951) | Plant litter microbial communities from Arlington Agricultural Research Station in Wisconsin, United States - UWRJ-L104-311B-1 | ecosystem: Environmental > Terrestrial > Plant litter >...
CGGGCGATGGTCGCGGTCGGGCCGTCGAACTCCACGCCGGTGTAGCGGGAGGTGGCGCGCACGTCGCTAGGCATGAGCATGGCGAAGGAGCCGATGCCCATGCCGGGTTCGAACACCTTCCCGCCGGTGAAGCCCATGCGCTGGACGGCGGCCCAGACCGAGCGGATGATGCCTTCGCTGGTGTAGTGGGCGTACTGGGACGACTGCAGGACGGATTTCTGCCAGGCGCGCGGCAGCGCCTCCATGCGCTCGGCCAGGGCGCGCCAACGCGGCTCGGCCACGAATTGCGGCCACAGCAGGCGCTCGGGCTCCTGGCGCTTCGCCATATCGGACGGGATGGGGAACAACTTGTTGCGGATGTCGGCGGCGCCGAATCCCACATATTTGGACAGCAGCGCCTGTTCTTGCGGCGTGGCCGGGCGGCCTTCCTGCTCGATGCGCAGGGCCAGTTCGATCAGGTCGATATTGCGGTTCGCGGTGTCGTGCCAGGAACCTTCGCGGGTCAGTCCTCCGACTGGTGCATGGAAGTCGACGGCAGGAACTCGGCCGTGACTTCCTGCCACAGGATCATTCGATCGGTCGGGAATTGCTGCAGGCCCGTCGGGGTTCCCCACGTCTTGTTGGCCATCATGCGATCCTTCAGGATGTCCTCCCGGCTCTCGAAGTCCTCCATCATCTGCTCGTCCAGCGACAGCGCGCGCTGGCTCAGCTCGTCCGGCGACATCGTCGACGTCTGCGGATCGGCCGACGTCAGCCAGATCGTGATCGATCGCAGCCGTATCGCTTGAATTGGTGGAATCATCTTCTTGTCCTGTTATTTGGTTGTCAGTATCGGGCAATTCGCCCGTTTTATCAACTGCGGCGACGGCGTCGTCGGGCCGCGTCGGCTCGGGCTCCAGTTCCGGCTCGGCGGTCGGGTGTGCCAGCTCGTGCACGGCTTCGTTGGCGGCATCGTCGTCCATGTCCATGTAGTAGTGGTCTTCGACGGCGTCGTTGATCTGATCTTCGGTCACGCCGGCGGCGAGCGCGTCGGCGATCGCGTTCCGATCGAGGCGGTCGTACTTGTTGGCGAGCGCCATCACCGGATGGTCGATGGCGTTGTTGGCCATGAAGAAGCCGTAGGAGAAGCCTTCCGGCGTGACGCTGCGGGCGTTCTTGGTCGCCATGCTCTTCCCGCCGTACAGCTTGTGCATTTTGCTGCCTTCGGTCGGTTCGACCGGCGCTACCGGTAGATCGCCGTTGAAGCGACCCCACAGCAGCGTCTTCTTGGTGTACGAATCGCCCAAGTGGTTCGGATCAAACGACAGGCGCCATGGCGGCAGGCCGCCCAGCGATTCGATGCGGCCGACCGGGTTTTCCAGCGCCCAGATCGACGGCTTGAAGTATTCGATGGTGCGCAGCGTCTGGTGGACCAGCTTCACGCTGGCCACGGTGCGGCCGTCCTTGTCCTTGGCGGCGAAGTGGCGCGCGCCCGACACCGCGAAGTCGGTGCATGGCGTCGCCGCCAGAATGGCGTAGACGTCCAGCCCGTCGAAATCGCCGAACCAGTCGCTAAAAAACTCGGACGAAAAGTTGTTGACGTCGCCCACCTGGGCGTCGTCTTGGATGTCGAAGCGGTACACCTGATAGCCCGCCTCCTCCCACGGCTTGGACCATTCGCCCGACAGGTCGAACAGCGACAGCACGATCTTGCGGCCGTTGGCGGCGCGCGTGGCCGGATCGGTGCCTTGGGCGCGGGCGTGCTGGCGCCATGCGCCGATTTCGGCCGCCGCCTCGGTTTTCAGCTTGGCGATGTGCGGCAGGTAGACGGCCTCGAAATCGGCGATCGCCGTGCTCAGGGTTTGCGGCGCCTGCTCCCCGGCCTCGATCAGCGCGTCGCGCTCGGCGAGTTGCTGGTTGTAGGCCTTCACTTCGGCCGGGTTCCACAACTTGCCCTTGGATTTTTCGGCCAGGCGCACGACCTCCCCCTTTTTCGGCGGCTGGAAGACGTTGGAGACGGTATGTTCTCCCGCCATCATTTCCGCCTGGGCGTCGTTGAACTCGGCGACGATCTGCCCCAGCTCGCGCTCGTCCACGCCGGTTTGGATGTGTTCCGGCGCGGTGGCGTTGGCCAGCATGCCGGGTTCGGCGGCCTGCGGCGCCGGCGCCGGCGCCGGGGTGGCGGCGTCGAGCCCGCGCGTGGCGATTTCCTTGTCGATCTTTGGCGCGCGCGCCGTGCCCGCGAGGACGTCGCGCGCCTGCAGCAGCTGGGCGTCGCTCATGTCCTTAACGGTCATCTTGTTCAGTTGCTGCTTGGTCGGCGCCGGCGCCGGGGGCGCGGGCGGCGCCGGCGGATCCACCGGGCCATAGGTGTCGGGGAACTGCTGTCGCCATACCGCCTCGCCGCGCACCATGCCAACGACCTTGTCCGCCGGGAGGCCTTGCAGATGGAAGCGCGCCTCGGCGTCCTCCATGGACTCCACCGTGCCGCGCGGCAGCGACTTGACGAAGGGATGCTTGGTCTTGCCGCCGGCCAGCCACGCCTTGAAGCCGTCCATGCTGGTGGTGGTGATGTGGTGGCCGCCCTTCCAGTCGTCGGCGTAGTTGGCCCGATAGGCAGCCTGCGCCTCCATCGGGCTGTCGAATCCCAGCATGACCTTGTGCTCGTCGAACTTGCGCGTGACCGGGTCGACCTGATCGATCACGAACACCTTGTCGCTGTCGCGGTTCGGGCCGATGAACGCGTCGATATGGTCCTTGTCGGCGCCAACGGTGCCGCGCAAATAGCCGTAGTGGTGCGCCATGGTGTTTTCCCACGGCGTGCCGTCCTTGTCCACGCCCTTGCGGGTGGAGCCGGCTGGGTTCTCGATCGACAGGTCCAGTCCCTGCATGCGGGCCTTGCCCAGCTTATAGTTGCCGGCCTCCTTCTGCGCGGCGGTCGGCTCCGGCAGGTCGTTGTGCGGCGAGGTGGCCGCCTCGTGCGCCGCCAGGTCGAATTCGGCTGTCGGCGCGGATTCGACGGCCGGGCCTGGCGCTGGGGCATCGGCGTCTTGCGCCACGGGCGCAAGCGCTTCGGCTTCGGCGACGGCGGCTTCTTCAACGGAAGGGGCGTTTTGTTGCGACGTTTCACCGTTTTGCGCGCGCTCCATCGCCGCCAGGTAGTGCGCCTTTTGCGCCGTGGACAGCGTGAACACCTTGGACGAACCCGGCTTGTGCAGCACCTTGCCATTGACGGTCTTGAGGCGCATGCCGGCGGCGATCGCTTCATCTACGGCGACGGTGTTGGTGTCGGCGGCGGCCGGGGCCGGGGCCGGCGTCAGGCGTTCCGGAACGGCGTCGACCAGCTCGTTCGGGGCGCTCGGCAGCGGTTCGGGCGTGGCCGCGTGCAGCTGCGCCGCCTCCTTGAAGATTCTTCGGTCCTCGATATTGAGCTGGTTGTCCAGATAGCCGTCGGCGGCCAGCGCGCGGCGGTAGGCGGCAGGCTTCTCGGCATGAGGGATCCCGCCGTCGTTGAGCACGTCGGCGCGCAGCGCCGCGCGGTTGGCGGCGGCGCGCCGGGCGTCGCCCTGCTGCACCATGGCGTTGGTGGCGGCGATCTGTTCCCGCTCGGCTTCCTGCTCCGCCTGCCGTTTCCGGGCCTCGTCCTCGGCAACCATCGCCGCGATTTGCTGCGTTTCGGCGGCGTCGCGCGCTTGCGCGGAGGCCTGCATGGCGGCAACGTGCTTGGCGTTCTGCTGCGCCGCCTCCTCGGCCAGCGCGGCTTGGTATTCGGCTTGCTGGTCGGCGGGAATGGCGGTGGCCGCCGCGCGGGCCTGCTTGAGCGCGTTGTATTCTGCGGCTTCCTCGGCGGTGAGCTGGCGGCCGGCGATGGCCGGGACGGCGACCATGTTGCCGTTCGCGTCCCGCGTGCGGCCGGCCAGCTGGCCGATCCCGAGCGCGACCAGTTCGGCCATGCGGTCGTCGATCTGCGCCAGCGTCGGCGCTGCGGACGCGGGTGTGCCCTGCGGCGCCATGGCGTTGGCTTGTGCGGCGGCCGCCGCTTGTCCCGCGTTGGCCGCTTGCGACAGCGGGCCGGTGTTGGGCAGCGGCGTCGGTGCTTGGTTGTTGTGCTGCATAGCGCCCATGCCCGCGCCCATGACGCCGCCGGTGATCAGGCCGGTGCCTGCCGCGTTACCGACGCCCTTGAGCTCGTCTTGTTCGCCGTTGGCGATGTTGGTGAAGATCTGTTCCTGCGCCGATTGCGGCATCTCCTCCAGCACACCCTCGCTGAAGAATTCCTTGCCGACGCGCGCGCCCAGACCGCCCTTGACGCCTGCGGCGCGGGAGCCGGTGGCGATCTGGGTGGCGGAGTCGCCCAGCAGCTTGCCGGAGGCCAGCCCGATCGCGGCGGTGCCGACGCCGGCGGCGATCGCCGGCAGCGCGTAATCGGTGTAGTCGCGGCCTGCCGCCTGCGCGCCGTCGGCGATCGAGCCGGCGCTTTGCGCGCCCTCGACGCCGGCGCCGATCGCCAGCAGCTTGCCGCCGGCCTGGTCCAGCGCGGCGCCGGCCGCGCTCTTGCCGGCGGTCGTCGCCAGCGCGGCCTTGGTCGCCTCGGCGGCGCCCTTGCCGGCGGCCAGCTGCGCGGCGCTGGCGGCGGCGCCCTCGCCGGTGGCCAGCGCCGCCTTGGCGGCGATGCCGCGCGCGACGGCGGCCTGCACGCCCATGCCGGCGAGCATGCCCGGCGCCGACTGGGCGATGGTGCCGAGGATGGCGCGCGGGTTCTGCACGGAGGCGGCGACCGTGTCGACGAAGCCGTCGGCCTGCGCCACCTTCTGGTCCGAGGCCTTTTGGCTGTCGGACAGGTATTCCCCCAGCACTTCGTTGGTGCGCTTCGGGTCATAGCCGATCGCGCGCATGCCCTTGCCCACCAGACCGCCGCTGGCCAAACTGCCCAGACCGACGGCCGCCGCCCCCAAATCGACCGCGCCCTGCGCCAGCTTGACGCCGACGTCGCCGGCGGTGCGGATCACGCCGGCCTGCGGCGCGGGAGGCGCCCCCGGCGGCGTCACGCCGAGCACCTGGGAGATTTCCGCCTTGTCGCGCGTCGGATAGTACACCTGGTGAATCACGTCGACGGCGTCCTGATCGTTCAGGCCACTTAGGGAGGGCATGGTCTTGCGGAGTTCTGCTAAATTCATACTGGGGGCGTTCCTTGGATTATTCGGCGAAGAGAATGGCGTTGGGGCCGTAGTTCTGCTGCAGCTGCGCGAGGCGGTCGTTGCGCGCCTTGCCCAGCTTCATGATGGTGTCCAGATTGGCCGGGTTGTTCATGTCGATGGCGTTGGTGGAGCGACGCAGCGACGCGAGGATGGTGTCGCCTCGCACGTCAATGGCGCCGGCGGGAATCGGCGGCCCGCTAGGTGCCGCCGCCTTCGCCGCCGCCACGCCGGCGGCGGGACGGATGACGGGTTGGCCCTGTTCCTGGAGCGGATTGGGTACGGTGACGCCGCCCGGCTGCGCCTTGTTCAGGCCTAGCGGATCGGCCTCCGGCTGCGCCGCGCGGCGCGATCCCGAATAAGGGTTGAGCAGCTGGTTCAGGCGCTCGTTGCGGATGGCCGCGTTCTTCTGGAACGTGGTCGCCGCCGTCGGGTTGATGCCTTCCGGCGACGCGATCGCCTTCGCCATGGCCGTCGAATCGACGTCGCTTTCCTTCATCAGCCCTGCGACCTGCATCTCGACGGCGCGCGGGATGCGCGACACACCCAGCCGGTTTTCGATCTCGTCGGTGGTCAGCGGACGGCCCAGCGCCTTGCCCATGGCGGTGATCTGGCCGAGCGGCGTCGACGCGGCGTACTGGTCGAGCTGGATCCGCATGCTCTGCGCCTGCAGCGAACGACCGGCGGCCGCGTCCTTGGCGCTTTGCGTCAATTGTTCGCGGCCCAGCTTGATCTGCTCTGCGTGCTGGGTCGCCTGCATGTCGGTCTGGCGCGCGCGATCGCCGTGGGCGAGCTGACTGTTGAGGTCCATCAACTGGTACTGCGCCTTGGCCGAATCGACGGTGGTGCGCGAGCCGTCGGGATTGGCGATGGTGACGAAGTGCGTCGGCACGTCCTGGCCGTTGATCTTGGTGCTGCCCTGCTCGCCCTTGACGATGCGCGCGCCCTTGTGCTGCCCGATCTGGTTGAACGCGCTGATGCCGCCCTCGTAGTCGCCCGCGCTGAAGGAGCGCAGCGCCTCGTTGACGCCTTCGGCGCGCATCGTGTTGATGGCCTGCAGGGTTTGCGTGTAGTCCTTCACGCTCAGGTCGCCGCGTTCGCTTTTACGTCGCAGCAGTTCCGCCTGTCGGCTCAGGATGTCGTTGATGCTGCGCGCCTTCGGGATGCCGGCCTGCGCCGGCGCAGCGCCCGTCTGGGTCGCGGCGGCGTCCGCCACGCCCGCAGGCCCGGCCGGTGCCGCCGGCGGGGCCGCGTCGACGGCGTTGAGGTCGGCCAGATCCTGCTTGTCGGCCGCCTTGATGCGGTCGGCCTCCTTCCAGTCGATGCGCTGGCGGTTGCGCGCCTCCTCCTGAAACGCCGCGTCCTGATCGGCCCGGGCGGACGATTTCGCGCGGCGGTCCTCGTCGGCGAGGCGCTGGGTTTCCTGGGCGTAGCCTTGATAGCCGGCCGCCAGTGACGCTAAATTCAAACTCATGGTGTTCCCTTGCGAAAAGTGGCGTTAGCCGAACGCGCCGGCCAGCTCGGCGCCGGACAGCCCGGTTTCCTGGCTCACGCCCTTGTTGAAGTTGTCGAAGGCGGTCGAGCCGCTGCTGGCGCCGGAGCCGCCCCAGTTCATGCCCGACAATCCCTTGACGATGCCGCTGGCCATGGATCCGACGCCCGAGGCGGCCTGCCCTGCCTGTGCGGATGCCTGCGCGGCGATCGCGTTGGCGCCGGCGGTGGCGCTGGCCAGGCCGCTCGCCGCGTTCGACACCATGCCCTTGCCCAGCGCGACGGCGTCCTGTTTGCGCGCGTACGCCATGTTGGTGACGGTGTCGCGCGCCTTGTTCTGCTCGGACGCGCCCAGCGCGGCGCCCTTCAGGGCCAGGTCTGTGTTGGCCGTCTGCGACGCGGCGCTCGATGGATCGAGGCCCGGCGTGCGCGTCAGGCGGTCGGCGGCCAGGCCCATTTGCGTGCTGACGGCGGCCTGCGCGGCGCCGGCGGCCTTGTCGTAGTTGGCTTGGGAATCGTAGTTCTTGGCGTCCTCCATCAGCTGGTGCTCCAGCGGACGGACGTTGGCTTTGTAGTCCTCATACTGGTCTTTGGCGATCTCGCCTTGGTAGGCGTTCGCCTCGTTGGCGGCGGCCTGCGCCGCCGCCGCCGCCTTGGCGCCCTTGCTGGCGGCCGCGTTGGACGCGACGCCGCCGACGACGGCGGCGCCGATCGTTCCCGCGATGACGCTGCAATAGCGATGGGCGATACCGCTGCGGGCAGCCCGCTTGCGGTTTTCACGTGATTCGATGCGCATTTAGTCTCCGATGTATTTGGTGAACACGGTTTCGGCGGGGTCGTAGCCCAGGTATTCGAACAGGCGGCCGGACTGGCCGTTGGCGGTGTGCAGCTTCACCGCGGTCACCAGCTTCTTGACGCCCAGCGCGCCCAGCTGCGCCTCGACGCGCTGGAACAGGTGGATGCCCGTGCGGCCCTTGCGGTATTGCGGCCGCAGGAAATACACGTCGGTGATGCCGTGCAATGTGCTCAAGTAGTGCAGATGGCCGCTGACGATGGCGACGTGGTAGCCCACCAGCAGGCCGTCGTCCCGCACGGTGACAACGTGCAGCGTGCCCTCGTCGCACAGCTCCTGATAGCGTTCGCGGGCGACGTCGAGCGGCACCTTGTCGTGGCCGAGGGCGATTTCGCGCCAGTGCTCGATCAGCAGCGGTTCCATTTCAGGCAGCGCGTCGCGCCATTTTTCGGTGTGGTAGGTGATCATTTGGAAGTCCTGATATCGACGATGAGGTGGATGCGGTCGGTGGCGCCGTTGTTGGTCACCTCGTGCTCTTGCGCGTTGTCGAACCACCAGACCTCGCCGGCGCGCATCTGGACGGTTTCGTCGCCGGCGCGGAAAATGGATTGGTCGTTCGACGCCAGCACGATGTGGAAGCGGTCGTAGTAGGCGGCGTGCGCCGGCGTGTCGGCGTGGGGGAAGATCCGCCCGCCCGGCGCGATCTTGTTGATCATGCAGCGGCCCAGGCGCTCACCTTCGACGCGCGTCATCAGCGGCATGATCAGGGCGCGCGCCTCGGTCAGCGTCTTGTACGCCGGGTAGTCGATCGACTCGTGGATGTCGATGCTGGCCATGTGCCGGCGCAGCGCCTCCTCGGTTTCGTGGACGGACTTTTCAGGGAAACGCAGCATGATCGATTCGATCTCGCCGAATGGGCCTTGGGGGTAGTCGCGCAGGTAGGTGTCCGCCTTCCACAACTCCGGACGCCGGCGGATCGCCAGCAGTAGGGGCGTGACGTCGACGCCGTGTGCGATTTGCAGGAAGTTTTTCATGTGTGTCTCCGCCGTTTAGGTTGGGCAAGGCGTGACGACCTTGCCGATCGGCGGATGATATGGCCGCTTTCCGGAAAACTTAGGAATGAGTTGCGGCCCGCCGGCGGGAGGCCGTTTTCTCCGCCGGCGGCCGCCTGTTTACGTGGTTTGCACGTAATCGGACAGCGACACGCCCGACCATGCCGCGTGAAGGCCGTTGCCGCCGCTGTCGAGCGCGAACGACACATCGTTGTCGAACGTGTATTCCGCCACCAAGCCGGCGCGCGGCGCCTGCCCCAGGAATAGCCCGCGATGCTCCTCGTCGGTCAGCGCCCGGCTGTAGATGCGCAGATCGTCGTAATACGACTTGGTCACCTGGGAATTGTTTCCATAGGCGATGCGTAGCGCGCCCTCCCCGGACAGGTCGAATCCGGCGCCGGTGCTAGTCGCGACGAGGCCGCTGAACACCAGAATGCCGTCGAGGTACATTTTCAGCGTCTTGGCCGCGCAGTTGAATTCGATGCCATAGTGGTGCAGTTGGGCGTCGATCGCGTTGACGCGCGAGATGTTGGAGTAGACCGGCGTATCGCCGGTCGAGCGCGTCAGCACCGCCTGCAGGAACCCCGGATCGTTGCGGTACAACTGGACGATGGGCTTGGCCGCCGTCGGCGCGTAAATTCCGATCAACGCTTGCGTGAGGGCCGCCGCCGGCGTTTTGACCTTGCCCGTGATGGTAATGACGCCGGCGCCGCTCAGCGCCGCCGCCAGCTCCGGCACCAACAGGCCGCCGGTAGCGCCGCCGACGGCGAGTTGCTTACCACTCAGCTTGCGGCGCGGATAGCAGTACGGCGAGTCGAGCTGAACCACCAGAGAGCCGCTGACGAGAGAATGGTTGTTGTAGCCGCTGGTATCGCGCAGCTGGGTGCCCCACGGGTCGTTGCACAGCCACTCCCCCACCAGCGCTCCATCCGTGCGCGGGTGATTGTCGGTCCAGTACAGATTTTCAATTTCATCCGCCGTCAGCGCTCGGCTGAACACCCGCACCGAGCGTGTCGCCGAGGGGCGCCCTGCGGTGTTGGCGCCGATGGTGGCCGATCCCGAGGTAAATGCTGGAACACCGGGCGCGAAGGGTTTCGCGCCGGCCAATACCCCGTTGACGTAGAAGGAGGCAAGATCGTTCGCGAACGTCACGGAGGCGAACGCCCACTGCCACAGTGGAATCGCCTTGGGCAGCACCAAGGTGCACGACGGACCGTTACGCCAGAAAGTCAGCGTTTTCCCGCCGGGGCCGACATCGAGTCGGCCCTCGCTGCTGACCTTGCTCCAGATCGTGCCGTTGTTGGCTCCGTAGATTTTGATCCAGCCCGTGATGGTCAGATCGCCGGCGAGCCGCAGCGACGCACTGTCGGGCACGACCACGATGCCGCGCGCTGCCGCGACGACGCTGCACTGGGCGGCTGCGCCGGGCAGCGACGGCGGCGAACGGAACATGTTGCCCGAGCTTCTGGACAGCCCGCGCTGCGCGCGCCGCGCATAGGGCATGCCGCCGGCGCCGTCGACGCCGGTGAGCCGCACCACGGAGACATTGAGCACGTCCATGGCGCAGTCTGCGGTGACGGCGCCGACTTGAAAGGTGTGCACCGGCGACGCGCCGATGGGGGCCAGCGTCAATTCCTCCGTGTAGACGCCGTTGGCGGCGCGGATCGCGCCGATCGCGCCGGA
>Ga0247809_1001589_pt1 | contig 10187 bp, 3 predicted proteins | sample UWRJL104311B1_FD_180951 | JGI IMG/M metagenome (GOLD analysis project Ga0247809, IMG submission 180951) | Plant litter microbial communities from Arlington Agricultural Research Station in Wisconsin, United States - UWRJ-L104-311B-1 | ecosystem: Environmental > Terrestrial > Plant litter >...
TAATCCTGTGCGAAATTTAAAATGGAATCCTTTTGTTCTTTTGTAGCTTGATTTAAAGCATTTTTTAGTTCTATGTCTGGCGTTTTCGGATTATATTGAGGCGTTGCGACTTGCTTGGAATAATTGACATACATTGGTATTTTCACGCCGGATTTCTGAGGGAGAAATTTACCCAACTCAACGGAAGAAGAAACATCTAAAAGCGTGTTATCCGAACGATTCCGTTCACTTACTTTCGAATCGATAGATCCAAACCCTATTGTAGATTTACTGCCGGAAATATTTACGTCTGCAAAATCTGCAAGCTTTAGGTTTAACCTTCCAGTGGCTGCCCAACCACCACGTTCGTCAAATTCAGTTAACCTGAGTTCGTTAAACCAAACCAATACACTTTTGTCTAGCCCATCGTCACCTTCAGGGTTTACCTGGCTCCTCAATGGATTTTTAACGCCGAGCATATAAACCCGGACCTTGCTCATATCCGGTTGCCCTTTAACCAGAATTGTTCTTACACCATCTGAATAAGGGAATGGAATGTTTATCGGCCATGGTTGGCCATTTGCCAGTTTAGCGGAGTTACGGGCCAGTTTAGCATTCTGAAATAAAGTTAAATCAATATCCATTTGGTTCGCAGCCGGCCAAATGGCATCAGGATCCGTTGTACCGGGCTGGGTCACCTTTAAAGGCATAAGGTATTCATAATAATTATCCTGGTTATCAGTTCCTATTCTTAAAAAGGCGGAAACATCGCGGTCATTTAAGATCTGATTGTTAACCGCTTCGGCATGAACGAACATTTCCAGATGTTTGTAAGAACGAAAATCGCTGTAGGCTGTCTTAAAAGCAGCCCTACCATAACCGTCTCTTAAAGTTTTTACTGTAACAGATAAAGATTGTTCATTTAAACGGGTATCGCCCCTGTAATTGCTATAATCTCTTTCGCGTATGATACCGGGCGGCGTAACATAAGGAATCGGTGAGCGCCTGCCATTTTCTTCAATATTAACCGTTGATACATCAATTGTGGAATTATCTGGTGTAAGCAATGGCAAAGATGGATCTACAATAACCTGATCAGAGGCATTACTTGCATTAAACTCCCTCCATTCGCCTCTGACAAGCTGAAGTTTAGCAAAACGCATTACTGCCGTATCCGTAAAATTTGTCATAAACATCCTGAAGAAGCGAATGGACTTAAAATCCTGAATACCTCCTACCCTTTGCTGATAGTCGCCAATAGGAATTCTAACCTGATACCATGAAACAGCCTGTGTATTACCGTTTGCCAACTTCACCTGCGAGGTTACTTTATCCGTAATAAAATTTTGGCCAACTACCAGGTCTGCCGGACGCATGGAAAATTTATACTGAAAATATTCATCGCTTTGTGTCATGTTATTATCGCGATTTATATCTTCCCCATCAGGCAAGGATGTTGAAGCCGAATTCTCCAGACCCAATTCTTCCTGAGATTGCTGAGAAGTTTTGGAATTTCCTTCCGGTCCGTTGTATTTTTCGTAGCGCTTTAAAATCCCGGCATTAATTTGATCTAGTGCAGGACCTCTGAAATATGCGTAATCGTCTGATGAAGGATCGGCATCAATTAAACCAGCGGCAGCAGGGCTCAACTGGCTCTTAATCGCATTAATCGCGGCTGCAAACTTTGCCCGTTCATTTTCGTTTGACAAACCATCTAAACCAACATCTTGGGCTTTACGAGCATCCGGACTATTATCGAAAGCCTGAACAACAGGTTGTAACCTTGGTACACGTCCCCAGTTTGTTTCTTCGTATTTTGAAGGATCATCATTTGCAGGAAGACCATTCTCTAAAGATTTCCTCCCATCTTTTAAAATATCTTCGGAGATGTTTCCGAGGTTAAAATAAAGGTCACCTCCCGCAGAATTCGGTTTGTAGATAAATGGATCCATTACCCAAAATTCGATAAACCCGATATTTAAAGCTTCAAAATCGTTGGTTTCTATTTTTCGCTGGAAACCGGCCCAATTATTCCGTGGATTTAATAAGGCTCCGTCTCTGTTAAAACCAGTTGCCCTGAAGTTATAGGGACCGCGAAGCGTTGGATAGTAAGCAACATCAAGTGTTGCAATATTTAACGCCTGACCCGTTGCAGTTTGTTTAAAAGGAAAGATTTCCTGTTCGATAACCTCCCTTACATAATGATTGGACAATTCAGCCCGATTATTACGGATATTAGCCGGCGTTGTCGTTGCTGAAGAATTATAGAAAGTCGGATCAATGTTATAGAATGCCACCCTCGCGCGGTTGTATCCATAAGCTAAATCGTTAACCAATTGTGACTCGGAAAATAACTGAGGAGTACCGGATAATTGCCAGGCAATAGCACTTTTTAAATCAATAACCGATCTGGAGGCTTCAAAATCGTCCAGATAGCTGACGCCATTCTTGCTTCCTGCAAAATTTAATGCGCTCGGATGGCCAGGGATTAACTGCGCAAATTCGCCATAAAAATTTACGCTAGATGGGGCTTTGGTAGAAATAAACGGAATTTTATCAACCAATTTTGTTAAGAATCTTGAAGATGAACTATAATTAATATCAGCACCCCAGATGGTATTTGAAATTGGTTCCTCGCCCAGGTTTACTTTTTGAGTTAATGGTTTCTCTGTAAGGTTCATGATGGTACCACCTAGATTCAGCTTGTTATTCAAACGATAATCCAACCTGGTTCCAAAGAGGGAACGTTGCTGTAATCCAAAAAGCTCGTTGTTTTCTGTGGTAATTCGAATTGGCTGACCAGAGGTCAAAAGTGCCTGGTTAATAATGCTTACCCGGCCACCCTGGTAATCGACAGTAAAGTCGACCCCTTCTGTTAATGGCATGGTACCTGCAAAAACTTTAACTGAACCTTCAGGTACATTAATCGAGTTCAGGCTGAATTCTGAAGATACGTCTGATTGATAATTACCCTTAATGATATACCGGTTTTTATTTTGAAACAACTGCCTGGCAATGATTTGAGTTGAGTCGTATAGTGCAGTAAATGTATATTTATCAATTAAGGCTTGTTCAGAAGGCAGAAATTTAGAGGCTAAATCTTTACCGAAAGGCTCAATAATAGGGAATACAATGCGTCCGTTTGCCGGGTCGATGGTGATATAACCCGTATTGGTGTTTGTAATTAGAGATGATAAACCTGAAGCCGATAGATTTGAACCGAAGGTACTTGAACTATTCGCTGTATACGTATTTGTTGCCGAACCGAAGGCATTATTTGCCGGAACAAAATCAAAAACTCCGTCAGATTTACGTTCGTTCTGTTGATTCAACCTGTCAAATTCAACCAGATTTATCCATTGTTTATTGGCTGTATTCTGACCTTCAGTCATTACCGGGTTTTCAACGCCGGTTTCATTATCAATCCGGTAAATATCCAGCCTGAAATTCTGGCTGCTGATTTGATAACCACCAATGGAATAAATGTTTTTCATCATTAAATCCCAGGTTGGCAGGTTGATTTTTGTTGTTTCGTTCTTTAACAATTTTGCATATAAAACCTTCGGAGTCGTGGCATCAAATGTTACGTCTGTAGAAAATTCGCCTACCTGATATTCTACTCCGTTATAAGTATACCGATAAGCAACCGCTAAAACTTCATCGGAATTTAAAGGGTTATTTAAAGAAACATAACCCAGTTGTGGCTGAAAAGTGAACTCCCTCTCAGTTAGTTTTCTGGCATAGGTAAGTTTAGCAAAATTATCCGTACCACCATTGGCCTGGAAATAGCCAATTACGTCATTGGAATTGGTAAACCTGGCACCTGGAGGTAAATTCTGTAGTAAATTATTTGATTGCTGCGGAAAACCTGTTGCTGTTGTTGCTCCTGGTAAGGCTGAACCACCACCAGTAATCTGAGCGGTGTTATAAGGTAGATTCTCTCCTAAATCCAAAAGCCCTAAAACGTCCCTTGAATCGGTCGTACTACCAGATTTATTCGTTATCCAGACTTCTATCTTTGTAATTTGAATTGGCGAAGTGATAACAGGTGCATTCGCCAGGTTTTTATTGTAATTATTACGAAAATATTGTCCTAAAAAGTAATGCCTGTTGGATTCATAACTGTCGGCACTTAAACGAAATTCATTTGATTGGGCACCATTTGTAATTTTTATTTCACGCGACTGAGATTTCTGTTGTGTATAGACACTTGTTATATTCAATTTCCCGAACTGGAGCTGAGTTTTTAAACCGAAGAGTGCTTGTGTCCCCGTAATCAGGCTTGTGTTAAGGGGAAGACTTACATTACCCGCCTCAATTTTTTTTATAATGTCATCTGGCCCGCCGGTATAATCCAATTTAATCTGATTTTCAAAATCGAATTGAGCTTCGGTATTGTAATTGGTCTTAATTTTTAATTTTGTACCGATATTACCTATCAAATCCATCTGGATCCGCTGGTTAAAATCAAAATTAGTCTGAACCCTTTGCCTTTCATTAAACAGTGGGTTTTCATTTTTATTAACACGACCTAAAAAAGTAAGTTCGGCTTCGCCCCGTGGTTGGATGTCGATGGTTGTTCCACCAAATAGCTTTTCAAAAGACTTGCTGTTTATTTGTATCGGCGGAATAATGCCGGTATTACGGAAATCGCTTACTTCGGCATTGGAAATGCTACGCCAGTTGCCTCTTTTAATTTCGCTATTTACCAGCCGCTGATATTCATCAACAGTTAAATACTGAGTGCCGGTAACGTATTTATCTCCAATAAGATCTTTTACGATATAGCGTTTATTTTTTGCGTCATACTCTACCACTCTTTTTATACCATTTGGCAACGGATAAAAAGGATTGGTTGTTGGACTTAACCCAAGTAATTGTTTTTCGCGCAGACTGAAGTTATTTTTCGACACAGCGGTATCCGCTTTGCCTGTAACCACCTGTGATGAAGCGTTTTTTACAGCAAATAAGATAAGAATGAGAATCAGTAGGGTAGATATTCTCTTCAAAGGCTGTTAATCTATAAATTTTTTAAAGCTTGTTTAATTAGCTGCTCTACCGAAAGTGTTCCCTCAGTTGTTTTTAAAATCTGATCAATAGTTTTTTCGGCTGTTTGTTTGGCGAAACCGAGCATCACTAATGCTGATAACGACTCATCTTTAACTGTATTGTGTTGAGGCATAGAAATTAATGAATCTACGCCTTCCTTTTTTAACTTGTCCTGTAATTCCAGCACCAGTCGCTGTGCTGTTTTTAAACCCAGTCCCTTAATTCGTTGTATTAACGGATAATCCGCTTTAACAATTGCCGTTTGTATTTCAATAGGTGTGATTGATGATAAAATCATCCGCCCTGTGTTGGGTCCGATACCTGAAACAGAAATCAGGTGTAAAAACAAACGGCGTTCCCCTTCATCAGCAAATCCATATAAGGTATGTCCATCTTCCTTAACATGCAACCAGGTGTACAGTTTACACCTTTCAGCATCACCTAGACTGCTATATGTGTTTAATGAAATGTTGATATGATAGCCTACGCCTCCGGCTTCTACCACAACATATGCCGGATTCTTAAATGTTAATTTACCATCAATATAGGCGTACATAAGATTTTGCTTTACGATTATAGATTACGGCTTTCCAGTTAATTAAATCTAATATTTTTTTGTTGATGTTTTTCCAAACAAACCCTTTCGCTGCGATGTTGCCAACTCTTCTTTAGCTTGAACGTCTACAACGGCAATTGTAACCATATTTACGATTTCACGAACCGAACTACCCAGCTGGACAATATGAACCGGCTTATTTAAACCCAATAAGATAGGACCTACAGCTTCAGCACCGCCCAATTCCTGCAACAACTTGTATGTAATATTACCCGATTCCAAGTTAGGGAAAATTAAAGTATTTGCAGGCGCATTTACTAGAGTACTGAATGGAAAATTATCTTTTAATAATTCATTATTTATAGCAAAGTTACCCTGCATTTCACCGTCTACCACAATTTCAGGATATTGCTTGTGCAAGATGTCTACTGCTTTTCTCACCTTTTCAGGCACTATGCCATCGTTCGAACCAAAGTTAGAATAAGAAAGCAAGGCAACCCTAGGCTTAATGTTAAACTGTTTTACAGATTTTTCGACCAATAAAGTGATTTCTACCAATTCTTCCGCAGTTGGATCTACATTAACAGTTGTATCACCAAAAAAGACTGGGCCTTTTTTAGTCATCATCATATACATTCCAGCAACACGTTTAACCATTGGATCCGCACCAATTACATGCAGTGCAGGCTTAATTGTCGTGCCATAATCCTTTGTTAAACCAGATATCATTGCATCAGCTTCGCCGAATTCCACCATCGATGCACCAAAATAATTACGGTCTCGAAGTAATTTTACCGCATCTCGTTCTGAAATTCCTTTACGCTGGCGCTTTTTGTACAGGGCGTTTGCGTATTTTTTGGTTTTCTCAGGTTCCTGCATCTGATCAATGATTTGAACACCTTCTAATTCCAGTGCATGCTCATCAATTATGTCCTGAATTTTATCTTTGTTGCCTAAAAGAATAGGGATGGCAATTTTTTCATCGCGAACGATTTGCGCCGCTTTTAAAATTTTGTAATTATCTGCTTCGGCAAAAACTACACGTTTTGGGTCTGATTTAGCTTTATTGGTTACAGAACGCATAATTGCATCATCTAACCCTAAACGTTTTCTTAATTCTTCGCTGTAAGCATCCCAATCGGCAATCGCCTTACGAGCAACGCCACTTTCTATCGCTGCTTTAGCTACAGCAATGGAAACTTCTGTAATCAACCTGAAATCGACCGGTTTTGGAATAATATAATCACGTCCGAATTTTAAATTACGGGCGTTGTAAGCCAGGTTAACGGCTTCAGGAACCGATTTTTTTGCCAGTTCTGCAATTGCCTTTACAGCGGCAATTTTCATGGCTTCATTAATCGTTGTGGCACGAACATCCAATGCGCCACGGAAAATATATGGGAAACCGAGAACATTATTCACCTGGTTAGGATAATCGGAACGACCTGTTGCCATGATTAAATCCTTACGGGTTTTTATGGCTAGTTCATAAGCGATTTCCGGATTAGGGTTTGCCATTGCAAATACAATAGGATTTTTCGCCATACCAACCAGCATTTCCGGCTGAATAACATTTCCTGCAGATAAACCGATAAATACATCGGCACCTTTCATGGCATCGCCAATGGTTTTAATGTCGGTCCGGAAGGTCGCAAAACTCATCCGCATCTCATCTAAATCCGTACGATTGTTATCGATTAGCCCATTGATATCGAACATGACCAGGTTCTCACGTTTAACGCCGAGCGATAAGTACATTTTTGAACAGGATACTGCGGCAGCACCTGCACCACTTACCACGACCTTAATTTTATCTATTTTTTTCTTCTGAATTTCGCATGCATTGAGTAATGCGGCACCAGAAATAATGGCGGTTCCATGCTGATCGTCATGCATAACCGGAATATTCATTTCCTCTTTCAAGCGACGCTCAATTTCAAAACACTCAGGGGCTTTAATATCTTCTAAGTTAACCCCACCGAATGTTGGCTCTAAAGCTTTAACGATTTTAACAAAATCATCAACATTTTTCGTGTCTAATTCTAAATCAAAAACATCAATATCGGCAAAGATTTTAAAAAGCAATCCTTTACCTTCCATTACGGGCTTACTGGCTTCAGGGCCGATATCACCTAAACCCAAAACGGCGGTTCCATTGCTGATTACCGCGACCAGATTACCCTTTGCGGTATATTTATAAACGTCTTCTTTATTTTCTGCTATATTTAAACAAGGCTCTGCAACTCCTGGAGAATAAGCCAGCGTTAAATCGCGTTGTGAAGTGGTTGGTTTGGTTGGTACTACCTGTATTTTTCCGGGCCGCCCTTTCGAGTGGTAATCAAGCGCATCTTGCTTTCTGTTTATATTGCTCATTAATTATAAAACTAGTGATGCTGCAAAGGTACTATTCTTTTACAGAGGGTTGAAATAAATAAGATACCAAATGGGAAAATGAATAAAGTGGTAGGAACTATGCCAAGGAAGCATTAAGGAACGACATAATTATTTTTTGCAGATAAATAAGACTTAACAATTATCCCTTACTAATCTTCAATATCATACCAACCTGCAAACCTGCTTTAGCTAATCTATTATCTCTTTTGATATTCTGAACCGTAGCACCATCAAATTTTTCAGCGATTCCTGAAAGTGTATCGCCATGTTTAACTTTATAACTTAGATAAGATGTCGGCGCTTTTAGCGTTGTTCGTTTACTGGTATAGATTTTTAACTTCTGACCGGGTACAATAGTTTTGCTTTTCAGGTAGTTCCAAACTTTCAAATCCTGCACTTCAACGCCATACTTATCGGCAACTGCATTTAGGTTTTGTCCTGCTGAAACCTTATGATAAACGACAGACGATGATGTTATTGCCAGAGGTTTTTTCTTCCTAAGCTCGCGAACATCGTCTGTATTAGCCTGTATCACCTGCATTTTGTTATCCAATTCTTCATTGTTCAATACATCGTACATCGCTGCTAAATCAGCACCTTTAATTTTTGGCAATACCAATCTTTTAGGTGCATCTGTTGTTCCGTTAATGATTTTTTTCTTGTAGGATGGGTTAAGCGCAAAAAGGGATTCATCTTCAATATTCAAAACTTTAGCAAGTTCAGATAATGATACAAAATGATTCACCTGCATGGTGTCGGTTTTTAAGAACAAATTGCAAGCCTGCTCTGTAATCTGATGTTTATTAGAATAATTCATCACATATACTGCAGCAATAAATGCAGGAACATAATTCCTCGTTTCCTTTGGCAAATATTGTCTGATTACCCAAAAATCCCTTGAGCCAGCCTTATCAATCGCTCGAGTCACATTGCCTTTGCCACAATTATAAGCTGCAATGGCCAGTAACCAATCGCCCAATTCTTCAAAAGCATCACGGAAATAAGCAGCAGCAGCATAACTTGCCTGAACAGGATCTTTACGTTCATCAACAAAATTGTCCATTTTCAATCCGTAGGCTTTTCCTGTACCAAACATAAACTGCCAGATGCCTGTTGCTCCAACCCGAGAAACCGCATGCGGATTCATTTGGGATTCTACAATGGTTAGATATTTTATCTCCTGGGGAATATTATAATCTTTTAAAGCTTTTTCGAAAATGGGAAAATAATAATTAGATAAGCCCAGCATTTTTCCGAACATGTCTTTACGTTTCGCATAAATATCGATGTATTGCTGCACATATTCGTTATGGGGAAGCGGAACCGCTTTAGCAATAGAATCTAAACGAAGCTTGTAAATGTAATTCTGGCTGAGCAACAACGGATTTTCAACGGCGATAGGAACCGTTACCGTATCATTGTTAATGAAGATATTATTCGATTTTTTATAAAGGCTGTCGGCTTGTAGAATTTGCTGTGCAGAGGAAATGGAAATGAATCCGGTTAAAGCACAAATTGTAGTAAAAAGTAATTTTTTAATCATGGGCTATTTGGTTTAATTAGCTTGTCTTTCCCCTAACCACGACTGGTTTTTGTCCTCACAAACCAAAATTCAGCTTGCTTACTTCCCGCAAAGACGACTTATGATAAAAATGCCTGAGAAAAAGCAAGCAATTGCCCTTCCTCAAAATGTTTGGCTATAAACTGAATACTTAACGGCAAACCAGCTTTATTATTGCCCAATGGCAAAGCGATAGCCGGATGACCACTCAATGATGGTAAAACGGTAAAAATATCAGCCATGTACATTACCAATGGATCTTGTAAATTATCGCCAATTTTAAAAGGCGGTGTCGGTGCAACAGGCGATAAAATCAAGTCATAATCAAGAAATAAAATATCCAGTTTTTCTCTGATTAAACGTCTTACCTGCTGAGCTTTTTGATAATAGGCATCATAATACCCGGCACTCAAAACGAATGTTCCTAATAGGATTCTTCGCTTCACTTCTTCTCCAAAGCCTTCGGCACGAGACAATTTATATAATTCAGTAAGAGATTTAGCTTCGGTATTACGGTGACCGTAATGTACGCCATCGTAACGTGAAAGATTTGATGATGCCTCAGCAGTAGTTAAAATATAATATGCCGGAACAAGATAATCGAGCAAATCGAAAGAAACGTAATCAGCAGTATAGCCCTGAGCTTTT
>Ga0247809_1001590_pt1 | contig 10187 bp, 11 predicted proteins | sample UWRJL104311B1_FD_180951 | JGI IMG/M metagenome (GOLD analysis project Ga0247809, IMG submission 180951) | Plant litter microbial communities from Arlington Agricultural Research Station in Wisconsin, United States - UWRJ-L104-311B-1 | ecosystem: Environmental > Terrestrial > Plant litter >...
CTTTAAAGATGTAGTTGAACGAGTCCATCTCGTGAGAGTAACTACAAGGTAGGCGAGTACCATATAGGGGCAATAAATCAATGTATGTGATGGATTTCGCTCACGCATATTCATGATAGAGCTTGGACCATCATGCAATCAATCATGTCAGCCTTTGACATTCCTACCAATGTTTATCCTGGACAGCATCCACATCCTCCTAAAATCTGTTCATGATAGCTACCCAATCCGCATGACCTATGGGTCCTTATTTCCTAAGCTTCTCTGTCCAGGTATATCATGGCAGACTAGGGAAGACAAGAACAATTGGGGAAGATCACCCTAGTCCTGCTAATACAGTCAAATCTACCAACATACACAGCTCTGATTGACGACAAGGACAACAATCGTCCCAACACAGAAGCTGGGCTCTGAGATTGCTGCATCGTGACAGCCATTGTTGTAGAGTTCCTCCGCAGAGGTACCCTACCAGCGCTACTTTAGAGAAGCACGGTGGCCATATTCGTTTGTATGGTTCATGTATGAAAGGTAAGTGTTGTCCACATATACCCATCTTAGCGACTAGTATAATGGAATTGTCGGATCAACTTTTAATTGGTCGGTTATACGCTTGTCGAGTCTGGCTTTGCAAACGTGGCGGCCACGATCATTGGGAAACATGCTGTCGCCTCAACAAATACCTGTTCACATTGTTACCATCACGCTGTCAATACGCAACATACATGAGCTTACCTTGACGCTACTTGCCCCAGCCTTGATCTTGCCCCAGCTGACGGCCTCATCTGTGCTTGCTCCAGCATCACTGCCATCAAATTCGCCATTCGTGTTGATGTATACTGCACTCTCCGCACCATTCCTCATCAGACAAGCGTTTGCAATGTGATGCTTGACGAGTCCACCACCAAGAATGATCATGCCAGCACGTTTCGCAAATACACCTAGTGTGTTTATTCGCCGAATGTCTTGCACTATATCGACCTTCAATTGCAATGGCGCTGTCTTAAAGGTATGAAAGTACAGCATGTCGCCGAGACTCCCGTCAGTCAACGCTGGGCAGAAGATTGGTATGTCGTTCTTGTAAGCCCAATAGCACACTGAGCTTTCGTTGTTGATCTCCTTTCCCAATCTATGGATTACCTTCGAAGGTGTCCAATTAACCTCTTCGCTCGTACCCTTGCTCTCTTCTTGCTCTTCTAGCATCTTATCCAAGATCGGAACAATCCAGTCCTCGAAAGCACAGTAGTTTTTGTTCGGAACAAGCAAATTACCGATACGGTTGAGACCTTGTGATCGCAGCGAAGCTCCTGGAGCGTTGAATGCACCCATATATGTATCGCCCATACACTTTATCAAGTCCTCCTCGATTCCACCAGCGGTTGTAACGATTGCCGATACATGTTTATGCTCTACCAAGTATCGAAGAACGCCTCGCAGGCCTGAGGAGATTAAGTTTGAGGTGTATCCTAGAAAGATCGTAGTCTTGTCGCCAGTTTCGGGATCTCGCCACGCCCTCTAGACAACTATCAGCCTTGTGCACAATTCGTTACTTCAAGGAGGGATGCGAGCATGCTAGTTCGGGACGCGAAGGGTTCGCTATAAGATAAGTACGTTCGGAAAATGGCCTTACCATCTCGTTGATGATGCGCACAGCTTCGCCGATGGAACTAGCTTGGAAACCCATGTTACTACTGCCACTTATCAAATCTTCGACCGTAATCGATCTCCCTGCGAACTTGTTGAAATCTATTTCCTCGACTTTTTGTGCTCCGGCTGGCATTTCAATTGACTGCTTCAGAACAGCCTCCGTCGAGACTGTTGGCACACTGTGGCCATTGGTTGCCGCCATGTCTGCGGTGATCAATTCAAGCGAAAGTGTGGACTTGGAGAACTTCTAGATATGATCCCAAACTATGAAGACGTCAAGAGCATCAAGTATAAGTACTGATACACTCGAACATGAGGACATAAAGAGATACATGGTGGGGTGAAACTCAAAAAATGTTTCTGCCGCCACTGGTGTGGTGCCCCTCGGAAGCGGTATAAGGGACAATTCAGTACAGTCACGTGTTTCTCTTATATTCACACCTATACCTCCGTGATTTACGACTAATTACTGGAACAATTCGAGAGGAAGGAGTCTTGCGCTATTCATGTTCTCCGGACAGAAGATAACACATATGTCACTGACAACCAATTGTGACGTATTAGCATGATATTATACTATCCTCATCAAGGTTGTGGCTCTTTTGATTTCTTGACCTCGTGCTCTGACTCTGAGCTTCGCGCCAAACCACCTTGGCCATTCTCAACATTCTCCATCTCTAATACCGGCATTCCTTTGACCTCCCCTTTAGTCTCCAGCGCCGTCGTGGGTTCTGTTCCATCTTGACGGCGATGTACTGGTATGAACCCATCGTAGTAGCGTGGCATGACACACCCTACCAGAATAACCAAAACTGTCAAAATTGAAAGGATGAAGCCTGCGATCATCATGGGATCATAACGTAGAGCGTGGAACTCTGGAAATGCAAATGAGAAGATGATCGCCAGAACAGGACCAGAGACGTAGCGTAGGAGGAATGGCATGAAAGCTGGAATCTTCCAGTTTTCACCATGGCCGACGATGACATTCAGATCACGACGAATTTGATTTCCCTGTTGAAAGTCATTAGTCTGTAATCATGATAACGATGTGAGTAGACTTACCGAGTAGAATGCCAAATACCAGAATCTACTGATGAAAGCGTTCTTCCCCCAGAATCTAGGTGCAGGCAAACTTGGCGTACGAGCGAGGAACACAGCAACGACCGACATCGAGGCCCAGAATCCAATGCCAGCACCAGCACCTGCGCCCGGATTGTTGATGCCGTGAGCTAAGCTGATGCCCAAAACCTGGCCACCAAAAAATCCAACATTGTATACTACAAAAGCCGGGAGACCAGTCTGGTCAACGATATCTCTCCATCGATATACTGTTGTCGAGCTAGAAACCTCGCTCCAGACCACAAATATGAGCGCAACATTATTGACCCAACGATCAATGCCGTCAAGGAGATAGTACCCGAACCCAGTGCAGTATGGTAGGCACATGAGGAAACATAGCACTGTGAGTACAGTGACTACCACTGGTCTGGATGCCTTTGTCAAGCCAGAATCGCAGATCAGAGTAACCACAACATCGAGCATGACAAAGGCTGAACTGAATCCAAGTACTACAAGTGTGAAAAACAGCAGGATTGCCCAGAAGTTCGCGCCAGGCATCTGTAACACAGCTTCGGGTAAAGTCAAGAATCCCACAACGAAGGCTCCAAGTCTCTCGTCCGGCGATGGCCATCTTTCCAGGAATCCAATTACTCCGAAAATAGCAAAGGCGGCGAAGTTCTCAAACAGTACGTTGCTGCCACAGATAAGAATCGCATCCATGACTGCATTACTGTGTTTCTGATTATAACTTGCGTAACTGGTAAAATATCCGAAACCAATCCCGGTTGAGAAGAACACTTGGCCAACTGCTACCTGCCAGACAGTCCCAGACGCAAGCTGGTCCCCTCTCCATGTTCGCCACACCAGATCAACACCGGCCCGTGCATTAGGGAGCGATAGCGATCTTCCCACAAAGATGATAGTTGTCACGATCGGTAAGCCCATGGTAAACTAACAACGATCAGTATTTACGAGTTACGGTGCTTTTGGAAATTTTACATAAACTACACGTCCTGTCATTCCAACACCACGAAAGATTGAGAACCAGATCAAAAACCAGATGAAAACAGACCAGCCGACAGTCTCACCGATCAGAGCCCGATTTGGGTACTGCTGATATGCTGCTACGGAGCTGCCATCCGGGCTGAGACTTCCCTCGATGATATCTCCAACCTTCAAGATGTCTTCCCAATAGAAGTCTTCGATTCTGTTCTCCCATGGGAGAGGCGAGGTGAAACTGTGACGGAAATAGTTCATGATCCACGCCAGATTCACAGTAAAATATTGCACCACAATAAATGACACAATCACCGGTCCCATGCCCACACCCTTCAGTCGTCTATTGATGTTGTTGAATGCAATGACTGTTCCCCCTCGATAAGCTTGACCGATGGACACCTCAAGAATGAGTGCTGGGATGGCGATCAAGAAGACGGCTAACAAATACGGAATGAACCATTGCAAGCCATAATTGTTGTAGAGTACCGAAGGATATCGTAAGAGGTTTCCCTGACCAGCGCAACCACCCATGGCAGCGAGAAGGAATGCTGCTCTCGATGGCCATTGATCTCGACCATCATCAGATTTGGCTGGTGGTGGGATAGCCCATGCCGCTGCTTTCCTGAGGAAGGCCATTGTTGAGATTGATTGAGTGTCTTGTTCACCAGGAATGAGTGTACGAAATACTCCAAGACGAGGAGCAGGTTCTTCTGCAAGACACAGCACTCTACTAGTATTTCTATCTGTCCATGGCGTCCAGCCCTGACAACGGGGTCCTCTGACATGACGACCAGTTGACGACTAGTGCACCTTAGCAATGAGGTTTATGGGACCGCCCAGATCGAATACCATCTACTCGTAGAACGACTGGGCATATCCACACTCAATAATCAAGCTCATCGACGAATAGAAGATCCATATCTCTCAGCGACGCCAAGATTGCTCAAATCCGACTTTTCAGATGTGACAACAATAAACCAAAATCACACCAACATGCGAGTCGTGCCGAGAGAAATACATGAGAGTTTTCTCCGCCACGCCGCCTCGAGTGAGCCAAGCGGAAGTTTCCACTGGCTTATGGTTCTTGGAAATAATTGGCATTCATACCTCATCCCGCTTTTTCGACGTCATTAGTAAGAGGTGACAGACAGTCCGTCACTCCCATCGTTCCTTGTATGAGTGATAAGTAGCATGTGTTCATCGTGCACTTGATATTGACGCCCGCTCCCGTGCTCTGAACTTGATCTTGCGTGCTCGAGTGGCCTCCTAGAAGAACGAGAGTCCAGCAGCTGGGCTGTCAAATCGAGAAGAAATTGGTGATAGTGTGCCAGCTTTCCACGCATAAAATCGACCTGATCGGACCAGTTCAAAACAGACGACTCATCTCTTGTTCAATGGCAGAATCAGTACATAGTGTGACACGTAGGATAGGCGAGACGGTATTATGTCGTCCGGATTTGGTGGAGCAAATCAAAGTATCTATCTCCAAAATCGCAACCTACCTCTTAAGATAAATTTTCGGAGCCTAGATTCCCTGCTGGACGAGACTGCATGTATTGTATTGTCGTCGACGTATGGCATCGAAATGATATCGAGTTGAACGGGAACAGGCCCAACGCTGTCACTCTGGTTCACGTTCTCACACGCGTTCAAGTAAAGTCGTTGCGACTCTCTGATCAGTTCTTGGCTAATTTCGGACCTCATTTGACACGCTACCCAGCTGATTGAATACACAGTTCAGCATCCCAACTCGCAAGAACACCAGTAAAAGCCAGACTTTCTACTTCAACCTGACAGTGTTCAATAATGTCTTCGGGTGTCACCAACTTCGACGTCTTTATGCCACGCCCTTCTACCAAGCTTTTCTTTTTTGCTGGCTTGGCAAGTTCTTACCCTGATATCAATACTTCTGACGGTCCACCGCTCGCCAGCCGCCTCTCGTGTGAGCACTTGAGCTTGCCTGGATGTAAAGTCTTTCATGTTCCTACGAACGATATCGCCGCAGCTGTCGAACTAGATCTCGACGATGCCGTCGCTGCGAAGTTGGCTAACCAAGTTCTCATCTTTCGGTTTCGAAATAAATTCTATGCCATCGATCACGTATGTCGACCAAGCCCCTGTCTGATCTGAAAACGCTTCACACCGGGAGTTCCCGAATTCAGAGTGCAAAAGATGCTGACCCTGTATCAGACCTGTCCGCACTCGTCACATCCACTTTCCAAAGGCACTGTTTTTGATATCGAAGATTTCGGCCTCCGACTGAGCGCTGGGATAAGATGTCCAAAGCACGATTGGTCGTTTGATCTTGTCCGCGGTAATGGTGACCGTGGCAACTATCGTCTGAAAGTGTGGGAGACTCAACTGCGACCTGTCACGACATGCCAGCAGACTGCAGCTGAGACAAATGAGCAAGCTGCAACGCAATCAAGCGAGCAACCTCGTGCACAGATTCGTGAACAGGAAGTTTGGGTTAGACCCAAGCAGAGGATTGGATGAGCAAGTAATTCAAGGGCTTTCCCTAGATGTGTTCGTACACGGCCTGATCAAGATCAGTGCCTTCGATGAGAATCTGTCTGTCAGTGCAAGAAGGATATCTGCAAAGCTTTACCAAGATTTCCGTGATGGCAATTGTTGTCTTCCCAGTGCTTTGGATTTCTCCGCGCCTGGGACCGTCAGCCTCAATCTCTGGTCTAGTGCAATGATGACTCAGGGGAGGTGTTCTTCGTGAGTTCGGTAACCCCTCACGATGTTACATCAGAAATTGAATTCATACTGCTCAGGATATCCCGCTTGCATGATTGACTCCTCTACAATTTGCCGTCCAGTAGACTTGACGAGGGCTTGGCTATGCGATTCTGGGAGCTGCTCTAGAGTTAGCACTGGTGTGTCAGCCCGCCGTGCATGATTTTTAGCATCGGTGTGGCACTTTATGGTCCATTTGAAGTGTCGAACTTGTCTGTGCCTAGTAGAAACCTGTAAAATACAAATGCGCTGAGAGTTCAAAGTCTTTTGGATCACGATTTTATGTGGAGGAATCTACTGTCTAGGTCGATCATTCTTGTGCACGCCATTGTCGGGTCGATTTGAGAGTTTGTTATTTCAATATGCAGCATCTCCTCAGGCATAAAATTCGTCTATGGTCATTCTCAATATCATCGCACATAAGTTTCGGCAGGTAGGAGTTATGGCATTCCTCTCGATGTCATATGGGAGCACAATTCTACAACACGTCGGCCGAAAACATACCCTGATATTCTCCGCGACGTGTGGATCTGTGGCAGGATTGATGATTCGAACTATCTAGTCATGTGCAGTGCCGACAGTGAGACTTGTATAACGAGTGTATAATATGCTCGACTGAGCTTGGGCGATGCCGTACGTCGTTGTGCCTAGAATGGTAGACCTACCAGAAAAGAAGCCTGCGACCGTCAACGGCAACCACGAGTCTTTACCCGATCGACAAATTGCAACTATTTATAGAAACTCTCACATCGAGCAGAGAGACTGACCTTTCCATGTATTACATAGAAACCAACAACCGGTTGTAGGAATATGATATGTCTGGGGCTTGATCACGTACCAACCTGGACACCATACTCCACTAATACCCATGTTCGGATTCATGGTAGGATCAAATAAGTCGAGGGTGAAGATCTCAAATCATTTGGGACAGGGAAATTTCTTGATTCTGCGTCCTTGAGTAGACACTGTCAGTGGCACACACTACAATATCTTCACTAGGACTGCTATTAATATGACTGTCGACTCTTGCGTGCCTCATTTTCAATAAAGTAAGCAAGACTCTTTAGAATCACCCCTGTATTCGTTGGTGCTGAAGAGCTAATTGAGGTTGGCCACGACAACGTTGCTTTCAAGGTGACACCGTCAAGGAAAGTGTACAGCGTGAGTGTCGAAGGATGAGTGGGCTTGAATACATATCTATATATCATTCAGATATTTCGCTCGCAGAGGCAGAGCAGGCGGCAAGTCGGATCTCTTGTCAAGTTGTGATTAAAGAATCGTGTGTTCAATGTAATTGTCGAAACAAAGGAGCCAATGCAAAGACAATTTATGGGACGGAACTCTTCATGAGGCCCTCCATGGGATCTTGCTTGCTGTTGCAGTCATGTTGCTTCGTATTGTGCAGGTCCTGTGCAGATGTCAGAACATTCGCTTCTGTGCCGGCCAAATCTGAGTGAACTTCACAGATAGAAGGGTATCTCGGTGCCATGTGGCACAGAACAAATATTTCGCTCCCCGCTTGCCGGAGAATTCGACATGGTCTCTCATAATATACGTGCTATGGCATACATCAGAAATGGAGGCCACAGTCGCTGGTACTTCGGCGACCTGGCAAGCCACGAGTACATTGCTCATGGGCAGGGAAGACGCACCGCCCAGGATATACGACAACTTTTTTCCAGGCTAGGAGTACGCTCCTCGGACTGACAGTGCTACCAGTTCGGATACTATGTGCTTGCGGAAGCATGTTGAATGAAGCTGGGCTGAACTTGTAGTGGGACAGCTCACGCTCGAACATTTGAGAATCACAATCAGTACTATCCCGAGCTTCGTCATTAACTCTTGACACATACTTACGGAGACATGCAAATCATAAGTTAGCTGGGCACACTAAGGTAAGGGTGGAATCTTGGCATATTATGCAGGCTTTCGGACATCGAACGCCTCCACGATCAGGTTGAGACACTATCAGCTGCCAAGCAGGCTTGCAGCATATCAGATTTGGACAGAGGGCTGAAAGGACCACCTCTTGGGTTCACCTCCAATCTTAACATAGTTTCTGGGCAGGCAATGATTAGACTTTATAAACTAGTGCGAGAATTCCCTTTTTCAACCATTTCTGAAGATGTTGTTTCCTCCATGGTCATCTGCGCTTGGGCATAGCTTGATTGAGGAAGCAGGCGACAAGAGTTGTATGCTCAAATATGTCGAAATATCACTCAGATCACCATTCGGGCTTAGAGGTTGTGACACCAGATGCACCCCAGGTAGCACAGAACCATTTTCTCAGTGACCCATCGCAAGCACCGCAAGTGGTGCCATCGTCCGAGAAACTTCAACTGTATGCGAAAGACTATCAGCACAATGATCCAGAACATCCATCGAAGGATGCTGAAGCTCACGTCGTCAAAGTAAGCAATGATGGGAAGGTATTGGGTTTACGTAAAGCTACCTTCTGGCTCGTTGTGACGATTGCTATTCTCATCCTCGGGGGAGCGATTGGCGGAGGTGTTGGTGCAGCTGTGGCGAAAAAAAGGAAGCCAGAGTCCAGGTTCGTGAATTATTGAGTTACCCTTGGGGTTTGGAGATATGACTGACGTGAGGTTGTGAAGCCAATCTGCAAGCACATCGATAGTTTCGACGGCATCTGACTCTTCTTCCTCTCCACATCCATACTCTTCAACAGTGACAAGTGAAGCAACTAGATCTGCTACTCTGACAACAAGCTCATCTGTGTCAACTGCGAGTCCTCATGCACAAGCACTCGTCGCTGGTTGCCCGACCGTCAACAACACAATCTATACGGCTTCAACTGGTCGGGATCGCTTCTTGAAGGTGTGTGATCTGGAAATGCCTGGGCCAGCTATCGATATAACATCGTATAACACGACTACATTTGATGCATGCATCGACAAGTGCGCCCAGCTCAACTTCGACACCCGCAATTCAAGTTGTGTTGCCGTCACGTGGGATCTGAGAGCCTTTGATTATAAAATTTGCTATCTGAAGCACACGATTGGGGCGTGGAGAACCCAGGCATCAGAAGATAGTTACCTGGTGACCGGCTTGTTGATTGGAAGATGAGGAATTCATACAGCTATGTTGCCGACCAATCTGTAGTCAAAGCTCACAAAGACATCAACACATACAGTATGGATAGCACCATCCTGAGGCAGTGTTGAAAGAAAGTGCCTATATTGTATTGAGTTCGAGCCATAGCCTATCCTGCACATAGAAGAGGAGCCTGGATATAGTCCTACAAATGACGATTACTATTCGTGTTGATGGATTTACTGCTCGAAAGGCAACACTTAGCAGAATTAGTAAGAACAGAAGAGTGACAGAAGATCAGACTTCACTGGAATAATCTCGTCTCAGTCCTTAAGTGACGTATACTTCTTTGATCTGCCCAATTACCACCATTGCTTGATTTTGGCCAGCTAAAAATGAGGCCTCGTGCACACCTCTTCCTCGTCACCTAAGCACTTGTACTGAAACCAGTTGTATATAATGTTCAGCACCTTAAATCATGGAGGTTTCACGCGATACTTCACAAAGTTACATCCCATTGATCGCTCAATGCTATTTCCACTTGTAGACGATTGACGCAAGTATCCAGAATAGATTTGTTGGTCGACTCCTTGGGCAATTTGACGGTCGACTAGAGTAGCATCCACTTGCTCGTGTTATCATTCTCGCTTTCGCTCAAGGTATCTCAAATCGCTGGCATCAAAAATGACGAT
>Ga0247809_1001591_pt1 | contig 10184 bp, 9 predicted proteins | sample UWRJL104311B1_FD_180951 | JGI IMG/M metagenome (GOLD analysis project Ga0247809, IMG submission 180951) | Plant litter microbial communities from Arlington Agricultural Research Station in Wisconsin, United States - UWRJ-L104-311B-1 | ecosystem: Environmental > Terrestrial > Plant litter >...
CTCTTCATCGCGGCGCGCGCCGCCGATGCAGGCGTCGAAGCCGTGTTCGGCGATGGTTTCCAGCAGCGTCACCGCCTGCGCGGCGTTGCGCGAATCGGTGGCCGGATTACGCAGGCGCACGGTGCCCTTCTTGATCGAGTCCTCGACCGAGCCGACGATCAGGCGCTCGCCCAGTTCGGCCACGCGCTTGTCGCGGAAGGTGATCACTTCGGCGAAGTTATGGCCGGTGTCGACGTGCACCAGCGGGAACGGGAATTTGCCCGGGCGGAAAGCCTTCTCCGCGAGGCGCAGCAGCACCACCGAGTCTTTACCACCGGAGAACAGCAACGCCGGGTTGCTGCATTCGGCCGCGACTTCGCGCAGGATGTGGATCGCTTCCGATTCCAGCGCGTCCAGGTGGCGCGCGTTCAGGTACACGTTGTTTTCTACTAAAGCGTTCATGGGACTAGCCTATTCTTCATATGCGGCGCTTTAAGCGGCCACGGATTTAATGCGTATCAGTTTGCCGTCGACCATGTGCAGGCCGCACTCCTTGGAGTCCGGATCTTCCCACCACCAGCGGCCGGCGCGGACATCCTCGCCCGGCTGCACGGCGCGGGTGCAAGGCTCGCAGCCGATCGACGGATAGCCCTGATCGTGCAGCGCATTGTAAGGCACGCCGTTGTCGCGGATGTAGTTCCACACATCCTCTTCCGACCAATCGGCCAGCGGATTAAACTTGGTCATCAAGTGCGCCGGATCGTCTTCCTCCACCATCAGCGAGGTGCGCGTCGCCGACTGCGCGCGGCGCTGGCCGGTGACCCAGGACTTGTTGCCGGCCAGGGCGCGGCCCAGCGGTTCGACCTTGCGGATGCGGCAGCACTCCTTGCGCATCTCGATGCTGTCGTAGAAGGCGTTCAGACCGTTCTGCGACACGTAGGCGTCGATCGCTTCCGGTTGCGGCTTGTACAGCGCGATGTCGTAGCCGTAGCGCTCTTTGACCTTGTCCACCATCGCCAGCGTTTCCTTGTGCAGGCGGCCGGTCTCCAAAGAGAAGATGGCTATGCCCAGCTTGGATTTCAAGATCAAATCGGTCAGCACCATGTCTTCCGCCGCCAGGCTGGAGGCGAAGACGGCCGGTCCATGTTCGCTGGCGATGCGGGCCAGCGTGGCGCTGGTGTCCGCAATCAGCTTGCTCAGGTCACTCATCACCACTCCAATCAAATACCGGCGCCGTCGTTGCTGTCGTTGACGGCCGCGTTGCGGGCGTGACGACGGAACAGCGGCACCTTCTGGTCGACCGACGCCTGGTAGGTCTCCGAGAAGTCGGACAGGCTTTTCAGCGCGTCGTGGACATTGCGGTCGGCGCGCACGGCGTAGGCGTTGAAGCCGACGCGGCGCATCGAGAACAGCTGGTCGCGCAGCACGTCGCCGATGGCGCGCAGTTCGCCGGTCCAGCCCATGCGGGTGCGGACGTTGTAGGCGATCGAGTAGCCGCGGCCGTCGGTGAATTTAGGGAAGTCGATGGCGATCACCGGGAACTGGTCGAGCAGGCCTTTCAGCAGGTCCGGATTTTCATCCGGCGCGATCCAGACGCCGATCTCGCCGGCGGCGACGCGCGCGGCCAGCAGCTCGCGCTGCACCAGCCAGAGGCTCAGCGGCACGATGAATTTGCCGGCCGGGACGGACACGGTGGCCGGGTCGTGCGGCGGCGCGCCTTCGGCCGGCTCGGCCAGGCGCAGCACCTGCCAGTCATCTTCGACGACTTCATGACCCTTGATGATCAGGTTCTTCACGGCTTCAGACATATTCATCCTCTCCAACCAGGCGACCGCTCTTTTCGGTGATCGGCGTGGCGTACACAAATTCCTTGAACGGCGCGACGCCCAGTCGCTGCGCGCAGGCGGCGAAGGATTCGTCTTCAAAGCGCTCGCGCACATAGACCTGCAGCAGGCGGCCGATCACTTCCGGCATTTGCAGCGCGGAGAAAGATGGCCCAATGATCTTGCCGATGGCGGCGTTATTACCTTGCGAGCCGCCGATCGACACCTGATACCATTCGCTGCCGTCCTTGTCGACGCCCAGCACGCCGATGCTGCCGACGTGGTGGTGGCCGCAGGCGTTGATGCAGCCGGAGATATTCAGTTCGATCTCGCCGATGTCGTGCTGGTAGTCGATGTTGTCGAAGCGCTCCGCGATGGCGGCGGCGATCGGCAGCGACTTGGCGTTGGCCAGCGAGCAGAAGTCGCCGCCGGGGCAGCAGATCATGTCGGTCAGCAGGCCGATGTTCGGCGTCGCCAGGCCGTGCGCCTTGGCTTCCTGCCACAGCGCGAACAACTGCGCTTGCTCGACGTCGGCCAGCACGATGTTCTGCTCGTGCGTGACGCGCAGTTCGCCGAAGCTGTAGCGGTCGGCCAGGTCGGCCATGAAGTCCATCTGCTCGGCGGTGGCGTCGCCCGGCGGCACGCCGGTTTTTTTCAGCGACAGCACCACGGCGGCGTAGCCCGGACGCTTGTGCGGCTTGACGTTGCGGCTGACCCAGTTGGCGAAGGCCTTGTTGCCGGCGGCGTTGGGCGCGGCGGTGACGTCGCCGTCGTCCAGCTGTTTATACGCCGGCGGTTCGAAGTAGTCGATCACGCGCTGCATCTCTTCGATGGTCAGCGTTTCCGGGCCGTCTTTCAGGTCGACCCATTCGGCTTCGACCTGGCGGGTGAACTCTTCGACGCCGATGGCCTTCAGCAGGATCTTGATGCGGGCCTTGTACTTGTTGTCGCGGCGGCCGTGGGTGTTATACACGCGCATCACGGCTTCGGTGTAGGTCAGCAGATGGCGCCACGGCAGGAACTCGCGAATCACGCTGCCCAGGATAGGGGTACGGCCCATGCCGCCGCCGGCCATGAACTTGAAGCCGATCTCGCCGGCGTCGTTGTGCACCACGGTCAGGCCGATGTCGTGCACGGCGATGGCGGCGCGGTCTTCGACGGCGCCGTTGATGGCGACCTTGAACTTGCGGGGCAGGGCGAGGAATTCAGGGTGGAAGGTCGACCACTGCCGCAGCACCTCGGCGTACGGACGCGGATCGATGATCTCGTCGGCGGCGACGCCGGCGTACGGATCGGAGGTGGTGTTGCGGATGCAGTTGCCCGAGGTTTGGATCGCGTGCATCTCCACCGAGGCCAGCTCGGTCAGGATGTCCGGGGTCTGTTCCAGCTCGATCCAGTTGAACTGGATGTTCTGGCGGGTGGTGAAGTGGCCATAGCCGCGGTCATACTTGCGGGCGATGTGCGCGAACATGCGCATCTGCTTGGCCGCCAGCAGGCCGTAAGGCACGGCGATGCGCAGCATGTAGGCGTGGCGTTGCATGTACAAGCCGTTCTGCAGCCGCAGCGGCAGGAACTCGGCTTCGGTCAGCTCGTCGGACAGGCGGCGTTGCACCTGATCGCGGTACTGGGCGATCCGTTCACGCACGATAAGGTGGTCGTATTGGTCGTATTGATACATATTCTTCCTAGATAAGCGCTTAATCCCCAAACTAGCGCTAATAGTAATAAACTTCGTCTTTATTCCATACGACTTAGTCTTTATTTGCTTATATAAGGATTGGGCATAAGGATGGACGCTAAAAATTTTAAGATGGGCCACGACCTGCAATGAACCTTCATCAGCTGCGCTTTGTGCGCGAAGCGGTACGACAAAACTACAATCTGACCGACGCCGCCAAGGCGCTGTTTACCTCCCAACCCGGCGTGTCCAAGGCGATCATCGAGCTGGAGGAGGAGTTGGGCGTCGATATCTTCACCCGTCACGGCAAGCGGATCCGCGGCCTGACCGAGCCGGGGCGGCTGGTGCTGGAGTCGGTGGAGCTTATTATGCAGGAAATCGACAGCCTCAAGCGCATCGGCAAGGAATACGCGGCGCAGGACAGCGGCAGCTTCACCATCGCCACCACCCACACCCAGGCGCGCTACACGCTGCCGAAGGTGGTGCAGGCCTTCATGCTGAAGTTCCCCAAGGTGCGCTTGTCTTTATTGCAAGGCAATCCGCAGCAGATCGCCGAAATGGTCCAGCGCGACCAAGCCGACCTGGCCATCGCTACCGAATCGATCGCCGGCATCACCGGCTTGATAACCTTGCCATGTTATCAATGGGAGCACGTGGTGGTGGTGGCGCCCGACCATCCGCTGCTGAAATCGAAGCAGGTGACGCTGGAAGAAATTGCCGCATTCCCCATCATCACGTACGATAGCGCCTTCGCCGGCCGCAGCAAGATCGACCACGCGTTTTCGCTGCGCGGCCTGAAGCTGGATGTGCTGCTGGAGGCCATCGACGCCGACGTGATCAAGACTTATGTCGAGTTGGGCATGGGGATTGGTATCATAGCGGGCATGGCCTTCGACGCCGAGCGCGACAAGAACCTGCGCGCCATCTCCGTGGGACACCTGTTCGGCATGAATGTGTCGCGGGTGGCGGTGAAGCAGGGCGCTTACCTGCGCAGCTATATATACACCTTTATTGAACTGCTGGCCCCGACGCTCAACCGCAAGTTGATCGAACAGGCGATGAGCGGTGAAAAAGAGCATTACGAACTATAAGATTAGAAAGTACGACCATGATTACCAACCAGTTGACCCAATTTTACGCCGTCAACGCGGACAACTATGACCAGGTCTACGCGCAGGAAGAGCGCTTCGACGACTTGGACGACCTGCAGGAAATGGTCGCCGAACTGTTCCAGGGCCACAAGGTGCTGGAACTGGCTTGCGGCACCGCCTACTGGACCGACCTGATCGCCGAAACCGCCGAATCGGTGCACGCCACCGACATCGTGCCGGAAATGATCGCGTTGGCCGAGACCCGCGGCCTGGACGAGGACGTCGTCACCTTCGGCGTGATGGACGCGTTCAACCTGCCGGACGGGCTGGAGGGCCAGTACACGGCGGTGTTCGCCGCCGGCCTGTGGTCGCACGTCAAGCGCGAAGACCAGGAAAAGTATCTGAAGACGCTGCGCGCCAAATTGGGCAAGGACGTGCTGCTGGTGCTGCTGGACGAAACTTATGTCGATGGCAACAGCATGGTGTTCGCCCGCACCGATCTGGAAGGTAATACTTTCCAGATCCTCACTGCCGACGACGGCCAGCGCTACGAGGTCATGAAGAACTATCTGACCGACAGCACGTTGCGCAAGCGTTTCGCCGCCTCGACCCGGCAGATCCGCATCGAGCGGATGGAATACTACTATTTACTCAGTTGCAGACTGAAATAATTGTGCAAAAGCCGCGTTAAGCGGCTTTTTTTTGCTTGATGTTGATTTACAACAGATTACCGTTGTCACATTGTTGAAGTAATTGATAGGCATGATCTCGCCCGTAGATTCAATACATGCAAGTCTTTCTTTCAACCTCAAGTAGAGAACATCAAGTGAAAAAACTTACTCTGGCAGCAATGATCATCGGCGGCTTCGCAGCCCAAGCCCAAGCACAATCGAACGTCACGATCTACGGCCTGGTCGATGTCGGCGTCGTGAGCGAGCGCGGTGGCGCGGTCGGCACCGTGACCAAAGTCACCAGCGGCGTGGGCAGCCAGTCGCGTCTGGGTTTCCGCGGTACCGAAGACCTGGGCAATGGCCTGGCCGCGATCTTCCAACTGGAAACCGGCTTCAAGGCCGATGACGGCTCGCTGGACACCGCCAACAGCATCTTCAACCGCCAGGCTTTTGTCGGCCTGAAATCGAAAGACGCCGGCACCCTGACCCTGGGTCGTCAGTACACCATGCTGTACAACGCCATGAGCCAAGTCGCCGACCCATTCGGCGCCGGCTACGCAGGCAGCATCAAGAATCTGTTCCCAGCCGCCGGCGCCAACACCCGCGCCAGCAACGCCATCGTCTACGCGACCCCTAATATGTCCGGCTTCAGCGCCGACGCGATGTACTCGCTGGGCGAACAAGCCGGCAGCAACACCGCCGGCCGTCAGTTCGGCTTCGGCTTGAACTTCTCGCAAGATGCGCTGAACGCCCGCCTGGTGTACAACAACCGCAACAACGACACCGCCGCCACCATTTCCCCGGTCGCTCCAGCCGTCAATCGCGACACCGGCCGCAACACCCTGTTCGCCGCCAACTACGACTTCAAAGTGGTCAAGGCCTTCTTCGCCTACGAGGCTGACAAGGGCGTCAACAGCGCCGTGCTGCCATCGGCCAACGCTTTCGGCTACACCGTCGCGCCTAAGCCTAGCCTGGACAGCAACGACCTGCTGGTCGGCGCGCAAATCCCGGTTGGTTCGGGCATCATCATGGCTTCGTACATCCGCAAGGACGACAAAACCGTCAACAACCAGGACGCCAACCAGTGGGCGCTGGGCTACTCGCACTTGCTGTCGAAGCGTACCAACCTGTACGTGGCTTACGCCAAGATCAAGAACAAGAACGGCGCCGGCTACACCGTTGGTAACAACAACGAAGTCGGTAGCGGCGACAAGGCCTTCAACGCCGGTATCCGTCACTCGTTCTAATCGTTTAGGTTCTCAGGTGCTTTCCTGAGGCGGCAGCGGCAGGCGGATCACGATCCGCGTGCCGCCGTCGCTGAGGATGGATATGTCGCCATGTAAAGCCCAGACGCGTTCGCGCATCCCGATCAGGCCGAAGGAGGACGCTTTGTCCATGTCCTGCTCGGCGATGCCGCGGCCGTCGTCGTGTATCGTAATCCCCAGCATCGAATCCGACCGGTACAGCGACAAGATGACCTTGGCCGCTTCCGCGTGGCGGGTGATATTGGTCAGCGCTTCCTGCGCGATGCGGAAGATGGCCGTGCTGTAGGCGTCGTCCAGAATCAAATCCTCTTCATTCGCGTCCAGCGTGCAGGCGATGCCGTAGCGCGCGACGAATTCCTGGCGCAGGCTTTCCAGCGCAAAATACAATCCCCCCTCATCCAGCGCGCGCGGGCGCAGATTGCTGGCGATCCGCCGCAGCGAGGCGATGGCCGACATCAGCAGCTCGTCCATGCCGGCTTGCAGCTTGCGGCTGACCTCGTCGGTGCCGGTGTGTTGCTGCAACAGCGCCAGGTCGACGCGCAAGGTGGCCAGCAACTGGCCCAGGTCGTCGTGCAGCTCGCGGGCGATGTGCTTGCGTTCCTCTTCGCGGATGGTTTGCAGCGCCGCCGACAGTTCGCGCAGCTCCGAATACGATTTGCTGGCGGCGGCGTCGGCCGCCTGGCGTCGGTCGCGCGGGATGATGGCGTCGCCGGTGTCGCCGGCGTGCTGGATGATGCCGCGGCGGCGCTGGTTGGCGGCCGCGGCGCGGGCGCAGTGGCAGCCCATGCGCCACGACAGGTGGCTGGTCGCGGCGAGCGCGGCGGCCAGGATGAACAGCGATCGGATGCTTGCCATGCGTGCCTCCATGCGGCTGGAGACCGCTAGCAGTCACACTAAGGCAAGCGCGCGGCGGCGTGGTTGATGTGCCGCAGGCGTGCTACATCTGCTTGAACAGGTGGAGGAAGCTGCGGCTCACCTCCAGCTTGTCCGATCGGCCCTTGATCATGACCAGGTGACGACCGCGGATGTCGCGCGTCACGCCTTCGATGGCGTTGACGTTGACCAGCGTGGCGCGGTGGATTTGCCAGAACAGCGCCGGATCGAGCTCCTCGGCCAGGTCGCGCACCGGCTTGCGGATCAGCGCCTCGTAGCGCTCGGTCTGCACGCTGGTGTATTTTTCGTCGGAGCGGAAGAACAGGATCTCCTCGACCGGAATCATGCGCAAGTCCTGGCCGATGCTGGCCTGGATCCACTGCAGATGGGCCGGCTTGGGCGCGGTGATCTTTTCCGCCAGTTGCGACAGCATCGCCGTGACGCTGGCGTTGACGTCGGCCGCCGGCTTGCTGAGCCGGGTCTTGAGGCGGTCGACGGTGATCTGCAGCCGCTCCTGCTCGGGCGGCTTCAGCACGTAGTCGACGGCGCCGCGCTCGAAGGCCTCGACGGCGTAGGCGTCGTAGGCGGTGACGAACACGATGTGACTCTTGTTGCCGATCACGGCCGCCGCCTCCATGCCGGTCTTGCCCGGCATGCGGATGTCGAGGAAGGTGAAGTCCGGCTTGAGCTGGTCGACCAGCTCGATCGCCTCGTCACCATTCTTGGCCTCGCCTATGATCTCCAGCTCGGGCCACACCTGGCCCAGGCGCATGCGCAATTGGTCGCGCATCAAACGTTCATCGTCGGCAATAATCGCTGTAGGCATGTGGGTGGTTTCTGCAATGTTAATTATTGAATCAATTATTCAACGAATCGCGGTAATAATCAATCGTTGTTATTTGGATAGCTGATACGGCACTTCGATGGTGGCGATCACGCCGCTCGGGATGTTGGCGGCGATCAGCAACTGGCCTTGGTCGCCGTGCAACAGTTTCAGGCGCTCGCGGATGGTCATTAGGCCGAGGCCGGTACCGTCGCTTGGCACGGCGCCAAAGCCTAGGCCGGTGTCGCTGACGATCACGCGCAGCTTGTTGTGGGCCACGTCGGCGCGCACCTTCAGCGTGCCGCCCTCGGGCTTGGCTTCGAGGCCATGCTTGATCGCGTTTTCCACCATCGACTGCAACATCATCGGCGGGAAGGCGGCGGTGCGCAGGCCGTCGGGGATGTCGAAGTCGACGATCAGGCGTTCCTCCATGCGCATCTTGAGCAGGTTCAGGTAGGCCACCACCATGTCGGCTTCGCGGCCGAGGTTGGTGATCAGCGCGTTGTCGCGCATCTGCGGCAACACCGCGCGCAGGTATTTGATCAGGCTGCGCTGCATGGCCGAGGCGCGCGGCGGGTCGGTCTCGATCAAATGCTCGACCGAAGCCAGCGTGTTGAACAGGAAGTGCGGCTCGACCTGCGCCTGCATCATCTGCATCTTCGCCTCGCTCAGCTGGCGCTGCATGGATTCGCGCTCGGCGGCGGCGTTGGCGGTCTGGGTTTCGGCTTCGGCGCGTTTTTTGCTGCCCATCAGCGCCTTGATGCCGAACAGGGCGAGCACCAGCAGCGTGATGAAGCTCTTGAACCAGGTCGAGGCTTGGCCGTGGTAGCGGGCCACTTTCTGTTCGGCTGCGTCGTCGACCGCCGCTTCGATCGCGTTGGACAGCTCTTCGCCGATCTGCGGCGGCAGGTCGATGTGGACTTCTTCGCCAGGCAAGTTCGGCAGGGCGGGGATGCTGGCGGCGGTGTCGCCCTTGGCTGGCGTGGCTGGCGTGGCCGGTGTCGCAGGTGTTGCAGGTGTCGCAGGTGTCTCCGGGGCTTCCGGAGCGGCCGGCGCCTCCGGCGGCGCGACCGGGGTTTCTTCCTTGGCGGGTTCGGTCTTGCTGCGGATTTTGCCGCGCGGGTTGAAGTGAATGCCGCTGTCGTCGATCAGGATATTGGTATCGCCGCTTTTGCGTTTCGGGCCATGCGAAGTTTCCTCCTCGACCGGGCTGGAAGAGAACAATTCGTCCTGCAGGATGGAGCCGGCGATCAGCATCAGGACGGCGAACACCAGGAACTTCCACCAGGACAGTTGCGTGACCCAGGTCGCGGTCACTTCAAAGCCACGGTGCAGCGCACCGACCACGGTCTTCAGGGTGTCTTGGGTTTTAGGTGTAGGAAACATGTAAGGCTTTCACTCTTGAGTACGAAACAAGTGTAACGAATTTTGTGATGATGCAACTGTAAAGCTCGCCGGCCATATATGCCATCCCCTTGCGACAGTCTGCAAGAAACGGGGCGTGGACGGCGCGGAGCAGGGATGGCCAAATAGCCCTTGCAAGGGCGGGCACCGTTTGCTATAGTTCGCCTCCCCGCAAAACGCAGCATGCAAATGCAGAGTTAGCGAGGAAAGAAGGAAAAAAGAAGAGCTTGACGAGATGGCCGAAGTGCCTCATAATCTTGCCTCTTCGCTGATGAACACGACGCTTCTTCAGCTAGCAACACCGAATAAGTTCTTTAAAAAATTAACAGTCGATAAGTGTGGACGTTTGATGTGAGTGCACGCGGAACTTCGGTTCCGCGATACTTAAAATATCAAATGTTCACAAAAAAATATAGGATGCTTCTTCGGAAGCAAACTGTCAGTATTTTGAGTGGGCGACCCGTGAGAAATCACGGTGACACGAAAGTGTCAAATAAACAGAGATTGAACTGAAGAGTTTGATCCTGGCTCAGATTGAACGCTGGCGGCATGCCTTACACATGCAAGTCGAACGGCA
>Ga0247809_1001593_pt1 | contig 10182 bp, 11 predicted proteins | sample UWRJL104311B1_FD_180951 | JGI IMG/M metagenome (GOLD analysis project Ga0247809, IMG submission 180951) | Plant litter microbial communities from Arlington Agricultural Research Station in Wisconsin, United States - UWRJ-L104-311B-1 | ecosystem: Environmental > Terrestrial > Plant litter >...
CCGCCAATTCGGCGAGCTGGTGCGCCTGACCGCCGAGATGATACTGGAGCAAGCCCAGCTGACCGGCGAACTGCAGCGCGACTCCCGTTACCGCGAAGCCTTCGTGCTCAAGCTGATCAACGCCGAGCCGGCCGAGCCGGCCGAGCACGCCGACTTGGCCGCATGGGCGCGGCGGCTGGGCGTGCAGTTCGAGCGCATGCACAGCGTGTTCCTGTTGGAACTCGACGACGGCGCTACTGATGCGGAAACCGAGATTCAGCGCCTGCAAATGCGCATGCGCGCGCGCCTGCCGTCCACATTGACGGCGGCGGCCGGCCCGCACCAGCTGGTGCTGCTGGATTTTTACGACGCCCCCGGCCCCGGCCATGAGCGCCAGTTGCAAGCGCTGTCAACGGTGCTGCGCGACGAATGCCAGCAGCCGCACACGCTGACGATGGGCATCGCGCTGAGCGGCATCGCCGGCGTGGCCGTCTCGTATCAGAGCGCCAGGACGGCGGCGCGCATCGGCCGCGCGCGCCATCCGCAGCGCAGCCGCCACAGCTATTACGACCAGGCGCTGCCGGTGCTGCTGTCGGGATTGGGGTCCGGCTGGCAAGCGGAGCAGCTACGTCAGCCGATCGCCAAGCTGCAAGCGCAGGACAAGAACAAGGAATTGCTGCAACGCACACTGGAAACCTGGCTCGCCCATGACGGCCACGCCGCCGCCACCGCCGAGGCGCTGCACATCCACCGCAACACGCTGGACTACCGCCTGCGCCGCATCGGCGACATCACCGGGCTCGATCCCGGCAAGCTGGAAGACCGTTTTCTGCTCTACATATCGGCGCTGCTGTCCAGCACTTAAATACTGACAGATAACGTTACAACACCAGCCTCGGCAAGGCTGAAAACATCCTGTATTATTTGCGGTTGCCCCATAAGGGCTAGATAACCAAACCAAAAAAATACTGGAGAGATTTTGAGCCTTTTTAGAACAAAGAATCTGGATGACATGATCGCCAACTCCCGCAAGCCGGGTGGTTTGGCGAAAGTACTCGGCCCATTCGACCTGATCTTGATGGGCATCGGCGCCATCGTCGGCACCGGCATCTTCGTGCTGACCGGCACCGGCGCCGTCACCGCCGGCCCGGCGTTGACGCTGTCGTTCATCGTCGCCGCCGTCGCTTGCGGCTTCGCCGCGCTGTGCTACGCCGAGTTCGCCTCCACCGTCCCGGTGGCCGGCTCCATCTACACCTACAGCTACGCCACCCTCGGCGAACTGGCCGCGTGGATGATCGGCTGGGACCTGCTGCTGGAATACGGCTTGGCCACCTCGGCCGTGTCGGTCGGCTGGTCCGGCTACTTCCAATCGCTGATCTCCGGCTTCGGCATCCACTTGCCGGTCGAGCTCACGGCCGCTCCCGGCGCCGTGCCCGGCGTGACCACCTACATCAATTTGCCCGCGCTGTGCATCATGCTGATCCTGACCGCGATGCTGAGCTGGGGCGTGCGCGAATCGGCGCGGCTCAACAACATCATGGTCGCCATCAAGGTCGGCGTGGTGCTGCTGTTCATCGCCGTCGGCTCGCGCCACGTGCAGCCCGCCAACTGGCAACCGTTCCTGCCATACGGCTACAACGGCATGCTCAGCGCGGCCGCGCTGGTGTTCTTCGCGTTTATCGGTTTCGACGCGGTGACGTCGGCGGCGGAAGAAGTCAAGCGCCCGGAGCGCGACCTGCCGATCGGCATCATTGGCTCGCTGGCCGTGTGCACGATCTTGTACGTGGTGGTGTCGGCGATCATGACCGGCATCGTGCCGTATCAGCAGTATCTGGGCGTCGACCATCCGGTGTCGCTGGCGTTGAAGCACGCGGGTGAAAACTGGGTCGCCGGCTTTGTCGACCTGGGCGCGATCCTCGGCATGACCACCGTGATCCTGGTGATGGCCTACGGCCAGACGCGCATCATCTTCGCCATGTCGCGCGACGGGCTGCTGCCGAAGCGCTTGTCGACGGTGCACCCGCGCTTCCACACGCCGTTCTTCGCCACCTGGCTGGTCGGCATCGTGTTCGGCCTGATCGCCGCCGTGGTGCCGCTGAACGTGCTGACCGAGCTGATCAACATCGGCACGCTGGCCGCGTTCAGCCTGGTTTCGATCGCCGTCATCATCCTGCGCAAGACCCGTCCTGACCTGAAGCGCGCGTTCCGCTGCCCGGGCGTGCCGGTGATCCCGGCGCTGGCCGTGATCTTCTGCGTCATGCTGATGACCTACCTCAGCTGGTTCACCTGGGTCGCCTTCGTGATCTGGCTGGCCATCGGCCTGGCCGTGTACTTCGGCTACGCGCGCAAGCACTCGCTGTTGAATTAATTCCGCATCAAAAACCGGCGCGCGGCATACGCCCCGCGCCGGATTCCGCTATTCCAAATAATCCGTCCGTTATGTTATCTAGCTCGGCCAGCCGCAGGCTCCGATGGCTGTTACCGCCCCAAAGCCGCCGGTCGCGCAGCATTATATTTTTGAGCGAACAACCAATTCTTCAGCAATTGCCAGCAGTTCTCTGTCTCCCTCCAAGCCATAATAGGGTTTTACCCTGAGATGATTGCGAGGTTGGCGGGCTATTTTTTCCGGCGAATCATCAAGGATGGTGATGCGTTCTACTGGATACCCATGACTTTGCACGCGGCGAAGGTCTTTGATATACACGTAGCCGTTGGACTGTGCATCCACGCGTTGAATACAACGTTCCACCGCCCAAGAAAACCTCACATCAAAACCGGTGAAAATCTCCGCTACGACTGCATCGACATATTCTCGCGAAGAGGACGACCAGACGGCAAAATCGTATAGCGGCTTAGCGGCGTTAAGAAGCTCGAAAAGGAATGGCCTCTTGTAGACGAAGTACGGCGCATACTCAAAATCCGCATCTCGACCAAGCTGTTCGGTAGTCGCATGCACTAGCGTTTCATCGAGGTCGAAAATAAGAAGCTTACTTGTCATCAATTACCTATGCATAGTTTGGGCGGTGGTTATTTTCCGGGTGCGCCATGAGCTTAGTATCTTAGGCGTCGCCTAAAGTGGGGTGTCATCCAACGCTCTAGACGGATGGTCGGCTGGAATTATCGACGTAGCCACATCTGACATTCGACGCAGTGGCATGCTTAAAGCACGGTCAACGAGTTCGGCATCAGTCATGGGGTCAAGGCATTCAACAATAAGCCATCTTGCCTTTGCGGGGTCAGGGCATCCGGCACAGAAATCAATCAGGACATGGTCGAGTGCATCCTGAGTGAGACGGTACTTCTTTGGTTGCGTCAATATGGCCAACTTTTCCATTAAAGCTTCACTGCTGAGTTTTCTATTCATCCTAATTCCATGGGGCCGCTATTGGCCGGTTGCCGTCTATGCCAAATTCTATCCTTAGCCGCCGGTTCCTTCTCTGTCGGAATCGCGGTGAGCCCGTTAAAGGCTCTTAGTCATGAACACGCGGCTGATACCGGGACGCGTCGCGATTTCGCCAAAATTCACCCAACCGTTTTTTTCATAAAAACCAGGGGCCTGAAAACTGATTGTGTAAAGTACTGCCGCGCTGCATCCCCGATTTCTAGCCTCGTCTTCGAACGCCCTAAGGATTCTTGTTCCGAGTCCAGAACCGCGCAGCGAACTAGGCAAATGGAAAAGGTCGAGAAAAGCCAGTCCTAGGGAGGTTCTTCCAACAGCGCCCCCCAGCACTTCGTTGCTCATGGGGTCTCTTACGATTACATTGAGTGCGCGTCGGTCATTCAGCCCAGCAGCGTGCTCGTTAAATTCGTCCAAACCTTTGCCGAGAATTTCTTCAAAGCCCGGGTCTGCGCTCTCGGTGACCATGATTATCTTATCCTCCAAAGCTTCCCTTTCTTATAACATTGGCGTAATCATACATTTTGTGTTACTGCTGTTGGCTGGTGTAGCCGTAGGGCGAACGGCTGCTTCTGGCCGATGTCGGCCAACGTCGAACGCAAGTTCATATAACACGGGGTACGTTTGGCCGCCTGTCACTTGGCGCTTCTCCCACCGCAACTAAAGCCCAAACCATATCAAAGTCGTCGGCGAGTGCTATGCGTTTTTTAACGTCAGGCAGGTACTCGGCACGGCTTCTGATTGCGCTGGCAGCATTCAGCACGACAGCTAAGAATTGTTTTGATAGAACACTCTCCCTCTTCAGCTTCTCGGCCACTTCACAAATGTACGAGTACAAATTCTTAAAGGCTGCTTCGTCGAAAACGTCCGCCATCAAAAGCCGTCCGGTTGCTTTGTCATTTAGCGCTTCCAGTTCCATATCGGTCATTCTTTGTTCATCCATCCAATTTTGTATTATTCGTGACCGTCGGCTCCTGGCCGGTACCGGTAACTTGTCGTAGTTTGGTCCAATTTTCCCTGCCGTCGAAGGTGTAAATTAGACCAGAAGAGATAGGGCCATCACCAGTAATCACCGGCCACTCCAGCCTAAACTGATAGATGTACTCTGGAAGAAGACAATGGCTCTTGGTACTCAAATCAACAACTGCTGTGCGCCGCTCATATTTTGTTGGCATCGCGCTAAAAGCAAAATACCGGGAGCATAGCGAAAAAGCAAACATGCAACCCCACGCATATCCCGGGTAGGGATTTCCGTCAATTTCGAGCAAATGATATGAGTCTCCGTGCGGCGGCTCGCCTTCATACAGAAGCTCTATCTCATGCTCTTTGTCCGGGGATATCAGAAGAAAATCCCCCATTCCAAGGGGCTTGTGGCGCTCCTTGCCCGAAAACTCAACACGTTGCATTCATTTCCTTGTTTGCGAATGGCTGCTTCTGGCCGATAGCCGACGCATTTTCGGGTTAAAGATGGCAAATTTCGGCAGGTGGCACTTCCCAGTTATCGTTCTTACCATCCAAATAAGTGATCGGTACGTTCACTAATTCCTCGGCCGTCACATCGTCCAGGCAGCTTAAATTCACCGCGTAAAACTCGCCCCATCGAGGTGAGCGTCCGATTCCGAAAGAGCGAACGCCACAATGTTTGCAAAAGAGATGTTGGTCCGTCTTCGTCAGAAACTGATATTTTGTAAGTTCGGTTGCACCGCAGAGCAACCGAAACGAATCCGGTTTCACGATGGCCGGCCAGAACCTGATCTTCGCGCAAATGGAGCAATTGCAGCGAATGCTTCCCTGGCTCAGGTCGATGTCCGCTTCAAATCGAACCATACCGCAATGGCAACTGCCATGATAAGTCTTCACTTCCGCTCCGTTGATTTGACAAAATTCGACCGTCCTCCACAAGCCGCTGATAGTACTCAAGCGGTGTTCCGACGTTAGTGACAACTATGGCAAGAATAGCATCTCGCCGGTTTGAAATGCTCACATATTGTCACGGCTTCGGCTCGGCTGGTCGATTGTTGCCTTTTCGGCACCAGCGTGCGGCCCTGTGCGTGTCTACCGCGATGCGCGTCGCTTGCCTACACTGGCGGCCGATCGCGATAGTCGCCACCGGTTCTCAGCCGCACTGAGATTTTTTCGAAGGCCAGACATGTTCCGTCTCTCCCAACTCCCGCGCCTGCTTTGCGTTCTGCTCCTAGTCGCCAGCGGCGCCCAAGCCCAGGACCACGCGCAAGACATCCCAACCAAAAAAGTCGTCACCGAACTGATGACCAAAGCGCTGGCCGATATCCCTGGCAAGGAAGTGCTGATGCTGAACGTCGTCTACCCGCCGGGCGGCGACGATCCGGTTCACCGTCACAACGCGCATGGCTTCGTCTACGTCCTCGAAGGCTCGGTCATCATGGGCGTCCAGGGTGGCAAGGAGCAGACGCTGCTGCCGGGCGAAATTTTCTATGAAGGCCCCAACGATGTGCACACCGTTGGACGCAATGCGAGCAAGACCAAGCCGGCCAAATTCGTCGTTTTCCTGCTCAAGGATCAGAACACGCCGGCCCTTATCCCCGTCACCAAGCCGTAAATTTCTGATGAGATCCGATACAATGCTCGGAACCGCCTGATTGCGCAAGCGCGCCCGTCTTGCGCGCTTGCCATTACCTAAAGGCGTCATGAAATCCTCTCAAATCCCAGAGCCGCATTCGGCGACCGAGTCCGATGTCGACCATTTGCGCTTTCATCGCCAGCATGAACACCTGTCCAAGACCTTTGGCAGCGATGTGTTCGGACTCAAAGCGGAAGCGTTCGCCCGTTTTTTTGGCACGCCGCTTTTTCTCGGCGTGCAGACCGTGCTCGTCGCCGCCTGGATCGCGGCAAACGTGCTGGGGCTGGTGAAATTCGACGTCTATCCCTTCATCCTTCTGAATTTGGCGTTCAGCCTGCAGGCGGCTTACGCGGCGCCGCTTATCCTGCTCGCACAGACGCGCCAAGCGGCGCGGGACAAGGCACTCTCCGACGCGGACGCCAAGCACCGCGAAGCCATCTCTCACGCGTCGAGCAAAAACGCCGCGCAGATGAAAGAGCTGCTCCGTCAGAATACAGAACTGACGGAAATCACAAAATCGATGGCCGAGCGCATTGAAAAGCTAACGGCGGAAATGCATCAGCACTTCCTACGCGATCATGGACAGGAACCATGACGTTCCGGCCTGTTCCGCTACTTGCCCGGTCCCGCGTTGTCCTGCACTGATTGTCGCACCGCTACCGGGGACAGTAATGTGACGCTGTAAGGTACAGTCCATCCGACCTCGCCGCTGAAGCCGCACTTCCCCGCCAGGTCCAACGCGACGCCGTTCAGCAAGGAGCCGGAGTCGGTGATCGCGCCGGTCTTGCCCGGCGATCCCGGGTTCCTGACGATGTCGCCGCAAGACTTGGCGCCGGCGATATCAAACACATTGTTCTGCGAGATGATCTTGGCCAGATAGCCGACCCCGATGCTGTAGTGATGCGGATACGCCGCATGCGATCGGCTGCCCTCGAAATAATTATTGTATAGATGGACCTTGCCGAAGCGCACCCGCGGCGCCCGTTCGCTGACGTTGCGGAAATGGTTGTTGTTGAAGGTGACCGTCAGGTGCCCATCATCCGAGGTGCGCGAGTCGGCGGAGCCGACCAGATTGTTCTTCTGGTGCAGTTCGAAACGGTTGTTGGAGACGGTGATGTAGTCGGAGCCGTTCTTGATGTCCAGCGTGCCGTCGTGGCACTGCTTGATCTTGCCGTTTTCCCGCGCCAGCTTGTCATCGCTCACCGGCGCGTCGGTGAAGGCGTTATGGTCGATCCACACGTTGCTGGAACCGGCGATCGTGATGCCGTCATATTCCGAATTCCAGTTGCCTGCGCTGCCGTCCTTCGGATCCCAGGCCGGCGCGATATCGCACGGCGCAACGATATTTAGGTTGCGCACAATGACGTTGCGCTTGCCGTTGATGACGATATCGGCGTTGACCATTCGGGCATCGCCGCCGATGCCCATCAGCGTGGTGTTGCTGCCCAACTTGATCTGCAGGCGCTTGGCCTGATCGTCGGCATCCCGGTACGGGCCGCCGCTGTCGGCCGAAGTGGGATCGATCGTGCCTGCGACCCTGATGACCTTGGGACGATCCCCCGCCCCGGCAAGGATGGCCGCTAGTTGCGACGCCGAGCTCACCGTATAAATATCCGCAGTGGAGGCGGACGCCCCGCCGCTGGTGCCGCCATTTTGACCGGCCCAACCGGATGGCGGCGCCGCGTCCTGGTTCGCCGCGTGGGTGCTCGCCGACAGCATCGCGGCGATCAGCATTATTGCGATGGAGAGTTTTATCGTCATTCCTAAACCACCATCATGCCCAGCTCACGCATGAAACTCGCGGCCTGGGCATGAGAGATGGTCGCGCCTTTGAACAGGCCGGCCTCGGTCAGCTTCACGCCTTCGATATCGGTGCCGCGCAAGTCCGCGCCCTGGAACTTGGCCAGCTTCAACGTGGCGTTGCGCAGGCTGCCGCCTTCGAAAACGGCCTCGCGGAAATCGCAGCCGGCCAGGTAGGCGTCCGAAAAATCCAGTTCCTTCAACGTGACCTTCTTGAACGAGAAGCCACGCAGGTCCGCGCCGACCAGCAGGCATTCCTCGAAGCTGACGGCCAGGTGCGCCACTTCCTCGAACGACGCGCCGGTCAGCTTGCAGCCCCGGAACGCGGCCGCGGACAGCTTACTGCGGCGCCATTTGGTGTTATTCAGATCGCAGCCTTCGAAGCGCGCATCGACCGCATCGACCGACTCCAGGTCCGCCCCGCCGGCGCGGCAGCGCAACCAGATGGTGTTGGCCATTTTGCAGGCGAACAGCGTCGTGCCGACGAAAGTACAGCGCTCGAAGCGGCAGCCCTGCAGGTCCAAGCGCGACAAATCCTCGTCGTCGAAGCAGCACGACTCGAATACGCGCACCGATGACGACAAGTGCTGCTCAAACTCGGCGCGCGTCAAGGCGACCCCGGAAATAGTGGTGGTGTTCTGTTCCATAGCTTTACTTGGCCTCGCTGGACCATACCTTCATTGTTTGCACGGCCAGCAGTTTACACGCGCCGCCGACGTTGACGTAGGTGCGCAGGAATTGATAGCGGTTGCTGCGGAAGGTCTTGCCGTCCTTGTTCCATTGATCGACGGTGCTCAGGCCTCGCAGCACCACGGTATCGCCCTGGATATGGGCGTGGACGTCGCTGGTGGTGCGGGCTTTGTAGACGGTGGCCGGCTTTTCGGAGCGCGCCAGGATCACGGCCTTGGTTTCGATCTGCGATCCCAGCGTGTGCACCCACACGTAATCGTCGGCCAGCAAATCGCGCAGGAACGCCACGTCGCCGACGCGCAGCGCTTCTTCATACTGCGAATCGCGCGCGATCAGCGCTTCGGTGGACAGGCAAGGCGCCGCCAGCGCCGGCAATGGAAGTATGCAGAAGGCATACAACAACAGCTTTTTCATTTATCATCCCGTCATGAAAAGTCATACGATTATTTGTTTCGATATCGGCGGCAGCGCCATCAAGTGCGCCGGCGCCGCTGAAGACGGCCAGGTCGGCCCCTTGCGCCGCGTGCCGACACCCACCAGCGACTTCGCCGCCTTCGTCGCCGCCATGACGGCGCTGATCGCGTCCAGCGGCGCGGCGCCGCAAGGCGTGGCCATTTCCATCGCCGGCGTGATCGATCCCGCCGACGGCCGCATCAAGTGCGCCAATATACCTTGCATCGATGGCCGCACGCTAGCCGCCGATCTTGAGGATGCGTTCAAATTGCCGGTCTGGATCGCCAACGACGCCGACTGCTTCGCGCTGGCCGAGGCGCAGGCCGGCGCGGGACGCGGCCACGCCAACGTCTTCGGGCTGATACTCGGCACCGGCGTCGGCGGCGGCCTGGTGATCGACGGCCGCTTGATCGGCGGTCCCGGTGGCTTCGCCGGCGAATGGGGCCACGGCCCGGTGGCCGCGCTCAGCGCCGGCACGCCGCCGCAAGCGATTCCCCGCTTAGCCTGCGGCTGCGGCCAAACCGGTTGCCTCGACACCGTCGGCGGCGCGCGCGGCCTGGAGCGACTGCACCTGGCACTGCACGGCGCCTCGCTCGACAGCCGCCAGGTCATCGACGCCTGGCAGGCCGGCGACGCCAACGCCGCCCGCACCATCGATTGCTTCATCGACCTGCTGGCCGGCCCGCTGGCGATGCTGGTCAACACCATCGGCGCCTCGGTGCTGCCGGTCGGCGGCGGCTTGGCCAATAGCGCGCCGCTGATCGCACGGCTGGATCAGGCGGTGCGCGGCGCCATCCTGCGCAAGACCACGCGGCCCATCATCGTGCCCGGCCAGTCCGGCGCGGAGCCCGGGCTGATAGGCGCCGCGTGGCTAGGCCTGGCGAAGGTCGCCGCCCGATGAGCGCATCGACTGCGATCAAGCTGGAAGTCTGCGTCGACAACGTGCAGGGCCTGTCGGCCGCCATCGCCGGCGGCGCCGACCGCATCGAACTATGCGCGGCGCTGGAAACCGGCGGCCTGACCCCCGCCCCCGGCCTGCTGCGCTTGGCCGCCGCATCGATCATCCCGGTGGTGGCGATGATCCGCCCGCGCGGTGGCGCCTTCTGCTACGGCGCCATCGAGACGCAGCAGATGCTCAACGATATCGACGCGGTGGCCGCCGCCGGCCTGCAGGGCGTGGTGCTGGGCGCCTCGCTGCCCAACGGCGAACTCGATCCGGCGACGCTGGAACGGCTGCTGCGCCGCGCCCGCGATCACGGCCTGC
>Ga0247809_1001595_pt1 | contig 10181 bp, 11 predicted proteins | sample UWRJL104311B1_FD_180951 | JGI IMG/M metagenome (GOLD analysis project Ga0247809, IMG submission 180951) | Plant litter microbial communities from Arlington Agricultural Research Station in Wisconsin, United States - UWRJ-L104-311B-1 | ecosystem: Environmental > Terrestrial > Plant litter >...
GCCGGCAGGCGTTGGCTGATGTCCGCCACGGCCACGCGCAAGGCCTTGCCCAGCGCGATGATGTCGCCGCCCTTGGCCATCGACACGCCGAGCGCCACGACTTCCTTGCCCTGGTGGTGCACCTTGGTCACCGGCGGATCGACGGTGCCGCGCCGGATCTCGGAGATGTCGCCCAGCCGCAGCTGGTTGCCCGAACTGCCGCGAATCGGCATCTCGCGCAATTGCTCCACGCTGGTGAACTGCCCCGCCACGCGCACCTGCACCACGTCGAGGGGGGACTGGATGGTGCCGGCGCTCTCGACCGCGTTCTGCGCGCCGATCTGCTGCAGCACCGCGTTCATGTCCAGGCCGAGTTGCGCCACGCGCTTCTGCGAGACCTCGATGTAGACCTTCTCGTCCTGCACGCCGAACTGCTCGACCTTGGCCACGTCCTTCACCCGCAGCAGGCCCTGGCGCACGTCGTCGGCGAAGGTCTTGGTCTCCGCGGGCGTGTAGCCCTCGGTCTCCAGCGCGTAGATCACGCCGTAGACATCGCCGAAATCGTCGTTGAAGAACGGTCCCTGCACGCCGCCCGGCAGCGTGCCGCGCATGTCGCCGACCTTCTTGCGCACCGTGTACCAGACGTTGGCCACCTCGCTGGCCTTCGACGAATCCTTGATCTCGAAGATGATCTGCGACTCGCCCGGCTTGGAATAGCTGCGGATCTTGCTGGCGTACGGTGCTTCCTGCAGCGTGCGCTCCAGCTTGTCGGTCACCTGCTCGGCCACTTGCTGCGCGGTGGCGCCGGGCCAGTAGGTGCGCACCACCATCACACGAAAAGTGAAGGGCGGGTCTTCGTCCTGCCCGAGCTGGAAGTAGGCGGCGAAGCCCAGCACCATCAACGCCACCATCAGGTAGCGCGTCAGGGCCGCGTGCTCGAGCGCCCAGCGGGAGAGGTTGAAACCGGGCTTGCCGGTTGCTTCATGGGGGGTCGTCATCGGGGCGACCTCAGCGCGAACCGGCCGACGCAGAGGCCGTTGCCGCCGGGGCCGCCGGCACGACGGCCGCCGTCGCGGGCGCCGAAGATTTGCCCTGGTACAGCGAAACCTTCTGCCCCGGAGCCAGCACGTGCACGCCTGCCACCACGACCTGCATGCCGGGCGTGATGCCGGCTGCGATCACCGCCTCGTTTCCATCCGCCGTGGCCACCTGCACCGGCTGCAGGCGGACGGTCATGGTGTCCTTGTCGAGCACCCACACCGCGCTGCCGCTGCCTTCTTGGCGCAGAGCGCTGGTCGGCAGCTTGAGCACCGCGGCGCCGGTCTGCGACAGCGCCTTCGGCCGTGCGTACACGGTGGCGCCCAGCGCCGGCGACGTGGCCGCGTCGATCGCGACCTTGACCGCGTAGGTGCGCGTGACCGCATCGGCGCTGGCGGCCACTTCGCGCACCTTGCCCTCGAGTTCGGCGCCGCCGGCCCAGCCGCGCACGGTCACCGGCGAGCCTGGCCGCATCAGCGCCGCGCGGTCTTCGGGCACCGCGAAGACGACATCGCGCGCGCCGTCCTGCGCGATGCGCACGACCGGCGTCCCGGCCGACACCACCTGGCCCGGTTGCGCATCGATCGCGGTGACCACGCCGGCCACGTCCGCCACGAGCGTGGTGTAGCTGGCCTGATTGCCCTGCGAGGCGAGCTGCGCTTGAGCCTGCTCGAACTGCGCCTGCGCAGACTTGAAGGTGGATTCGCGGCGCTCCAGTTCGGCGCCGCTGATGAAGTTCTGTTCGCGCAACTCTCGGTAGCGCTTGAGGTCGGCCGAGGCCAGATCGCGATTCGTCGCTGCGGCCGTTTGCTGCGCGCGCGCTGCATCGGCAGCCAATCGGTAATCCTGCGGATCGAGCTGCGCCAAAACCTGGCCGGCCTGCACGTGCTGGCCCAGCTCAGCCTGGCGTCGCAGGATCTTGCCGGCCACGCGGAAGCCCAGCTGCGATTCGATCCGCGCGCGCACCTCGGCCGAATACTCGGGCGCCGTGTCGAAAGTGCTGGTTCCGACCGTCATCACCTTGACGGCACGCAGCGGCTCTTCGACCGGCGGCGGCTTCGAGCACCCCGCGACGGACGCCGCCAACAGCAGCGCCATCGGCGGAAAGGAAAGCGCTGAACGAAGAGACGATGCGGTCATGAACCAACCTTGAAGGACGCGGAAAGGCCATTACTGACCGGAGGGTTAGTAATTTTGTGGGATGCGTCCGACGCTGTCAACGAATCAAGCGGCCATCCGGCCGACCGCGCGTCGTGCCCGACAATCCGGCGGTGTCACGCCCCGCCCCCACCGACGTCGCGCCCCCGCCGACGCACTACGAGAATTTCCCCGTCGCCTCGTGGCTCTGCCCGCCCCGCCTGCGTCCGCCAATCGCTGCCATCTACGTCTTCGCGCGCACCGCCGACGACATCGCCGATGAGGGTGACGCCAGTCCGGCCCATCGGCTGGCCGACCTGCACGCGTTCCGCGCGGACCTTGCGGCCACGGCGCACGGCGGCAGTACCTCGGGGCGCTGGCCCCAGGTTTTCGGCCCGCTCGGCGCTGCCTTGCGCGACTTTGCCTTGCCGGAGCCGCTGCTGGCCGACCTGCTCTCGGCGTTCGTGCAGGACATCGAGAAGACACGCGACGGCGAGCGCTATGCCGATCGCGCCGAGTTGCTGGCCTACTGCGCGCGCTCGGCCAACCCGGTCGGGCGCCTGCTGCTGCACTTGTACGGTGTCGACGACGCTGCATCCCTTGCACAGAGCGACGCGGTCTGCAGCGCGCTCCAGCTGATCAACTTCTGGCAAGACCTGAGCGTCGACCTGCCGCGCGGGCGCTTCTACCTGCCTCTGGCGGACTGCGCCGCGCACGGCATCGCGCCCGCTGCGTTCGACGACTTCCGCCCGCTCGGAGCCGCGCCGCCCGAGCGCGCCGCCCTTGCCCTGGTCGCCCACGAAGTCGCCTGGGCCCGCGCGCTCATGCAGCAAGGCGCACCGCTGGTGCATGGCCTGCCTGGGCGTATCGGCTGGGAGCTGCGACTGGTCGTCCAGGGCGGGCTGCGAATCCTCGACAAGATCGAGGCACTGGACTTCGACACCTTCTCGCAGCGCCCCACCGTCGGCGCGGCCGATGCGCCGCTGCTCGCCTGGCGCGCGCTGCGGATGCGGAGACAATCGGTTCGATGAAACAAGCGAAGCGAAACGACACCCCGCGATGAATCCTGCGCAGTACGTCCAGGAAAAGGCTGCCGCCTCGGGCAGCAGCTTCTATTACGCCTTCCTGTTTCTCCCCAAGCCGCGCCGGGCCGCGATCACTGCCTTCTATGCGTTCTGCCGCGAAGTCGACGACGTGGTCGACGAGGTGCGCGACCCCGGCGTGGCTGCCACCAAGCTCGCTTGGTGGCGCACCGAGGTGGCCCAGTCCTTCGCCGGGCAGCCGCACCATCCGGTGATGCTGGCGCTGATGCCGCTGGCCGCCGAGCACGGCATCGAGGCCCGTCACCTGCAGCAGATCATCGAGGGCTGCCAGATGGACCTCGAGCAGACCCGCTACCTCGATTTCCCCGGCCTGCAGCGCTACTGCCATCTGGTGGCCGGCGTGGTCGGCGAGGCCGCGGCGCACATCTTCGGCCAGACCGACCCGCAGACGACCGCCTACGCCCACAAGCTGGGGCTGGCGCTGCAGCTGACCAACATCATTCGCGACGTCGGCGAAGACGCTTTGCGCGGCCGCATCTACCTGCCGGTCAACGAGCTGCAGCAGTTCGACGTGAAGGCGCACGAGCTGCTCAACCGCGTGCATTCGGAACGCTTCGTCGCGCTCATGAAGTTCCAGGCCGAACGCGCGCACCGTTGCTACGACGAAGCCCTGGCGCTGCTTCCTGCGGCCGACCGCCGCAATCAGAAACCGGGGTTGATGATGGCCAGCATCTACCGCGCGCTGCTTCGCGAGATCGAGCGCGACGGCTTCCAGGTGCTGAACCAGCGCGTGAGCCTCACGCCGCTGCGCAAGTTCTGGCTGGCCTGGCGCGTGCAGGCCCTGGGGCGAATTTGAAGGTCGCCGTCATCGGCGCCGGCTGGGCCGGGCTGGCCTGCGCGGTCGACGCCACGCGCGCCGGCCACCTCGTGACCGTGTTCGACGCCGCACGCACACCCGGCGGTCGGGCGCGACGCATCGACGCCGGCCACAACGGTGCGCCGCTCGACAACGGCCAGCACATCCTGATCGGCGCGTACCGCGAGACGCTGGCGCTCATGCGCACCGTCGGCGTCGACCCCGCTACAGCCCTGCATCGGATGCCGCTGTCGCTGCGCTTTGCCGACGGCGGCGGGCTGGCCTTGCCGCGCATGACGGCCCCACTCGATCTGCTCGTGGGCATCGCGACCGCGCGCGGATGGACTTGGCAAGACAAGGCCACGCTGCTGCGCGCTGCCTTCCAGTGGCGCCGCGCGCGCTTCCAGTGCACGCCCGAAGCCACGGTCGCGATGCTCTGCGCCGGGCTCACGCCACGCGTCATGCAAGAACTGATCGAGCCGCTGTGCGTGTCCGCGCTGAACACGCCGGTGGCCGCGTCGAGCGGCAGCGTGTTCCTGCGCGTGCTCGACGACGCGCTGTTCGGCGAGCGCGGCGGCGCCGACCTGCTGCTGCCGCGCGTCGACCTCGGCGCCCTGCTGCCCGACGCCGCAGTGCGCTGGCTCAACTTGCGGGCGGCCACCGTGCGTACGGGCTGGCGCGTGCACTCGCTGGTGCCTCGGGTCGACCATTGGCAGGTCGACGGCGAGCCGTTCGATCGCGTGGTGATCGCCGGCGCACCGTGGGACGCATCACGCCTGGTGCGTGGCGCGGGGATCGACGCCGAACGTTGGCTCGCCGACACCGAGGCGTTGCGCTTCGAAGCCATCGCCACCCTCTACGCCGACGGCGCACCGCCGCTTGCCGCTCCGATGGTGGCGCTGCGCAGTGGCGCCGGCGCGCCGGCGCAGTTCGCCTTCGACCGCGGCCAGCTCGGCGGCGCGCCCGGGCTGCTCGCACTGGTCATCAGCGCCAGCGATCTGCCGCGTGAGCAACTGCAGTCTCAGGTGCTGCGGCAGGCCGCCGCGCAACTCGGCGCATCGCGCCTGCGCATCGTGCAGACCGTGATCGAGAAGCGCGCCACCTTCGCCTGCACGCCGGGTCTGCACCGCCCGCCGATGCAGGTTGCGCCCGGGCTCGCGGCCTGCGGCGACTACATCGACGGGCCCTACCCCGCCACGCTCGAAGGTGCGGTGCGCAGCGGCCAAGCCGCCGCCCAATGGATCGGACCCTGATGACGCTCGACTACCTCGATTTCGACTACAGCGAAGACGCCGACGGCAATGGCAGCTTCGACGCGATGGCATCGGTCGCGCCGCAACAGCTGCCCGCCGTGCATGCCGAGATCGCCGCCGTCTTGGCCTGGGCGCACGACGCCTTCGCAGGCCGGCGCGGTGCGACGGACGACGGCGGCGAATGGGACTTCGACCTGCAATCGCATCAGGAATTCAGCGTGCCCAAGACGATGCGCTTCGAAGAGGCCACAGGCATGCTGACGGTACAGCCGGGCGAGCCCGGCGCGGCGCGCCACGTCGTGAGCCTGTCGATCGGCGGCTCGCCCGCTTTTTGCGACGCGTTGCGCACGCAGTTCGAGATTGCCTAGCGCGACACGGATTGCGCCGGCCTCACCAGCCCCAGACGAGCCGGCTCGCCACCCAGCCGGTGCGGCCGTTGGCGTGACGCACCTTGACCCACGCGCCCTTGCGCTCGATCGTTCGCAGCACCTCGCCGCGCGTGGCCTTTCCGACGAGGCGCCCGCGCGTGCTCGGCGTGGCGCGCAGATTGGCGACCGGCGCCTTCACCACGTGGTGCGGAGTACGGGCGGTGAGCGAACGCAGCACCCAGCCGCGGTCGTTCTCGAAGTCGCGCACCTGCAGCCACCCCCCGCGGCGCGACAGCACCTGCAAAGGGTAGCCGCGACTCAGCGCCCACTGGACTTCGCTGCGCGTGCCGGGCGCCGATCGCATGTTGACCTCGCCACGCGCCACGCTGACCATGTCTCTCGCATGTGCTGTGGAAACGGCGCCCAGCAGAAACAGGGCGGCGGCGAGGAGAAATGCGGAGAAGCGGCGGTGCGTCATGCGGCAGAAACCTTTCGAAGAAAGCCAAAAAAAGCGGCCACGCGAACCGTGGCCAGCCCTTCCGGGTCGCTCGTCTCGAATTAGTTCCGCCCTCGCGGCGTCGAAGTCAGCGTGCGTCGTCGAGCGCCATGCACAGCGCGTGCAGGTTGGGCACGATCAATTGCGGCCGTGCGCCGAGCGTCCAGGGCGTGCGTTCGTCGTCCGCGTTGCGCACCAGCCAGGCGGCCTGCATGCCGCAGTCGAGCGCGCCCACCACGTCGAGCGCCGCATCGTCGCCCACATGCAGCACGTCGCGCGGCAGCAAGCCGACCGACGCCGCGGCCGCCCGAAAGATCGGTGCATGCGGCTTGCCGCTGCCGAATTCGCGTGCGTTGAACGCGGAGCGAAACCAGCGGCCCACGCCGGTGCGATGGACGTCGGCGTTGCCATTGGAGATGGCCACCAGTGGGTAACGCTCGCTCAGCCACTTGAGCGCCGGCAGCGCGTCGTCGTAGAGCTCGACGCGCTGGCGCTCTGCGAAAAAGGTGTCGAAGGCCGGCTCGGCCAACGCCGGGTCTTCACCAGCGCGCGTGAGCGCGGCGCGGATCGATTCGCGACGCAAGGCGCTCAAGTCATGGGCCAGATCGGAGCGTTCGCGCGCCGTGGCCTCGCGCAGTTCGCGCAGCACGCCAGGCGTGAGCAGCAACTCGGCGGTCTTCGGTGCTTCGCGCAGCAGCCACGCATGCAACACGCGCTCGGCGCGTTCGATGGTCGGCCAGATCGGCCAGAGCGTGTCGTCGAGGTCCAGCGAAATGGCCTGGATGCGCTTCACATCCAGCCCGCCGTCGCCCGCGAGGGCCGGTGTCTCCAAGGTCATGCCCCAGAATATCGCATGCCTTCGAAAGACCCATCCGGCGCCGGAATGCCCCTCTCCCCTCCAGCCGCCGAAGAACGCACCGCCGTGCTCTGGTGCAACCTCGGTTCGCCCGACGAACCCACCGCACCGGCGGTGCGTCGCTACCTCTCCCAATTCCTGCACGACCCGCGCGTGATCGAGATTCCGCGCGCGGTCTGGTGCCTGATCCTGCACGGCATCATCCTGCGGGTTCGCCCCGCCAAGTCGGCTGCGAAGTACGCGAGCATCTGGCTGCCCGAAGGCTCGCCGCTCAAGGTCTGGACCGTGAAGCAGGCCAAGCTTCTGGCCGGCTGGCTCGGCGAGCGCGGTCACCGCGTGTCGGTGCGCCCGGCGATGCGCTATGCCAACCCGTCGATCGCGTCGCAGCTCGACGCCGCGCAGGCAGACGGCGCAACGCGCGTGCTGGTGATGCAGGCGTATCCGCAGTACTCGGGCACCACCACGGCGAGCGTGATCGATGCCGTGGCAGCCTGGACCCGCACGCGGCGTCGCCTTCCCGAATTGCGCTTCGTCAACCAGTACCACGACCATCCGCTCTATATCGACGCGCTCGCGCAGAGTGTCGAGACCTGGTGGAAGCACAACGGCCGCCCCGACCAATTGGTGATGAGCTTTCACGGCATCCCCGAGCGGAACATCCGGCTGGGCGACCCCTACCAGGGCCAGTGCCTGGAAACGGCGCGCTTGCTGACCGAGCGCCTGGGTTTGCCAGCGACCGACTACCGCGTGACCTTCCAGTCGCGCTTCGGGCGTGCCAAGTGGCTCGAGCCCTACACCGAACCGACGCTGCGAGAGCTCGGCGCGGCCGGCGTGGGTCGGGTCGACGTGATGTGCCCTGGCTTTCCGGCCGACTGCCTCGAGACGCTGGAAGAGATCGCCATGGAAGGCCGCGAGGCCTTCCTGCACGCCGGCGGCAAGGACTTCCGCTACATCCCTTGCCTCAACGACAGTCCAGCCTGGATCACCGCGCTCGCCGCCATCGCCGAACAGCATCTGGCAGGCTGGCCGACCCAGCGGTCAGCCCTCTCGAACGCTCAGAACGTACCGAGGTAATCCATCTTCCCGAGCGGCACACCGGCGTGTCGCAGCACGCCGTAGGCGGTCGTCAGATGGAAGAAGAAGTTCGGCAAGGCGAACTGCAGCAGATAGCGGTCGGCGGTGAAGTGCATCTCGCCGCGGCGGCTCTTCACGACCACGGCACGGCTCTCGAACCCGTCGATCGATGCGCGGTCGACCGTCTTCAGGAAGTCGAGCGTCTTGGCGACACGCGCCTGCAGTTCCTCGTAGGTCGTCTCGGTGTCGGCAAAAGCCGGGGCCGTGATGTCCGCGAGTCGCGCAGCACCCAGCTTGGACGCGTCGCTCGCGCTTTGCACCTGGCCGGCCAGCGTGAACATGTCGGGAGCCAGGCGCGCGTTGACCAGGGTCGCGGTGTCGATCTCTTGCGCCGTGGCATGCGCCAGGCCTTTGTCGAGCACGTGGCTGAGCTGGCCGAGGCCGCGGATGAAAACGGGCACGGAAAGGTCGTACATCGAAAGCGCCATGGGAATCTCCGGGGTGAAACAGCGCGCGATTGTCGTGCGGCCCGCCGAAGTCTGCAGGCCGTGCGCTCAGCGCGGACTGAATCGACTCACCAGCGCAGCAAGCGTGGCCCGAGCGCGGCGCCCAGCAACGCCACGAGTGCGATGCTGCCGACATACCAGACGGCCAGAAAGGGAGCGGCCAACTCCATGCAATGCAGCGCGTAGACCGATGCGCCCACGCCGCCGGCCAGCACACCGGCCGCAGCGCCGGCCAGTGCAGGCCGCGTCGGCGCCATGCTGCGCAGAACGCCCATGGCCGCGACGAAGACCGGCGCGGCCATCAACACGATGCTGCCCGCGCAGATGCGCCAGGACACGCCCCACAGCATCGCCGGTCGCTGGGCCTCCGACGCGCCGATCCAGACCGCGAGCGCGAGCACCCAAACCAATGCCACCGGCGCGACGAGCGCCAACCACGCGGCGCCGACGCGCACGCCCGGTCGGGCCAGACGCTGCACCGCCACGAACGCTGCGAGCGCCATACAGGCCGGAAACAGCACCTTGACCCAGAACATCGGCCAGCCCATTGCCACGCCCAGGTCGCGCCGCACACCGTAGGCCGCGAGCATCACCGCCAACGACACAGGCAGCGCCACGGCCAGCGCCAAGGCCAGCCGGCGCGACGCCGCACGAGGCGGCACCGGGGCCGCATCGGCGGCGAGCCAGGTGATCAGTTCATCGGTCTTCATCGGGTCTCCCTGATTTTCAACATCAAGGCCTTCAGCCCGCGGTGGATGCCCACCTTCACCGCCGATTCCGACATGCCGGTCTTGCGCGCCGCCTCGGCGATCGACAGGCCCTCGAGCTTGACGTGCACGATCGGCAGCCGATGCCGGTCGGGCAGCCCGGCGAGCAGCCCGCCCAGGTCGCGCCGCGCATCGCTGGCCTCGATCGCGGATCCGGCGAACACTTCGAGCTCGTCATCGAGAGGCACATGCCGTGCCTCGCGGCTGCCCTTGGCGCGCAGCAGGTCGATGACCTTGTAGCGCGCGATCGCGTGCACCCAGGCCGTCAGCGGCTGGTCGCTCTGGTAGGTGTGGCGCTGGTTGTGCATGGCGATCAGGCATTCCTGGACAAGGTCTTCGACGTCGTCGGGCCAGCCGAACAGCCGGCGACCCAGGAAGCCCCGCAAGTGCGCGGCCAGCCGGACCAGGAAGTCGCGGTAGGCGGCGGCATCGCCGGCTTGGCCGCGCACGAACAGGTCGTGCAAGGCTGCCTCGGTGTCGAGCAGCGCCTGCGGGCTCCCGGATGTTGTTCGTTTCATTCGCTCTGCGGGTTACAGCCGACGCGGGACCGGTGAAAAATGACCCCACCGATTGTGCCGCTGCCAAGCCGGCCGGCGCAGGCTACGGCGAATGGCGTACGCCACGGCTTGCCAGTCGCGGGGTCCGTCGGTACATTGCATTTTTTGAGGGCCTGCAATGTCTGTCGACGCCGTTCCGAGTTCTGCTTCCGCTCCCGCCACCATCCCCCTGCCTCTTGCCTCGCCGCCCTCCGCGTCGCCACCGCGCTCCGAGCCTGCGGCCATTGCGCCCGGCACACCGCCCTCCATCT
>Ga0247809_1001596_pt1 | contig 10181 bp, 13 predicted proteins | sample UWRJL104311B1_FD_180951 | JGI IMG/M metagenome (GOLD analysis project Ga0247809, IMG submission 180951) | Plant litter microbial communities from Arlington Agricultural Research Station in Wisconsin, United States - UWRJ-L104-311B-1 | ecosystem: Environmental > Terrestrial > Plant litter >...
ACTGACACCACCATCACCACCCTTTGCCAGTCTCGCTGCTTTCTGTTGTTGTAACTCGAATGTAATCCTCTCCGTCTCCAATGCAGCCACTATATTCTCTGTTGCGGTCGGAAGTAGTGCTAACACTGTGTATGTGCAATCTTCCTGGTTCTGCTCGAATCGTCTTCGAAGGCTAGCAACTCGTCAGATTGCTGGACATTGAGATATGATGGGAAATTCCTGCATACTTTTCCCTTGCTATCCGATCACTACTCATTCGCTCCCGCGCTTCTGATATCTTGTTCAAGACATATTGTGTTGCTACATATCCTACTCCTACCACGCCTACAGCCACCGCAAAAGGCGTCCGATTACGCCTAACCCATCTTCTCGTAGCAGCAAACATTGTTTGAGTCAGAATTTTAGCAGTCTGCGCATGCCGCAATATTTGTTGCTTGAGTGGATGATAGAAATATGTGCCAGATCAGCTCGTAAATCCGAAGTTGATGAGAAACACGAGACTTGATACCGGATGTAAAGACGTAGGTATCCTTAGGATCTCTCTCGACCGAGGTTCGCATGGCTGGGGAAGTTGCGAAGTGTGGCTAGTGCAAATGACCCACTTTGATGATATAGATGGCCCCGCGTGAATCCGATAAGTAAGTATCACAAGATAAATGATTATGACAAGACACTCTCGCAACACGCTTGCTGCATCGTGGAGTCGCTACTTCTCATAAGATTTTACACACACTTCATGGACTATATATGATGGAGCAGCGTCGACCACCAGAATACATAATCGAAGTGTTCGCTGACCCTTCGTCTGTCAAAGACGTGGTTCGAGGTAATTCAACCCCTCCATCCCTACCTTGTAAGCAATGATCCTCGATAACACAACTAACACGGCATGTTGTCTAGGTATTCTACATACAATCTTTTTTCATCGTTTCTTTCCTTCTATACGACCAAAGACTCGCGATATACTTGACATCACTCTTCCCGTCGTGGAGGATGTAGAGTTGGAGACTCTTATCGACCAGAGGACGGCGACATTAGTGAGACAGCTTGATGCTGGCAGTGGTGATATGAGGATGGGGGGTGGTGGTGGCGGTGTGAGAACCCAGATGGCTGTACAATTCTTCGAGAAGAAGAGAAGAAAGGCGTGGTTTGGGAAGGGAGAAGAGGAAACTTGTTGGGAAGCATGGACATTGGACGTGACTCTGGCAACACCAAGAACTGAAAGCGGTAAGTTGTTCGAGCTGGCTGTGTGCCATACATCTAGCACCTTGTCGCGCATGAGGAACATGAGGGAGGAATCTTCCGCCTTGAACGTGCGATGTCATGTCGCTGCTGTGCTAATATACAGTCTGTAGAGCGAGCAAAGGTCCGCAAAGCCATGGAAGCAATGCTTCTGAAAGCTGCTATGAAGATCGTCACTACAGTCAATAGAGAGAAGGACCACATCCCTCCCATCACGACAAGCGAGTCAAATCCATTCCCATATCAGATTCTGGTCAATCCAAAGGATGATGGCTGGGGAGCTCGGATGGGTTGGACCTGAATAGTTTCCATCACCTTATGTGTGTTGCAGATAGAGACTTACGTTGGAGAACGATGACTGTATATGCAGGTGGGTTTGACATTATCGGCGTTGGAGTACTGGCGTAGATATAGATGAGGTTTGTCAGTTTAGAGCTAGATACCCAAATGGTAGAGAATATCATGAATCAAATATGGTCGTGCTTCTGAAGATTGAACAATGTCGTGATTCATCGCTTCGTGACTCATCTCATATATATATCGGACGTGATCCATCATGTCTTGCTAAAGCCTCCTCTCCCTCTGCCTCGGCCTCTACCAAATCTAACACTAGGCGGTATAAATTTCAGCGCAGATATACCACTAACGAGATCATCCATCGACTTCTCAGTGCCAACCTCAGATTTATCTGCTACGATTTTATGCGATTGTGTAGAAGGCTCATGCATCTCATCGTCGTCATCCTCGTCATCTTCAAGTCTCTTCGTGTTTTTGCCTACCCCATTTCCTCCGGCCGCTTCTCTTCGTCGCGCGACTTCGACTTGCACCACAGTCGCTGAACTCCGTCTTCGATGACGTCCAGATCTCAACATTGAGCTTCTTCTATCAATTCCATCGTTCACAATGTAGAAGTCGTAGTCCTGAGGAAACATGTGTTTTGCCATGAGATGCATACGTCTTTTTTGCGGTGTGCTGCATACTTTCTCACAGTCACTTACGAAACATTGGTACTACGAGCAAGTCAGTATATTGTGGTCTTACCAGTTGGCAAGGGATATGATTTTGTGGACTAACAGTCTTCTCACCTCTCTCTCTTCTAACTGCTACAAGCGAATCATGATTCTCTTCGATGTGAAGTGTCAAAAAGTGACCAGTTGGGAAATTCTTTCTACATTCTACGCAGCGATGTGTATGTTCTTTCGCGTAGTGAACTTCATATTCTTCGAATGATGGGAATGAGAGCGTCTGATTGTGTGGTGGTAGTGAGCATTTCATCTCTGTTGTTGACGAAAGAGCGGATGCTTCACCGCTTTCTAATGAGGTATGTTGAATTTTGGATGGGATTTCTACGATTCGCACAGAGGTAGTATCTGATGGTAATGATATAGACTCTGGTGAGAGCGAAGGCTCAAAGTCTTCTCGTGAGCGCTTGGTCATTGTGTGTATCATGGGTGAGTGTTGGGAGAATACAAAGAGAGGAAGAATTACTTTGACTGATATGGCTCCTCTAATTGTATACGATTACTGGAACCAACCGCTTACAGTTCGTGAACGTGAAATAAGTTGTGCGTTCTGTGTGCGTATGTTCATAACAATATGCGATTGTTGATATAATCGTACAGTAGATCAGTAAGTAGGTAGTGGTATTTCCATTCCTTTGATGCTCTGCATGTGAAAGTATCGACTGAAGCTTGATCGCAACAGATTTCGAGGGTCCATGCCAAGAGGCTGATCTGTGCATGACTTGGCACGGCGGGATGCTCGATAATTGGACGTCAAAACAAATCTATGGATCAGATAGGACGGAAATAACCTCCACGGCTTCGTGTTTGCGACATTCAAATACCTTGTTGATTCACTATATCATCCTTCACAGACTTCATTCACTTTGGTTGTCCTCGACGTAAATTCGTCGCTTGCTTCACTGTCTCTTGATTCACTAAATTGATCCACTTAGCTGCGTAAGACCTGACATTTTGCGTCGGGCAAAGAATATCTTCACGTCCCCTCCAAATTATGGAACCCCACCGTCACGATCGCTTTCAATCTATTTTGTCGATAAACGAATCAAGGCACTGATGAGTCGTCAATCAAGTTGATGTGCTTGTATTGAGTCTTTGTTTGTGCGCTACGAATATATTCTAGTAGAGTGCACAATAAACAAAGCTTGGGAATCGCGACAGTTGCTGGTAGAAGTGCAGGACAAGATGACGCATTCGCAACGGAATAGTCTAAGCATGGAGGAGGCATGGCAGTGTGTAGCCAACAGTAACACAGTCGGGGCGTTGAATGCTAACGGCTGATCAGATATGTATTGCTCATCGAGAAGCAGCTCGTCACAGCTGTCAAGGCAAATCCTCCACCAACCTTTGATGAGATTGAGGAACTCATTCGGCAGTAAGTCCTTGTCTTATCTGTTTGGGGCCTGAACTAAATGTAATCCAGGATGCGTTCATCGTGCGAGAGTATCGTATGTTTCGATTTTGCCTTCGCCGTTAAGAACCATTGCGAAAATCACCTCTGGAATTGCCACCTCGAGATCAACAAGCGATATCGCAAACTCGTCGAGGTATACAAGAAAGGTGCAGACCAAAAGAAACACGTGGAACGTCGGAAGGTGGAGAAGCGTTATGCGGACTTCCTAAAGACTTCCCAATTCTTCTACAAGTCGTTGGTGCAGAGATTGGCGTCCCAGTACCCTGGCAATTTTGGTCTACGACGTGTCGCAAAGTGTCTAGGTCTTGAGGTTCTATCGGCAGAGAAGGAGCAAAACCTCGGGTCTATCCTGACTTCAAAGCTTGAGCTCTCATGCTACCATACCCTTCTGCGCCTGGGCGATCTGTCGCGGTATCGAAATCAGCTTCGTACTAAGGATCGTAGTTGGGACACAGCCTTGGGTTACTACCAATTAGCCCAGCACCTACTTCCGGAGCTAGGTAATGCGCATAATCAGCTCGCCGTCATATCAATTGCTGAGGAGGATCATTTGAGTGCTGTCTACCAAATTTATCGTGCATTCACAGCTATTGAGCCTGTCAAGGATAACGTGAACAATCTTGAAGTAGAGTTCAACAAGATCGTGGCTGAGAGGAACAAGCAAAGCGGCGCAGTCAAGACAGACAGTCTCACAGCACTTGTCAATTGGTTCACACTGCTGCACGCAAAGTACTTTCGTGGATCAGATTTCTCAGGACAAAGGGAATTGGAGAATGAGGTTTTAACACGTCTAACCACACTTCTTCGCGATCCGACATGTGTTATCGACGAGGTGCTAAACAAGTTTGTAATGATCAACATTGCGGCAGAGTACTTCGCTAGCAAAAGAGCTCTAGGTACGTTCCTCTTTTCCAGTAACGGACAAGTTTAACCATTATTTAGTAAATGTGGGGGATGATCGCTTGAAGTTTCTCAAAGCATATAGCTTCTGTCTCAACTTCAACATCCGTTTCTTCAATGCGCTGTGTAAAGTGCTACTTCCTGAGCTTGACGATGTCGAATCTGGTGACCAGATACCATCCAGTGCTCCAACAAAAGTTATCGAGAAGATCACGGTTATCTGTAGGCGGACTTTACCTGCATTACGTCTTTGTAGTATCTGGCTTGCAGCGAATGCGAAGCAGCTTACTTCCTACATCTTGGCTGGTGAAAGCAGTCCAGTCATCCTCGCACATTCCCACGTCCTTGAGATGTGGGTTGGGCATGCAGCGGTCTTGTCAAAGCTTGTCACCTACTTTAGAAGCTGTGACGACATCACAGTGTCCCCATACATGCTCGAGGAAGACGAGAATACTGTTGGCTTTGCACCATTTCGAAGTGCTGGCATCCCAGCTGAACTTAGAATGCACTTCATCGACGACGGTACCCTAAAACCTCGAGTCACAGATGACGGCATTAAGCGTAATCACCCAAATCAAGAAATGTACTCCAGAATTCACAGTATCATCTTTGTTGGCTACACTCTTCAGAGTAGTGGAACTTACCCCGTGTCCTTCAAGCAAGAACTCGACAAGTTTGTGTATGATGAGCAGAGCCTCAAGGACATGGCATCAGCCAGTCCCAGCTTCTCAAAGAGTTCTGGCAGAATGACAAAATCATCGCCTGTCCACTCCGAACCTTCTGAGTATAGCAGGAATCGAGCACGCCACAACAACAATGATGTAGAGGACACTTCTAAATCCTCTACAAGCTATGCTCCAAACAACTTTGATGAGCAAATGAGCGCCATGGTTCAGAGTTTGGTCGGGGCAAAGTTTGTAGCACGCGGACAACAAAATCAGCATAGAAAACAGCCAAGCAACGGCAACGATACATCGTATGGCATGAGCAGCACGATGGCACAAGAGGTATTCGGACCTGTTGGCTCAAACGCTCCTCGTCAATACACGCCCAAGCACTTTCCACGCATCCCAGGTATTGACGGTACTTTCGCACCGCTTCCAAATGAGCTCTCTCCTTCTACTGCTGCTCGCCAACATAATCGTCCATTCTCACCATATTCCACTCCTGAAGGTCGATTGGCAGCTGCAAAGGAGCTTGATCGAATCACTGGTTATACTCAGCGCTCCTCTTGGAATCAGCAAGCTTCTCAGATGCCGATCGGTCAACCATCGTTCGGGTCCAACTACATGGAGTACGAGGTCAACAGCGCTACCAATTCCCACAGTAACGGTTTTGGATTGCGAACCCCGGGACTGGCCGATGCACAGCCTCCGGCGTTCGACCCTTCGTCGTTTGGTATTACTCCTTTGCGCAATGAATCCACTATCTATCCTGGCGCAACGAATTTCGATGCTGAGATGATGCTGAGATCTTCACCTTGGGCAAATGGTCGGCCAGGCTTCGGTACCTCATACTCGCAAACACCTCCTGGAGGCCAAGCAAGAAATGGCGATTGAGTACTTAGTCGCCCGATTTGGAAAATAATAGTGCGAGTGGTACTCATCCGAGTCATTCTCCAGATCAAACCACAAGCGTTTCAATATGGCTGATCTCGTCACATTCTTAATCTCCTGAGGATTGCGGTTCTCAACTTGGATCCAAGTAATGTCACTCAAAGAAGACATTAGCTTGGGCACAACACATCACCAAGAGCATTGCACTTGGGTATGCCACATCATCGTATATAAGCATGGAAGTGTATCGTTTCATGTTTGCTCAGGAGAGCAGAAAGACTATTCTACTCGGTTTTCTCATACTTGATCGTGGAGGATCATTATGCTCATCATGTCATCATCAGGACATTGTGTCAGACGCCGTTTCCCAAATTGGTGTTGAACCCAGCTTTTCTTGTCCCTCTCCCGAAACGCCGTCTAGATCTTGTTTACAACAAAGGAAATGTTTGCTTTTCATGTTTGATTGCCTATTTATAGGATCGTCTATTGGCGAGGAGTATACTTGTAGGTTTGACGTGGGTAAGGATATCTAGTTATGATATGATGTGGTTAGCGTGGTTTTGTTATGATGTCGAGGAAATGAGTGTTGAGAAATTTAATGTAGGATGAAATAGGTAAATGTGAATGATATCTTGATGAGACGAGTTGGTGCTCGTGGTAATCCAAAGCATGCGTAATACTCATCGTGGGCTCAACTCGAAGCTCTGAAGCTCGTTTCATATCGCGTCCAATATATGTCATGTTGAAGTGAAAGCGAATGAGGTGACAGTATGAAACCCAGAAACTTACGAAGGGCCTAACTCCTGGATGCTCAACTGAGCCAACCACTGTCCCTGGTCGATAGCCTGCTCCAGACTAGTACCAGCAACAATACCAGCCACGAATCCAGCAGCGAAAGCATCTCCTGCACCAGTGGTATCGTTGATCTTCTTTGGGTCAATAGCATGAACAGCAATCTCCTTGACCTCCTGGCCGTTGATGGCCACAATCGTAGGCTCAGTACCCTGTGTAATGATTGCAACTCTCTCCCTCTTCTTGTTCTCCTTTGGCAGCGCCGCCAAAGCCTTTGCAATCTCCTTGATATCCTTTGTCTCCAGACCGTGGGACTCAGCGTAGGAGAGTGCTTCGGTCTCGTTACCAATCACATAGTCCCAGTATGGAGCTGAGGCATCAAGCGGGTCCTTGAAGAACTGAGGGATGAAAGGCGCAGAAAGCGAGATGAAGAATGGCTTGTCGTGTTCTGCAGCTTGCTTCGCCAACTCTTGGATCGCATCCGGGCATACCGTCAAGTGGTAACCGCCCACAAAGTAGTGCGTAGCGCCCTGCACCAACTTCCAAATCTCAGGGCTCTTCAAGTGCTCTAGATCATAATGATTAGCAGCAGCTAGATCCGTAACCATGGATCTATCATGGCCTGTGATGACAACTCCACATCGTCCTGTAGGCTGCTCTTTGTCGACACGGTATTCGACGCGCAGACCAGCTTCTTTGTTGGCGTCTTGGAGAATGGAGGCGTACTTGTCATCGCCGACACCACCGAGGTAGACGACGCTGTTTGGGGGAAGAAGATATTGAGCACCGCGCGCGGTGTTTTGGCCGCCGCCTCCTGCGATCAACTTTGCGGAGTAAGTGTTCAGGAGTTCTTCGTAGATTGGGATGTGCTCTGGCGAAGCGAGGATGGCGTCGTTAGATTTGAGGTTATACTTTGCGAGGAGTGTTTCAACACCATTGCCTTGGGCTTGGATATCTGGTAAGAGTTGTTAGTTATGGTTGCTGGTCGAGCATGAAGGGGGCTTTGACAGCTTTTGCAATGCAGTTCTGTTACGCAGCTGTGCAGCTCAATTGCAGAGGCAGACGGAGGACTTACCGAGTAATGGATTCTCCAGAACTAGAAGAGCGTATTCCTTAACGTTTGCCATTGTGATTGACGTGAGTAGGATTATGTTTGTTGTGGTGCAAAGTTGTGTTATTGGAGATGGAGGGGTAGATCTGAGGAGGATATTTTGTAGTGGGGTCTTTTCGAAGACGAAATGCAGATGTCACAAATCAACCATTGGCGCTTAAAAGCATTTGGAAGTCAAATTGGATTTATGTGCATGTTGTTGTCAATCGGCGAATATGGAATTTTCCTGAGAAGTCACTTGCTGAGTTTGCGATCACAAGGCAACGATTTACTGCTGTGTGAAAACCGCTTCTTCACAGGCTTGCGGTGTCTCAACATCTAGGATTTGGCGATGTAACAGTTTCCTTATACATGGGTAGATTGGTGATGGTTGAGAATTGGTATTATTTGACATTTCCAACGCCCAGATCGCTTCAAAGATTCCGTGTCACAGCAAGGTGGTAGAGAACATCTCATACTTGTTGTTGTTTGTTGAAGTTCTTTTCATTCCATTTCGCAATGCTCCTGCCCTCTGGTACAAGAAAATGCGAGAAACCCCATCATGTCCCAAACGAAAAAATCATCAAACCACCACTCCCATTTAATCCTTGACCTTCTGGGTACCACGGAGCAGACCAGTTCTGCGAGCAGCAATAAGACCAGCCTTTTGACCTTGGGTTGCGTATCTCGAGATTGTTGAAGCTTTACCGATATGTTGATGGTTACCACCCTGTATTTCATTAGTCTCCTGCTTGATTCCATTATCTTGAAAATACGTACTCCGTGAGGATGGTCGACTGGGTTCATTGCCACACCACGAGTCTTTGGCCAGCTGTTTCTCTTGACAGCGAACTTATGCTTAGCACGGGATGCCTCTGCGAAGATTGTTAGCCCGTTTTCTTCCTCTCCAAGCAGATTTCCATTATCCACATACTCAAGAGCGGCTTGTCTGTACGTCCACCTCCAGCAACGATACCAATCATTCCTCGTGCGCTGCTGCGGATAACCTTCTTTGCACCTGATGGGAGCTTGACACGGGTCTTGCCCTCATCTGGATTATGTCCAATAACCGTAACGTAGTTTCCTGAAGTTCGTCCAAGAGCACCACGGTCACCAGCCTTCTCCTCCACGTTCGAAACAACGGTACCTTCTGGGACAGATCCGAGAGGAAGAACGTTACCGACCGTCAAGTTGGCGTGCTTTCCGGCATAGATGAATTGACCAGTGTACATTCCCTCGTTGGCAATGAAAGTCTCAGTGTGCAGCTTGAATCGGTATGGATCGCGGAAGACGACCTTCGCGAGAGGAGCACCACGTCCTGGGTCGTGGATGATCTCCTTTACAACACCACGGACGTAACCATGACGCTCCGAGTAGTCGAGTGTTCTGAACTGTGCTGGTGCCTTGTTCAGACGGGTGTTTGCGGTGAAGATGGATCCGCGACCCTTTCTCTGGTTGCGAATAACTCTTCCCATCTTGTCGTTTGTTGATGGAAGATGTTGTTGTCGATGGGATCAACCAAGAAATTTCGTGATGTTTGGGGACCAAGGCGAAAAATCACAATGTGCGTTGTTTCGGTAGTGTCTTGGCAGAGATCGATTTATGACAAGGAAGTTGCGCCAAGGCTGGTTGATGTTTTCAAGGCATCTAGTGGCCTCAGGCAGGAACATGTTGAACCACAGTGGACCACAGTGGAATGACTTCGAAACGTACATGATAGTACGTCCAAATGTTTCGATGTAATGAGGCCGACTAAAGGGGCGAGACACTTGTGCAAAAGGGCAGCGATGATGAGTGGCATATGACAATAATACAAGACACCAGCAGTTACGAGAGGACGGCGTCTCCAGCTCTCAGCTTTTCTGGCAGCAACTCCAGAGTCAATTTTTCCATCCTCCTTCAGTCGCAAAGATCTAGGCTATGCCTATCGCTACAAATCAGTCATGCCATTTCGATCTTCAATAACTCCGAGCTTTGCTCAGGCAGATGTGCGAAACATAGTGTATAGCCGTACGTTGTTTCCGCCATGGTGTTAGGGGAGTTCTTCATCCATTCTATCATCTCATCTATTCTGAAATGCATTACTACTTTTGTTTCCTGCAAATTCTCCTCCCTACAACATGCAGCAGCTCACCTCCTGTCATCGAGATTGCCCATCACAGTGC